>Ga0065721_10049064_pt1 | contig 48110 bp, 47 predicted proteins | sample Mesricmetagenome_FD_59108 | JGI IMG/M metagenome (GOLD analysis project Ga0065721, IMG submission 59108) | Mesophilic microbial community from rice straw/compost enrichment Sample: eDNA_1 v2 (version 2) | ecosystem: Engineered > Solid waste > Grass > Composting > Bioreactor | place: USA: Davis...
GCGTGAAGCTGGGCCAGTTCTCCAGGCTCGTGCGAACCGATTGCCGCACATACCGGGTTCCGCGTCCCGCCCTGCGCTCGAGCACGCCTTCCTGCACCAGGCGCGAGATCGCCGCGCGCACGGTATTGCGACAGACCCCGAGTTGCTCGGCGATTCGCGCCTCCGGAGGCAGCAACTCCCCGTTCTGATAACGGGATTGCTTCAACATTTCGCGAATCAAGCTCTCCACCTGCACGTGCAGCGGAATGGAACTCTTGTGATCGATCTTCATACAAATCCGCTCCCGTCGAGCGCCGGAACTTGCCTACAGCACCGGCGGGCAGGAGTCACGATGCGTAAGGCTGAAATATCTGACAGGCTCTCTCCAGCTTTCCCCACGATGGATCGTGATTCAGCACGCGCACGGGATCGTTCTCACCTTGCGTCCGGGAGGATTGCGACTACGAAGCAAAATAGGGGTCTCGATTCTGGTCCGCTGCGAAGCGTCAGATGGTGCGGCTCAGGCAGCATGGGAGAAAATTCCCGGGACTGTGCGAACGCCCTCGTATGAGGTGGTGTGCAGTCCTGATTCCTCCCGACGCTCCACCCGCAGAGGTGATTTTATGGGCAAATTCGGGCAACGGCCGTCCGCGGCTGTTTGGTGATTTTGAGGACCAATCCCCGGAAACCTTGTATTGATCGATGTTTCCGGGTGGTCGGGCTGGCGGGATTCGAACCCACGACCTCTTGAACCCCATTCAAGCGCTCTACCAAGCTGAGCCACAGCCCGTCACTGAATCCGCGGATTCTTTTCTCCGCGGGACCAGAAAGTAAAAGCCGCGCGGCGGGATTGGTCAAGCGCTGGCTACGGCTTCCGCGTTGCTTTTTGAATGTATTCGACGATCGCGTCGACGTCAGGGGAGTTGATCTGGGGGGAGACGGCATGCCGAGCGTCGGCAGCCCTTCGGTAATGACCTTGCGCAGTGCGGTTTCGTTGGGAGCGTGCTTGAAGCTTCCGGCAAGCAGTCCGGAAGTATTCCGCCAATCAATGTGTTCGATCGGGCGGGTTTGCGCGACGGCTGGAGAGGAGATGACCAGCGGGAGCGCGCAAAGCGCGGAAAGGATGAGTCTGAACATATCGAGGTCGGAGCCTCCGGTGTCCGGATCGCTGGTCGAGTTCCCGAAGCTTCATGAGCGGGATGGCAGTGAACAGTCATTCGTCCGCTTGCGCGCCGGTATCGGGATCGATACGGTTTCGGCGTGCGGGCGAAGGTCACGATTGTTGGAGCAAATGGTTATTCGGGTGAGGAACTCTGCGCACTGCTCTGCCGCCATCCTGGTGTCGAGCTGGTGGGGGTGAGTTCGCGCACCCACGCCGGGAAACGTCTCGGTGACGTGCTGCCGCGGCTCTCGGGTGTGCCGGCGGCCGAGGCTCTGGTTTTTTGCGACTCGAAAATCGACGCCCTTCTCGCGACGGGCGCGGAGTTTTTCTTTCTCGCGCTGCCGCACGGACTGGCGAGCGAGTTTGCGCTGCCGCTGGTCGAGGCGGGGAAGCGCGTGGTCGATTTGAGCGCGGACTTCCGGTTGCGGAGCTCGGAGGTTTACGAGGAGTTTTACGGGGAACCGCATCCCGCTCCCGGCATGCTCGCGGACGCGGTGTATGGCATTCCGGAGTTGTATCGAGAGAAGATCCGCGCGGCGAGGCTCGTGGCCTCGGCGGGTTGCTATCCGACGAGCATCATCCTGCCGCTCGTTCCGCTGTTGCGCGAGGGCTTGATTGATGCCGGCGACATCGCGGTGTCCAGCGCAAGCGGCGTGAGCGGGGCGGGGCGGAAGGCGGACGTGAGTCTGCTTTACGCGGAATGCAACGAGAGTCTGCGAGCCTACGGGATTCCGAAGCACCGGCATCTTTCCGAAATCGAGCAGGAGCTTTCCTTCGCGGCCGGGCGGGCGGTGACGATCACGTTCGTCCCGCATCTCGCGCCGATGACGCGTGGGATTCACACGACGATTTTCACCCGGCTGTCGGACGGCACGGAGCTTTCCGCGGTCGAAGAGACGTTGCGCGCGGCTTACGCGAACGAGCCGTTTGTGCGGGTGCGCGAGGCGCTGCCCGATACGAAGAGCGTGAATGGAACGAACTTCTGCGACATCGCGGTGCGGCACGACGCCCGTGCGAACCGGCTCATCCTGCTGAGCGCGGAGGACAATCTGGTGAAGGGGGCCGCCGGGCAGGCGGTCCAGAATTTCAATCTCATGGCCGGACTGCCCGAGACGGCCGGTTTGCTTTGAAGACGAAACTTCGCACGATCGAGGGCGGGGTGTGTGCACCGAAAGGATTCGCCGCCGCCGCCATTTCCGCCGGCATCAAGTATCCCGTGGGGCAGCGCGACGACATGGCGCTTGTCGTTGCAGACGAACCCTGCGCCGCCGCGGCGACATTCACGACGAACAAGGTGCAGGCGGCGCCCGTGCTCGTCTCGAAGGAGCACCTGCGGTCCAGGCGCTGCCGCGGGGTCATCCTCAACAGCGGCAACGCCAACGCATGCACCGGTGAACCGGGTGTGGCGAATGCCCGTGCGATGACCGCGGCCGTTGCCACGGAGCTTGGTGTGAAGCCCGAGGAGATCCTCGTCTGCTCGACGGGCCGCATCGGTGTGCCGCTGCCGATCGAGAAAATGCTCGCGGCCGTTCCTGCTCTGGCTGCGGGACTGGGGGCGCATTCCGAGGAGGCGGCGAGGGCGATCATGACGAGCGATACCGTCCACAAGGAGGCTGCGCGCGAGTTTACGAGCAATGGCCGGAAGTTTCGCGTAGGCGGCATTGCGAAAGGCGCGGGAATGATCGACCCGAACATGGCCACCATGCTTGCGGTGATCACGACCGACGCCGCGTTTTCGAAGGCCGAGTTGCAGCGTCGTCTGCGCACCGCTGTGGAACGTTCGTTCAACCGGATCACGATCGACGGGGACATGAGCACGAACGACACCGTCATCCTTCTCGCGAGCGGTGCGCAGGGTGTTCCCGATGGTGACGATTTTCAGGAGGCGCTCGACTCGGTGGCGCTGGATCTTGCGATGAAGATCGTCCTCGATGGCGAGGGCGTCACCCGGTTCATCGAGGTGGAGGTGCGCGGCGCGAAGAACACGAAGGATGCGCGTCTCGCGGCGGAGGCGATCGCGAATTCGACCCTCACGAAATGCGCGTGGGCGGGTGGCGATCCGAACTGGGGCCGCATTCTCGATGCGGCCGGCTATTCCGGCGCCGCACTCGATCCGAACAAGGTTTCCATCGACTACGACAAGGTCCCCGCCGTGCGCGGGGGCATGCCTGCGAAGACGCCCTTTGCGCGACTCGAAGCCGTTGCGAAGAAGAAGGCGTTCAAGGTCACCGTCGACCTGCATCTCGGAGCAGCGAGCTACACCGTTTTCACCACGGACCTCACGGAGGCCTACGTGAATTTCAACCTCGGCGAATGACCATGGCACGATCCCTCACACCTGCCGCCCGCTCGGAGAGCCTCATCGAGGCGCTGCCCTACATCCAGAAGTTCCGCGGCCAGACCTTCGTCATCAAATACGGCGGCAGTGCCATGGAAGACGACCACCAGGTCGAGCGGTTGCTGCGAGATGTCGTGTTTCTCGAGGCGGTCGGAATCAATCCCGTGCTCGTGCACGGCGGCGGCAAGGCCATTTCCAGCAAAATGCGGGCCGCCGGCATTGCGCCGCGGTTCGTGAAGGGCTTGCGCGTCACCGAGGAGACCGCGGTGAAGATTGTCGAGGAGACGCTCGACGGTGAAATCAACCCCGGCATCGTTCGCTCGATCACCGCCCACGGCGGGCGCGCCCTCGGTTTTTCCGGAAAGACCGTTTTTGTTTCGCAGCGACTCGCGCCGGTCCATGATGCCGACGGCACGGAAGTCGATCTCGGCTTCGTCGGCGAGGTTGTGAACGTGATCACCGAGGAGGTGGATCACGCGGTAAAAAAGGAGATCGTTCCGGTGATCTCGCCGATTGGCGCAACCGAAGACGGGCAGGTGCTCAACATCAATGCCGATGTCGCCGCCGCCGCGCTTGCCGCGGAGCTGAAAGCGCACAAGCTCATCTTCGTGAGCGATGTGACCGGCATCATGCGCAACCCCGCTCAAGCCGACTCGCTCATTCCCTCGGTCACCAGCGAGCAAACGCGCACGTTGATCAAGCAGAAGGTCATCGACGGTGGCATGATTCCGAAAGTGGAGTCCGCGGTCCGCGCGCTGGAGAAGGGCGTGGAGAAGATCCATCTCATCGGAGGACACATTCCGCACTGTCTGCTGCTGGAGATCTTCACCAACGCGGGCATCGGCACGGAGATCGTGCTGTAGGCAGCGGGTTGGGTGGCGGTTCCGTTTCCGACGCGCATCGCATCCATCGGCGCCCACATTCGATGAGCGATTCCTTTTCCGCTTTCCTGGCGGTCCATGTGGTGGCCGGAACGATTGCTCTGATCGTGGCGCCGCTTGCGATGGTGACCGCGAAAGGGCGGATCTGGCATCGCAGGTGGGGAAGGATTTATTTCTGGATGATGGCGGTCGTCGCCGCGACGGCTGCGGCGATGTGCTGGCTGCGGAGCGGGCTCTTCCTTTTCCTGGTGGCCATCTTCAGCTTTTACCTCGCGCTTACGGGATACACGGCATTGCGGCGGAAGTCTCCCGCGAGGAGCGCTTCCCCATTGGAATGGCTCAGCGCGATCGTGATGCTTTTCACCGGAGGTGTGCTGGTGGCGACGGCGTTCCGTCCCGCAGGTTCCGGCGGATTCTGGATTCCACTCGTCTTTGGTGCGATCGGACTTTTTCTGGCGGGGCAGCAGATCTTCCGTTTTGTGAAACCGTCGCCGGATGCGCGGGCGTGGATTTACGCCCACATGACCCGGTTTCTCGCGGCCTACATTGCCACCGTGTCGGCTTTCTCCGTCGTCAACTTCACGTTTCTTCCGCCGCTCTGGCGCTGGCTGTGGCCAACGTTTGCTGGAACGATCGGGATCGTTTTCTGGAGACGACACTACGAGAAGCGCTTTCAGTCTGCAGCGACGCGCGGCGCGCTTTCGTAGAGACCTTCGTTGTTGGTCGGCGCTCGCATTTTGCCCGAAAATCGGAAATAAGGCCGCCCGATGAGCGGCGGTGCAGATAAAAAGACGGCGGCGGCGGCCCTGGCGGCGCTCGGTGTGGTCTTCGGCGACATCGGCACGAGTCCGCTCTACACCTACGGAACCGCTCTTGGAGCGCTCGGTGGTGCGGGTTCCGGACACGCGGTCGGCGTCGCTTCGCTGATCCTCTGGAGTTTGCTGATCCTGGTGACTTTCAAATACGTCGGCCTTGTGATGCGGGCGGACTATCACGGGGAGGGCGGGGTGTTTGCGCTGCTTTCGTTGCTTAAGCAGAAGATCCCGTCGGGAACGGGGCTGCACGTGCCGGGGTATGTCGTGATGCTGCTGTTCGGCGCGGCGCTGCTCTACGGAGATGGCACCATCACGCCGGCGATCTCGGTGCTTAGCGCAATCGAAGGTCTGGAAGCGGTGGACCCTGCGCTAAAGCCCGCGGTGGTCCCCATCACGGTCGGACTGCTGGCCGTGCTCTTCGCAGTGCAGCGGTTTGGAACGGGGCGACTGGGCAGGATCTTCGGCTGGGTGATGTTGTTGTGGTTCGTGACGATCGGACTCGCAGGCCTGTCGTGGGTCGTGCGTGCTCCGGAGGTGCTGGCGGCGTTCAATCCGCTCCTCGCGCTGGAGACGCTGCGAACGGCGGGATGGTCCGTGTTTTTGCTGATGGGGGGAGTCGTCCTGGCGGTGACGGGTGTGGAGGCGCTCTATGCCGACATGGGGCACTTCGGCCGGCGGGCGATCTCGTTCGCATGGCATTTCGTCGCGCTGCCGGCATTGGTGCTCAACTATCTCGGGCAGGCGGCGCTTGCGATGCGCAGACCGCAGGACTTCGCAGGTGGAACGGCGTTTTTCGAACTGGTTCCGGACGGCTGGCCGACGATTGCCATGGTGGCGCTGGCGACGCTAGCAACGATCATCGCCTCGCAGGCGTTGATCTCCGGGGTGTTTTCGTTGACCGCGCAGGCCCGCGACCTGCGGTTCCTTCCGCGGCTGAAAATCGTCCACACGAGTCGCGACGAACGCGGGCAGGTTTATGTTCCCGTCGCGAACTGGGCCCTGGCGGGGGCGTGCATTTTTCTCGTCGTGGTCTTCCGGTCGAGCGCGAATCTCGCGGCGGCATACGGGCTCGCGGTCGTGGGAACAATGCTGATCACGACGATCGCGATGGGAATGTTTACGCGGAGGTGCTGGGGCTGGCCGTTGTGGAAGTCCGCGGTGCTGGTCGCGGCGCTGATTGCATTCGAATCGATGTTCCTCGTCTCGGGTCTCGCGAAGCTGGGACAGGGCGCGTATTTCCCGATTCTCATTGCGGCAGGGATGATGACCGTGATGCTGACGTGGGAGAGGGGACGGGCGATCATTGAGGAAAAGGTGCGGGCCGCGGGATGCCCGATTGCGGAACTTGGCAGCCGGCTCGAGGTGCAACCAACCCTGCCCGGGCAACTTGTCCTGATCACGATGCAGGAGGAGCCGAGGCATGCGGTGGCAAGGCTCAACGAAATGTGCCGGCAGGGCGTGGCAATGCGGGAGCAGATCGTGTTTCTCAGTCTGGTGAACGTGATGGCGAGTGACGTGAACATCCGCCGAAGCATTCGCGCGACGCGTCCCGGGGATCGTTTCTGGCATGTCGTCTCCGAATACGGATACATGCAGGAGCCGCACGCCGAGCGCATCCTCGCGCGGGCGTCGGAGCTGACGGATGGGGAGATTCGACCACCGGGAACGGACACCTTCTATGTGTTGCCACGTGAATTGATCATCGAATACACGGGGTCGCGCTTTCCCCGGTGGAGACGGATTCTGTTCGGAGTCCTGAGCCGCAATCAGAGCTATGCGCCGGATTACCTGCACATCCCGCACTCGCAGATCATCGAGTTCACATGGATGATGAAGGCGTGAACGGTGGCGGCAGAATCGAAGTGCGGGTCGTGCCCGGGGCGCGAACCTCGGCGCTGGAGCGAATGGACGACGGCGTCTGGAAGGTGCGCCTGCGCGCGCGTCCGGTCGAGGGGCAGGCAAATGCGGCGCTCGTCGAGCAGCTCGCGGAATGGCTGGGAATTCGCAAGTCCGCGCTCAGAATTGTCCGCGGAGCGACCAGCCGTTTGAAGTCGGTGGAGTTCGAGGGCATCGACCCCGACGAGGCCGAGCGGCGGCTGAGGGCGATCGCGCAGGCCGCCGTTTGAGCGCGGTGACTTTGCCACGACAATTCCCGCCGATTCCGGTATCCCGTTCCGCGTGAAAGATGCGGCGCTGCAAAAGCTCAAGGATGTGTTTGGTTACGACGCCTTCCGTCCGTTGCAGGCGGAAATCGTCGCCGACGCGCTGGCGGGCCGGGATGTGTTTGCATTGCTCCCGACGGGTGGCGGCAAGTCGCTGTGCTATCAACTGCCCGCGCTGCTGCGTGACGGTCTGACGCTTGTCGTTTCGCCGTTGATCGCGCTGATGAAGGATCAGGTCGACGGGCTCACGGAGAATGGCGTCGCCGCGACCTATCTGAATTCCTCGCTGGATGCGTCCGAGTCCCGCCGACGGCTGCGCGGCCTGCACAACGGTGAATACAAGCTGCTTTACGTCGCGCCGGAACGGCTGTTGCTGTCGGGATTTCTCGAAGATGTCGCGCGCTGGAATGTCGGGCTCGTTGCAGTGGACGAGGCGCATTGCATCAGCGAATGGGGTCACGACTTTCGCCCGGAATACCGGCGACTCAGAGAGCTTCGTGCGGTGCTTCCGGATGCGCCGACGATGGCGCTCACTGCGACCGCGACCGAACGCGTTCGAAGGGACATTCTCGACCGGCTCGCGCTGAGGGACCCGAGGACGTATGTCGCGAGCTTCAACCGGCCCAACCTATTCTATCGCGTGCAGCCGAAGGCCGGGGCGTTCGACCAGATCATGGATTTCCTGTCGAAGCGGCAGGGGGACAGCGGGATCGTGTATTGTTTGTCGCGAAAGTCCACGGAGTCGCTTGCGGAGCGTTTGACGAAGAGCGGCATTCCCGCCCGGCCGTATCACGCCGGACTCGGGCAGGAAGACCGCGCGGCCAACCAGGAGGCGTTTTTGCGCGACGATGTGCGCGTGATCTGCGCGACGATCGCGTTCGGCATGGGCATCGACAAACCGAACGTGCGGTTTGTCGTTCACCACGACCTGCCGAGAAATCTCGAGAGTTACTATCAGGAAACCGGACGCGCCGGGCGCGACGGGCTGCCGTCCGAGTGCCTGCTGCTTTACAGCCGCGGCGACATCCTCAAGCAGAAGCGGATCATCGAGGAGAAGCCCGACGAAGCGGAACGGCGGACGGCGTTGCAGCAGCTCGAGGGGATGGCGGCATTCGCGGAGAGCGGATTGTGCCGGCGGCGCGAGGTGCTGGGATATTTCGGCGAGGTCTTTCCCGAATCGAACTGCGGTGGCTGTGACAACTGCGTGTCACCGCGCGGCGATGTGGATGTCACGGTTCCCGCGCAGAAATTTCTCTCGTGCCTCTACCGGGTGCGGCAGGCGAGCGACTGGACGTTCGGATTGAACCACATCGTCGACGTGCTGCTTGGTTCGAAGGCCAAGGCGATCGTCGATCGCGGCCACGACCGCCTGCCGACGCACGGGATTGGGAAGGAGCTTTCCGCCGACGAGTGGAAGCAGCTCGCGGGAGAATTGATCGGGCTCGGCTACGCGGCACGTTCCAATGGAAAGTTCGCGACGGTGGATCTGACGGGGGAGGGACTCGAGGCGCTGAAATCGAGACAGCGGATTGTCGTGAAGCAGGCGATGAAGGCGCCGCCGCGGGCGCGGAGGAAGGTGAAGGAGGACTTCGAATTCGATGCGGAGTTGTTCGACCGGTTGCGGAAGTTGCGGCGCGAAATCGCGGATGCGAGGGACGTGCCGGCCTACGTCATTTTTTCCGACGTCTCGCTGCGGCACATGGCGCGATACTACCCGGACTCGGATCTCGCGTTCGAGGCGACGCCAGGCGTCGGTCGCAAGAAGTCCGTGGAATTTGCGCGGCGTTTTCTCGCGGTGATCCGCGATCATGTCGCGGAGAATGGCCGGCAGGTGTTTCCGGACTGAGTCTTAGAGGACGGCCAGCGCAACTCCCGCGATGGCTATCGCCGCTCCAGTGGCGCGGACAAATCGCGCCTTTGCGGCGTGCTGAATGCCCATGCCAAGACCGATACCGGCGACGTGGAGTGCCGCGGTGGCGATGAGGAAACCAGCCGCGTAGGTGAGGCCGGAAACTCCGGCGGGCATTTCCGCGCCATGTGCGTGGCCGTGGAAGACCGCGAAAAGCGCCACCAGGGGAACTGCAGCTGCGAGTGGCAGCCGGACCGCGAAGGCGATCATCAGTCCGAGTAGCAGAACGGACAGCGTGATGCCGGGCTCGATGAGAGGCAGCGAGATGCCGGCCATTCCGAGCGCGCCACCAATCGCCATGGTGCCGACGAACGCGAGGGGGACTGCCCATCGCGCACGGCCGCCGGTCTGCGCAGCCCAGAGGCCGATGGCGAGCATGGCGAGCAGGTGGTCAATTCCGAAAATCGGATGCTCGAGGCCATGGACGAAGCCGTGCGCGGGAGCGGCACCGGTGTGAGCGTTGGCGATTGCGGGGACGGCAAACAGCGCGGCGAGCAGGATGGCGGGCTTCTTCATGGTCGGGCGTTTCCGCTCTTAATGAGCGCACGCATCAGCTTTCGCAATCGGAAACTCATGTTTGATCCGCTCATTGCCTGCTTTTCAAACGACGGATGAGAAAGCGAAGGGGCTCCGATGCGCCTCCGGGACCGGTGGCCCGGACCTTCACGACATTTCGTCCGAACTCCAGTCGCAGGGGGATTCTCCATTTGGTCACGGGGCCTGTTGTCCTCCGAAATGGCGCCCGCCTCACCTTGAACCGGACGTTGCTGGCGTCTGTCGCCGTGCCCCGAAGCGTGATGCGCGCCCGGCGGGTGGAGATGCGGGTTTTTCCCCTCGGTTGAAGTGTGGGAGCCGGGGGACGATTTCCGGCGAAAAACGGGGAAATGTAGGCCATCTGCGGCGCATCGCTGCCGTCTTCGCGCGGCTCGAGGCTGAACATATAATCGCCCCACCACGGACCGGCGGCCCACCACGTCCATCCCTCCCAGACGTCGGAGTTTTTCCGGAGGTAGTCCAGCATGGCGGTGACCGCCTCGCGCTGAATGGTCCCTTCGGCGACGGCGAATTCCCCGAGGAAGCCTTTGTTTCCCGTGTTCCGAAGCCATGTCGTGAACGTCTTCAGGGTTTTCACCGGGTCGTGTGCGATCGTCGGGGAGGTGCCGCTGTAGTCGGCGTCGAGGTATTGGTGAACCTCGAAAACGAGATTCTTTCGCGGATCGACGAGTTTTTTTGCAGCAAGCGCCGTCGCATTTGGCGTGCCCATGCCAGCGCCGGACACCCAGCTCCATGCGCCGCTGTAGTAGTTTCCGCAAACGAGGATCTTGTTGCGTGCGCCCGTGGCGCGGATGGCATCGATCGCGCTCTGCGCCGCCTCGAACCACTTCTCCGTGGTGATCACAGGCACCCCCTTCGGCTCGTTCATCAGGCCAAGGAACACGCGGTTGTTGTCCGCGAAGACGGCTGCGAGTTTCGACCAGAGAGATGCAAACTGCGCGATGGTGAGCTGGTCGGATCCAAGCGAATGCGTCGTTCCGTCGGTGGTGATGTATTGGGCGTAGTTGTGGACGTCGAGGATGACGAAGGCTCCCTTGGCGGTGGTCGCATCGACAAATTCCCGAATGTATCCGAGCTGCTCGCTGTCGAGTGCGCCGGAGGCAAGATCGGGAACCAGTCGCTCCCAGCGAAACGGGAGCCGGAACACGTTTGCGCCCTTGCCGCGGAAATAATCCACCTCCTCCTGTGTGGGGTAGATGTATTGAACGCCGATGGTGCCGGGCATCTGCGCGCCAAATTCGGCTCCGGCCAGATTCACGCCGGTGTAGGAGATCGCCGCCCGCGCGATTCCGGCGACGGTCAGTGCGGCGGCGATGGAGAAAGCGAGCAGGCCGGCCCTCATGGCGTGACCATGACTTACATCCTGATCGCGCGGTGTGCAACGAGCGCCCGCCATTTCGGTGCGCCCAGGAAAAACTCGCGGGTTTCTCCGGCCGGTGCAAAGGTTCCGAGCCATGACATGGTGTTTGCTTGTCGGTTCAACGGTGCTTGCAGCTGCCGCAGCGGAGCCAACAGCCTCCGCGCAGGACGGCGACGTCTGGCTGCTCGCGTATTTTCGTCAGCGCTACGAGACGCGTGTGGAGGTGGATGCCCAGGGCCGGGTCCATACCGTGGACCTGCCGGAACCCATGCGCGTCGAACAGCTTCATTACGCACTGTCGGAAGATGGCAGAAACTGGCAGCCGTTGAACGGCGGGCGGCCGGTGTGGGGTCAGCGCCTGCGCGATCCATTTCTGCAACGTGAGGAGAACGGCACCTGGCGGTTGATGGGGACCGGGCGCGCGGAGGGGCCCCGCGGTGAAGGTCCAGTCTGCCTGACGGCCGCGTCGCGCGACCTCGTGAACTGGGAGGATGTCCGCTCGCTGCCGCTGATGGCCGGCGTGCGCGACGGGCAGGATCGACCGGCGCAAAACATCTGGGCGCCGGAGTGGTTTTTCGATTCCACGACGGGAGACGCCGTCGTGGTGTGGTCGTCATCGTTCGAAGACGCCGGGTGGAAAAAGAGCCGGCTGTGGTTCTCCCGAACGAAGGACTGGAAGACGTTCACCCCTGCGAAGGTTCTCTTCGAGCCGCCGTATTCCGTCATCGACGGAACGTTGCTGAAACACGACGGAACCTACTACCTGTTTCACAAGGAGGAGGAATTCGGCGAGCGGACCGGCGAGCGGCGGGCGATCCGCGTCGCGACAGCGGAACAGCTCGAAGGGCCTTACCGCATTCACGAAGGACCGCTGAACAACGGTCAGATCGTGCCCACCATCACGGAGGGACCGAGCGTGATGCCGGATCCGGTGAAGCCCGGCTGGTTGCTGCTTTACGACTATTGCATGACGAATCGGTTTGGAGCTTCCTCGTCGCCCGATCTGATCAACTGGAGCGTGGAGGAGAATGTGACATTTCCCGCCGACGCCCGGCATGGCAGCGTGGTGCGCATCTCCGGAGCGGAAGCGGAGCGGCTGCGGAAGGCGTTTGGCAGCGGGGAGTGAGAGGAAATTTCGCGAGTTTTTGCGGCGGAAAACAGAAATTTCATGCGTCGGACACACGATTTGTGAAGCATCCAGAGATGCTTCACAAGTCATTGACCGCCATATTTTTTCCTTCTCCTTCCCGTCGTTTCTCACGCCCGGGTGACGGACTACTGGAGCTTCAACAGCAAGAACCTGACTCCCCAACCCGGCAAGGCGACGCTCGAAGCGCATTGGATAGGATTCGGTATTGCGGTTCCGACGTTTAATGTGGAGGGAACCGAAGTGAATGCTCTGCCGGGTGTTGATCCCGGGAGTGCGCTGGGTTTCTACGATCTAGCGACCGTGGCATCCCATCACGCACTGGTTCTCAGTGGGCTCGATTTCACCGGACAATCCGGCGTGAGCCTGTCCTACGCAGTGTGGTCGCACGGCTTCTTCGAGATTGGGGAGAAGGCGACGATTTCCTACAAAATCGGCGATGGTGCCTGGTCCGCGGCCGTAGAGGTGGATCTTCCGACCGCAACCTGGGCGGTCCGGGAGTATTACTTCGGCTCGGCTCTCGACAACGCCTCCAACGTGTCGATCCGTATCTCCCACAACGCCTGGTTCGAGGGCTCGGAGTTTCTGGCATTCGACAACCTGACGGTGACGGTGGTGCCCGAGCCGGCCGTCACGGCGGTTGCCTGCGCGGCGGGGCTTGGCCTGCTGGCTGCAATTCGCCGGCGTCGGAATCGGAGCTGACCGGGAGTCACTTGAATGTGCGCGATTTTGGGGAATATTCCCTAAACATCCGCGCATTCGCCGCGGGAAAACCGAACGATATCAACTACCGAAAGGAGAATATCATGACGGAATTCCATCCACCGATGACGGGCCTCGAATCGCATTTCGAGGAGGAACTCGATCCAAAGGGGCGGTCGAATTATCACAAGGCGGAACAGGAGCTGAAGTCGGAGTCGAGAGCGCCAAAGGCATCGCGCGAAAGTGCCGATGACCGCGCTGTCGAGGAAGCCATGCTTCTCGGCCGATAGGCTCTCCGTTCAGCCGGTTGTTCAAACTCCCGCTCTGTCTTCTGACGGGGCGGGAGTTTTTTTGCGCGTCAGGCGGTTTGTGAAGAGAGTCCCATCGCCTTCGCAATTCGGGCCGCGATGGGGCCGTCGATGCGGATTCGCGCGGACACGGCGCGCCGGTCCTGACTGCGAATGAATGGCAGGGGCACGATGTCGTTGTCGATGCGCACGGACACCGCCTTCATCGTATTCACGGGCAGCGAGGTGGTTGCTGTGATGGTGCCGGATTCGAACGACACGTTGTCACAGACGATGAATTCTCCGGATTGGACCAGGGTGAGCTGCATGGCGGGTGCGGGGCGAAGGATCAGCGGGATTTGTTGAGAAGGTCGACCATCGCACGACCAACGCCCTGTGCGGAAGCGGGATTCTGACCGGTGACGAGTCGCTCGGTCACGACAACCTGTGCCTGAAAGTCGGGCGCGGGTTTGTGGATCGCGCCGCGCTCGACCAGTTTGTCTGCGAGCAGAAATGGAACGACCTCCGAAAGACCGACGCTCGTTTCCTCGGCGTTCGTAAAGGCGGCGACCTCCCGGCCGGCCACGAGATACGAACCGTCGGACAGCTTCACGTTCACGAGTCCGGCGGGTCCGTGGCAGACCGCCCCGACGACCCCACCGCGGTCGTAGATTTTGCCGGCGATGGCGGCGATTTTTTCGTTGTCCGGAAAATCCCACATCGCGCCGTGGCCGCCGGCAAAGAAGATGGCGGCGTAGTCTTCCGCGCGAACCTCGTCCGGCGTCTTCGTGGTCTCCACCAGGGAGCGGGTTTCCGGATTTTCCCAGAATGCCTGATTCGTCGGGTCCTTCAGATTCAGACCGTCGACCGGAGCCTTGCCGCCCTTCGGGCTGACGAAGTCGACGGTGTAGCCGGCATTCGTCAGGACGGCATAGGGATGGGTGACCTCCGAGAGGTAGAACCCGGTGGGCTGGCCGGTGTCGCCTTTCCGGTCGTGGCTGGTGACCACGAAAAGGACGCGCTTCGAGGCGTCCGGATCGTCTGCAGAGAGCCGGGAAATCGCGAGCGCGACCGCGGCGATACCGAGGAATCCAAGGGCGCGGTGAAACTTCATCGGTGGCAACGAAGCGCAGAAATCGCCGTCGCGCAACGACGGAGCTTTGCGGCCGCGCGGTCAATGACCTATTCCCGACGCATGGTCGTTTTGCACGTGCCTCATGTCGGAACGGGATTGGCCGACTCGCAGGGCGAGGTTGGAACGTTTCGGCTGGTCGTGGCGGGTTCGGCGAACGACGCGCCCGCCGAGAGCACGGAATGCCGCGCCGGCTGGAGCGAGCGCGGGTTCCATCTTTTTGCGCGGATGCGGGATTCCGGAATCGTGCCCGGGCTGAACGAGGATGAGGTGCTTCATTTCCGACACGGCGACACGCTGGAGCTGTTTTTGAAGCCCGCTGGCACCGCGTGCTATGCCGAGATGTATGTGACTCCGCGGGGACGGAAATCGACCCTGTTCTTCCGTGCGCCGCGCCGCGAACCACAGCCGGATCCGCTCACCGCGCATGACTACCGCGGGCTGCGGGTCGAATCGCGCAGGGTCGACGGAGGGTGGGAGGCGGAAATGCATGTGCCGGCGGAGGAACTCCGTGCGTGGGGCGGCGAGTGGGGGCCCGGTTCCGGGTGGACGTTCCTGGTGGGCCGATACAATCACGGCTCGCGCTTCCCCGCGCCTGAGCTCTCGGTATTTCCTCCCGTTTCCGCAGTCGATTTTCACCGGACGCGGGAATATGCCATGCTGGAGTTCGTCCCGCCTTCGGGAGCTTCGGAAATTGCCGCCCGGCGGCGTTTGTGAAAGAACGGGGAATGCACGAGAGCCTGCGCATCGAGCCAGCGACCATCTACGACCTGCCCGAGCTGGTCGAACTGCTCGTCGACCTCTTCACGATGGAGTCCGATTTTATTCCGGACCCCGCGAAGCAGGAGCGCGGTCTTCGCCTTATCCTCGAAGATCCATCACGGGGGCGCATCTTCGTCCTGCGAAACGACCACCGCATCATTGGCATGGTCAACCTGCTCTTCACCGTGAGCACGGCGGAGGGCGGATTTGTCGTGCTGCTCGAGGATGTGATCGTGCACCGCGACCATCGCGGCCAGGGCTACGGCTCGAAGCTGCTCGCCCATGCGATCGAGTTCGTGAAGCAGAAGAAATTCCTGCGCATCACCCTGCTGACCGATCGCGACAACCCGGAATCCAAGCGGTTCTATCTCGAGCGTGGATTCGTCGAGAGCGACATGGTGCCGCTGCGCATGCTTTTCCGCCACTAGATGGACGACTTTGCGAATGTCGACCACGACCGCGAGTCGCGCTGCGGCCGGCCGGAGGTCATCTTCTGCGAGGGCAAAACGCCGGACGAAGTCGCAGCCATCGCGGCACGTATCGCGGAGCGGTCCGGCTGGGTGCTCGCCACGCGGGCAAACCGGGAGCAATACGACGCCGTGCGCGCGCAGCTGCCCGCGGCGATTTTTCACGAGCGCGCGCGCTGCATCACGTGCGGACACGCAGCGCCGTCGAACGCGCGATTCGCGGTGGGCATTCTTTCCGCGGGAACGTCCGACCTTGCAGTGGCCGAGGAGGCGGCGGTGACGCTGGAGACGTTTGGCCAGCGGGTCGAGCGGATCTACGACGTCGGCGTGGCCGGGCTGCACAGGCTGCTCGACCGGCTCGATGAAGTGCGTGCCTGCGGCGTGTTGATCGTCGTGGCGGGAATGGAGGGCGCGTTGCCAAGCGTGGTTTCCGGTCTGGTCGACCGGCCGATCATTGCCACGCCGACGAGCATCGGATACGGCGCGAATTTTGCCGGCCTGTCCGCGCTTCTCGGTATGCTGACCAGTTGCGGCAGCAAGGTGACGGTCGTGAACATCGACAACGGCTTTGGCGCCGCCTGCGCGGCCGACGCCATTCTGCGACTTGCGGAGGAGGCGGCGTCGTGAGCGCATCGATTCGCACGGCATTCGTTCTCGGCGCGGGGCTTGGCACGCGGCTGCGTCCGCTGACGGATTCCCGCCCGAAGCCGCTGATCCCGATCTTCGGAAAACCGCTGATCACCTTCGCGCTCGATCGTTTGATCGATGCGGGCGTCGAGCGGTTCGTCATCAATACCCACCACCTCGCGGAGCAATTCGACGCCGCCTTTGCGTCCGGCGAATACCGCGGCCGCCCGGTCGAATTGATCTTCGAGCCCGACGTGCTCGAGACCGGCGGCGGAATCAAGAACGCCGAGCGACTGATCGGCACCGAGCCGTTCCTGGTTCACAGTGGCGACATCCTCACCGACATCGATATTTCCGCGCTTGTCCGGGCGCACCTCTACGACGGAAACGACGTCACGCTTGCGCTGCGGGACACCGGCATCGCCGCGCAGATCGCGCTCGCGGGCAATCGCATCGTGGACATTCGCGGCCGATACGGCGTCCCCGGAACCCTGCACGATTTCGCGAACATCTCGGTGTGGAATCCCTCGATCTTCGAGCGGATTCCCCCCGCAACGAAGGTGCCGTTCGTTCCGGTGCTTTCCGACTGGATCGGCGACGGCGGCCACATTGGCGGCGTCCTGCTCAACGACCGCCAGTGGTTCAATATCGGCACGCGCACGGAATACCTCGCCGTGCACCGGTTCATCCGCGCGAACGGCTGGCGGCCGGAGGGCGGGCATCCACCCGACTGGCCTCCCGCCGATCCCCCGGGCGCGAAAGGATTTGCCAGCGTCGGCGCCGGCGCCCGCGTCGCGGACGACGTAGTGCTCGAGGACACGATCGTGTGGGAAAACGCAGAAATCGCTTCCGGCGCGCGTTTGACGGGCTGTATCGTCCGCGACGGCCGGAGCGTCTCCGGCACCCACCGCGACACGGATTTCTAGATGTATCCCGACACCGTCATCGAATTCACCCGGGCCCGTTTCCCTGACCTCGCGTCCGAGGATTTTCAGGTCGTGCTGATCGACAAGGGCGGCTCCGGGCGGAAGTTCTACCGCATCCAGGCGCCCGCCGGCCCGACGATGATCGCGGTGAAATACGATCCGCAAAAGGAGGAGAACCGCCACTACGCCGAGATCGCGGATTTCCTCGACCGTTCCGACGTGAACGTGCCCCACATCTTCCTGCACGACCACGAGGAGGGGCTCATCTGGATGCAGGACCTCGGAGGCAAGGACCTCTGGAGCTTTCGCAACGAGCCGTGGGACGTGCGCCGCCGCGTTTACGAGCAGGCGCTGCGGCAGGGATTCCTCCTGCACACGAGCGCGACGCGGCAATGGAACGGCCGGCATCCGAAGTTCGAGATCGAGTTCAATGAGGCGCTCTACTCGTGGGAGCAGGAATACTTCGCCGAGCATTGCCTCGCGGGATTTTTCAAGCTGCCCGCCGGGGAGGTGCGCGCGCTGATGACGTCCCCCGCGATGCGCGACATGGCGCGCCGTCTGGCGGATCAGCCTCGGGTGCTTGTCCATCGCGACTTCCAGTCGCAGAACGTGATCATTCACGGCGGCGAGGCATGGATCATCGATTTCCAAGGCATGCGTCCCGGTCTTGCCCAATACGACCTCGCGTCGCTGCTGTGGGATCCGTATGTCGCGCTGTCCGATGCGGAGCGGGAGGAACTGGTCGCATTCTACAAGTCGCTGCTCGCGGAGCAGGGCGGGACGGCCGGACCGGACTTCGAGGACGTATATTGGATGTGCGCCGCGCAGCGCCTCATGCAGGCGCTTGGGGCCTATGGCAACCTCGGCATGAACCACGGAAAACCCGAATTTCTCGAACACATCCCCGCCGCCCGGCGCTCGCTGCGCGAGGTCGCGTCGAAGCTCGACGGCATGGGCGACCTGGGGAAACTTCTCGACGCACTGCCGGCATGAGCGCGACCGTCGTCATCGAAGCCATCACCCCGCAGATCGAAGGCGGGCGTTATCCGATCAAGCGCGCCGAGGGCGAGAACGTGGTCGTCGAGGCGGACATCTTCAAGGACGGCCACGACATCGTCTCCGCCGTGTTGAAATGGCGGAAGGCCGGGGAAAAGTCCTGGCACGAGACGGCGATGACGCCGATTCCCAATGGCAACGACCGCTGGCGCGGCGAGCTCACCGTGAGCGGCGTCGGACGCTACGAATACACGATCGAGGCCTGGGGCGATGTGTTCCTCTCCTGGCAGGACGAGGTGCGCAAGAAGGTCGACGGCGGCCTGACGGATCTCAAGAGCGAGGCGCTCGAAGGCGCGCGAATCCTGCGCGACGCCGCGGCGCGCGCGAAGAAGTCCGGCCGCGCGGGGAAATCGGACGCCGCCACGCTCGAGGCATTTGCCAGCTCCCTCGAGGAGGCCGATCCCGGTCGGTTGCGCGAGATCGCGTTCGACCCCGCAGTGATCGGGCTGGTGCGCTACTGGGAGGATCGCTCGCTCTCGACGACCTACGAACCCGCGCTCGCCATCTGGGTCGACCGTCGCGAGGCCGTCTTTGCCGCATGGTATGAATTCTTCCCGCGCTCTGCGGAGGGCAAACCCGACAGCGGCTCGACGTTCCGTGACTGCCTCGGCCGCATCGACGACGCGAAGGCGATGGGATTCGACGTCATCTATTTCCCGCCGATCCACCCGATCGGCGAGACGAACCGCAAGGGCCGTAACAACTCGACCACCTGCCAGCCCGGCGAACCCGGCGTCCCCTACGCGATCGGCAATTACCGACACGGCGTGAACGGCGGCGGGCACAAGGATGTCGCGCCCGAGCTCGGCACGCTCGAGGACTTCGACTGGCTCGTTGGCGAGGTGAAGAAGCGCGGCATGGAGGTCGCGCTCGACTTCGCGATCAACTGCTCGCCCGACCATCCCTACGTCCGCGAGCACCCCGACTGGTTCTTCAAGCGCCCCGACGGCACGATCAAATACGCCGAGAATCCGCCGAAGAAATACGAGGACGTCTATCCGCTGAATTTCCACTGCGCCGACTGGAAGGCGCTCTGGGCCGAGATGCGCGACATCCTGCTCTTCTGGGCCGGGCATGGTGTGCGGATCTTCCGCGTCGACAATCCCCACACGAAGCCGGTCGCATTCTGGGAATGGACGATCGCCGAGGTGCAGGCGAAGTATCCCGACGTCATCTTCCTTAGCGAGGCATTCACCCGGCCGAAAATGATGCGCGTGCTCGCGAAGGCCGGCTTCACGCAAAGCTACACGTATTTCACCTGGCGCACGACGAAGGCGGAACTCACCGAGTATCTCGAGGAGCTCACCCAGGGCGAAATGGCCGACTATTTCCGCGGGAACTTCTTCACGAACACGCCCGACATTCTCCCGTTCCACCTCCAGACCGGTGGGCGCCCGATGTTCATCCAGCGCGCCGTCCTCGCCGCCACGCTCGTCCCCGTCTACGGGATCTACAGCGGGTTCGAGCTCTGCGAAAACGCGCCCATCCCCGGCAAGGAGGAATACATCGACTCCGAGAAATACCAGTTCAAGGGCCGCGACTGGAACGCCCCGGGCAACATCAAGGACACGATCACCGCGCTGAACCGCGCCCGCCGCGAGCATCGCGCCCTGCAGGAGTATCGGAACCTCCGATTCCATCCCTGCGACAACCCGCAGATCCTCTTCTACAGCAAGATGACCGCCGCGCGGGACAGCATCATCCTCGTTGTGGTCAATCTCGATCCACACAACTTCCAGTCGGGCTGGGTGGAGGTGCCTGTCGCCGATTTCGGCATCCTCGAGGGCGGCACCTACGAGGTGCGCGACCTGCTCACGGGGGAGACCTTCCTGTGGCAGGGGGCGAGAAACTTCGTGGCGCTCGACCCGCGCAATCGCGTCGGGCACGTGCTGGAGGTTCGCCGCTGGCAGGGCCGGCGCTGCGGAGAGGATGTGTTCGCCTGAGCGGAAAATTCGCGGGGTTTGAGGAGCGACATTGCCTGACGGGCGGCATGCCGGCACGATCTGCGGCATGGCAATCACTCACGCTCAGCTGGCAGCGGCGCTCGCCGAGGAACCCTTCGGCCCGTTCATTCTCGAAGTCGAGGATGGCCGCCGGATCGAGGTAAAATCCCGGGACAGCGTGGTCCTGAATTCCTTCGCCATCTCCGTGGTCGAGGCGCCGTTCTCGGTCACGGTGATTGGCATTCCCCAGATTACCGCCATCGCGACGGTGAACTAAACCGCTTTCGCGAAGGTCTGACCTCCTTGCAGATGGCGGGAGGGATGCGCGGACGGAGTTGCGGGAGCCGACTCCTCCCGGCGTGGGTGAACCGGGGCCGGCATTTGCTCCAACAGAGATTCCCGCGGCGTTTGTTCGCTTCTCCTCCGACCGCGACCTGTCCTGAAAACAGAACGCCGCCCGGTTGGCCGGGCGGCGTCTGGCTCGGAATCTCTCCCTTATCCCGATAAAATTCCCTCTGCAGGGATCGTTACGGCGTGGGAACCGTGGAGATCGTCTGCAGGATGCGGCTGGCGATCTTGTAGGGGTCGCCCTGCGAGTTCGGGCGGCGATCCTCGAGATAGCCCTTGTAGCCGTTGTTCACGAAGCTGTGCGGAACGCGGATCGATGCGCCGCGATTCGCAAGGCCGTAGTTGAACTTGTCGATCGACTGCGTCTCGTGGAGGCCGGTGAGGCGCATGTGGTTGTCCGGACCATACACGGCGATGTGCTCGTTCTTGTATTTGTCGAACGCCGCCATGAGGGCCTCGAAGTATTCCTTGCCGCCGACTTCGCGCAGATACTTCGTCGAGAAGTTCGTGTGCATGCCGGAGCCGTTCCAGTCGACTTCCGAGCCGAGCGGTTTGCAGTGCCAGTTCACGTCCACGCCGTAGGATTCGCAGAGACGCATGAGGAGGTAGCGGGCGACCCACATCTGGTCGGCTGCGGTGCGCGAGCCCTTGCCGAAGATCTGGAATTCCCACTGGCCCTTGGCCACCTCGGCGTTGATGCCTTCGTGGTTGATGCCGGCCTCGAGGCAGAGGTCGAGGTGCTTCTCGACGATCTCGCGGGCGATGTCGCCGACGGACGAGTAGCCGACGCCGGTGTAGTAGAGGCCCTGCGGATACGGGAAGCCCTCCGCCGGGAAGCCGAGCGGACGGCCGTCCTGGTAGAGGAAGTATTCCTGCTCGAAGCCGAACCAGGCGTCTGGGTCATCGAGAATGGTGGCGCGGGAGTTCGACGGATGCGGGGAACCATCGGGCAGAAGGACCTCGCACATGACGAGGACGCCGTTGATGCGGGCGCTGTCGGGGAAGACGGCAACCGGCTTGAGAATGCAATCCGAGCTGTGGCCCTCGGCCTGACGGGTCGAGCTGCCGTCGAAGCCCCAGAGAGGGAGCTCTTCGAGCTTCGGGAAGGAGTCGAACTCCTTGATCTGGGTCTTGCTGCGGAGGTTTGCAACCGGCTCGTAGCCATCGAGCCAGATGTATTCCAGTTTATACTTCGCCATAATAAGGGTGGAGTGTCTGCTTTTGAGCGGGTTGCGCCGATTTCCCGCTGATTTGTGTTGTTTGTTCCCTCTGGTCCCTGGTTGGCGCACCTGAGGTAAGCCCCTGCCAGTTAGCAGGATCGATGCCACCCGTCCAAAACGAATCCATGAAAGTCGAAAAAATCCGCTTCTATGGACTTGCCGGCTCATGGGAGGCGGGCATTCTCCCTCTCTGATGCAGGAGTTGAAGGACACGCTGCGCGCGAGCGTGCGCATGGGATACGACGGGAGGGTTCACAAGATCTTCCGCGGACCGAAGGCGGAGGAACGATTCACGAACGAAGTGCGCATTCTTCGACATCTCGAGGCGATGAACTGCCCGTTCGTGCCGCGGCTGCTCGAGGTGCATCCCGAGTCGTTGAAGATCGTGACCACCAGCTGCGGTTCCCGCGTCGACCACCTCGACGATGACCGCCGGCGCGAGCTGTTTGCGGAGCTGGAGACTTATGGCGTGAGGCACGACGATCCCGAGATGCGCAACGTGACGTATCGCCAGTCGGACGGACGGTTTTGTCTGATCGATTTCGAATTTGCGGAGATCCTGCCCGGGTTTGAGAAGAATGGAACCCAGACCTGATGCGCCGCCGCCCCCGGGGGCGCTGAGATGGTTCGGCTGGACCGACCGGGGCCGCGTCCGGCCCAACAACGAGGACTCGTTTCTCTGCCTGCGCTTCGACGCGCGGGAGGTGAATTTTCTGGGCCGCATTGGCGATGCGACGCTGGAGGAGGCGGACCTTCTGTTTGCTGTGAGCGACGGAATGGGTGGCGCGCAGGCGGGCGAGTTTGCCAGCCGGATCGCGGTGGAAAAGATCACCAAACTGCTGCCGCGGTCGTTCCGGCATTCCGCCGAGGGGTGGGGGACGGATTTTCAGGACGTGCTCAGCGAGCTTTATCAGGAAATCCACCGCGCGCTGTTGTTCCTGGGAGGCAGCTACGAGGAATGCCAGGGCATGGGCACGACGCTGAGCCTGTGCTGGTTCCGCCCGGGGTGGATGTATTTCGCGCATATCGGCGACAGCCGGATCTACTACCTTCCTGCGGCGGGCGGCCTCCGGCAGATCACCGAGGACGACACCTATGTCGGCTGGCTGTTCCGGAATGGAAAAATCAACGAGCGCGAGGCACGGACGCATCCGGGGCGGTTTTCGATTCAGCGGGCGCTGGGCGCGGGACATCAGTTTGTCACTCCGCAGGTCGGCGCGGTCGCGGTCGAACCCGGCGATCGTTTTCTGATCTGCTCCGATGGGGTGGTGGACGGGTTGTTCGATGCCCAGATTGCCCGAACTCTGGACGAACGTCCGGAGAATCCCGCGAGGGATCTCGTGATGGCGGCGGTGGAGCAGTCGGGGCGGGACAATACGACGGCCGTCGTGATCGAGGCTCTCTGAGGTCGCGTTTCAGGAGGCGAAAAAAAATCTTTACGGTTGGGAGGGGATGGGGCAGTGTTTCCGGCTCGCGCGAAACCTAAAAAAATGCTTCGCCGTTGGTCCCTGGGTGGGCGTCCTCGACGTTCCGCCATTCGCGCCAGGGGGAACCCGGTGAATGAATTTCGAGTTTCGAACCTCGAATCTCGGTCCGCCTCCCGGGCGGGATCGGGATTCCCGGATCAAAATCGGAAATCGCCAATCGACAACCACCATGCCAGTTCGTCTCGGACGTTTTGAAATGCCGAAGTCCCTTGCGCGGGACGAGGCCACCGCCACCGACACCTACGCAAAGTTCGTCGCCGAGCCCTTCGAAGCCGGCTACGGACACACGATCGGAAACTCCCTTCGTCGCGTGCTCCTGTCCTCGCTCGAGGGTGCCGCGATCACCTCGGTGAAGATCGACGGGGCTCCTCACGAGTTCACCAGCCTGCCCGGTGTCGTCGAGGACGTGGTGGACATCATTCTCAACCTCAAGAAGGTCAAGCTCAAGGCGCACGAAGGCGGCGACATCCGCAACCTCACCCTCTCCGTGAACAAGGAGGGCGACGTCACCGCCGGGGACATCACCCCGAGCAACCAGGTCGAGGTCCTCAACCCCGATCAGCACATCTGCACGCTCGACCGGAAGCAGAAGTTCGAGGCGGAGTTCGAGGTTCGCGTCGGCCGTGGATTCGCCACCGGCGACGAGAACAAGCGCCCTGACATGCCGATCGGCGTGATCGCGATCGACTCGATCTTCTCGCCCGTCACCCGCGTGAAATACGCCGTCGAGCAGACCCGCGTCGGCCAGCGCACCGACTACGACAAGCTCGTGCTCGAGATCTGGACGGACGGCCGCATCACTCCGGACGCCGCCCTGCTCCAGGCATCCGCGATTCTCCGCAAGCACCTCGACGTGTTCGTGAATTACGACGACTCGCAGGTCGAGTTCGACGAGACGCCGCAGGAGGTCAGCCAGGAGAACAGCCGCCTCAAGAAGCTGCTCAACATGAGCGTCAACGAGATCGAGCTGTCAGTCCGCGCGGCAAACTGCCTCAACAACGCGAACATCACCACGGTCGGCCAGCTCGCGATGAAGAGCGAGGCCGAGATGCTCAAGTATCGCAACTTCGGCAAGAAGTCGCTCAACGAGATCAAGGACAAGCTCACCCAGCTCGGTCTCGGCCTCGGCATGAAGTTCGAGCCCGGTCTCATCGACCTGCCCGCCGACTCCCAGTCCTAAACGTCCAGCCCCTTCATTCCATGAGACACCGCAAGAAAACCGTCAAACTCGGCCGCACCACGGCGCATCGCGACGCGCTGCTCGCCAACCAGGTCGTGAGCCTGATCGTGCATCAGCGCATCAAGACGACGCTGGCGAAGGCCAAGGCGGTCCGTCCGTTCGCGGAGAAGATGCTCACGCTCGGCAAGCGCGGAGACCTCCACGCACGCCGGCTCGCCGTTTCCTACCTTCGCCAGAAGGATGCCGTGAAGAAACTGTTCGAGGAGATCGCGCCGCGTGCCGCGAACCGCAACGGTGGCTACACCCGCATCGTGAAGCTCGGGCCACGTCAGAGCGACTCCGCCCCGATGGCCTACATCGAGTGGGTGGACACCGTCGTCGAGACCAGCGAGGAAACCGCTCCCGCCGCCGAGAAGAAGACGGCGAAGAAGGCTCCCGCTGCGAAGAAGACCGCCGACAAGCCGGCCGAGGAATCCGCCGCGAAAAAGAAGCCCGCAGCGAAGAAGAAGTCGGCCGAGGAATAGTTGCCGATCTTCCTCCGGATTCGCCGTTCGCCCGATCGTTCGTCCGCATGGAGGAATGATCGAGCGGGACGGGCCGGATCCTGTGGAGGAGTGCCTGACGACCGGCGGCAAGCGGTTCCCTTGTTGGGACCGCCCGCCGGTTGCCTGATGTCCGGCCTTCGTGCCTTGACGCTCCCGGCTGCTCCCAATACGTTTTCGTCCCTCATGTTCCGCGTTACCGGCACTCCGGGCCTTGCAATCATCCGGGGCATTGGCGTTGCGGCCTGTTGCCTGTTTGCCGCTGTCGGAACGACCTCCGCCCAGCCCGCCCCCGCAGCCGCCGTTCCGGCCGACGCAGCGGCGGCTTCCGCGCTCTACGCGGAGGGACGTGCCGCCGACGAGTCCGGCAACCATCTTCGCGCGATCGAGATCTATCGATCGGCGCTGAAAAAATACCCGCTCGCGCCCGAGGCGGCGAACGCGCAATACCGGCTTGCCGAGCTGCTCGAGGCACGCGGTGATCTGTCCCGCGCCTTCAACGCCTATCAGGCGTTGCTCACGCGCTATCCCGACACGCCGAATTTCGAACGTGCCGTCGCCGCGCAGGTTTCGATCGCCAACCAGTATCTCGAGGGCGAGCGCCAGCAGAAGTTTTTCGGCATTCCCGTCGGCGGGTCTGCCAAGCGTGCGCAGGAGATGTATGCGGAGATCCTGGCGAACGCGCCGTTCAGCAAATACGCGCCCGTGGCGCAGTTCAATCTGGGCCTTGCCTACGAAAAACAGAGTCAGCCTTTCGAGGCGATCAAGGCCTACCAGAAGGTGCTCGACACCTATCCGCGCAGCGATGTCTGCGACGACGCGCTCTACCAGATCGGCTACGTGTATCTGCGAATCGGGTTCGCCCAGCAGTCGCAGGATTTGTCGGCCCTCGTCACCGCGCGCAATACGTTCGAGGACTTCCTCATCGAATATCCGAACAGCGAGAAGGCGCCGCAGGCCCGTGAAAACCTCGCCCGCCTCGGCGGAGCGGAGGCGGAGGACGTCATGCGCATCGCCCGGTTCTACGATTTCCACAAGGACCTCAAGGCGGCGGTCACCTATTACAACGATGTCATTCGCCGGCAGCCGCAGAGCAAGGAAGCCGAAATCGCCCGCGCCCGTGTGGAGGAACTTCGCGCCGAATACGGTGACGATGTCGTGAATCCCGGCCCGGTCCGCGCGGAAACCGGTGAGAAAGCCGCGCTCCGGCGCAGGTTGCAGGCGCAGGTCGAGACCTCCGCGCTCGCGGATTACGCCGGCCCGCCGAAACGCGACATCGTGCCTGACGAGCTGCCCATTTCCTCGGGACCGCAGATGCGCACATCCGTGGACGACGTGCAGCCGCTTCCGGCGGTCGAGCCACCCCTTCCCACCGAATGAGAACCGCCGCAATCGCCCTTGCCTGCTGCCTGCTGACCGTCCTCGCCGGTTGCGGATATCATCTCGGGTCCGCAAAGCCCGCGCTCCTGCAAAACGTCACGAAGATCGCGGTCCCCACGTTCAAGAACAAGACCTACGAGCCGCGGATCGAGGTGCTCATGGCGGATGCCACGATCAAGCAATTCCAGCAGGACGGCACCTACGAGATCGTCTCGGACGACCGCGCGGACGCGATCCTTTATTGCACGCTCGACGAGGCAAAACGCCGCCAGGCCCGTGCGGTGCTCAACAACGTCCTCGCGACCCGCGAGTTCAGTCTGAAGTTGAGCGTCCAGTATGAACTCGTCGACCGCGTCACCGGTCGCACGATCACGCAGGGGACGGTCCATGCGGACACCTCCTTCTTCATCAATGCCGATCTTCAGACCGACGAACGCCAGGCCATCGTCAACGCGATCGAGGAAATCGCGGTGAAGCTCGTCGGCGAGATCGCGGAAGGATTCTGATCCCTTTTGCCTCCCCGCGCGGCGCTGCCAGTGTGACGGGCGTTCTTGCCACGACGGGAGTCCGCAGCGGAGAATCCGGAATGCTCTCGGTCGTGCCCACCCCCATCGGGAATCTCGCAGACATCACGCTGCGCGCGATCGAGACCTTGCGCAGTGCCGATCTCATTGCGGCGGAGGACACGCGGCACTCCGGCCTTCTGCTCAAGCATCATGGCATCTCGCGGCCGATGGTAAGCTTTCACGAGCACAATGAAGCCACGCGGACGGCCGAGTTGCTGGAGCGTCTGCGTGAGGGGGCTGCCGTCGCGTTGATCACGGATGCCGGGATGCCCGGCATTTCGGATCCCGGCGCGCGCCTGGTGCGCGCCTGCATTGATGCCGGGCTCGAGTTCACGGTCCTGCCGGGCCCATGCGCCGCGGTCACCGCGATCGTCGGCAGCGGGCTCGATGCCTCTTCATTTCACTACGGAGGGTTTCTGCCCGTCAAATCCGGCCAGCGGGCGACTCTCCTTGCCGCGGCCATTGCCCGTGACGAAACCTCGGTGTTTTACGAATCGCCACACCGGCTTGTGAAATCGCTCTCGGCGCTGGCGGAGATCGCTCCGGATCGTCAGGTCTGCGTTGCGCGGGAGCTTTCGAAAAAGTTCGAGGAATACCGACGTGGGCTGCCCGCCGAGCTGGCGGCCCATTTCGACTCGCATCCTCCCAAGGGCGAGATCTGCCTCATGATCGAAGGTGCGCGTGCCGCCGGACGCCGGGCCCGGCATTCGGGCGCCGGCTCGATGTAAGGCTCACCCCTTTCGGGATGGATCCTTCTCGATCAACGCGTAGGCGTTGTGGTTGTGGATCGATTCGAAGTTTTCCGCCTCCACGCGATACCAGAGGATGTTTGGATCGCCCTCGCAACGCAGGGCCACCTCGCGCACGAGATCCTCGACAAATACCGGATTGTCGTAGGCGCGTTCGGTGACCGCCTTTTCGTCCGGACGCTTCAGCAGGCTGTAGAGTTCGCAACTGGCGCTGTCCTCGACGAGCCGGATCAGATCCTCGATCCAGATCGGTTTTCCGAACCGCACGGCAAGGGTGACGTGGCCCCGCTGGTTGTGCGCCCCTGAGGCACTGATCGCCTTCGAGCAGGGACACAGCGTCGTAACCGGCACGATTACCGTGAGCACGAAATCCATTGTGCCCGCACCGTCCTCGGACTTTCGGGTGTCCAGCGTGGCGCTGAACTTCGCGGTGTAATCGATCAGGCCCGCGGCGCCGGTGACCGGTGCCTTCTTTTCGAGAAAGAACGGAAACTCGAAATCGACATGCGCGCAGTCGGAGTCGAGCCGGCGGGTGAGCTGCTCCAGAATGTCGCGGATGTTGTCGACGTGAAGAATGGGACCGTGGGAATTCAGCACCTCGATGAACCGGCTCATGTGGGTCCCCTTGTAGTGGTGGGGAAGGTCGACGGTGAGCTGGACGGTGGCGACGGTGCTCTGGGTCGCGTGGTCCTTGTCACGCACCTGAATCGGGTAGCGCAGCGCCTTCACCCCCACGCGATCGATCGGAAGCTGGCGGGCGTCGGGCTCGTTTTGGGTGTCGCGCAAGGTCATTTCAGGAAACGACAAGTCTATCCAGGGGGTGCCGGCCGACAATCCAGTTTTCAGCGGGGCCAGGATGCTGGTAATGTGCGCCTTTGCCTTTACGGGCGTGAATTTCAAACCATCGATCAGCGACGAGGCGGTGCTCCAGGCGACAGGAAGGTCCTGGCGAGAGTGGTTTGGTCTGATGGAGTCGGCGGGAATGGGAGATCTCTCCCATTCCGAAATCGTCAGCGTGCTCCGGGATGAGCACGGAGTGCCGTCGTGGTGGCAGCAATCAATCGCGGATGCCTTCGAGCGCTTCATCGGCCGGCGGCCGGCAACCGGCACGGAGGACGGTTTCCACGCGAGCGTGACGTGCACGGTCGATTTGCCGGCGGAGACTGTCTATCGCATGTGGGCGGACGACGGCGCCCGCGGCACATGGCTTCGCAAGCGGGATTTCGAAGTGACGATGCGGGATCCGGGTCGTGCGGTGAGCGGAACGTGGAGCCGCGATGGATCGGATCTCGAAGTGTCCATCGAGGAGATTGAGGAAGGTCGTTGCCGGATCACCATTCTGCATCGCAAACTCGCGGACGTGGAAACTGTGGAGACGATGCGGAAGTTCTGGAAAATGGCGGTCGGGCGACTGGTCGGGAAGGCGAAGTGAGCGGAGCCGTTCTCGCCCTCGACAACGGGACGTCGTCGGTCCGTGCGGCATGCTTTGATTTTCGCGGCCGACGGATTGCCGGAACATTTGTCCAGCGCGCCGGAGTTTTGCGCACCGACAAATCCGGAAAGGCCGAGATCGCCCCGGCGGACCTCCTCGCCGCGACCTCCGACTGCCTGCGGGAGGCGCGACGGCCGGGGATTCGCGCCGTCGCCGGCTCGTGCTTCTGGCACAGCCTGCTCGGTGTGGATGCCGCGGGAAATCCGCTGACCCCCATCTACACGTGGGCCGACTCGCGCTGCCGGGAGGATGCCGCCGCGCTGCGTGCGGAGTTCGACGAGCGGGAGGTGCATGCGGAAACCGGCTGCATGCTCCGTGCGTCGTTCTGGCCGGCGAAGCTTCGATGGCTGCGCCGGACCGATCGCGCCCTGTTTCGCCGGGTTGCGAAATGGATTTCTCCGGCGGAGTGGCTGCAGTGGAAGCTGACCGGCTCCGCCACCTGTGCGATTGGGATGGCCACGGGAACGGGATTGTTCGATCCCTCGAAATTGCGCTGGAGCGGGCGAATGCTCGATGCCTGCGGGATCGGACCGGAGAAATTGCTGCCGGTTTCGAATGCGCCGACGGACTGGAACGGCGTGCCGTGGTTCCCTGCGATCGGCGACGGTGCGGCAAGCAATCTGGGGTCCGGAGCGTGCTCGGACGGGCTTGCGGCGATCAATGTCGGCACGAGTGCGGCGCTGCGGGTGATGCGTGAGGGACGCGTCGCCAGGGCGCCGTTTGGGCTGTTTGCCTATCGCGTGGACTCGAAGCGATTTCTTGTTGGCGGCGCGGTGAGCAATGCCGGAAATCTTTTTGCCTGGTGTCGGCGCGAGTTGAACCTCCCGTCGGATCCCGCCCGGATCGAGAAGGTTCTGGCGCGGCGTCTGACGCCGGACCACGGGCTGACGGTGCTGCCATTCTGGACGGCCGAGCGCGCGCCACGTTGGAACGAAGAGGATACGGGGGTCATTTTCGGTCTGCGCCAGGACACGACGGCGCTCGATATTTTGCAGGCGGTCATCGAGGGCTTCCATTATCGCCTCGCCGCAATCGCGGAGGAAATTGCGCGTTCGAGAAGGGGTGCTCCTCCCAAATGGATCGTGTCGGGCGGTGGCATGAAGACCCGTTCCTCGCTGCGACGGCTTGCGAATGTGCTCGGGCAACCGGTTCATGCGAATCCGGAAACGGAGGCTTCGTTGCGCGGTGCGGCGGTTTACGGTCTCGAGTTGCTGGGAGCACCGCCGCCGCAGCCGAAACCCGGCGCCGCGGTTCTGCCCGACGCGGAGATTCACGCGCGTCATGTCCGCGCGAGAGCACGACAGGTTGCATTGGAAAATCTTCAGGCGAAGCTTCGCGCGTGAATCTCACCGTCAACGAAATCTACACGTCCATTCAGGGCGAGAGCACCTGGGCGGGACTTCCCTGCGTGTTCGTGCGGCTGACGTTTTGCGACCTTCGCTGCAGTTATTGCGATACCGAATACGCGTTTTACGCCGGCACGAAGCGCCCGGTCGATGACGTGCTGGCCGAGGTCCTGGCGATCGATTGTCCCCTCGTCGAGATCACCGGCGGGGAGCCCCTGCTGCAAAAAAACGTGCTGCCACTGATGGCGAAGCTCTGCGACGCCGGCCGCACGGTGCTCATCGAGACGAGTGGCGCGCACGACATTTCGCAGATCGATCCAAGGGTGCACCGGATCATGGATCTGAAGACGCCCTCGAGCGGAGAGTGCGCGCGAAACCGCTTTGAAAACATCCCGCACCTCGCGAAGCGTGACGAGGTGAAGTTCGTGCTTGGTTCCCGCGAGGATTACGAGTGGGCGCGCACGCAGATTCGTGAGCATCGGCTGGCGGAACGCGTGAACGCCGTGCTCCTGAGCCCGGTCTTCGGAAAGATCGATCCGCGGAACATTGTCGAATGGATGCTCGAGGACAAACTGCCCGTCCGCTTCCAACTCCAACTGCACAAGTTCATCTGGGATCCCAGGACGAAGGGGGTTTGACAGACGACCGGAGAAGGTGGCCGCCTCTTTGAGGGTTGCAACCACGGGCGCGTGTGATAAGAGAAAATCCATGGTCAAAGCCGCGCGCACGTCTCTTCTCGCGCTTCGACTCGGGTTGCTCCCGAGCCGACTTACCCTTCTTTCGCTTTAATCCCCCGGCATAACTGCGACTCTGGCGGCGCGGTGTTTGCCGCAATCCTTTTCCCTCCGCCGGAAAAAACGAATTCCAGTCATGTCCGACAAAGTAGTCATTTTCGATACCACCCTGCGCGACGGCGAGCAGTGCCCCGGCGCATCCATGAATCTGCGCGAGAAGATGGAGGTCGCGCGCCAGCTCGCCCGTTTGAATGTCGATGTGATCGAGGCCGGATTTCCGGTGATCAGCGACGGCGATTTCGAAGCGGTTCAAAAGATCGCCACGGAAGTGAAGGGGCCGGTGATCTGCGGGCTCGCGCGCTGTGTGGCGAAGGACATTGATGCCGCCGGCGCGGCCATCAAACCGGCGGGCGAGCGCGGACGCATCCACGTCTTCCTGGCCACCTCGGCGATCCATCGCGAGTTCAAACTGAAGAAGGCCGAGGAGGAAATCATCCGCATGGCCGTCGAAGGCGTGAAGCGCGCGAAGGCGCTGGTGAAGGATGTCGAGTTTTCGCCCGAAGACGCTTCCCGCACCGAGCCGGAATTTCTCGCGCAGGTCGTGCAGGCTGCGATCGAAGCCGGCGCGACGACGGTGAACATTCCCGACACGGTCGGCTACGCGGTGCCCGAGCAGTATGCGTCGCTGATCACGTATCTGCGTTCGAACGTTCGCAACATCGACGATGCGGTCATCAGCGTTCATTGCCACGACGATCTGGGCCTTGCGGTCGCAAACTCGCTGGCGGCGATCAAGGCCGGCGCGCGCCAGGTTGAGGGAACGTTCAACGGCATTGGCGAACGTGCCGGAAACTGCGCGCTCGAGGAGGTCGTCATGGCGATTCGCACCCGCGGGGACTACTTCGGCGGTGTCGAAACGGGAATCGTGACGACCGAGATCCTGAAAACCTCGCGTCTGATCGCCAGGATGAGCGGTCTGCAGGTCGCTCGGAGCAAGGCGATCGTCGGCGAGAATGCCTTCGCGCACAGCTCGGGCATCCACCAGGACGGCATCCTGAAGAAGCGCGAGACCTACGAGATCATGGATCCGGCCGAGGTGGGCTGGGGGGGCACGGAGCTGCCGCTCACGAAGCACAGCGGCCGCCACGCGATGGCTGCGCGACTGGAACATCTGGGCTTCCGACTGACCGATGCCGAGATCGATGCCGTGTTCACGCGGTTCAAGGAAATCGGAGACAAGAAGAAGTTCGTTTACGACGACGACCTGAGCGCGCTCGTGGACGATTCGATCGGCAATGCCGGCGAGACCTTTTCCCTGGATTACATTCACGTCACCTCCGGCTCGACGACCGTGCCGACCGCGACCGTGCGGTTGAAGAAGGGCGACGACGTGCATCAGGATTCCAGCCCCGGCAACGGTGCGGTGGATGCGGCGATGCAGGCGATCGACCGCATCGTCGAGAAGAAGGGAACGCTGGCGTCGTATCATGTCGAAGCGGTAACGCAGGGGCGCGATTCGCTCGGCGAGGTGACCGTGAAGATCGACTTCGGCGACGGAGAGCTGGTCACCGGCAAGGGTGCGGCGACCGATGTCGTCGAGGCCAGTGCCCGGGCCTATTTGAACGCGATCAACCGCTCGATCGCCCTCCGTCAGAGCGCGGCGCGGAGGTTCGAATCCTCGGGCGTCTAGACCGAAAATATCGGGGGTCGTCCTTACGAAAAATCGGATGACGACCGCCCGCGACCGCCTAGAATTGCCCGCGATGGACGGCTTGTATCGACGACTCGGGGTGGCGTCCACCTTCTCGCCCCGGTTTCTCCCGGTGCTTGCGGAGGCAAGCCGCGCGGCACGTCGTGGCGGCGCGGAATTTTGCGTGATCCATGCAGCGGGGGAAACCCCGCAGGGCGCGCAGGAATTTCGCAGGGCGTTCGCGTCCATCGGCCGGCCAGCGGACACGCCGATTCTGTGGTCGGCTGCGGAGACGCCGGCGGACGGAATCCTGTCCGCATGCGCCAGCGGAGACATCGACCTGCTCGTGGCGGGCGCAATGGAGCGGGAGGTCGAGCACCGCAACTTCGTGGGCGGCGTCGCCCGCGAGCTGCTGCAGCGGGCGGGCTGCGACCTGCTGCTCGTGCCGCAGCCGCGGGAGGAGGAGGTTCCCTGCCGCCGCGTGGCGGTCGCGGTCGATTTGAATGAACCCTCGGTCGGGCTGCTGAATCGCGCCTGCAGGATCGCTACCGCCTTTGGCGCGGAGGAGATGGTCTTTCTTGGCGTTGTCACCCCCTTCGACGAGGCGCGGGCTTCCGCGATCGGGGAGTTCGAAGCGCCGGATGAGGATCGATTGATGTCGATCGTCGACCGCGCGGAGGGGTTCGAAGGCGAAGTCGATTGCCAGTTGCTGCGGTCCACAACCGGGTTTGCGATCTGTGATTTCGTGCAGCAGTCGGAGGTGGATCTCCTGATAGGAGCTGCAAGTCGCGGGGATGGCCTGCGGTTCCATCCCACGCATCTGGACTGGCTGCTGCAGGTGATTCCCAGCAACGTCCTGGTGTTGTCGGCTCCGCTTGCGGACTGAGGCGGGATTTTTCGTGGACTCGCACCCGCCGGCTTCCTAGCTTGAGCGCTCGTCTATGAATTTTGCCGATTTTCTTTTCCTCGCCCAGGCACCGGAGGCCACGCCCATTCCTCAAGCTTCCCCCCTTGGAGCGTTCGGCGGCCTCGTGCCGATGATCTTCATTTTCATCATCTTTTACTTCCTGCTGATCCGCCCGCAGCAGAAGCGGCAGAAGGAGCATCAGAAGCTGGTCGCCTCGCTGCAGACCGGCGATCAGGTTGTGACGAATGCGGGAATCCACGGCACGATCACGAACGTGAAGGACAAGACGGTCCTTGTGCGCGTGGCGGACAACGTGAAGATCGAGTTCGACCGCGGCAGCATTGTTACCGTCATCCGCGACGGCAAGGAAACCGGCGAAAAACCGGCCTGATTTTCTCGAAAGGCGCCGGTCGGCATGGGCCGCGACCCACTGCTTCCGGCGCCGTAACATGTTGCGTTACTTCTCCGTGCGGTAGTAACCGTCCGGGTTGTAGAGGTAGTAGCAGTCCAGCGGATTCAGCCGGGGAAGAAGCTGATAGCGGTTTCCCTCGGAGTCCGTTTGCTCCGAGAGGTAGGGGGAGGTTGGCTGGCGTTGCGGAGTCGCGTCGGCGATGTCCGGGTTCTTCACGAGAGACTCCTCGCGGATCGTCTCCACGATCTCGTCCACCCACTTGAGCTCCTTCGCGCGGTCGGCGAATTCCTTCCAATCGCCGGTCGAGGTGTTCGCATACATCTGTTTGACGAACTCATCGAGGGGGACGCCCATTTTGTTTGCCACGGGTGTCGCGAGACGGCGCCACCATTCCTCCATGTTGCGAACGGCCTCCTGTTGCACCGTGAGGTTGCCGAAGTTTCCGGACGAGAGCTGGTGGTGAAGGATGATTGCGTTCGGATATGCGAAGGATCGCTTCGCGAGCGTGGTGATGCCCGCGGCCATGCTCGCGGCGAAGGATTTCACGACCGTGTAAACCGGGGCCGGGCTGCCTTCCATCGCCTTCAGAATGCGATAGCCGGCCATCACGGATCCGCCGGGGGAGCTGTCGATGACGATGAAGATCGGATACGTCGGGTTCTGGTTGTTGAAGTAGTCGATCCGCTCGCAGATGTAGTCGGCGGTTTCCATCGTAATGGGCCCGTTCAGCGGAATGCGCCGGTCGGAGATGGTCAGGACGCCGTCCTTCAACGGCTCCTCCGTGTATTGGATCTCGCGATTGACCCGGTTTTTCCAGTCGCCGCGCTTCTCCCAGAGATCGATCTCGGCGCTGAACTTCGCCACCTGGATGTCGAACTCCGTCTTTTCGAGCTGCAGTTCCTTCATGCGCAGCTGCACCTCCTGGTCCTTCAGCTGAAGCTCGCTCTGCTTCTCCGCCAGCTTCGCAGCGGCGAGCTCGTTTTTCGCCTTCAGCTTATCGAGTTCGACCCGAATGTCCGCCAGCTCCGCCTCGAGAGCGGCCTTCCGCTTCACCTGGTCAAGTTCCAGTTTCTTCGTGATGGTTGCGGCTTCGAGTTCGAGCCGCTGCTTCTCGGCCTGGAGATCGGCGAGTTCCTGCTCGAGCTTTTGCTTGGCGATGCCGTTCTCGAGCGTGAGTTTTTCCTGTTGTTCCTTCAGCGGCTGGTTCGGCCCTGGAGCTGCCGCAGCAGCGGGCGGTGGTGTGGGGCTATCCTGGGCGGAAGCGCCAAAAACCAGGGGAAGGGAGAACAGACAGGTTAGCGCGAGTTTGTGCATGGGCAGACGAATAACGCGATCAGACGCCAAGTCAAAGGGGGAACCCAGCCTTGCCCGTCATAGGAAATCGGCCGTCTCCGAGGCGTGATTTTCTTGGACAGGCGGACGTCGTTGCCTATGCTGCTCCGCTCGTCCGATCCCGGCCGACACGCGGTCCGGACGCCGATTCATTTTGTTATGTCTCCTGCCATTGTATTTGCCTACGGACTGCTGCTGCTGATTCTTTTCGGCTGGTATTTTGCGACCGAAATCCCCGCCCGCAAACGCTGGCTGGGCCTTGTGCTCACGGTGCTTCTTGTGGCGTTTTGCGTGGAGCAATTCACGCCGCTCGACAAGCGCATCCGTCTCGGCCTTGACCTCAAAGGCGGCACGTCCTTTATGATCCGGCTGGTTCGCGAGGACGACCGGCCAATCACCCCGGATCTGCTCGATCAGGCGGTGGAGGTCATCCGCAAGCGTGTGGACTCGCTCGGCGTTTCCGAGCCGGACATCGCCCCCTACGGCGAGGACCGCATTCTCGTGCAGATCGCGGGCATCGGCGGCGAGGAGATGAGGCAGGCGCAGGAGCAGCTCCAGCGTGTCGCGAAGCTCGAGTTTGCGATCGTGGAGCCAAACAGCCCCGCCATTCTCGCGCAGGTCGAGGCCGGCCAGGCCATCATGCCCCCGGGCAAGATGGCGCGTCCGATGAAGAATCCGGCCGATCCGGACGGTCCTCCGACGATGATTGTGACCAACAAGCGCGCCGACTTCAGCGGGGAGCACGTCAAGCGCGCGTGGGCCTATTTCGATCAGACCGGTTACGGGGTGAGCCTCGAGTTCGATGCGGAGGGCGCGAAGCTTTTTGACAACCTCGCCGCGCCCAATGTCGGCAAAAACCTGGCGATCATTCTCGACGGTGAAGTGTTGACGGCCCCGACGCTGCAGACGGCGCATTTCAACGGACGGGCACAGATCACCGGCAACTACACGGAGAAGGAGGCGAGGGATCTCGCGAGCGCGCTGGAAAATCCGCTGCGCGTCCCGGTGCAGATCGAGGAAACGCGGAGCGCCTCCGCCTCGCTCGGTCAGGATTCCATCAAGAGCGGCGTGCTCGCGGGGCTGACCGGTCTCGCTCTCGTCTTCGTGTTCGTGATCGTTTACTACCGCCTCGCAGGGTTCATCGCCCTCGCCGGCCTGATCGTGAATTTCGTTCTGCTTTTGGGCATGATGGCGATGTTCGGATTCGTCCTCACGCTTCCGGGTATCGCGGGCATCATCCTGACCATCGGCATGGCCGTGGATGCAAACGTGCTCATTTACGAGCGCCTGCGGGAGGAAATGGCCGCCGGCAAGTCGCTGGCCGCCGCGCTGAATGGCGCCTACGAGAAGGCCTTCAGCGCGATCTTCGACGCCAACGTCACCACGCTCATCACGTCGGTGATTCTTTTCATCGAGTCCACCGGCTCCGTGAAGGGTTTTGCCATCACGCTGACCCTCGGCATTGTCGCGTCGATGTTCTCGGCGCTCCTGTTCACCCGCACGGCGTTCCGCTGGCTCGTCGAGAAGGGTGCGCTGCGGAAGATGTCGATGCTGGACATCATTCCCAAGCGGCATTTCGACTTCCTTGGCAAGCGACGCGTGGCGCTGTGCATAGCCGGGGCGCTTTTGGTGGGATCGGTCGCCGTGGTCGCCATTCGCGGCGAGAAGAATCTGGGCATCGACTTCCGCGGCGGTGACGTGATGGTGGTGAACTCCAAGGTTCCCATCACGGTCGCGGAGGCGCGGCAGGCTGCGGAAAAGATGGGACTGGGATCCGAGGCGGTCTTCCAGATGGAGCGCGAAGGCATCCAGGAAATGCTGACGATCCGCAGCCCGGAAGGGACGGCGGCGGGAATTTTCGACAAGCTTCAGGAGGCGTTTCCCGACCGGGACCTGACGGTTGCCTCGGAGGAGGCCGTGGGTGCCAGGATCGGTGCGGAATTTGCGAAGCGTTCGCTGTGGGCGCTCTTCCTAGGAATGGTCGGCATTCTGATCTACGTTACGGTGCGGTTTGAGTTCGCGTTTGCGATCGCGTCCGTCGTGGGTGTGCTGCATGACGTCGTCCTCACGATCGGCTTGTTCGCGCTCATCGGAGGCGAGTTCTCGCTGGTGATGGTCGGCGCGATCCTCACGGTGGCGGGCTATTCGATCAACGACACGATCGTTGTCTTCGACCGCATTCGAGAGTCCCTTGCGAGCGGTGAGGGCGGGTCGATCGAGAAGCTCATGAATGTTGCGATCAACGAAACCCTCGGCCGAACGATCCTCACGGGTGGCTCGACGTTGCTTTCGGTTGCCGCGCTTTATTTCTTCGGCGGCACCGTGCTGCGTGACTTCGCGTTTGTGATTTTCGCGGGTGTCGTGATTGGAACGTTCTCGTCGATCTTCGTGGCCGCGCCGATCGTGCTGTGGTGGCAGAAGGTGACCGGCAAGAGCATCCGTCGCGAGGTTCTCGAAACGGAGGCGCTTCGCCAGGCCGGTCGCGGGGCGGCCTAAGTGCGGCCGGGGCGCGGGCAAATTGCCCGCGCTATTCCGCCTGCAGATCCAGAAGCACCTTTCCGCTGCGGCGATCCGTCGCAGCGGCGCGCAGGGCCTCGTGAACATCTTGCAGTGGGTGGACGGCATGCACCGGCACGCGCAGCGTGCCGTCTGCGATGCGACCAGCGATCTGCTCGAAAGCGGAGTTCTTCTCCGCGGCGGATGCCTCCTGAAACCAGCGTCGCAGCCAGAAGCCGCGAAACTGGAGCTGTCGGAAGATCAGCAGTCCGTTCGGGATTTTTACCGGCTGAAGTCCCATCGCGCCGTAGGTGACGTGAACGCCGCGCGGGGCGAGGGCATTGGCGAGGTTCAGCGCGCTTGCGCCTCCGACAGCGTTCAGCGCGAGTTTCGCGAAGCGGCCGTCGGTCAGGGACTCCGCCGTTTTCCGAAAGTCGGTGTCCTCGGTGACAACGCGATCTGCGCCGATTGCGAGCAGCTCGTCCACGAGCTCGGGGCGGCGGACGACATTGAGCGTGCGCAATCCAAGGTGCCGCGCGAGCTGGATGACGCAACGGCCGACGCCCGAGTTTGCGGCGTTTTGAACGACCCAGTCGCCCTCGTTGAGCGGGACGATCGTGGTGAGCATCGCGAGGGCGGTGGGTGGATTCACCGCAATCATGGCGGCCTGGACGGGATCAATGTCGACCGGCAGGCGGACCGCGTCCGATGTGGAGAGGTTTCGGTGACTGCACCAGGCACCGGGACGCAATCCCACCGCCATGTCACCGATGTGAAAGTCTTCCACGCCGTCGCCGATGGCAATCACCCGGCCGACGCCTTCGTTTCCGATCGTCGCCGGCAGGGCGGGCAGTTCTCCGTAGGTGCCGGCGATGACGTTGAGGTCGGCGGGATTGATGGAGGCCCGCAGCATCTCGAGCTGGATCTCGCCGGGGCCGGGCGCGGGCAGGTCGATGGATTCAACGCGGAGATTCGATTCGGCATCGCCGAATCCGTGGAGGCGTGCGGCTTTCATTCGAGGAGAAATGCGGCGAGTTGTGCGTGGGTTCGTGGGCAGAAAAGCGGCCAGATGTGGGCGGGCACGCGGCAGCGCGCGGTGAGCGTGGCGCGCGGCCATGCGGCGCTACTCGCGGGGACGACCATGAGATCGCCGGGCGTCCAGATCGCGAGCGTGGGAACCGACCACTCGAGGGACGCGAGTTTTTCAAGGAACTTCGAACCCGGGCGCATTTGTCGAATGGCGGCTCCGGGCAGCCAGTGTGCGAGGAGCGATCCGCGATGCGGAGTGTTGATGAATGCGACGCGGCGGATGTCGAGATCAGGATTTGCGAGGCGCGCGGCCTGCACGACGAGTCCGCCCATGCTGTAACCAACGAGGTTGACCGGACGCTCGAGCCCGGCGACATGCTCCGCGAGGCGTCGGCCTTCCTCTTCGAGGCAGCAGAATCCGCTGGCACGGTAGGCAAACGTCTCCACGTCCCGCACGCCTGCGGCTGCCAGCCGTCGCTGCATGAGGCGCAATCGGGTGACGGATCCCCAGAGACCGTCGAGCAGGAGCGTCTTCACCCCGTCACGGTTTTGCGGAGCCGGCGGTTTCGCAACCTGGAAATTCCGATTCATCCGGCGAGCTTGGCAGCAATCAAGACGACGATTCCCGCGTAGAGGCCGGCGAGCACATCGTCCCATGCGACCTTGCCGGGAATCGGAAGTTTTTCCACCCATTGGATGCCCGGTTTGAGAATGTCGAAGAACCGGAACGCCAGCAAGGCGATGACGAACAACCACGGCTGTGGCGCTGCGGGGAGAAAGCAGAGGGCGACCGCCATACCCGCGACCTCGTCGAGGACGAATTCCCGTGCATCCTCCGAGAGGAAGTGCCGGCCCGCAGGTGCTTCGATTGCGACCGAAAGAACGGTGGAAAAAATGGCGAGCCATGCGGCGGCGGTCGCCGCGCCGACGAAATCGCCGGCGAGCAGGATGGCGGCGCAGGTGAGGATGGACGCAGTGTTCGCACCGATTGCCGGAAGCAGACCGACACCTCCGACGGTTGCAAGACATGCAGCGATCGGGCGAACGATGCGATCGCGGCGAATTCGTGGCGTGACCAGTTCGTCTTTGATCCAGAAACGGACCGGCATTTTGCCCATGCGACGGGAGCAGGGGCGGCTGCCGACGTGAGAGAAGATGGCGCCGGGACGAAACGGCCGTCCGAGCAGCGGCAAAACGCTGGAAAGCAGCTCGTGAAGTGGTCGGGTGGTCTCGACGGGGAAGGTGGCGACGAGTGTCCTTCCCGGAGGACGCCTGTCCGCAGGGCCGACGAAACAGAGCGTGTCCGCATCGCCGGCGGGCTCCTCGTCCGGAAAGCAAACCGTGCACGACCCCAGGCCAAGCGCGGCGACACGCGCGCGGCAACGGTCGGCAATCGCGGTGCGGTTCACCAAGCCGGGCGCGGACTCAGCGCGCGACCATGTAGGGGAGCTGGGAGGCGGTCGTCTCGACCTGCGGAATTCCCTCGAGCAGGTCGGCGATGGCGTCCCATTTACCGCCGATGAGCGCTTCACGCGCGTGACCGGGCAGCGCGGCCTTGAAGTCCATGTCGGCGATGCTGACCTTGCACTCGGTCACGTCCACCGTGACCTCCGCCGTCGGGTTTGCCTCCACGAGGGCCGCGACCGCGCGGATGTCCTCACGGCTCATGATCATGCAGGGCATGCCGAGCGTCGTGGAGTTTCCGAAGAAAATTTCCGCGAAGCTTTCCGCGAGGATCGCGCGAAAACCGTAGCGATACAGCGCCTGCGGAGCGTGCTCGCGCGAGCTGCCGCAGCCGAAGTTCGAGCCTGAGAGCAGGATGCTCGCGCCGGCGAAGCGCGGATCGTTGAGCGGATGCTCGCGTTTTTCGCCGGTGGAGGGATCGACGCGTTCGTCGATGAACGCGAACTCACCGAGACCGTCGAAGGTGACGCACTTCATGAAGCGCGCGGGAATGATGCGGTCCGTGTCGATGTCGTCTCCGGGGACGTAAACGGCGGTGCCTGCGACCTGGGTGATTTTTGCGAGAGCCATAGGGTTGAAAGGGTGGGGCGGGTGCGGAAGCGGAGCCGATGACCCGACCGATGGTGGTTTATGGTTTGGGCGATTGAGTGCTGAAAGTGGATCTATTCCTCGACGCGGGTGAGTTTCAGGCCGGCTTTTTCGAGCAGAGCAATGACGCCGCGCTCGCCGCCGAGATGTCCGGCGCCGATGGCGAAAAAGTATCCCGTATCGGGATGCTCGCGCATCATTCGTTCGATGCGCTCCGCCATGTGGACGTTGCGCTTGTAAAGAAGACGCTCCATGAACCGCTCGTTCAATTCGGAATTACTGGCGGAGTTCCATTTTTCCAGCTCCGCGTCGATGCCGGCGAGATCTCCGGCGAGATAGACCTCCACGAGCCGATCGATGGCGGTCACCCCTTCCTCCCGGGCAGCGCGCATGTAGTCGATCGATTCGTCGAGCATCTGAATCTGCTCCGCGAGAGTGAATGCTTCGAAGATGCCAAGTTGCTCATCGAGGGTCTCGATGCCGCCCGTTTCCTTTCCGGCCATGGCGGCGCGCTGGAACAACAGCATGTCGAGTGCAAGCGCGCCCGGGTATTTCATCTGGTCCTCGAGCACCGAGAGCGTCGCCGCAACGGCCCAGGGTTTGAATCGCAGGAAAATGTCCACCGTGAATACCGGGTTCATGGCGGCAAGCTCGGCGGAAAGTTTCCCAAGCTGCTCCTCGGAAAGCAGGTCGCGCAGGGTCTTGCCATCGGGCAGGAGCATCTGTTGGGACGCGTTCAGCATGGTGGCCATGTCGACCGGCACCTCGGTGAACACGGCATCGGCCTGCAGAAACGCCTTCTCGACCGGCGGAGCCAGCTTCGTGATCGACGGGCGCGTGAGATGAATCGTGCCGAAGAGATACGACGGCTTGTTGCCGGCACCTTCAATCTTCCAGAGCAGCGGGGCACGCGACTCCGTTTTTTCGGATGCGGTTTCCGGCGTCGCCTCCGCAAATAGGAGCCCGGGGGCGAAAAGCAGGGCGAACGCGCCTGTTGCGCAGGCGCGCGTGCCTTTCCTACCGAAAGCCGGAATCCGGAAATTCAAAATCAACAAAGGGCGAAGACCTCGCGGGCGTCCGCGATTTCGCCGGTCACGGCCGCGGCGGCAACCATGAGCGGACTCATGAGGACCGTGCGACCGGTGGGCGAGCCCTGGCGGCCCTTGAAGTTGCGGTTGCTGGAGCTGGCGCAGAGCTGCTCACCGACGAGTTTGTCAGGGTTCATGCCGAGACACATCGAGCATCCGGCACCGCGCCATTCGAAACCGGCCTCGCGGAAGATGTCCGCCAGACCGAGCGACTCGGCGATGGACGACACTCCCTGGGAACCGGGGACCACGATGGCTTTCACATTCGGGCTGACCTTGCGGCCTTTCAGGTATCCGGCGACTTCCTGCAGATCGCTCAGGCGGCCGTTCGTGCAGCTTCCGAGGAAGGCCACATCGACCTTCGTGCCTTTGATCGGCGTGCCCGATCTCAGGCGCATGTGCTCGAGCGCCTCCAGGGCGGTGGCGCGTTCTTTCTCGGGGAGTTGCTCCGGCGTCGGAACCTGCTCGTCGATGAAAATGGCCTGGCCGGGGTTGATTCCCCAGGTGACCGTCGGGGCGATGTCCTCCGCGTTGAAGACGACAACGTCGTCATAGACCGCGTCCGGATCGCTTGCAAAGCTGCGCCAGCGCTCGACCGCCGCGTCCCAATCCGCTCCCTTCGGCGCGTAGGGGCGGCCTTTCAGGTATTCGAACGTGGTGTCGTCGGGATTCACGTAGCCGACGCGCGCGCCGCCTTCGATCGACATGTTGCAGACGGTCATGCGCTCCTCCTGCGTGAAATTGTCGAACGTCGTGCCGGCGTATTCGTAGGCGTAGCCGAGACCGCCGTTCACGCCGAGCTTGCGGATGATGTGAAGAATGACGTCCTTGGCGTAGACTCCGGGACGGAGTTTGCCGTTCACCTCGATCCGGCGGACCTTCGGCTTGCCGATGGCCATGGTCTGCGTGGCGAGCACGTCGCGCACCTGCGAGGTGCCGATGCCGAATGCGATCGCGCCGAACGCCCCGTGCGTGCTCGTGTGCGAGTCGCCGCACGCGATCGTCGTGCCGGGTTGCGTGATGCCCTGCTCGGGGCCGACGATGTGGACGATGCCCTGCTTGCCCGTGGGCAGATCGAAAAACGTGATGCCGTTCTCCTCGCAGTTCTTCCGCAGCGCCTTGATCATCTCGTCGGCGAGATTGTCGGAAAACGGCTCCTGAAGCTCATCGGTCGGGACGATGTGATCGACCGTCGCAAACGTGCGGTGCGGCATCAGCACCTTCAGACCGAGATCCCGCAGCATTCCGAACGCCTGCGGGCTGGTGACCTCGTGGATCAAGTGCGTGCCAATCAGGAGCTGGGTCTGGCCGTTTGCCAATTCCCGCACCGTATGCGCCTGCCACACTTTATCCAACAACGTCTGTTTCATAGGAACGGTCAGCATACGGTTTCCCGGCGGGCCGTGCAAGCGACAGGCGAGGGGGAATCCTTCGGATCGAAGTCTTCAGGCTCCCACCGGGCCGCGTGCGATCCCGCCCCCATCGATTGCGCATCCTCGAGGAAAATCGCGTGCCTCGTTCGCGCGGAGGTGGCATGAAGAACGGCGACCTCACCCGAGAACCTCCCAAACCTGATTCCATGAAAAAACGCACTCTCAACGTCGGAATGATCGGCTACGCCTTCATGGGCAAGGCCCACTCGAATGGCTGGCGCCAGGCGCCGCGATTCTTCGATCTCCCGGCAGACGTCCGTCTGCACACGATCTGCGGACGCAATCGCAAGGCCGTCCGCGCGGCGGCCGATTTGCTCGGCTGGGAGAATGTCGAAACCGACTGGCGGGCCGTGGTCGCGAACCCCGAGATCGACGTCGTGGACATCTGCACGCCGAACGACAGCCATGCGGAAATCGCGATCGAAGCCGCCCGGCACGGGAAGGCGATTCTTTGCGAGAAGCCGCTCGCGATGGATGTCGCCGAGTGCGAGGCAATGGTCGCCGCCGTGAAGAAGGCGCGCGTCACAAACATGGTCTGCCACAATTACCGCCGCATTCCGGCGATTGCTCTGGCGAAGCGGATGATCGAACGCGGCGACCTCGGCGATCGCATCTATCATTACCGCGCCCGTTACGCGCAGGACTGGATCGCGGATCCCTCGTTCCCGCTTGTCTGGAGGCTCCAGTCGAAGATTGCCGGCTCCGGCGCGCACGGTGACATCGACGCGCATATCATCGACCTCGCGCGGTATCTCGTCGGCGAGATCAAGGAGGTGTGCGGCCTGGAGGAGACCTTCATCAAGGAGCGTCCGCTCCCGGATGCACCGAGGAAAAAGGGGAAGGTGACCGTGGACGACGCCGTCAGCTGGATCGGCCGGTTCAAGAACGGCGCGCTCGCCAATCTCGAGGCCACCCGCTTCGCCCGCGGCCGCAAAAACCAGATCACCATCGAGATCAACGGCAGCGCCGGCTCGCTCTTCTTCGACATGGAGGACCTGAACCGGCTGAAATTCTACCGCGAGGGCGATCCCGCCGACGCGCGCGGCTTTCGCGACATCCTCGCCACCGAGGGGACGCATCCGTTCATCGCAAACTGGTGGCCGCCGGGACACATCGTCGGATACGAGCACACGTTCGTAAACACGTTCGCCGACTTCATTTCGGCGGTCGTCGGCCGGAAGAGCGTCCAGCCCACATTTGCCGACGGACTCGCGAACCAGAAGATTCTCGACGCCGTCACCCTCAGCGCCCGCGAGCGCCGCTGGGTGAAGGTGGGATGAGGACGGCATAAATTCTGGTCCGTGCGTATCTTTCTCTCCGCCATCGGGAGACGAAGGCGGGCGGAAGGGGAGGGGGGCGCTTCCGGCACCTCCCTCCGCACCCCTGGGTGCCGGGACACGTCGCGCAAAAGGTGCGGATGACCGCGTAAAATGCGCGAGTGACCGCGTAAAAACCGCGGGTGACCGCGTAAAATGCGCGGGTGACCGCGTAAAATGCGCGGGTGACCGCGTAAAAAGTGCTGGCGACCGCGTAAAAAACGCGGGTGACCGCGTAAAAACCGCGGATGACCGCGTAAAAAGTGCGGATGACCGCGTAAAAACCGCGGATGACCGCGTAAAAAGTGCGGGTGACCGCGTAAAAAGTGCTGGCGACCGCGTAAAAAGTGCGGGTGACCGCGTAAAAACCGCGGGCGACCGCGTAAAAACCGCGGATGACCGCGTAAAATGCGCGGGTGACCGCGTAAAAAGTGCGGATGACCGCGTAAAAAGTGCGGATGACCGCGCAAAAACCGCGAGTGACCGCGTAAAAATTGCTGGCGCTTCGCGCGTTCCGCGCCGCCAATTTGGGAGGCCTGCCGCGAGAAAGCACGCAAAGGAAACCTGGGGGCGGCACCCTCCTCCCTGGTCAAACAGCGGTGAAATGGGGTCTCGCGGCCCTCTCTTCAAGGACGGCTAGCTCCCGCTGTCAGGCATCGATCCAAAAGTCGGACGTGGCTGCGAAACTTGATTCGATGACGATCCCCCAGGCTTCCTTCGGAATGAAATTCAGAAACTCTTGCCTCAATTTGCATCTTTGCTACAATGAGGACACTCTCTTCATGTCCCCTCGTAAGGAGTCGCGACCAAGGGCGGCAGCATCCTTGGAAGTGTGCGAATGACCCTCAGGAGTCGAGCGGACTGCGCACCGTCAGTCCTGGCCGATTGAGCACATGGGTATAGATCATGGTCGTGCTCACGTCGTTATGCCCCAGCAGCTCCTGCACGGTGCGAATGTCATACCCCGCCTCCAGAAGATGAGTCGCAAAGCTGTGCCGCAAGGTGTGACAGCTCACCCGCTTGTGAATCTGGGCATCCTTGGCAGCATTGGTCACCGCCCGTTGCAGTGTGTTCTCATGAGTGTGGTGCCGACGAACCACACCAGCCCGGATATCTTCTGAAATCCGCGAAGACGGGAAAACATATTGCCACTTCCACTCCTTGGCCGCATTCGGCCATTTTCGATCCAGAGCTTCCGGCAGATAAGTCGCTCCCAGCCCATTGGAAAGATCCCGCTCATGAAGAGCACGGACTTCCGCGAGATGAACGCTGAGCTTCTCGACCAAGGTGACTGGTAGGGTCGTAACACGGTCTTTGTCCCCCTTTCCATTTCGGACCACCACCTGGAGTGCCTCAAAATCCACATCCTTCACTCGTAACCGGACGCACTCCATCAATCTCAGCCCCGTCCCATACATCAGCTCTGCCATCAACCTCTGCGGATTTTCCATCGTCGCGAGGAGCCGTTTGATTTCCCCTTTCGTGAGAACCACTGGCAGCCGACGCTTCTCAGCCGCACGCGTCACCCCCTCCAATTCCACCCTTCCCCGCTCCAGCACTTCTCGAAAGACAAAGACCAGAGCATTCAACGCCTGATTCTGGGTGTTGGCTGACACCCTCCGCTCGGTGGCAAGATAGGTCAGATAATCCTTCACCAAATTGCTATCCAACTCATCCCGGCTGCGCGGTCGCCCAAAAACCAAGAATCTCCGAATCCAATCCAAATAGGTTTCCTCCGTGCGTGGCGCATAATGCAACCGCCTCAATGTCTGCCGCACTTCCTCCAGAAATCCATTGAAACGCGCATCCGGAACACCTATATCTTGCTGTAACCCTCGCTTGATGAGTTTGGCCGTGAACCAACACTACCGTCCCACATCACCGATGTCAGTATCGGAATAGGCCTCATTCAACCTTTCTCATCATCCCCCTCACTCTGTCCAATATACTGTTAGGTGCATATAAATGAACTGCCCACGTTGCAATAGTGCCAATGTCTCGCGCTGGGATTGGCGTCATCCATTAATTCTTCACTGGATACTGAATCCTGGATTGGCTTTCAATGAGGTCTTCTTGGGTCAACGCATCCCGGCAGTTACTTTTCTCTGTAAAGATTGCAGATGTGGAATCCCTGATCGTAATTGGATGCACTGCGACTACTGTGATTCAGATTCCATGGGCCGTCTTTGGATGGGGTCTTACAGCTTCGGTCATTGGTTTGGCATTTTCTGCCCGCATTGCGGAACCAAAGTTCCCACATTGTGGAATTTGACATCATTGATTTTATTGGCGCTTCTATGTCCGATATGGATTCCACTAAGATTTCTCTTTCGGGAAAAATTTATTCATTGGGAACACATTCGCGGAAAGCGAGCTCTTGAACATTACAATGAGCACCTAACAAGGCGCTGCAGCTAACCCCTAGCCGCGACGTGCCGACCCCCTACGAACGCCCGGCTTTTCCATCCACATCACTCCAGAGCTTGTGCGCCCGTTCGGGGTAGCTGAGCTTGGCGTTCGGCTTATGAATTCAGACCCTCTACTCGTAGGCATTCTATGTCTGGTCGTCTGCGGTTGCGCTAAAGACGAGCATATCTGTGTAGCAATCCCCCGTGAAACCGTTTTAATGGCCGGTTCAAGCGACCAAGAAGTGGAGCTAGTGAGGATTAATAATTCCAAGAAGGTAACTATCCGACTTCCGAAAGGACTCGCTTCCGCACATCCCGGCGAGCATTTCCGCTATTCAAACGGTTCCTTCGACGAATCTATCAGATTGAAGTCAGTAGATTTGGAATTGGGTAAGGTAGTCATCTCTGGTTTGTGGGTCGAACATACATTTCTTACACCTGATGCGGCCAGAAAAGCCGAACAAGGCGCTGCAGCGAACCCCTAGCCGCTATACGTCACTTTTTTCGACCGTCACCCGTTCCTTCCACATCACTCCAGAGCTTGTGCGCCTGATCGGGGTTCACTGAGCTTGGCGTTCGACCAAGAAATAAATGCCAGACTACGTGACCAATCTATTCGAGGACTACCGCGAACATGCCCGGCACCTCCGAAACACGGCTTTCGACACACGATTGAGTCAGGATTGGAATGTC
>Ga0065721_10049063_pt1 | contig 48104 bp, 54 predicted proteins | sample Mesricmetagenome_FD_59108 | JGI IMG/M metagenome (GOLD analysis project Ga0065721, IMG submission 59108) | Mesophilic microbial community from rice straw/compost enrichment Sample: eDNA_1 v2 (version 2) | ecosystem: Engineered > Solid waste > Grass > Composting > Bioreactor | place: USA: Davis...
GTTCCGGCGGCAAAATATCTTTTATGCGATCCCATTGATCGTCTCGTAGCTCGTATCGTCTATTCATATGAAAAGTTTACCAGATTATTGCCTATGTTGATAGTTTGAATACACACCCTAGCGCAGTCATACCTAGTAAAGCCGCGGCTGCCGCGGCTTTTTCTAGTATAATCTAGATATTGATTCCATCCTGTAGATATGAACTCTATACATACTGTATCTTGGAATATCGAATCGCGTGTGCTACAATCTGTGTAGTTCAATTTCATATCTGTTTCGGTCTGGTACTACCAGATGACCTGCCTTGCCGGAACGTTGCTTGCATTTCTCCGGGGGCTGAGGAAGAAGACGAATCTAGCGGGAAAGTTTCGGCGACGCATGCCGTATGACGGATGCGAATTCGGGTTGCCGGAATGGAACTGTGCTATTCGGCAGAACACCCCCCTCGGAGACCTGGGTGTTCTTTTTCTTTGCAATATACATATTGGAGGAGACGAAAAAAATGAAGCTTTATACGAGAACGGTATGTCCGAAATGCATGTGGATCAAATCTGAATTGCAGCGCGCGGAAGTTGAAGTCGAGATCATCAACGTAGACCACGATGCGGAAGCGTTTGAAAGACTCGTAGCGGCCGGAGCGATGAGCGTGCCGGTATTGGAAGTCGAAGGCGAGTTTATTTTCGATACGAACGAAATGGTCAAGCAGTTGGAGAGTCTGACGGTATGATCGCGTTTGCGAGCCGTACAGGAAACGTGAAATATATCGTTTCGCGCCTGCATTTGCCCGCAATCGAAATCGCCGATGACGTCAAGCTGGCGGAGCCTTTTTTGTTGTTCACTTATACGGACGGGCTGGGCGATGTGCCGCGGGCGGTGACGCAGTTTATGGATCGGAACGGCGCGCTGTGCCGGGGAGTGATCGTAAGCGGGAACAGCAACTTCGGTCATCGCGTATTCGGGGGAGCCGGCGATGCCATTGCGCGGCAATGGCGAATTCCGCTGGTTCGCAAAATCGACTTGCGCGGTTTCGCGGAAGATTACGAAGAGATCCGCCGTTATTACGAGGATTGTTTCCGGGAGGAGAGAAAGTCGGATGAAGTCTTACTTGAAGTTAAATAATGAAGTGCTTAATCAATACAGCCGGACGGGCAAGCTCGATCTTGCGAAGGATAAGGAGGCGACGCGCCGGTACTTCCTGGAACACGTCAACGCAAAACTGCGCTACTTTATCGATACGGAAGAAAAAATCCGGTATCTCGTGGACGAAGGCTACTATGAAAAAGAGTTCCTTCAGCAGTACCGTCCGGAGTTTATCGAGCAGCTCTACGAGAAAGCGTACGCGTACGAGTTCCGTTTCCCTTCGTTCATGAGCGCCAGCAAATTTTACGAGAGTTATGCGATGAAGAGCCGGGACGGCGAAGAAATTCTCGAGAAATACGAGGATCGCATCGTCATTATCGCTCTGTACTTGGCGCAAGGGGACGAGCATCTGGCGGAGAGAGCGGTCGAAGCGATGATGTCGGCTTATCAGCCGGCGACGCCGACCGCCTTGAACAGCGGCAAGATGGCGCGCGGAGAGCTCGTCAGCTGCTTCAAATTGACGATGGACGATTCGATGAACAGCATCTCGCAAAACATCGGCTACTGTCTGGAGCTGTCCCGCTTGGGAGGCGGCGTCGGCGTTAACGTAACCGACCTGCGGCCGCTCGGCGATCCGATCAAGGGCATTCTCAACCGCGCGAGCGGCGTAATGCCTGTCGCCAAGCTTCTGGAAAATTCCTTCTCTTATTCGAATCAACTCGGCCAACGCAATGGCTCCGGGGTTATTTACTTAAACGTCTTCCACGCCGATATCGAGAACTTTATTTCGGCCAAGAAGCCTAACGCCGACGACAAGATCCGGCTCGCTACACTGTCGACAGGCATCATCGTGCCGAATATTTTCTTTGAGCTGATGAAACGGGACAAAGACATCGTCTTGTTCAGCCCGTACGACATTTACAAGGAATACGGCAAACGGATGTCCGAGATCAGCATGAGCGAAATGTATTACGAGCTGCTGGACAACCCTAACATTCGGAAAATCAAGCGGATCAACGCCCGCAAACTGTATACAGAAATTAAAAAAGCGCAATTCGAATCGGGGTATCCGTTCGAAGTGTTCGACGACCACGTGAACGAGAAGCACGCGCTTCGCAACCTGGGCCGCGTGAAGATGTCGAACCTGTGCACGGAAATTCTGCAAGTGCAGGAAACGAGCGTCATCCACGACTACGGAACCGAGCACGAATACGGAATGGACGTCTCCTGCAATCTCGGTTCGATCGACATTCACAACGCGACGAAAGCGGACTCGTTCGAGCAGTTGATCGATACGTCGATGCGATTGCTGACGAACGTGTCGACGATGACCGATATCCGCAACGTTCCGTCCATTACGAAGGCGAACCGTCTCATGCATTCCGTCGGTCTCGGCGTGATGAACCTGCACGGACACTTGACCTCGCAAGGGCTGGCCTACGGCTCGAAGGAATCCGTCCTCTTTATCGACGCGTTCATGGAGGCACTCAATTATTATTCGCTGCTCTCCTCGATGCAGATCGCCAAAGAGAGAAAACAGACGTTTTACGGTTTCCCGCAAAGCGATTACGCGAACGGAAGTTATTTCGACACGTACATTGCCAAGACCGCCGAGTCGCTGCCGGAAGAAGTTGCCGCGGCGCTGGGCAACGTTCCGGTGATTACCGCGGAAATGTGGGCGGAGCTTAAGGAACAGGTCATGACGCACGGATTGTTTAACGCGTACCGGCTGGCGATCGCGCCTACCGGAAGCATTTCTTATATCCGCAACAGCACGGCTTCGATCGCGCCTTGCACGGAGAAGGTCGAAATTCGGGACTACGCGGACAGCCGCACCATTTACCCGATGCCGTTTTTGACGAACGAGAACATCTCGCTCTACAAGGAAGCCTACGAGATCGATCAATTCCGGATGGTCGACTTGTATGCGGCCGCGCAGCGTCACATCGACCAAGGGATCTCGATGACGCTATACGTCACGGATCAGTGGACGACCGAGCAACTGGCGCGTCTGTACATCTATGCTTGGATGAAGGGAATCAAGACGGTGTATTACGTGCGCCAGCGTCTTCAGACCATCGAGGAGTGTGTATCGTGTTCGATCTAAAAGTGTTCGAAGCCGTCAACTGGAACCGGACCCAGCAGGAGTTGACGAAAGTGTTCTGGGATCAGCAGTGGAAGCAAATCTGGTTCCCCGAAGAAATCGCCGTCAGCAAAGATGTGAAGCAGTGGCAGGACTTCGCGCATCAGGATACGTATAAGAAAGTATTCGGCGGCCTTACGCTGCTCGATACGATTCAGACGAATATCGGGATGAACGTCATTGCCCGCCATGCGCCGGACCTGCAAGAAAAGGCGCTCTACACGGTGTTCGCTTCGTTCGAAGCCATTCACGCGAAGTCGTACTCGTATATTTTCACGACGCTGTGCACGAACAGCGAGATCGATGCGATCTTCGAGTGGGTCAAGCAGAACGAGTATTTGCAGTACAAAGCAAAGCGGATCAGCGACGTCTATCTGGCGATCGAGGAAGACGATCCGGTGTCCTTGTGGAAGGCGATGTTCGCTTCCGTCATGCTGGAATCGTTCCTGTTCTACTCGGGCTTCTTCTTCCCGCTGTATCTGGGCGGCCAAGGCACGCTTCGGAACAGCGCGGAGGTCATCTCGCTCATTCTGCGGGACGAGTCGATTCACGGCGTTGCGGTCGGTTATTTCGCTCAGCAGCGGTTTAAACAATTTTCGGCGGAGCAGAAAGAGCAGCTGACAGTGTGGGCGTATGAGTTCTTGCTGGACCTGTACCACAACGAGCTCAACTACACCAACGACTTGTATGCGGAAACCGGTTTGAGCCCGGACGTAAAGAGCTATGTTCGTTACAATGCGAACAAGGCGCTGATGAACATCGGCTTCGAGACGATGTTCCCGGACGAGGAAGTCAATCCGATCGTCATGAACGGAATTCGCAACGAGGGATCGACTTACGATTTCTTCTCGCAAAAGGGGTCGACGTACGCGGTGGCGAAGGTAGCTCCGATTACGGACGATACGTTCCGGTTTTAACCGATTGAATACTGCGTTCCCGAAACGATACGAGAGGCTGTCCAACAAGCAGTTGGCAGCCTCTTTTTTTCTTCATGGACCGCTATTGTGCAAAGACGCGAAGTTAATGTACAATAGTCTCGGACGTAATACATACACAGATGTATCTAATTTGAATGGCGGGGTTTGTCTATCATGAGGAAAAACAAGTTTCAACTGCGCAGCGAGGCCACTTACGAGAAATTGATGACGGCCGGCGAGGAAGTTTTCTGCGAGAGGGGCTTCTCCAGCGCCACCATTGACGAAATTTCCAGCCGGGCCGGCTACACGAGAGGGGCCTTCTATGCTCAATTTGAGAGTAAGGAAGTTTTTTTTCGCAGATTGATCGAGTATCGCCAGCAGATGAGAGCGGATACCCATGACCTTCTGGAACAGCGATTCCGTGCCGGGGCAACTTTGCCGGAACTGGTTTCTTTCCTGGCGGAGGGCTTGGTCGCGTACATCGAGAAATCACCGGAGTGGATTTTCGTCTACATCGATTATTTTATGCAGGCCGAAGACCGGGACGCTGTACAGAAGTTGTTCAAAGCCTATTACGAGAGCTGGATTGCAGAGACGAAAGGAAACCTGGAATGGCTGCGGGACAAAGGCTTGATCGCGCGGGAAGTCAATACGCTGGAAATCGCGGAGCAGCTTTACGCGCTGTTGGACGGGTACATCACGCATTATAATTTGTACGGAAAACCATTGGAAGGCTCGAAGATAGCCGGGTTCATTCTGAAGCTTCTGCAATGAAGTCTTCAGCACGTCAAATTAAATACATACATGTATATATTAAAATTGACATTCATTATTCTTGGGAGGAACCGTTATGGGAAGCACTTCTATTCGCAGTACCGTCGCAGTAGCTGCCTTATTCCTCATCGTTCGCTTTGGCTCTTCCATCTCGGCCGCGCCTGAAGGTTTAAGCGGAACGGCAGCCTATTCAGGGAAAATCATCGTTGATAGAACGCCTCCGATCATCGATATAACCGGCCTGGAAGAAAGCGGAGTATATCAGGACGAGGCCAGATTAGCCGCATTCTCCAGCGACCTGTTGTCCGGACTAAAGGGAGAGGTTAAGGTGTTCCTGGACGGCATACCTTACCCGAACCACTTCCCGGTATCTTCCGGAGGCACGCATATTTATCGCGTAGAAGCCGAAGACAGGGCAGGCAACAAAGCTTCCAGGGACGTCCCCGTTATCGTGAATAAAGCGCCGACTTTGACGGTCGATCATTGGGATTCCCATTTTCAGAATGGGCATGTGAATCTTACGGTCAGGGGTACCGTTTCGGATGCCTATAAGGAAGATATATTGACGTTGTATTATCGCACGGAACACGGTTCGCGAGTCGCTTTCAAGACGATAGAGCTTAACGGAAACGGGACGGCGAGTTGGGAAGAGACGATAGAGCTGGAGAGCGTTTCGGCCGGCACTCATTCAATCGAGCTTGTGGCGGAAGACCTGTTCGGCAGAACGTCCGCAGCATCCCCTTTGTCGTACAAAGTTTACAATCGAAAGCCGGTTGTGACGGTCGTGACCGATAAAGGACAGTTGTTAATCGGTAAAGACGGGATGCTTCGAGAGGGATCGAATGGCCGCACGATTGATGACGGGAAGCTGATTCTCGAAGGGACCATTGTCGATGAGGATGAGGATACCGATCTGGAGGTGACTGCCGCATTCGGCGGGCAGTTGAAAGCGGCGGCCGTCGACGGGACCAACTGGACGCTTGAGCTGAGCGCGACCGATCTGGGGGGCTTGGCAGAAGGGCGGTATCAAGTGACCGTGGAAGGAGCAGACGGCGTATCGGGACCGGAAATCGAGACGATTGATGGCTCAGGACCTTCCAGACTGGAGGATATCTATACGATTAGCGTAGATCGGACGCCGCCGGTATATCGCTCGTTCGAGTTGTCGGCCGATCCGAACGGCGTCATCGTGATTCCCGACTATGATGAAGCCCCTTATCGCTTGCTCTTCTCGCCGGACGGCGAAGAGGCTTGGACGGAATCTCCGCTGGCAGCGTTGGGCGATCGGTTGTTTGTCATCGCCTGCGATATGGCGGGCAACTGCGGCGACCGGCAGGAGATCGCTTTGCCGTATCTCCCGAAGCTGATCGTGTACGTGAACGATCTGCCTAGAAACGCGAATATCGCAGATATCGCTTTATTGGAAACAGCTATGGCCAATGTTGGAAGGTTGGATACGGATTTGGACCGGAGTCGCCTGCTAGAAGCGGATTCGAGTATTGCGACTCTCGCTGGCGGCGCATTGCAAGATGAGCTCGAACAGCGCCTCTCAGGCAAATGGCTGGAGTATGTGGTTGACCATCTATCGGATGCCACGATTGCCGATTTGGAGAGAATAGGGGCCCGTAATCTCGTATCCGGATTATTGGGCGATTATCGGCAGTATTTGCTTGAATACCAATCGGATCAAGAGAATCCGCCGCTAGATTCCTTACGAATCCAGTCGAGTGTAGATCTGGTTAACTCGATCGTCTATTTGAACGAGAAGATCGAAAACGGATTGTCGGCCGAGATTACGATAGCGGATTATCGCAATGCAGGCATCGTCGAGCTGGTGGATAGCTATCTGGCCGATTACACGAAGGCGCTTATTGACGCCAAGGGGGAAGGCCGTATTGGCCAACAGGAAATTCAAACCGTTATCCGGACAGTAAACGCGATTAATACAAGTACGCCGCCTCCATCAGGCGGAGGAGGCGGCGGCATGACGAATCCGACGCCGACTGCTCCAGAAAACCCGGTTCCGGAAGACGAACTGGGAGAAGAGGCTGCGACGGGGCCTGCGAAGGAACCAAACGCCGTCGATGTTCGCTTTGCCGACGTAAGCGAGACCTTCTGGGCTTATGAATCGATCCGCGCTGCAGCGGCGAACGGCTGGGTGAGAGGCTACGAGGTTAACGGCGAACGGTTGTTCAGACCGAATGCGCAGGCGACTCGGGCCGAGGCGCTGACGATTATGCTGAACGGACTCGGAGCCGACAAAACGATCGTTTCCAAGGGCGAAGGGGAATTCCCGGACGCGAAAGGAAAGTGGTATGAAGCCCAGGCGCTGCTCGGCTTCCGCTTGGGGATTGTATCGGGGTATGCCGACGGTACATTCCGCGGCGAAAATAAGTTGACTCGAGCAGAGGCGGTTAAAATGTTCGCGGCGGCATTCGCCCTCTTGCCATCGGATGAGGTAAATCTTCCATTTATAGACGTCGACCGCAACGCCTGGTATGCCGATTCTTTGAATGCACTGTATCGCAGAGGGATTATTAAGGGCAACTCAGGGAATCGATTCGTGCCGGATCGGTTCATTACAAGGGCGGAGCTGGCTCATATCTTATATCCCCTGAAGAAGCAGCCAGCGGAAACCTATGGAGGAGAAACGAATGAATAAATCGTCGAAATGGATGGCTTTCCTCATTGTTGTTTCGGTATTAGGCATTGGACTGGTCGGACTGCAGCACAAGCACAAGGCTGCGGCTGCAACGGATAATGAGGGAATCTTGCTTGAATCTCGCACCTTCCAAAACTCGAATGGATGTACCTTTAAAATGACCTTGACTTATACAGACGGAATCTTAAGACCTGCTTTCTGTGGAATGCCGGCATTTGCGACTCCTCTTGATTTTGAGGAATATGACTATTACTATGTGCTGGCTCATAACTCAGGAGCTGTCATATATTCGTTAGACATTCCTGCTAATCTGGCCGAATTAGGTTCCATTGCGGATCCGACCACGATGTCCATTGGGGGAGCTCTCCATTACTCCCGACTTTACGGAATTCCGAAACGGAATATCGCTCCGGACATTCTCATCTCGACGAATGGAGAACTGATTTCCTCTTCGGGAGTTATCAGGATAACGGGAAAAGCGTGGGATCAAAATCGGGATACCCTCCGGGTAAGCGCAGCGTTAGGGGGAGTCTTGCGAATGGATACGATTGCGGATGCTCCAAGAGCAGCTCCTGGTGCGGATAATTGGGTGCTGGAGTGGGAAGCAAGCGAAATAGCCGAAGGCACATACGAGAACTTGGTCGTGACGGTGGAAGAGCTGTCCAACTTGAACCCGCGTTAATCGCGGGTTTTTCGCTTTATACGGCGGGCTTTTACAATAGCTTTACAATTCAGGGGAGGAAAGATGGTAATATCGGACTAAAGGTATATTGGCCTTGCACAGATATCGGCAATCGTGAAGGAGCGATTTCTTTGAACGTTGGGCAACAGGAGGCAGGACGGAACTCTTCTGCCAAGGCAGCCTCCGTCTGGGAGGTTCTGCGAGTATCAACTAAGTTAGGTCTGACCTCATTCGGAGGTCCGGTTGCCCATCTCGGCTACTTCCACGATGAATACGTTCGGCGCCGGAAGTGGCTGGATGAGAGGAGCTATGCCGATCTCGTAGCCTTGTGTCAGTTTCTTCCCGGTCCCGCAAGCAGTCAAGTCGGGATAGGAATCGGCATTGCAAGAGCCGGATTATGGGGCGGGTTCGCTGCTTGGGCAGGCTTTACGCTGCCTTCCGTTGTTGCATTGGCGCTTTTTGCATTTGTATTGCAAGGTTATGACCTGGCGAATGCAGGATGGATTCATGGGCTTAAAATCGTTGCCGCAGCCATCGTAGCCCACGCCATAGTCGGTATGGGGCAGAAGCTAACGCCTGATCGGGATCGCGTTACCATCGCTGCAGCCGCTGCAACGATTACGTTGTTATGGCCAGAAGCGTATGTCCAAGTGTTCCTTATTCTCGTCTCGGGCATGCTTGGGTTAAGGCTGTACAGGGGGAGCAAGGAGACAGCCGGTCACCATATTCGGATTTCTATCCGCAAAGGTGTGGCTGTGGGTTGTCTTGCTTTATTCTTTGTCCTCCTGGTTACGCTGCCTCTCTTAAGACAAGCGGCGGACATCGAATGGATAGCTTTATTCGACAGCTTTTACCGTTCGGGGTCCTTGGTGTTCGGGGGCGGTCATGTCGTGCTGCCTCTGCTCGAGCGTGAGGTTGTACCGACGGGGTGGGTGAGCCAGGAACATTTCTTGGCGGGCTACAGCGCCGCTCAAGCCGTTCCGGGACCTTTATTTACATTTGCAGGGTATCTCGGAGCGATGTCTGGCGGCATGACAGGAGTCGCAGCTGCGACGATTGCCATCTTTTTGCCGTCTTTCCTGCTAGTTGTCGGTGTATTGCCGTTCTGGAGCGAACTCCGCAGCAATCCGAACGTTCAAGGAGCGCTGGTCGGGATTAATGCCGCGGTCGTCGGAATCTTGCTGGCGGCGTTGTATGATCCCTTGTGGACGACGGCAATTCTGAGTGCGGCGGATTTTGCCCTAGCGCTTCTGTTGTTCATTATGCTTGTCTATTGGAGACTTCCGCCCTGGATCGTCGTGGTTGTCGGCGCTATTGGCGGAGTTCTGCTCGAGTATCTATGAAACGATTCATCTTCTGATCGACTTGGCAGTCACTTTACGTTTGTTAATGAGCTGGATTAAAGAGGTAATCAGCGGACTTCTGGCTGCCGCTCGGCATTGGCCGGCATTTAATGTCGGGTTCAGAGGAACCGACGCCAACATCAGGTTATTAGGGTTGCTGCCAGCAGGCACATGACCAGCGCTGTCCAGCCCGGGCGTAGGGTCTGTATTCCTGTTCGTAACGGACTGATCGAACTCCTTGTCCGCAACAATCGTTGTGACTCTCGATATTCGTCTCAAGAAAAAGGTGATTCCGCACTGTTCCCAGATCGCGCTAGCCAAGTTGTTGATATCCTGAGTAATCATTTGATTCGTAATGGGATTGTTCCTGGTGACTACAGCGTACACGTCAACGCCTAACAATTGCCGGGGTCTGACCAATTTCGATTTTTTGTTTGTCGCCGATCGCGGTTGGGTCACTTGTCCCTCGACCTCCAGTTGGTAGAGAATACGTTAAAGTATTCAGCGGGATGGAGGTACGCTTGTACACCAGCCTGTGCCGATTACGCCAGTCAACTTGTATCCCAATGATTGACATGATGCGTTCGACCGTGATATATTGTGCATGCACAACATGCACAATTTGGCGGGGAGGTACGGTATGCTGGCTTTGGACATTCGGGGTGTAAATAAGAAATATCAAGCCTTTCAGTTAAAGGATGTATCTTTTCAACTGGAGAAAGGTTACATCATGGGCTTTATCGGCGCTAATGGCGCAGGAAAAACGACCACGATCAAATCGATTCTGAATATGGTTCATATCGATAGCGGCGAAGTGCGCATTATGGGCAAAAATATGGCCGAACACGAAATCGACTTGAAGCAGGAAATCGGATGCGCGTTCGGCGGCATCGATTTCTATACTCGAAGCAAGGTCAAAACGTTGACAGATGTCATTAAGAAGTTTTATACAAAATGGGACGATACGACTTACCGCCACTACTTGAGAAGATTCAAATTGGATGAAAATAAAAAAATCGCCGAATTGTCGACGGGGATGAAGGTCAAGTACGGCTTGGCCCTTGCCTTGTCCCATGGGGCGAAGCTTCTCATTCTCGATGAGCCGACAAGCGGGCTCGATCCGGTCGCACGGGACGATCTGCTGGATGTGTTTCAGGAGCTTGTCTCGGACGGGGAAGTCAGCATTCTGTTTTCCACTCATATTACCTCCGACTTGGAGAAGTGCGCGGATTTTATCACGTTCATCGAAAACGGGCAAATCGTTAACAGCGCGGAGAAGAACGAATTTGTAGAGTCCTATCGCTTGCTGCACGGCAACGAAAGTCAGCTGCGTCAGGTGAAGGAGCGACTGATTTCCTACAAAGTCAACTCGTTCGGCTTTACGGGATTAATTCATTCCACAGACTACGTCCCCTCGTCGGATATCAAAGCGACTACGCCGAGTCTCGAGGAGATCATGATTTATTTCGCGAAAAAGGAGGGTGCGAATGTATAACCTGGTGAAGAAGGATTTGAAGCTGGGAGTCAGCCCTATCTTTCTGGTGATGCCTCTGCTGACAGGCGCTTTGATGCTTATTCCCGCCTGGATCTATGTTCTTGTCCCTTTATATTTTTGCTGGATCACGGTGCCGAATATGTTTGCCGGATTTAAGGCTCAGAACGATCTGTTATTTACGACGATGATGCCGGTTACGAAGCGGGACATGGTGAAAGCGAGAGTATCCGTGGTTGTCCTCCTCGAATTGTTGCATATCGGCATCGCCATGATTTTCGGCATATTCACGTTTCTCCTGTATCCGGATATGATCTATTATTTCTTTGCGCCAACCTTGGGATTCTGGGGAGTGTGCTTGGCCATGTTCGGAATTTTCAACCTGGTCTTCATCCCGATGTATTACAAGACGGCCTATAATTACGGCAAGGCAACGTTCGCATCGATTGCAGCCGCCATGCTGTTTGCGGGGATCGCGCAATGGGTGGGGATTAGCAATTCCAACGTCGCCGATGTGTTCACCGGTTCGCGCATGGATGATATGGCGCTTCAAGCTTCCATCCTGGTTGCGGGAATCGCGATATTCGCGGCATTCACGGCGATCGCTTATCGAGTCGGGTTCAACAGATTTCAGAAAGTGGAAGCGCAATGAACGTAGCGATATCGAATACGTCCGAGAAACCGATTTATCAGCAGCTTTTCGAGCAAATCAGCGCCCAGATTCTGAAAGGCGAATTGGAGAGCGGCTACTGCTTGCCGCCGATCAGACAAGCCGCTCAGGAGCTTCGCATTAGCGTCATCACCGTTAAGAAAGCTTGGGAAGAGCTCGAACGATGCGGGCTGATTCATACGATAACGGGCAAAGGATGCTTCGTGGCGGAATTTTCATCCGAAGAGATGCTGCGAATCCGCAACGATATGATTTTGACGCAAATGGAGAGCGACGTATCCTACTACAAATCTTTCGGGCTCAGCCTGGACGAAGTCGTTGAGCTGTTGAAGAGGATTTATTAGATGGCATCCATGTTGACCGAATCTCAGTTACCCGGAGAGACGGTCTTTTTTATAGTTTAAATTAGTTGCAATAACATCCTATTAGGTGTATTCTGGAATTAGTTGCAATAGCATTATATTTGAAGGGGAGAAATGAGAAATGATTAACGAGGCGTTCCCTTATGAGAAAAAACGAATTCAAGTATTCGGATTAGAGATGGCTTACGCGGAAGAAGGGAGCGGAGACCCGATCGTCTTCCTGCACGGCAATCCGGCATCCTCCTATCTCTGGCGCAACATTATTCCGTATGCCCGGAAGTTTGGGCGCTGCATTGCGCCCGATCTCATTGGAATGGGGGATTCGGCCAAGCTTCCGGATAGCGGACCTGACGCATACAACTTTGCCGAGCACCGCCGTTATCTGGACGAGCTGCTTGATCGGCTTGGCGTGAACGAGCGCGTGATTTTCGTGGTACACGACTGGGGATCGGTGCTGGGCTTTGACTGGAGTAAGCGACATCCGGGCAAGGTCAGAGGCATCGTCTACATGGAGGCGATTATTAAGCCGCGCAGTTGGAGCGAAATGCCGGAGACGGGACGTAAAATCTTCCAAGCGCTCCGGACGCCGGAAGGGGAGCAAATGGTGCTGGAGCAAAACTCGTTCATCGAGTTCAACCTGCCCGTCAATATACTGCGCAAGCTGACGGATGAAGAGCTGGCACAGTACCGCCGGCCGTTCCTGGAGCCTGGCGAAGGCCGCCGTCCGATGCTTAGCTGGGCGCGCGAGCTTCCGTTCGTCGGAGATCAGACAGGCATACCCGAAATAGTGACCGAGAATGGAGAATGGCTGGCGCAAAGCGATATTCCCAAACTGTTCATTCAATGCGATCCCGGCTTATTGCCGCAATCCCACATCGATTACTGCCGGACATGGCCCTCGCAGACCGAGGTTACCGTGCCGGGCCGTCACTATCCGCAAGAAGATGCGCCCGACGAAGTGGGCGAAGCTCTTGCCGCATGGCTGAGAAATCTGATTGGTTAAAGCAAACCCGGTCGAATTTCGAAATTCGACCGGGTTTTGATTTACCCAATAATAGCTCGCGTTAGAACAGATCAGACCGCTCGATTGTTGACCAATTATAGGGTAGTAGGGTATTCTATTTGGAGTTAGGAATTTGAAACGAAAAAAAGGTGATGATACTTATGGGAGAGACAATCAAGATCGCCATTAGTCCTGCGGTTCAGCTTGGAGGCAGTCTGTTCACTCCGAACCAGCTTATAGAAATCGGCAATATCCTTGGAGCGGATACAACAGTAGAATTGACCTCCTTCAAGCAGTTATATGCAGAGGTGCCGATCGATCAACGCGGTGCCATAAAGGAAGAGCTTGAACGAAACGGACTTGAGGTGAACCCGGCGGGCTTCGTAACGAAGAGCCTAATCGCTTGCAACTTCTGCAGAGGAGCAGAAGACGCAGGGCTTGAAACGGCGATTAACCTAAACAAAGCAATATCAGGTATCGCAACGCCTACACCTCTGAAAATTGGCTATGCCGGATGTGCGTTAGGTACGAGCGAGCCGCTAATTAAGGATATCGGTATCGTCAAAATGCGCGACAAGTTCGACATTTACATTGGCGGCGAGCCGAAGGGACTTAAAACCTCATTCGCCAAGCTGCTTCTTTCAGGAGTGACGGAAAATCAGCTTATACCTGTCATAACCGCCATTATTGAATTTTATAAGGTAAATGCCAAAGGCAAAGAGAAGTTCAGCAAATTCGTAGACCGAATGTCGCTTGAGAAGTTGAGAGAGATCTCATTTATTTTTTAGTTTAGTGCTTGACCTGGAGCATACTCCAGGGATTAAAGTTAGGATGCACAGCAATACTGAATGCTTGAAGGGGGGGTTCAAACGGTTGCCTGAACAGACTTTCACGATTTCCGAAGCGGCGGAAATGACCGGACTTAGTATCGATACGCTCCGCTATTACGAGAAAATCGGCTTGGTCGGATCTCCAAACCGCGGTCCTGGCGGGCAACGGATGTACGGCAGCGAAAATGTGGGGAAAATCCAATTTGTCACCTATCTCAAGCGAACGAATATGCCGCTCAAGAAAATCATGGCATACGTTCAATCCTATAACGAACAGGACGAAGATTCCTGCTATGCACTGCTCGACGAACATCGGTCGTCAATCGAGAGCCAGCTGACCGAATTGAACACAACGCTTCAGTTAATCCGGTACAAGCTTGAACATTTTCAGGAAATTAAAGATGGTAAAGAAAAGGGAGGCAATCTGTGATGAATACAGCAAACTTGGCCAAAACGCCTCAACAGCCGCTCCATTCCGGTTACGGCCCCCGCACCACCGCGGAAGAATTGATCGGCAATGTCGATTTGAACGGAAAAGTCGCGATTGTCACGGGCGGCTATTCCGGTCTCGGACTGGAAGTGTCCCGAGTGCTGGCCAAGGCTGGCGCCCAAGTCATCATCCCCGCGAGATCGCCGGGCAAAGCGGAAGCCGCAGCAGCATCCATTCCGGGAGCGGAACTCGCGGAACTGGATCTGGCCGATCCCGCTTCCATCGATCGGTTTGCCGGCGCGTTCGCAGAGTCCGGACGTCCGCTGCACATGCTGGTGAACAGTGCCGGCATTATGGCCATTCCGGAGAAACGCGACGAGAGAGGGTACGAGCTGCAATTCGCCACCAACCATCTGGGACACTTTCAGCTTACGGCAAGGCTGTGGCCGGCGCTGCAACGCGCGAACGGCGCGCGTGTCGTATCCGTATCTTCAGGCGGGCACAGTCTGGGGGATATCCATTTCGAGGATCCGAATTTTGTGAACCGGCCCTACGATAAATGGGAGGCTTACGGGCAATCGAAAACGGCTAATGCGCTCTTTGCCCTGGAATTGGACAGGAGGGGAGCCGCTCATCATGTGCGGGCTTTCTCGGTTCATCCCGGCTCTATTATAACCAATCTGTCCCGCTTCTTATCCGACGACGAGATGAAGTCGATGGGGGCGCTTAACGAACAGGGACAGCGCACTTTTACCGAAATGACGGAGGAAAACAAGACGATTCCCGAAGGGGCGGCCACGATCGTCTGGTGCGCGGTGAGCGAGCAGTTGGACGGCAAGGGAGGCGTGTATTGTCAGAACGTTGACATTGCTCCGGCGGTGCCGAAGGAGCGAATCCATGAGCCCGGCATGACCGGCGTATGGCCTTGGGCAACGGACGAGCAATCGGCCGAGCGGCTCTGGCAATTGAGCGAGAAGCTGACGGGCGTCTCATTTCAAATCTGAGATATCGGAAACGGGGCTGTCTCCTATTCGTTTAGGGGACAGCCCCGTTGCACGGCGACCAACAAGTTGATATGATGGTAAAAAATAGGGAGGTTGCGTGCATTGGATACTTCAACTGTCGTCATTGATTTGCTGTTAAGAAAATACAAGTCGGATCAAACCTGGGTTCGCGTGGCCCTTAAGCAGTTATCCGAAGAAGATATCGTTTGGTCGCCTACACCTGACAGCAACAGCATTGCGAACCTGATTGCGCACATATCGGGAGCGGTTAAGCAATGGTTTGAAACCGTTTACTTCGGTGTCTCCTATGAAGATGTAGATAGAAGCAAAGAGTTCGATCAAGGACTGCAAATGACCAAAGAGCAGGCATTGGAGCTTTTTCAAAATGCCTATGATCGAATCATTGACGTCCTCGAAATGATGAAGGCGAATCCGGAAAGGTTGCTGGAGCAGCCGTATCTGGATTTCCCGCCGTTTAACAGCGGCCTGGATAATAAAGCGACGATTCTGGACATGCTGCTGCATCAGTTCAGGCATTTGCCGGGTCATATCGGACAAATCATCTATATTGCGAAAATGAGGAAGGGACAACTGCAGTGGTAGGGTGGTAGGTGACTATAGCTTCCTTGCTTTGATTACAAAAGTGACAGGAAGCATCTTGGCTTTCTTGACCAAATCGCTGCGATCGTCCCGCAACTGCATCATTGCTTCATCGGATTCCTCAATCAGTTGCTCGATTACAAATCCCGCGACAAATGCTCCATATGAAGGAAGCACAATTGCTCCTAAGAAGTCGTTTCCTTTGGTGTCCCAATAGAAGCTGTTTGTTTGATAAACGGAATGTTTGTCCATGTCGACATCCTCTCCAAAACGTAGCTTATTACGCTAATAACTGAATCGACTAATACTGCCGAGCGGGATGCGTCATTTTTTTAATTGCAATACTGATTCTCATAAATAGGGTCATGAACAAGGATAGTCGCTAGTCCTACTCGGGGGAATGTGCGATTTGAAGCCCGTTAAGAAACAAATCAACAATCTGCCGGGCCACTTCCTTCGGCGACAACCGATCGGTCAGCAATTGGGTGACTGTCAATCGATCAATGGCTCCGACCAGGCTATGCGCCACCACTTCCATGTCCAGCTCTTTCCGGAAGTAGCCGAGCTCCTGCTCCGAACGCAGGTTGCTTGCGACGATATCCACGATTGTTTTCTTGATCGCTTCCGCCTCCGGATGTTGGATGAAGCCGATCTGCGTGAGGCCGCGATTATCGTTTAAGAAGCCGAGAATACGTTCCAGGACGAAGGCGACCCTCCAGGCGATTTCCCGCTGCTGCAATCCCGGTTCAATTCGGCTGCTCTCGAGCAAATCGATTATGCCGGTGCGGAATTGGCGAACGAGTTCCTCATAGATCGCTTCCTTGCTTGAAAAGTATAAGTAAAAGGCGGGCTGAGTCAAGTCCGCTTTCTTGACGATCTCGCTGATTTTGGCTTCATGATAACCGTGCAAGGCGAATTCCCCTTCCGCTACCCGAAGCAGCCTCTGCCGCGTTTCCCGTCCTTTGAGTCCCTTCGCGTTCGACATCTCGTTAAGCACCCTCCAATTCTGCCGAGTATACCGCAATAATATAATAGTACGTTTCTTCATCGGAATTGTAAATTGGGCTCCTTTGGTGCTATACTACTAAATGAAGCAGTAACCGAATTGGCGATGGAGTTCGCCATTAACCGCCTTAGTGCTAATAACTCCTACCAATGTCACGTTTATTTTGCGTGCATTGGTAGGAGTTTTTTTGCATTTATTACACGGTAAGGAGAGAATAAGTTTGAAAAATTTCATTGAAGACCGAGCATTACAAGTTAGAAGCTACGCGAAAAGATGGATTCATGCGGGAATTTTTGCTGACTTGCTTAAATGGATGTTATTAGGCGGGCTTGTGGGAATCTTTACTGGATCTGCATCAGCACTGTTTTTGGCGAGCTTGGATCGGGCAACGGATATTCGAACGGCCCATTCGTGGATGCTTTGGCTCCTGCCTGTAGGCGGAGCTGCTGTCAGTTACCTTTATTTGAAGTTCGGCAAGGAGGCATCCAAAGGCAATAACCTAATCCTGGAGCAAATTCACGGAGGTAAAGAGGCGGCGATTCCGTTCCGAATGGCTCCCCTTGTTCTCTTTGGAACGATTGTAACGCATTTGTTCGGCGGATCGGCAGGAAGGGAGGGAACGGCGGTACAAATGGGCGGGAGTTTGGCCGAATGGATTGGCAAAGTTTTCAGGTTGAGTCCGCTCGACCGTAAAATCATTTTGATGTGCGGAATAAGCAGCGGATTTGGCTCTGTGTTCGGCACTCCCTTAGCGGGCACAGTGTTTGGTCTTGAGGTTCTTGTTATTGGTCTTATCCGTTACGAGGCGCTAATTCCCTGCTTCATCGCAAGTTTCGTAGGCGATCAAGTTACGACAGCTTGGGGAGTCCATCATCTTCAATATCAAATGGGGGAAGTGCCGGACTTTAGCGGCTTGCTCTTGTTAAAAGTCGTTTTTGCCTCCATCTTGTTCGGATTAGCAGGTCTGTTTTTCAGTGTGTTGACCCACCGTCTAAAAGCGCTTTTCACAAAGGTGTTTAAGAATCCCGTCATCAAGAGCTTTTGCGGCGGGTTTGTCATTATAGGCATGGTGTACCTCTTCGGAACAAGGGAATATCTAGGATTGGGTATTCCGCTCATTCAGCAATCTTTCAGTGAAAGTGCAGCACCGTTCGCCTTCTTGCTGAAAACAATCTTTACGTCCGTCACGCTAGGAGCTGGTTTTCAAGGGGGCGAAGTAACCCCGTTATTTGCAATCGGTTCGACTTTGGGGAGCTCACTGGCACAGTTGTTGCATTTATCTGTTCCATTCCTGGCCGCCATCGGTTTTATCTCGGTATTTAGCGGTGCAACCAACACGCCGATCGCTTGCTTCATTATGGGAATCGAATTATTCGGAGCGGAAGGCGCCGTGTATCTGTTTATTGGGTGTATGATCAGTTATTTATTTTCCGGCCATACCGGAATTTATGCGGCTCAACGGATCGGAGTTTCCAAGAGCAGATCAATTGTCATCGAGGAAAATGCCACTCTTGGCTCCATGCACATCAAAAAATAGTTTTGCCTTCCTGCACGAACCGTTCAACACGAGCCTTAATGGCGTTCCGTACTTCACGGAACTGACTCATAACCTCATCCTCTGTTCCAGCAGCTTTCGCGGGATCGTCAAAGCCCCAGTGCCATTTGATCACGTTGGGATTGGAGATGACCGGGCAATGTTCATCCGCATGGCCGCACAACGTGATGACGTACGTCGCTCGATTCAGAATGTCAGGATCGATGACGTCGGAGCTGTTCGAAGAGATATCGACACCGGCTTCCTCCATCACTTTAACCGCTCGCGGGTTAAGTCCATGCGCTTCAAGGCCTGCACTCTTCACTTCATAGAGATGACCTCCAAGCGCGTTCAAGAAACCGTCCGCCATCTGGCTTCTGCATGAGTTGCCGGTGCAAAGAAAGTAAACCAAAGGTTTCGTCATGATCATCTACTCCTTAATTTATGAGGTTAATGAATGATCTTCAGCCAGAAATACAGACTTGTCAGTGTGATGAAGAGGACCGGAATAGTCAACATCATGCCAATCTTGAAGTAATAGCCCCAGCCGATTTTTACTCCTTTGGCGGCAAGGACATGGAGCCACAGAAGGGTGGCTAATGAACCGATCGGCGTCATTTTCGGACCTAAATCAGAACCGATCACATTCGCGTAAATGAAGGCTTCCCGAGTTAATCCCGTTACCCCGGTACTCTGAATCGCAAGCGCGTCGATCATTACCGTCGGCATATTGTTCATGATCGAGGACAGGATGGCCGCAATGAATCCGGCAACTAAGGCGGCTGAGTAGAGCCCTTGAGCGCCGGCCCATTCAAATAATCTGCCGAGCTCATCCGTAAACCCGACATTTCGCAACCCATACACAACGACATACATCCCGATCGAGAAGACGACTACTGCCCAGGGCGCACCTTTTACGAGCTTCCAAGTATGAATTCCTTTGCTTTGGCGGGCGAGCAGAAGGAGGAGGAGCGCTGCAATTCCAGCGATAATTGAGACCGGAACAAGAAGAAACTCACTCCCCAAGTAGCCGGCCAGCAATACGGCTAAGATCGCCCAAGATAACCGGAACAGCCGCATGTCCTTGATGGCTTCTTTCGGCGCTTTCAATTGAGCGAGGTCGTATTGCTTCGGAATCTTTTTGCCAAACGCGAGGTACAGCACCAACAAACTAGAGCCAATGGCGAATAGGGCGGGGACGATCATACGCCCGGCATATTCGACGAATCCAATCCCGAAGAAGTCTGCAGATACGATGTTTACCAAATTGCTGACGATGAGCGGGAGGGAGGCGGTATCCGAGATAAATCCGCTGGCCATGATGTAGGGCAATATCATTCGTTCGTCGAACTTCAGCGCTCGAACCATAGCCAAGACGATCGGCGTCAGGATCAGAGCGGCCCCGTCGTTCGCGAAGAACGCCGCAACGGCAGCACCGAGCAAGATGACGTACACGAACATCAGATTTCCGTTGCCTCTGGCCAACCGAGCCATATGAAGCGCGGCCCATTCGAAAAAGCCGACTTCGTCGAGGACCAACGAGATCAGAATGACCGCTACGAAAGCAAGCGTCGCATTCCATACGATCTGCGTCACATCCCACACATCATGCCAATTTACGACCCCGAAGAGCAAAGCCAGAATCGCACCGGCGCTCGCAGACCAACCGATACTAAGTCCGCGAGGCTGCCAAATCACTAACACCAAAGTCACGATGAAAATTGCCAACGCTGTAATCATGAACCCTCCCTAAGTTGTCCTGAACGGATCGATATTGTATGCTGGGGAAAAGCATATCACTTCAAGTGAACTTGAAGTCAAGGGGGCGGATTTCTGTGTTATCGATAGGTGAAGTCGCGGAGAAGAGCGGAACGACAACATCGGCTTTACGTTATTACGAACAGATCGGATTGCTTGAGCCGCCTCAGCGCATAAGCGGTAAGCGGGTGTATAAGGAGGAGATTTTAGGACGAATAGATACGATAAAACTAGCCCAAAGCGCGGGATTTCAAATTCAAGAAATCAAACAGCTGCTGGATGGTTTTGATTCGCAAGTGGCGCCTTCCGAGAGGTGGAAGCTGATGGCCGCCAAAAAACAGGAGGAGCTCGAAGCGAAGATCCAACAAATGACCCGCATGAAAATGATTCTAGAAAACAGCGTGAATTGCGATTGTTTGTCTTGGGAGGAATGTTTTCAAGATGAGCGACCTGAATTTTCGAAAGGCGAGGGATAGGTTGAGGACGGATATAAGCAATTGGATGCCGTTAACCGTGTCGGAGATACGGGAGAAGGATTATAACGATTTCCTGACCATGCTTCCGTCGCTGTTGCCACATGAAAAAGCATGGCTCAAGTCTGCTATTGACTATAAGAAAACCGCCTTGGTGAAAAGGCGGTTTTTTCCACATTAGCGGAATGAGCAGTAGCACATGAAATATTAAAATTTACGTTTTTGATAGGGGATACCGTTGCCATCTTCACAATAGGATTTGAGACTATAAAGGAAAATAGCCCAGTTGTAGTTGCAGGAGCGATAAAATGGCGTTACTTCTCTCCAGTTCATATGACGCAAAGTAATAAAAGACTTCCCATTCCTCTCTTCAATATCAAAGGAAATCATCGTACCAATCCACTCTGCATCTGAATCCATACACTGCCAAACAATTCTTTTATAAGGGATCAATTCCTCTATTCGCATCTTGGTTACGTCATTGCTGCCGAATCGAAATTCATTAATAAAGCCAATCTGGTTATGAACAATGAGTTCATTGGTCCAGATTTCCGACAATCCTTCAGCGGTGGTTAAAATTTCATACACCTTCGACGCTGGAGCATGTACGGTTTGCAAGTGCTCAATATTGGCCATGCCTTACCCCTCTCTAACTGGAATAATTTATGCTTGATGCTTATGATAACATAACTAACTAATAGATTCTTTTGGATTGCTGCTTCCTGCCCGGCAGAAACGGAAAACCAGAACTTGACGGACAAATGAGGACTAGGCAAACCGGAAGGGGCTAATCTAACATAGAACGTACCAGTCAAAAGAGAACCTTTAACGACGAAGGAGAAAAGGGGTAATCCGCTATGTTCAGATCGACATCCTTCCGCATATTTGTGATCAGCGGCATTTTCTTCGCCATTACGATTATTCCGTTTTCTTTGTTTCTGGCTAACCGATTTTCTCACTTCGCGTACTCTCAGATGGGAACGTTTAATCAGGACCGCATCGATGAAATGGCAGAGCGGACGGAGTTGATGCTGGACAAGCTGAAATGGTACAGCCTGAATATGTACGAAGACCAGACCATTCAAAGCTGGATCTATGCTTCCGCCGATAATTTGCTGCAAAATGCCGGTACGATGCGGGTTCTAACCAAATCCTTATCCAATGAGCCTTTTATTGAATCCGCTTACTTATTTCCTGGATGAGATCGAAGTTCTCGGAGTTAACGGCAAGGCGGCCGGAGCCGCGGTTTTGCCGGCTGCGCCGTAAACCGTAAACCATCAATTCCCAGAAGGCATGACGGGTCAACTTCTGGGAATTGACGGATTCGGTCACAGTAACACATTCCGTTCGCCTACAATATGATGAGTCTAGAAAGCTAAAGAGGTGAGCCAATGGCAGTCGTTAAAGCCCGGCAACAGGACATCGATATGTTGGCAAGACTGCTTCGAGCGGAAGCTGAGACCGAAGGCGAAATGGGTATGCTCCTGGTTGGCAATGTCGGCATTAACCGAATCAGATCCAATTGCTCCGATTTCAAAGGACTTCGGACCATTCCTCAGATGATCAACCAGCCGCATGCGTTCGAAGCCTTGCAGCATGGGATGTACTATCAAAGCGCAAGAGATAGGGAACGCCGTCTGGCGCAACGGGCCGTGAACGGGGAGAGGAATTGGCCGGCCAAGTTCTCCCTGTGGTATTTCCGTCCTGGAACGTTCGATAATCCCGGTCCCTGTCCGCCAACGTGGTATAATCAGCCGTTCGCAGGACGGTGGAAGAAGCACTGTTTTTACGAACCGACCGCCGAAGAATGTGAAAATGTATATAATACGTTCTAAAGTTATAAGCATTGTTCTACAACAAGCCGCGTAAATCGCGGCTTTTTTGTGTGCCTGAAATGGCGAGTACGATTTTAATTAAGGGTTGTAACACGTTCAGGAGAGAACCCGTCCGATGTGGATGGGGTTCCTTTTACTGTTCGAACTTCTCGGCGAAAGCCTTGATCCGATCTACAAAAATCCCTTGCAGCTGATCGGTGCCTTCCTTAGGTGCCTTGTAGGCTTTATAACCCCCGAACGATTCAATGCAGAGCGCCGCTTCTCTTAGGTCGGCTGGAATATTTTTCTCGATAATCTCATCCGTCTCCTTGGGCTTCTCGTTGCAAATAAAGTATCCCATGACTTTCTTCAGGAGCTCATCATGATTTTTTTTGATGAAGTCCCGAATCGGCTTGTATATTTTCCCGTCTCTTACTCCCGCCCCCAGAATGATCCGGTCGAATTCTCCGATAGCGGGCTTGTCCGTCTCCAAGTTGCATGTCTTGCAATCCGACAGTTGCTCGGACAATACGTTAACGCATTGCGCCGTTGCTCCGGTTTTTGTTGCGAATAGAACGAGTACAGCCATTTTTTCTTCACCCTTATCCTTTTATGCTTTGTTGCGCGCTTTCGAATTAAGATGATGGATCTGATCCTCCAGGACCGCGCTAGCTTGGCCAAGGAATTGTGTTATGAGAGCGAGTTCTTCATCCGAGTAGGAAGAGGCTAACTTCACCATCTCCGCATGAAGCTGAAGGTATATTCTGCTGACGTCTTCTTTATTCTCGTATAGCGGAACGATAATGACCTTGCGGCGGTCCTTCGGATCAGGTTGTCTTTGAACAAAGCCGTTCTTCTCTAACCGATCGATTAGCGCGGTAACGCTCCCTGTCGTGAGCCCGGTTAGCTTCGAGAGCTCGCCTGCCGTGATAGGGCCTTTCTCATGCAGGATATCGATGGATAAGAAATCATTATTGTATAACCCGAGAGCGGTTGCGACGCTTTGCTGATAGAGCACCGTTCGGGTTCCTAAGCCTCGCATGCGCAACGTGAAATTTTCCTGCTGCTCCGTAGGTTGTATTGGCCGATCACTTGTCACAAGGCAGCCCTCCTCTTCAGAATCACAATATCTTGATTATCAAGATTCTTTATAATTAATATACTTGATGATGCGTCATAAATCAAACTTCTTATCGGAGGTCTGTTTCGCGATATCGTGAATCGCGGCTTTTTTGTTTTCCTAAAATGGCGGGTATCGCCAAAAAAGTTTATTCTTTTACTGAACCTTTTTCCCCTTGGGAGCGAATTAAGGGTTGTAACACGTTCAGGAGGGGCCCCCATGAATGATAAAGAGTTACTTCCATGGCTTGAAAAAGCGACGTCGGGCGATGAGTCGGCCTTCCAGCTTGTCTATCAGGCGACTCATCAAGACGTCTATCGGACGGTTGCTTTTCTCGTCTACAGCAAACAGGACATTGAGGATATCGTGAATGAAGCTTACATACGCATGTGGCGATCGTTTCACACGTACGACCCGCAGCGGCCGTTCCGGTATTGGCTGCACGGGATCGTTGTACGTCAGGTTCAGGATTGGAAGAGAAAGGCCTGGCGGCGAATTCGCCTCTTTGAACGAAATCGCCAGATGACTCGCGAACAGTTCGAGTGGACGGACAAAGCCGTCCTGCAGTCAGAGATGCAGCTTGAACTGTTCAGACTTGTCCGACAGTTGTCGTACAAACTGCGTGTGGTCGTCATCCTGCGTTATTTTCACGACTATGCTCTGGAAGAAATCGCAGACATGCTGCAGATCCCCGTCGGCACAGTGAAATCCAGGCACCATCTGGCACTGAAAGAACTCCGGAAAAGATTCGAACTGACGGGAGGAGACGCATATGTCTATTGACAAGCAATTGCGCGAAGAGCTGCGCAAGGCGGCAGATTCAATGCACTGCCCACCCGATTTGTATGGACGTGTCCAACAGTCCTATCGGCACTATATAAAAGAAAAGAGAGGGAGATCTCCCATGAAAAAACGCATACTCGTAGGTATTGCCGCAATAGCGATCCTCATTCCGTCTGCTGCGCTTGCTGGTTCCTACCTGGCCGACGATATTTTCGGTTCTTCTGCGACCATTGAACAACACGGCGGCTCGCAGGAAGATTATCAAGTGATTGAAGAGATGCTTCAGGCGGCGAAAGGCAAGCTTACGGAAGACGAGTTCAAGGAGTATATGGAGCTGACCAAGCAGATGGTGCAATTAAAGCTGAAGATCACCGATGAAAACGGCGTCGTACACGAGGAGAGCCTGACTAAAGAAGAGCAGCAGCTGTTTGAGCAACTGGCCTCCAAACTCGGCCCGTACTTCGAGAAGATTAACGCAACCTCCAACCCGTAAGAAAATGGAGCAGGAACCCCGTCCGATGTGGAGGGGGTTCCTTTTTCGTTTTCCAGAAATATCATTTTTTGATACGATGGAGAGGCAGGGAAAGATGGCTATCTAAAGAAACGGAGCAGAGACCAAACCATGGATGAGGGTAATGGCTTCATCTAACTTCGCGTTCACGCTGCACCGAGCAAATAACATGAAGGCGGAAACCAAGTGAATCAACAAGCCGTTTTGGATCGTATAACTCACCTTTTGAAGGAGGATTTGTCCGAATCGCTCACAGGTATCTATCTACATGGATCTATGGCAATGGGATGCTTTAATCCTTTTCAAAGCGATATAGACTTATTAGTGTTAGTCAAAGAAAAACAACCAATAAACGTCTATAAGAAAATTGCAAAGAAACTAATCGCTCTGGAAGAAGAGTTAAAGATCTATAAGGGGTTTGAATTAAGCGTGGTATTGGACACTTATGCCCTTGATTTTATCTACCCAACTCCTTTTGAATTTCATTATTCTTCCTATCACAAAGAGAACTATAGATTGGATGAAAGCTATTTCTGCGGAGGATATGATGATCCTGACTTGGCGGCTCACTTTGTTGTGATCTATCATCGTGGGATTGTACTTAGCGGAAGTCCGATAATGGAAGCATTCCATCCTATAGACAAACGATTTTACATGGATTCAATCAAGTCAGATGTTGACGGGGCCCTGGAAGGAATTATAGAAAACCCAGTGTATTACGTATTGAATCTATCAAGAGTGTTACTGTACTTAAGAGAATCTGTTGTATCTTCAAAGAAAGAAGCCGGTGAATGGGCATTAAGCGAATTGCCTAAACAATTTGAAGATACAATCACACAATGCCTTGCCAAATATGAAAATAGATTGGATGTCTTAAATCTTGAAGGTAAAACCCTCATCGATTACACGAATTATATGCTTGGTGAAATTGAAAAGTTAATGTGATTAAATACCAAGTTAAAAGACTTATATAGGGAACGATCCGCTTTCCGTCGAAAAGAGAGGAGACCGGCAAGTACCGGGATTCATTCAGTCGTCAATGATAAACGATAGAAACGGGCGATAATTCTTTGATTGTTGACACTCTGTTGACAAGAATGATGGAATACAATGTCCTTAAGAACTTATGGAAAGGATGTTAGTCATGCCAGTATTCGATCATGATCACATTGTCATCACTGGAGCGAGGGAGAATAATCTAAAGAACGTTTCACTGCGTATACCCAAACGAAAAATCACGATATTCACCGGGGTATCCGGATCCGGAAAGTCTTCCATTGTTTTTGATACAATCGCAGCTGAATCGACACGGTTGTTGAATGAAAACTTCAGCATGTTCGTACGAAACTTCCTGCCCCGAATTCCGCAGCCTGATACGGATGCGATCGAGAACTTGAGCATGGCCGTCATCGTGGATCAGAAAAGATTAGGGGGAGGTTCCCATTCTACAGTGGGCACGATAACCGATATCGCTCCGATTCTTCGTCTCCTATTCGCCAGAGTGGGTCAACCTCATATCGGACAAGCAAGCCTGTTCTCATTCAATGATCCGCAAGGGATGTGTCCTGAATGCAGCGGCTTGGGACGCAGGCTTGGGGTGGACATGGGCAAAGCGGTGGATATGTCGAGATCGCTTCGCGAAGGGGCTATAAGACTTCCGGATTATGCAGTGGACGGATTGGAATTGAATATGGTCATTCAGGCGGGTGCTCTGGACCCAGACAAGAAGCTGAACACGTATTCAGAAGATGAGCTTGATCGGCTTCTGTACGCAAAGGCGAGGAAAGTTCAGATGGATTTCGCAGGAAAAGCGATGAATATGACGGTTGAGGGCGTTATCGAGAAATTCACCAACAAATACATCAAGCAGGACGTAAAGACGAAGTCCGAACGGACTCAAAGAGCGGTTGTGCCTTTTCTCACCGAAGGGCCGTGTACGAGTTGTCGTGGAGCAAGACTCAGTCAGGCAACGCTGGCCTGCAGAATTAATGGACGCAATATTGCGGAGATGACTTCAATAGAGATTGGACAGCTCATCGATGTCATTCGGGAGATTGATGATGCCGTTGCTGAGCCGATCGTGAGATCCTTGACTGAGCGACTTCAGCATCTTGTCGATATTGGACTGGACTACCTGACCTTGGATCGCGAAACGGATACGTTGTCCGGTGGTGAGTCGCAGCGTGTGAAGATGGTGAAGCATTTGAGCGGCAGCTTGGTAGATGTCACATACATCTTTGACGAGCCTAGCGTCGGTCTGCATCCCCGCGATGTACATCGCCTGAACGAACTGCTTCAGCGACTGCGCGACAAGGGGACCACGGTTATTGTCGTCGAACATGATCCCGATGTCATCAAAGTGGCGGATCATATCGTGGACGTTGGACCCCGCGCAGGCAGCAGAGGGGGCCAGATCGTATATGAAGGCAGCTTCCATGGTTTGCTGGACTCCGGCACGCTGACGGGCAATTATATGAGACGACCGCTTCTCCTGAAACAAGAGTGCAGACAGCCTTCCGGCAAGCTGTCCATTCGGGACGCTTCCCTCCATAATTTGCGGCATGTGAATGTAGATATTCCTACCGGGGTATTGACCGTCGTTACCGGAGTCGCCGGTTCCGGGAAAAGCACGTTGATTAACGAATTATTCCTGCAGCAACATCCGGATGCGATCGTCATTGATCAATCAGCGGTTGGCGTGTCTACTCGGTCGAATCCCGCCACGTACACAGGCATCATGGATGACATTCGTAAAGCGTTCGCTTCGGCCAATAAAGTGAATCAAGGCCTATTCAGCTTTAACTCCAAGGGAGCATGCGAGAATTGCCAAGGGTTAGGCGTTGTGTATACGGACCTTGCGTTTCTCGACAGCGTGAAGCTGCCATGCGAAGCATGCTGCGGGAGGCGGTTCAAGGAAGAGGTGTTAGCCTACCAGCTGCACGGCAAGTCTATTGTGGAAGTTCTGGAGATGACGGTAGAACAAGCACTGGACTTCTTCCAGTTGAAGGACGTTGTGCGCAAGCTCCAGGCCATGAGCGATGTCGGGCTGAATTATATAACGCTGGGCCAGCCTCTCAGTACCTTGTCAGGCGGAGAATGCCAGCGCATCAAGCTGGCCAGCGAATTGCATAAGGATGGAAGCATTTACGTCATGGACGAGCCAACGACAGGTCTGCATATGTCGGATATCGGCCTTCTAATGGAAATTATGAACCGGCTCGTGGACAAGGGCAATACGGTCATCGTTATTGAGCATAACCTTGACGTCATCAGTCAGGCGGACTGGATAATTGACATGGGGCCTGATGGCGGCAGCAGGGGGGGCCAAATCGTATTTGAGGGGAAACCTGAACATATCATTCAAACGAAACAATCTCTCACAGGGGACTATCTAAAATAAACATGGCGCTTTTACTGAACGAAGCAGGAACCCGTCCGATAGGGATTGGGTTCCTTTTTCCATTTTCCAGAAATATCATTTTTTGATACGATGGGAGGGGTGGCTCGTGAATACCAAAAATGTTATGTAAAAGAGCGAAGAGAATTCCAAATCCGGGTATGTTATAATATTGTCGAGGTGATGCTAAAAATGCTTAAAGATGATGTAAAACACATGCTTGATAAGCTTCCTGCCGATTGTTCCATTGAAGATATTCAGTATACACTGTATGTTCGTTCCAAGATCGAAAAGGGACAAAAGGACATCGAAGAAGGAAACCTCCTGACTCAGGATGAGGTTAAAGCGAGGCTGGATAAATGGCTGAACAAGAACAAACAGTAATTTGGACCGTTACAGCCTACAAAGATCTTCAAAACATTGTAGAATTTATTTCGGAAGATTCAACATATTATGCACTTTCATTTTATGAAGACATAATGAATAAAGCAAGGACACTAATTGACTTCCCGCACAGAGGACGAATCGTTCCAGAGATGGACGATCCTAATTTGCGGGAAGTTTTTGTACATAGGTATAGATTGATTTATCAAATACAAAACGGAAGCGTAATCATCAAGACAATAATACATGGGGCAAGAAACATACTAAATGACAGTTAAAGTTTAGGTGTTCCTTTACATTTAACTCTCAACCGCTCCTTCGGATCTTAAAGGAGTCGGACAGCCGATTGAACCGATCCAGCGGTATAACGATTGGAACAGGCCACTTTTTCCTGATCTAGGGAATTTCTATGATACCACGGCAGCTGACCCCAAATCAGCTGCCGTTTTCTGTAAGTAAGGCTTTGTTTAGCGATATCACCTATGAAAACTCATTAAGCTAGATGGAAGAATCTTCAACTGGATCTTGCTTATCATTTTCATATCTGTTATATATGTAATATAACAAACAACAAAAGAGGCGGGTGGTTCGATATGGAACAGCTTCGACATGTCAAAATCGCGCGCGGTTAAGGAGGGATATTCTTGTTTATAGAGCTCGATTTGCAATCGGAAACACCGATTTACGCACAACTGGTTGACCAGATCGTCGAAGGGATCGCCTCCGGTGCCTTGAAGCCTGGCGATCCGCTTCCGTCGATCCGGAACTTGTCGGAGGACTTGGGGATTAATCTCCATACCGTCAACAAGGCCTACAATTTGCTCAAGCAGGAGGGTTTTCTTCAAGTACACCGGAAAAAGGGCGTTATCGTTCAACCCGACGGGATGCCGGGCGTGACGGAGGAATTCGAGGAGAAGCTCCGACAGCAGCTGCGGTCTCTTGCGGCGGCAGCTGCGGTACGAGGCATGTCGGAAGAGGCATTCGCGCAAGAGAGCAAGTCGGTGTACCGGGATATGATTATGAATCGCGGAGGGGAACAGCGTTGACTGTACTGGAAACCATCCTGATATCCAGTTTCTATTTGTTTATTGCGTTGCTGATCAGCATACAGGGCTATACTGGCTTGCGGACCCTGCTGTTCGGCATCGCACTGCCGGAGGAGGCCGTTCAGGATACGGCCGTCCGAGGCATTCGCCGCAATTACGTCTTGCTTACCGGCGGTTTTGCGATCGTCATCGGAGCAGCTTGCTTTACAGTAACGCGTGATCAAACGACGGCTTGGAGTTTGCGGTGGTGGGGGGCCGCCATCTTGCTTTTAATGATTGTGTCGGTCTTCGCCGTTCGCATCAGCCGGATGTCCGCGCAGCGCCTGAAGACGGCCAGAGGCTGGCAGGTCGCGCTCCAGACAAAGCGCGCAGCAAATCTTATGGTTGGTCGGACACAGCGTTCAGTGCTGGGCTATTGGTGGTATTTGGCGCATGTCGCCGTGATGATGGTAGGTATCTTCTTTGCCGTTACAAGATGGAACGAGATCCCGCAGTCGTTCGCGATACATATGGGCCCGAATGACTCTCCGGATTACTTCATTAACAAATCCGTATGGACCGTGTTCATGATGAACATCGTGCAAGCTTTGATGATCGCGTTATTCGCCGGCTATAATCGGATGATTAGCCGTGCCAGGACATCCCTAGATCCTCAGGATCGGGAAGCTTCGTTGCGTAAACAGTTGAAGCTCAAGAAAATCCATTCGATTACCGCTTGGGGGATTTCTCTGCTGGGGATTGCAAACTTAGGGTTGCTGCAAGCCGTAATCTTGTACGGTTGGAAGCTTAATCTGCTCTTGCGCTTCAACATCTCGTTTGTGGCGGTGTTCATCATAACGCTGATCGGCGTCTTGCTTTACCTGCGTTTCAGAGGTCTTGATCAGCACCGGGACGTTCCGTCGCAGGAGGAGCGGCACTGGAAATGGCTCGGCAGCATTTACGCGAACCCCGAAGACCCCGCGTTGTTCGTTCTGGATAGATACGGCTTCGGATGGACGATCAATATGGCTAATCCGCGCGGTAAGATCATAGCTGCTGCGTCGATAACCGTACTGATGACCGCTGTTCTCATCCCCATTTTCAGTTTTCGATAAACAAAGCAAGCTTCGGAGGGAGAGTTTCAATGCTAGAAATTCGATGGATAACAGGAGTTGTGCTGGCTGTGTGTCTGCTGCTAACCCCTTACGGCGACAAGACCGCAGCAATGGATTCGCCTTCGAACAAGGCTGCGATCGCCTACGAGGCAACCCGAAAAACGGCAACCGAGAAGGCCGATCTCCTCACGAAAGCTTACGGCGCGAACAGCGTGCAGTACGCCATTATCGATCATGGCAGCATCATCGTATCCGGCCAATCCGGCAGGAATGATGAGAAGGGGCATATTCCGCTCACGAAAGAAACGATGTACGGGATCGGCTCGACGAGTAAAATGTTTATCACGGTTGCCGTCATGCAATTGGTCGACCAGGGGAAAATCGATCTCGATACTCCGGTCGTCCAGTATATTCCCGAGTTTACGATGAAGGATGAACGCTACAAGCAGATTACGCCGCGCATGCTGCTGAATCATTCTTCCGGTCTAAGCGGAACGTCGACGACGAGCATCGTGTTATTCGAAGATAACGATACCTACAGCTACGATACGCTGCTGAAGCAATTGGCCGGTCAGACCTTGAAGGCGGAACCAGGTGCTTATTCGGTTTATTGCAATGACGGATTTACGCTGGCCCAGATTCTGATCGAGCGAGTTAGCGGCATGGACTTTACCGCTTACATCCACCAATCTATTACGGTGCCTCTGGGTATGACCCATACGAAGACGCCGCTGGATTCTCCGAACACGGAGAAGATGGCGGGGCTCTATTATCCTGCCTATGCCGGACAACTTCCCAACCAGACGTTCAACTTGATTGGAACGGGAGGCATTTATTCCACGGCGGAAGATTTAGTACGATTCTCGAAAATTTTCACGGGAGAAGCGGAAGAAGTCTTATCCGTCAAATCCGCTGCGGCCATGGCGCAAGACGAGTACAAGACGTCTCTATGGCCAGACGATGCGGACAACTCATTCGAATACGGTCTGGGCTGGGACAGCGTCAATCTGTATCCCTTCAACGAATACGGATTAAAGGCGCTGACCAAAGGCGGAGACACGCTTCTGTATCACGCATCGCTCGTTGTGATTCCGGAGCACAATATGGCGGCGGCTGTTGTCTCATCCGGCGGGCACAGCACGATCAACCAACTTCTGGCGAACGAAATTCTGCTTCAGGCTCTAAGAGAGAAAGGGACCATTGCCGAATTCAAGCCCGAGAAGTCCTACGGCGCTCCGGTAAAGGCGGATATGCCGGAGTCCGTGCTGCAGTATTCGGGAGTCTATGGCGCGACCGGTACAACGATCAACGTCGATATTGCCGAAGGCGGCGTCATGTCCATCTCCTCGGAACCGTGGCCCGATAATCCGGCCCAGATTTACGAATATTCAGCAGACGGCACGTTTCGGAGTGCGGATGGGAGTGTGATGATCAGCTTCGAGACGGAGGAAAATGGCCGTACCTACGTATGGCTTCGCCGATACGCTTCGCTTCCGGGTCTTGGGCAGTTGGCCATGTCAGAGTACAGTGCTGAGAAGCTCCAGCCTCAGGATCTTTCGACGGAGACTCAAGCAGCATGGATGAAGCGCGACGGCAAGAAGCATTATCTGTTGAATGAGAAGTATACGTCGCTCGTATATCTGGAGTTGCCGCGCATCCAATTAAATATGTCGAGACAATTGCCTGGGTACGTGTTGGATAAGCGAATAACAGGCCCGAATACAGCCGTCTCCGAATTGCAAATTCCGGGATTGAACGGACGGGATCTCACAGATTTAACATTCATTACGCAAGACGGCGTTGAGTACCTGAATATCGGCGGAAGCCTCTTCGTGAATGAAGGCGCCATGAAGCCCATCTACGTCGGTAAGAAGTCAATCGTTACGATTCCGTCGAGCGGATATGCCAGATGGTATACGATAAGCGACAAAGACGGGGGCAAGACCGTTAAGATCAGCCTGTCCTCGAATGCCTCCTTCGCCGTTTATAATGCGGAGGGAGCATGCATCTACTTCAGTGTCATCGGAGACCAGGATCAGGTCGAACTGCCCGCTGGAGGATCGATTGTTTTCGCAGGAGATGCAGGCACGAAGTTCGAGATTTCCGCACGGTAGGTTCAGGATTTAGAGGGTGTACCAACGTCATCATATGACGGAGGGACACCCTCTTTTTGTTTTCAAATGTAACAGATTTCCAATGTATCTATTGCGTCTTTTCGGGCAACCCCGGCGTCTAACGAATGTATCTTCATGAAGCTGCAAAAAATATCACCATATAAGGAGTGCAACAACTATGAATAAAAAAATTATCGCATTGGGCACGGCTGTCGTTATCGGAGGTTCCGCTTTTTTCGGAGTCATGAACACGTCCTGGGCTCAGAAACTTCCGCAGCAATTCAAACAAAGCTTCCATAAGCCCGCCGTAATAGCCGCCGAAGAAACGGTCAAAGAAGAAACGTTCCGCAACGTCAAAGTATCGGAGCGCTTCGTACAGTACACTGTGTCTGGTAAAGCTCGAGTCCATGAAGGCACGTACAATTACGCGGTGAAGCAAGCTGACGTTGTCGTAGCGGAAGGTTTCGGCACGGCATCGATGGGAGCTCCCGAATGGGGAACGTTCACGCAGGAAGTTTCGATTCCCGCAAGCAAGCTGTCCGGCGATCAGCCGTTGATGTTCGAATTGTACGAGATCGACATGGAATCCGGCGAAGCCGTTAACAAAGTCGTATTCGAACTAAAATAATTCAAAGCTCATCGTGTCTTGCGGAATTCTGGCGACGGGAGGCTGGTGCAATGGAAGAAACGGAGCTAGCGAGAAAAGCGATAGCCGGCGATGAAAACAGCTTCACGATCTTGATTCAATCCAAGAGAGAGCGCCTATATCGGATGGCGTATACGTACGTAAGAAACAGGGAGGATACGCTAGAAATCGTACAGGAGACCGTATATCGCGCATTCCTCGCCATCCACAAGCTGCAGCAGCCGCAATATTTCAATACATGGTTAACGAAAATCGCGATTAACAGCGCCTTGGATTTCATACGCAAATCGAAAAAAGTCGTATATGCGGAACCGGGAGCCGAAGGCAGCTATGCACCGAATCATAACGAAGAGGCGCTGGATCTGCGCGAAGCGTTGGACAGTCTAGACGAGAAATCCAGAACGGCGATTATGTTAAGGTATTTCGAGGATATGCAGCTCAAAGACATTGCGGACGTGCTTGATACGCCGCTCAGTTCGGTGAAGTCGATCATCTACCGGGGGCTGGAGCGGTTGAAAATCAAGCTGGGGGAGAGTGAGTCCATTGGATGAGAGGCTCAGACGAATGAAGCAATCTTACGACGAGATCGATATTCCCGATGAGTTGTCAATAGCCGTTGTCAAAGGAATAGAGAGAGGAAAACAGCAGCAGCTTCAACCGAATACGCGGCGGCGCAATCGGCGGTGGATCGGCCGGGTGAGCGCGAGCGCGGCAGCGTTGTTCATCGTTTTGACGATTGGCATCAATACGGTTCCGGCTTTTGCGAATAGCCTGCAAGAGGTTCCCGGGCTGGGTCAGCTGGTGAAAATTTTACAGTTCAACAAAGGCAGCGCAGAGGGAGGAACGATCCAGGACGCGACAGACGTTAACTTTATAACGGTGAAAGAGCAGGGGGACAAGGAAACCATTATTTTGAACTTCGCGCAGAACGGAGAGGCGCAGCAGGCGGCCAGCTCCTTCCACGTCTCGTTCACGGAGTATCCTCATACGATGACTTTTACGGTCGGCGGCGCCAGGAAATTTTCCGCGGTTAAAGATTTCGCTGCGTTAAAGAAGAGCGCACGGATCGAGGACGCCTACGAGCTCATCACTTTGGACGATTCGACGGTTCGGTTTAACGTAACTTTCAAAGAAGCGGTAACTTACGAAGTCCACGAGTACAAGGAGCCGGCGCAGGTGGTGGTCACAATCGCTTCCGATCCGGCGCGCAACGTAGATCGGCCTCCGGTATACTCCGTGCGTACGGCATCCATCCCGTTTGGAGAGTCCGTTGGCATCGCGGAAGAAATGCTGTTCGGCGCAGAAAACATGCGCGTGCTGAAAGACAAACAAGGCCTATACTTCGTCGAGACCGGAATTTACGACACGGAAGCCGAAGCGAATGCGCAGATGAACGCGATTAAGGAACAGCTCGGATACACGGATCCGCTATTCGTCGAAAAGAGAGAAGACAGGCAAATACCGGAATCCATTCAGACACCTGCCCAATAGGCGGTGTCTTTTTTTGGGTTACCAAATATTGCTGTTTTAACGCGAAAAACTTGACCTTAACACTAATGTCATACTTTATGATGATACATAAGTGATTTTCACCAAAAAAATATGAAACTGAACTAGGACGGTGTCGTTATGAATGAAACTTCCAGTCAAAGTTACTGGTCGAGCTCCTTTATTCGCATATGCCTATGCACTCTGCTGCTCTTTAGTGCATTTCAAATGCTTTTACCGATATTACCGATCTATATGGCGGGCAACGGTAACAGTAAATCAGAGGTTGGTTGGATTGCCGGTCTCATTACTATCGCGGCCGTGCTGATTCGCCCGTTCATCGGATATGCGCTTGATCACTATAACCGTCGTCTGATCGTGCTCTTCGGTTCGGCCGCTCTTGCGCTGGCAGCCGGCGCGTTCACCTTGTCAACTTCTACTGGGTGGATGGCGGCAGTCAGCTTGGCGCTGGGCATCGGCTGGGGGATAATGACAGCAGCGTACGCGACGATTGTATCCGATCTGATCCCAGCCGGCCGTCAAGGGGCCGGAATTGGCACGTTTATGATGTTCGGCTTCGCATCCATGGCTGTTGGTCCGTACATCGGCGGTTGGTTGATTGAGGAGTATGGACCAACGGTGTTGTTCGTAACAGCAAGTTTGCTCACAGTTCTGTCTTGGATCGTGTTCCTGACAGGAGGCGTCATCGAGTCGACATCAAGGAGGGGACTTTCAGCGGGAGAACAACAACCTGTTTTGAAAAGGTTATTCGAGCAATCGGCACTGTTCCCAGCCCTGTTGATTTTGCTTTTTACGATTGGTTACGGCGGAATCATTTCCTTTGTCAGCTTGTTCGGGATGGAACTGGGAGTCAAGAACGGAGGCATCTTTTTCCTGCTGTCTAATATAGCTGCGATGCTTGTTCGCCCGGCGGTCGGCAAAATGTTCGATACGAAGGGTCACGCCGCGGTGCTTCTCCCAGGCATAGTCATCGGCATTCTTGCGATGATCGTCTTGTCGACGGCATCCACTCCAACTATGTTTATTATCGCGGCATGTCTGTACGGACTGTCGTTCGGGGCAGTGCAGCCGTTTATTCTCGCGTGGACAATCCAACGCGCTTCGCCTGAGCGCAGGGGAGCCGCGAACAGCACGTTTCTGGTCGGTATGGACGGCGGCATTTCACTTGGTTCGATCTCATTCGGATTTGTAGCACAAATGTGGGGCTTTGTCGCCGTGTTCCAGTACTCCGTTGTATTATTAATTGCGCTTCTGATCATTTACGGCATTAGCTTAGTCAGATCGAGAGCAAGCGGGGCTCCTGGAGCGGTTAAAAATCGAGAAGAACAAGTATAGGGATTAGATCATTACTTGCGGGTGATGAAAGAGATCCCTATAATTGACAATATAATAATTGGAAAAAGAGGTTTTGAATCAATGAATGGCAATATGATTTGGGGGATAGCATTATTGGCGCTGAGTTTGTTTCTTAAGCCAATATTGGCGATTGCGGGGTTGGATGAAAGGTTGTTCGGATTGCACTGGCAAGGTGAGACTGTGTTTTCATTGAGTCCATTCTCAGTTCGGATTATTCTGGCAGTAATTGGGATTATCATGCTTATCATCGGCGGCAAGCAAGTTGCAAAGCAGAAGAATAGATAGGGAATTGGATGGAGAGCACAACAAAAATCATTAAAATCCCCAAACGGGGATTTTTTAATGTTCGTCGCCGTCGACAGTACCGCCGTCAGTTCCAATATGGCGCAAGATGACGGCCGCGAGTATGGAGAGGATCGCGATGCTGACTGCGCTCGTTGCCGCTGCCGCATTGAATCCCGCCGTGAATGCTGACTGCGCCTCTTCAAGCAAGCCGGCAGGCAGTTCATGCGCTACGGACGATGCCCCTGCGAGGCTGTCTCCCACGGCTTTCCGGACATCCTGAGCCAGCGTATCGGGTATCCGGTCGAATATTTGGCTGCGATAGACGGCGGACGTGAGGCTGCCCAGCGTGGCAATGCCAACCGCCAGGCCAAGTTCCTGCACAGTCTCGGACATGGCCGAGGCTGATCCAGCTTTCTCTGCCGGCGCCGCGCCTACCACTAGATCCGTGCCCAGTGCGGCGATCGTGCCAAGGCCAAGATAGACGAGTGAAAATGCGGCCGTGACCAGGGCAACGCCAGACGGCTCGTTTTCGAGGCGCATGAGCATCAAATAGCCGATGACCGATAGTCCGAGCGCGCCCGCGATCACATAGCCGGGCCGGATACGACGTGATGCAAGCGGTGCCGCGATGCCAGCGGCGAGCATAGCGAGCGCCGGCGGCCCCATCCAGAGCCCTGCTGCCAGAGGCGTTAGTCCGGCGACCAGTTGCAGGTACTGAGTGACCAGCAGCATCGTTCCGCCGACGCCAATGAGGCCCACAAGGAGTACGGCCAATGCGACGCTGAACACCTTGCTGCTGAAAAGATCCAAGTCGATGAGAGGACTTTCCAGTCGGCGCTGTCGCCGAACTAACAAGATCATGAAGACGAATCCACCAGCAATCGCAAGCGCTGTTTCGGTACTGAGCCCATTTTTGGAGATCTGCTTGATGCCGTAAATGATGGGCAGCAGGGCTAGGAGCGAAAGGGTGACACTCGGGATATCCAACTTGCCGTCCTGTGGCGCCCGGTATTCCGGGAGGAGAAATGGTGCGGCTGCAAGCAGGAGGCCGACCACCGGCACCGCGACAAGAAAGGCCGCTCCCCACCAGTAGTGCTCTAGCAACGCACCGCCCACGACCGGGCCAGACGCCATGCCGAGCGCGAACATGGTCGCCCACACCCCAATCGCAAGCGCACGCTGGTGACGGTTGACGAACAGGTTGCTGATAAGTGCCAGCGTCGATGGCATCAGTGTCGCCCCCGCCACACCAAGCGCCGCACGTGCTGCAATAAGCGTGGAGGCGCTGGTCGAATAGGCCGCCAGTACAGAAGCGATTCCAAAGGCAGCCGCCCCGATCATCAGCAGCTTGCGCCGCCCGATGCGATCACCCAGCGTTCCCATCGTGATGAGGAAGCCGGCGATCATGAAGCCATAGGCGTCTACGATCCATAGGGTCTGCGCGCTCGTCAGCCTCAGATCGAGCGCTAGCGCCGGCAATGCCAGATGCAACAGCGTCAGGTCGAGCCCGAGCAGGATGGTTGGCAGGGAGAGAAGCGCGAGACCGGCCCATTCGCGCGGACCGGCGAGCTTCACGGACTGAATTGTTCGCCCCGCAGGACCTTCAGTGGTACATGAATTTGTCAAGAGAATCACTCCTTTATTGTCTGAGTCGAGTATACACCTCTATTGATATCAGGTATAATGACCGTTACTGATGTTGATATCACTACTAGTGATGGAGGTGCGGTTCTTGGAACTAAGCGATCTGAAGTTATTTCAAGCCATTGCTGAAGAAGGAAGCATTTCTGGAGCTGCCAAGCGATTAGATTATGTGCAGTCCAATGTAACTGCAAGGTTGCGTAGACTAGAAGATGAGCTGGGAGTTCTTCTTTTCCATAGAAGACCTAAGGGAGTTCAGATCACAGAAAAAGGCGCACTTTTCCGTAAGTATGCCGATTCCATTTTGCAAATGGCAGATGAGTCAATCAAAATACTTCAAGATCACGGTAAACCAAGTGGATCATTAAAAATGGGTGTGGTTGAAACGGTAACGTGCGGAAATTTCATGAACCTGATTGCTACTTATCAATCGCGGTATGAAGAAGTATCTCTCAGTTTAGAAACAGGCAATTCTCTTGAATTAATGGAGAAGGTAGCGAACTATGAATTAGATGCTGCCTTTGTAACAGGTGAGCTGTCCAATACAAATTTCTTGACCGACTATTTATTAACCGATGAAATTGTATTATTATCTGGCAGGACCTCAGCCCCGGATTTAATAGAGCAAAAGTGGGCAATCTCTCCAAGAGGTTGTCCTTTTAGAATGAGATTGGAACAATGGTTGAAGGATGAGGGAATTGCGCTAAAAAACTTCATTGAGATTAGTTCGTTAGAAACGCTCTTAAGCAGTGTGAGAGCTGGATTGACGTCCACCATTCTGCCTAAATCGGTTTTAAAAGGTCCGTATGCAGATTTACATGTGTACCCTATACCCGAATCGTATCGTTTTATTGAAACAGGTCTTATCAGAAGAAAAGAAAAATATATGAACCATGCTTACAAAGCTTTTGCAGCTCTAGTTCAGGAGGAAGGCCTGTAAAATGTAATACTCCCAATGTGGAAAAATGGAAAAAAAAAGGGGGGGGGGTAATGTTGTCAGGTTAACAAGCATTAAGGCAGGATTGCCCGGACATCGCTTTACGAGGTAACATTAAACGTAATGATCGTACATCTGGTGCTCGAATGGGACTTAGGCTCAATTCATAACGTTACGGCGTAGTGCTAATTGACCGACTCGAGCTCAGGTGCGGTCAATAGAGTGATGGGATAACGCTATCTCTTCCCTATGCCCACAAGACCGCCTCTGTCCAATGAAATAGGGTTACGCCATAACGTTAACCCACCTTCAACCCGCCGGTCAGCCAATCAATAACGTTATCCCATCGTCCTATGAGATTTCTTGTGATTCCATTGCCAGCAATTGTAGATAGCTCTTCGAGGGATTAGCTTAACCTGACACCATTGGGGGGAGCCGTCTCACCCATAAATCAAAATTATTTGATTTAATATTGCTTATAAAAACCAATTGTGCTAACATTTCTATATCAAATAAATTTGATGTACGGGGTGTTCGGATGTTAAATGTTTATGCGCTCGAGTATCTGATTTCTCAACATCAGCAAACGATTGAAAACGAAGCACGGCATGCTTGGAAATGGATAAAGCGGGCGGAGGACGACACTGCGTATGAAGTTAAGGACATTCAACCGGGCGTCGTCTGCTGCCAACCTGTTTGTTGCTGAGGAGGCGTGAGCAATGATAAGACAACTTCCTGTTATTGAAAAGAAGAATGACTCGATTGACTTCACTCCATATGAGAGTAAGTTCAAAGCGCTGGCTGACCAGAAACGTTTGCAAATCATGTACGAACTTACGCAAAGGGGAAACACATGCGTATGTGACCTTGTCGATATCTTGGATATGCCTCAATCGAAATTGTCTTACCACCTCAAGATCTTATTGGATGCCGGCTTAATTCTTCGGGAGACAAGAGGGACTTGGAGTTACTATGAATTGAATCACTCAGAGGTCAATCGATTGCTTTCCCCCGAACTGTGCTGCATTTTCCGGCAAACGGATGATCGCCCGAGCGATTGCTGTTCTTGAATCTTAGCGATAGGGGATGATCTCAGCTAATGAGGTATCCTCCAAGTTAGGGTACTCCGATGAGGAACTATCAACAGTTCCAGAGGGATCTAATCTCGGTCTTGGTTGCGGGAATCCTCAAGCCATGGCTTCGATCAAGGCGGACATAATGCCTCGAAGAACGAATATACGAATGTAGAATTTCGATTGGGTGAGATTGAATACTTGCCAATTCATTCTGAAACGATTGATGTCATCCTATCAAATTGTGTGATAAATTTAAGAAATAAACAAGAAAACATAATTTTTCAATATCAGTTTAGACACATCTAATCCTGATATTGAATGTGCAAGAAAACCAGGAAGGAGAGTCCGTTGTATGGCAAAGATCGTTTTCGCATTGAACCAGTCTCTGGACGGGTTCGTCGACCACATGGCGTTCCAGCCTGACCCCGTGCTGTTCCGTCACTTCATCGACGATGTACGCAACCTGACGGGGAGCCTGTATGGGCGCCGCATGTATGAGACCATGCGGTACTGGGACGGAGACCCTTCTGAATGGGATGGGCCGGAAAGGGAATACGCAGCGGCATGGCAAAGCAAACCGAAGTGGGTGGTGTCGAGGACGTTAAAGTCAGTCGGTCCGAACGCTTCTCTGATCGAGGGCGACCTCGCAGCGGCCATTCGCGAGCTGAAGGTTCAGCATGAAGGGGAGATCGAAGTAGCCGGGCCGGAGTTGGCGCACAGTCTAACGGAGCTCGGTCTCGTTGATGAGTATCGGCTCTATCTCCATCCAGTCGTGCTGGGTCACGGCAAGCCGTTTTTCGCCGGTCCTCGGCCGCCGCTGCGTCTCGTGGCAAGCGACCGAATTGGCGAGCAGGTGATCAGGTTGACCTACGTTCCAGTTTAGTTGCCGCGCTTGGCAAAAACCTATCGCCTCTTTGTAGATTTTAAATGGAGGTGGGCTGCTGTGTATAGAAAACTGATTTCGTTTTTATTCTTTTGTACCGTACTTATAGTCACCGGCTGCGAAAATGTTCCTAACGAAACCCCAAACGTTTCCAAAGTGAAACTTGTAGACACATTATCTAGTGGAGAGTCGTTCCGTTTCCGCGAACTAGAGTGGTTTATTACCAATGATGAATTGATGAAACAAGAGAACATCAACAAAGATGATGTAGAAATACGCCCCACGACCCCAATGACATTCAAACACCTGCACAACATTACATTTGGAGAAGTTGATCTAAACGTGGATTTTATTTTATACAATTTTAATGACGAACCTACTAAGTTTGTTTCAGGTCAATATATTGCAACATTTGCAGATAAAGATAAATATTTAGTTACAGTTGATAAAGTAAAGAGTGAATTAGAAGCGGAGTTCGATAATGTAAATAAGTACTTCGGAAATAACTTCAACCCATCAGAAGATTATTCCTCTATCCAATGGGAGGCTGAGGACAAGAGCCTTCTAACGCTCGAAGTCTTCAATAACAATGGTCCAGCTCCTTATACCATAAACATTAAAGTTAATGCACCATTCTAAAATACGGCATCCAATGAATTTATTATGGCTCAGGCCTATTCCAACACAGCGAAACCATGTGATTGATACCAGATATACGAGCCTGCCTGGGGGAGAGGGACTTGCGTTTGTATTCCGTGAACCCCAGCTTCTCATACAGGCGAATGGCCGGGACATTCGTATCGGCGACCTCTTCGATAAGATAGTTACGGTACGGCAAATGCTCCAACATATGCCGAATAACTGCCGAAGCGGCCCCTTGGCCGCGGAAGGATAAGGCGGTAGCGATGAACTCGACCGATCCCGTTTCGGCCGGCGGGTTGACAAACGGCTTTTGGAACTCCCTCTTCAGAATCAGTGCAGCTATCGAGCCCTTAAACCAGCCCAGATGTCGGCGGAGCGGGGCGCTCTGAAGCTCCAGGGAGAAGCTCTGACAGTCGGTGCATGCGCCGAAGGCTGCCACCTGATCGCCAGCGAGCGCCACATAAAATTGCTCCAGTCTGAACGTATGGGCGAACGCCTTTGCGATGACTACACGATCTTTAGAGAAATACGTAAGCCACTGCGAGAAACCGTCGGCGAAAATCTCAGCCATCTGGTCTCTGACCTCTACAGCCGCACGGTCTGCCCGGACAATCTCAAATGCGCCTGAGTCCTTCACAACGTTTCACCTTCCTTTTCGAATACTAAAGTCAAGAGCGATCTCGAAGGCATCGAAAATTGCTCCTCCAGCATCACCTTCATCACCGCCAGCCCCTGAATGGAGGAGAAGAAATATTGCGCCATCTCAAAAGCATCTCCTTCTCGGAGCTTGCCTTGCCGCTGTCCTTGGACGATGAGCGCGGCAGTCGCTTGCAGTAGATCGCTATTGATCTGCTTGAGAGCGGCTTGCCGACCGTCCGTCTCCGTGGAGAAGAAGGATTGCGTCATCAGGAGTAAGAGGTGTGCCAATTCATCGCCGGTAGACAGATCGAGATGCACCTCGTCGGCGAACCGCGACAGTTCCTCAACAGGATTATCGCTAGTCTGAAATTTGGCAATCAGCGCCTCAAGTCCGGCCATGGCGAACTGCACCAGTTCCTCGAATAGCTGATCCTTTGTTTTGTAATGACGGTACAGTAAACCTGTGCTAATGCCAGCCTGATCGGCAATATGCTGCACATTGGTGGAGCCGTATCCTTGGCGAACGAACAGCCGCATCGCCGCTGTCTGGATTTTGGTGCGGGTTGCAAGGCGAAGAGCTTCGTATTGTTCAGGTGTACGAGGCACAGTGTTTTCCCCTTTGATGAATGAATTATTATTCATTATAAAAATGATAAAGCAAATTGTCAATGTGTATTGCTTTTGATAGGGGGAGGACATTCAAGAATCTTCACCTTCTTATTCAGCGGGGCGATGGCCGGCTCTGTCAGTCGCTATATTCAGTATCTGCTGCGACAAAAACATAGATTGTTTGCCGCCTGGCGCGCTTTCAGTGTATTTTAGACATCATGAAGTACAGCAACAAAAGCATTGGAGTGCCGGATTCAGTGACAAGCCGAGCTCGTTGAACAAGATTCCAACTTACTCTATTTAACCTTCGTAAGTGGCTCCAAATGTAGCCGCACTTTTACATTAATCTTCATAGTAGACCAATGTCGATCCCATGTATCTCTGGTTATTGGTCTGGAGAACGGTTTAATTGTCAATCCCCCGATTTGAAGGGGGTCAATCCGCAAGTGTTGCATTTGGGATAGCAGGTGGAAGACATTCTCCTCCAAGTACCGTTCGATTTTTTGTGTGAGAGCGACATATTGGAAGTTATCCTCGATTCTTGTAAGCGAATCCAATTCATCAATTCTGCCTTTCACGTCGATTTCGATGGATAGGGATGATAAATCCGAAGTGAGTTTCTTGCGGGTATGCGCGCGAATATGCCCTAACGTGACCGAGAGGTCAGGAAGGACTAAGTATCGTACGAATCGATCTCGATACAACAACTGGCTGATTTGATCGTCCTGTCCTCGTATCTCCGCGACCATACGATCCCAATCGAATAATGCAGTGCCTTCGTACAAGAGTTGCTCGCCTTCCGCTCGAAATACCGGTAGCTGGGGGTCGGAAACCTGGGAGTACAGCATTTTCATAAACTGATGCAAATTGACGACGGTAATTTCGCCTTGTTTTTTCTTTTCATAATGCTTGAACATCCGGTAAAGGTAAAAATCGATACTGTCTTTTTCATCCAAGTGTTTGGCTAGGAACTCATCAAAGTTGCCTTTTGTGATGACTAAAAAAAGCCGTTTCGAAATGTTCGGATCGGTCAGAACGGTATTGATAAGACTGGTCAGCCCCCGCTTCGCATAGGCTTCATCCACGAACAGCAAGCGGATTTGACCTGCTTTCAATTCGTTATGATAGATCAAATTAAACCCTTTGTTACCTTCATTCAATAAAGACACATTAAGGGTAAGCACGCGCTTCTTTTCCTTGCTAAGAGGAGGGACGAGCGTACTGATGGTTATCTTTCCGTCCTCTCTTCCTCCCTTCACGGACCAGAAAATGATCGGCGTGATTTCTTCAATCATATTGTTTTCCGGTAATGGGACGCAACCGCAAGGCAGTATCATTAAAGAAGACGCTAGCAGCACTATCGTTGTTCGTAGGAATCTTGTCATGACGTTGTCCTGGCTTTGCGTTTCATCGCGAACCAGACGAGGAGCGGCAATAACAAATACGAAGAGGATCCTGCCCACATCTGCAGTTCTAACCAAAATGTTTGTTCGATCCCGGGCTCCCAAAACCATTTACTGATCGAAAGCGTGCAGGTTACCATCGCACAGCCGCTGACGATCAGACCCAAACGCGAAGTGCCTTTCTTTGCCTTGCCTAACAAGCGGGAAGCGCCATACACCATCAACGCGAACAGAGCGAGCAAGTAAATGATGCTGAACATGTACGCCGAGATCAGGATAATATCCACCCTTTCAAATATAGGAGATTGCAGGTAGCGCCCCATCTCCACGCTCGGGTATTTGATGGTCGGCAAGTAATTGGATCCATAGAAGAGCAAAGACGCAATGGAAAAAAAAAGATACTCGCCGACCGAGATGGCGTTAGCGATCGTCAAATATTTAAGCATTTTCCGCTGCGGACTCAACCAATATGAAATAGCGATCAAATATTCAGGCCCGGATAACGATGAAAAAACGAGCAGTAGGGATTTCCATGCAAACGGCTCAGGGCCTATTGGAACGAGAGGATACAGATCGTGAATCGAATTTGATGGCAACAAAAAGAAAGGAATATACAAAAATAAAATCCAAATAATTCCAATTATCACAATCGTTACGAACCGCACCATGTTTTCCATTCCGAACAGAGCCAAATAACAGCTCAGGATAATAGGAAACACAATGTGCCATTCCCGATCCATAGAAGGAAAAACGAAGTGCTGCATAATGTCGGCGTAACTTACAGAAATGAACGAAATCTTAAGCATAAGGAACGGCAAGCTTACCAAAGCTAAGATTTTGATGCCTGTTTTTCCGAATAATTTTTCAAAACCCTGGCACCCTTGGGCCGGGTAGGGGGATGCAAACCATTTCGAGAGGATGTACAGGCAAAACTGGGACAATATTCCTACTACAACAATCACCCATAGCATGTACGGTTGAACGAGGACTGTGGGCATGACAATCATGTAATGCAGCATTTGAAGCCTATTGGTGAGGAAGAGCGCGTAAAAGCCGCTTTCTTGTTGCGAGGTTTTTCTGAACAGCGAAATAGCACGCATGAATTCATTTTCTCCTCCGGCTAACACGATATTTGTTCAAAGGACGCAATGCATCAGGACGAATGCTCATAGCATGTAACGGCCCGCGGACGAAGAGATCGACCCAATCCCTCCAATAAAACGGAGATACTGGAGCCAAATAAGGCTGGTTCAAGGATGTAAGCCCGTTTAGATGGGCAAGCATGCCGACGAGTCCGAGCAAAATGCCGGGAATGCCTAAATAGGAAGCGAAAATCAAAAACATGAATTGAAGCAGTAAACTTGACTTGGTGACCAGATAGTTTGGAACGAGAAACGTGGAGATCGCCGAAATGCCGGCCAATACGATTAGCACTTGGCTTGCGAATCCAGCTTCTACTGCAGCTTGTCCAATAACGATCCCTCCAATTACACCCAGGTTTTGGCTTGTTTTGGTCGGCATTCTTAAGCTGGCTTCCTTGATAATTTCAAGCGTAATAAGTATAATAAACGCTTCCCAGAATGGAGATAGTGGCAGTTTGCTCCGAGACTCGATGATTACATATAAAATTTGCAGGGGTAGCATTTGATAATGATGAGTCGTTAATGCGACGTAAAATGGAATTAGAGTAATGGAAAGTAGAAAACTGAGATAGCGTAACGGCCGTAAAAAGCTAGCCACCAACCAGCGGTTTATATAATCCTCCGGCGACTGAAACAAATGAAACAGCGTAATCGGAGCGACTAGAGCGAAAGGCGTGTTATTCACAAAAATGACCAATTTACCGATGCCGAGCGAATGCGCGCAGGAATCCGGTCGATCCGTCTGAAGATATTGAGGAAAGATGCTGTGATAATGGTCTTCTATAAATGCGGCTACATGCGAAGAATCCAAAAACATATCGAAGTCGATACTGGAAAGCTTATTTTTTGCGTAATCTACAAATTCTGGATTTATTAGCCCATCGATGTACATAAGGACTACGGTTGTTTGAGTTAAGGAACCGACGGTGTACCTCTCCGTTTTGAGCGCGGTTAAAGGAAGCCTTCTTCGAATTAGTAAGATGTTTTGCTCCAGCTGTTCGCTGAAGCTGTCTTTGGGACCGAACATTATGGTTTCCGTCTCGGATGTCTCGATGGACCGGCTGAGGGAGTTGGGGAGCAAAATAGCATTCCATCGCCCGCTGGATGAATCGTGAACTAACACTGAACCTTTCAATAGATCCTGGAGAGCTTGCTCCAAATTGAATAAGCGCGTAATTTTGGCGGTGATCAGACTCTTTTCCACCGAGCTTTGGAACGATCGAACGAGAGGCTCCATAATCGATTCGTTAAGACGCTCCTGATCGATTATGGTTCCAATATAAATAAATGTAAAGTGAAGACCGTCGGGTGTCTGCCGATTAATTATCTCCGCGTCTTCCATTAAGGCGAGGCTTTGTTCTAACGCTTCCAAAGAGATAGCTGTCATTGTTCATCCCCTGAATCAGCGCGCTGAAATTTCCTTTATTATGCCTTTCTGGATGGCGATTTAAACAAACGATTGAAAATCTTTTAAAGAATGAAGTTCACTCAGACAAAACTAATCATCGCGAAGAAGACGCCGGTGAAGATGCCCGGCGTCTTTCTTTTTGAATCCTAGTACGAGCGCGCTCTCCGTCAGCCTTAACCTTGTGCCGCATCCGTGTTCATGCAGTTAATGGCCCACAGATGGCCGTCCAAGTCTACGAAGCCCCAATGATACATGACCCCATGATCTTCAGGGTCAGCGTGCAATTTCCCGCCCAAGGAGACCGCGGTATTCACGAATTCATCAACCTTTTCCCAGCTCTCGAAGGCCAATGCGATCGTCATCTGTGCATACTTGCTCGTATCGACGGATTCCCTCTCCGTGATTGTATTAAAGAATGTTTGATTGATCAGCATGACCTGCAGGTTGTCGCCGATCACGATGGCTACCGAACTCTCATTGTCGGGGAATTGCGGGTTGAGCTCGAATCCGAGTCCGGTGAAGAACGCTTTCGATTGTTCTACGTTTTTTACAGGCAGGTTGAAGCTCGTGAATGCGGACGTTAATGCCATTTTCAAAACACCTCTTCGTCAAATGAGTTTGTGTTCATTATACCCTTCGTTTATATAGACGACAGCCGATCCGGGAATTCATCGGACTCATGGATTCGGGAGCGCAAATTTTGAAAATAACTTGGTATTGAGTTTGGCACCGGTTATTCCCGTAAGGTTGCTCATTCTTATTGTGCGGGGATAGGTAAGCGTCAAATAGCCCCCACCTTGAGATCAGTGGGAGCTGGCGTAGGCTAAGTATTAAGACTGATGCATTCGGCACGTGTTCGGCAACGATTGCGACCAAGGCATATACGGCTCCAGCGTTTGCGG
>Ga0065721_10004005_pt1 | contig 47961 bp, 44 predicted proteins | sample Mesricmetagenome_FD_59108 | JGI IMG/M metagenome (GOLD analysis project Ga0065721, IMG submission 59108) | Mesophilic microbial community from rice straw/compost enrichment Sample: eDNA_1 v2 (version 2) | ecosystem: Engineered > Solid waste > Grass > Composting > Bioreactor | place: USA: Davis...
GACGGCCGGCCATCTTGTCGCCCGGCTGGATCTTGCGCTTGGTGGCAATGAAGACCTTGACCATCTTCATCACGCCCGGCGGAAGTTCGTCACCGCGCTGGAGCTTGTCGACCTTGTCGATGAAGCGCTGTTCGAGCAGACGACGGCTCTCTTCATACTGGGCATGAAGAGCTTCCATCTCGGTCATGACCTTGTCGTCTTCGACCGCGAACTGCCACCACTTCGAGCGCGGCTGCGCCTCGAAGATGGAATCGTTGAGCTTGGTGCCCACGACATAGCCCTTCGGACCGGCCGTGGCGGCCTTGCCGAACAGCATTTCCTTGAGGCGGGCATAGACGTTGCGGTCCAGGATTGACTGTTCGTCGTCACGGTCCTTGGCCAGGCGCTCGATTTCCTCGCGCTCGATGGCCATGGCGCGCTCGTCCTTGTCGATGCCGTGGCGGTTGAACACGCGCACTTCAACGACAGTACCAGCATCGCCCGGCGGCACGCGGAGCGAGGTGTCGCGAACGTCGGAAGCCTTTTCACCGAAGATGGCGCGGAGGAGCTTTTCTTCCGGCGTCATCGGGCTTTCGCCCTTCGGGGTGATCTTGCCGACCAGGATGTCGCCCGGCTGCACTTCGGCACCGATATGGACGATACCGGCTTCGTCGAGGCTCTTGAGCGCTTCTTCCGAAACGTTCGGAATATCGCGGGTGATTTCCTCGGGGCCGAGCTTGGTGTCGCGGGCCATGACTTCATATTCCTCGATATGGATCGAGGTGAAGACGTCCTGCATGGCGATCTTTTCGCTGAGCAGGATGGAGTCTTCGAAGTTGTAGCCGTTCCAGGGCATGAACGCGACGAGCACGTTGCGGCCCAGGGCCAGGTCGCCCAGTTCGGTCGAGGGACCATCGGCGATGATGTCACCGGCATTGATGTGGTCGCCCACCACCACCAGCGGACGCTGGTTGATGCAGGTCGACTGGTTCGAACGCTGGAACTTCATCAGGTTGTAGATATCGACGCCCGACTTGGACGCATCGGTTTCTTCCGTGGCGCGGATCACGACGCGGGTGGCGTCAACCTGGTCCACGATACCAGTACGCTTGGCCACGATAGCGGCGCCGGAATCACGGGCCACGATCGGCTCCATGCCGGTGCCCACGAACGGGGCTTCGGCGCGCAGCAGCGGCACGGCCTGACGCTGCATGTTCGAGCCCATGAGCGCGCGGTTGGCGTCGTCGTTCTCGAGGAACGGGATCAGCGAGGCGGCGACCGAGACCATCTGCTTGGGGGAAACGTCCATCAGATCGACGTTTTCCTTGGGCGTCAGGCCGTTGTCGCCGGCATGGCGGGCCACGACCAGGTCGTCGGCCAGCTCGCCGCCCTTGGTGAACTGCACGTTCGCCTGGGCGACATAGTGCTTCGCCTCTTCCATGGCAGAGAGGTACACAACCTCATCGGTCAGCTTGCCGTCGACGATCTTGCGGTACGGGGTCTCGATGAAGCCGTACTTGTTGACGCGGGCAAAGGTCGAGAGCGAGTTGATCAGGCCGATATTCGGGCCTTCCGGCGTCTCGATCGGGCAGATGCGGCCGTAATGGGTCGGATGCACGTCGCGAACTTCGAAACCGGCGCGCTCACGGGTGAGACCGCCCGGCCCAAGCGCCGAGAGACGGCGCTTGTGGGTGATCTCGGAGAGCGGGTTGGTCTGGTCCATGAACTGGCTGAGCTGGGACGAGCCGAAGAACTCGCGCACCGCGGCGGCAGCCGGCTTGGCGTTGATCAGGTCCTGCGGCATCACCGTGTCGATTTCGACCGAGCTCATGCGCTCCTTGATGGCGCGCTCCATGCGGAGCAGGCCGAGACGATAGGAGTTTTCCATGAGTTCGCCGACCGAACGGACGCGGCGATTGCCCAGATTGTCGATGTCGTCGATTTCGCCACGGCCATCGCGCAGGTCGACCAGGGTGCGGACGACTTCCACAATGTCTTCCTTGCGGAGGGTCCGCATGGTGTCGGGCGCATCGAGCTCGAGGCGCATGTTCATCTTGACGCGGCCGACGGCGCTCAGGTCATAGCGCTCGCTGTCGAAGAACAGCGACTGGAACATGGCTTCGGCGGTTTCGACGGTCGGCGGCTCGCCCGGACGCATCACGCGGTAGATGTCGAACAGAGCGTCCTCGCGGGTCTCGTTCTTGTCCACGGCCAGCGTGTTGCGGATATAGGCGCCGATGGTGATGTGATCGATGTCGAGGATCGGCAGCTCGTCGAAGCCGAGTTCGACCAGCTTGGTCAGCACCTTCTCGTCGATCTCGTCGCCGGCTTCGGCATAGATCTCGCCGGTCTGCATGTTGACCAGATCCTCGGCGATATACATGCCGTGGAGATCTTCATCGACCGCCAGCAGGTGGGTGAGGCCATTCTCGGCCAGCTTCTTGGCCTGGCGTGCGGACAGCTTCTTGCCACCCTCATGGACGACGTCGCCGGTCTTGGCGTCGATCAGGTCGTGGCTCGGCTTGGCGCCCTTCCACTTTTCGGCATCGTAAGGAACGCGCCAGCCCTTCTCGGTCTTTTCGTATTGCAGCGTGTTGTAATAGGTCGCCAGGATTTCCTCGGCGTCCATGCCGAGCGCCTTGAGCAGCGAAGTGACCGGAATCTTGCGGCGACGGTCGATACGCGCATAGACGATATCCTTGGCGTCGAACTCGATGTCGAGCCAGGAACCGCGATAGGGAATGATGCGGCCGGCAAAGAGCAGCTTGCCCGAGGAATGGGTCTTGCCCTTGTCGTGATCGAAGAACACGCCCGGCGAGCGATGCATCTGCGAAACGATGACGCGCTCGGTGCCGTTGACGATGAAGGTGCCGTTCGACGTCATGAAGGGCATGTCGCCCATATAGACGTCCTGCTCCTTGATATCCTTGACCGAACGGGCGCCGGTTTCCTCGTCCACTTCGAACACGATCAGCCGCAGCGTCACCTTGAGCGGGGCAGCGAAAGTGATATCGCGCGCACGGCACTCGTCGATGTCGTATTTGGGCTGCTCGAACTCGTAGCGCACGAATTCCAGCGAGGCGGTATTGGAAAAATCGGTGATCGGGAAAACCGAACGGAAGACGGATTGCAGCCCTTCGTCGGGACGGCCGCCCTTGGGCTCGTCGACCAACAGGAACTGATCGTAGGAAGCCTTCTGGACTTCGATCAGGTTGGGCATCTCCGTGACTTCGCGGATGGACCCGAAGGACTTGCGTACCTTGCGACGGCCGTTGAACGTGGTAGCCATGAAAGCTCCTGTTTCAGTTATTGGCGCGCCTCCAAGGCGAAAGTGGCAACCACCTTCCCCGGAAACGCTCCGTTCTTGCTTGTCTCGGAGGCAGATATCCAAAGACCCGACTATCAGCCGTCGGCGCTCGGGATATATGCCCAATAGTCAAATTCTGCGGGCCGGATGGACGACGCAAAAACCCCGTTCCTGGCCCGGAAACGGGATCACAGACGTGTGATCAGCGGCTAAAGCCCCGCACGCAGGCAAACCCGCGGCGAGGTCATCAGAGGCTTCAACGTGCCCGCGACATCCAAATTCGTCATATATTTCCGCAAATTGGCGCCTGGACCCATCCAATCGGCCCTGGCGAATCGTTCCGTCAGAAACGGAAAAGCGAAATGGCACATAAAGCGCCATTTCGCAAATTTCAAGGCAGAAGTCGAAATTACTTGAGTTCGACCTTAGCGCCGGCTTCTTCCAGCTTCTTCTTGATGTCTTCGGCTTCAGCCTTCGACACGCCTTCCTTGACGGCCTTCGGAGCGCCTTCGACCAGAGCCTTGGCTTCGCCCAGGCCGAGACCGGTGATGCCACGGACTTCCTTGATGACGTTGATCTTGTTGTCGCCGAAGGAGGCGAGGATCACGTCGAATTCGGTCTTTTCTTCAGCGGCCGGAGCGGCAGCACCACCACCGGCAGCGGCGGCGACGGCAACCGGAGCAGCGGCGGAAACGCCCCACTTTTCTTCCAGCAGCTTGGACAGTTCAGAGGCCTCGAGGACGGTCAGAGCCGAGAGGTCATCAACGAGCTTGGCGAGATCAGCAGCCATTTTATACTCTTTTCAGTTTGGGTTCGGGTTCGAATGTTGAGGTAGTTCGGAACGGCCTTATGCCGCTTCGCTCTTTTCCGAATGAGCCTTGAGGACGCGAGCAATGCCCGCACCCGGCTGCACGAGGATGGAAGCGATGTTCGTTGCCGGCTGCTTGACGAGGCCTGCGAGCTTGGCGCGCAGTTCGTCCAGCGACGGCATGGTCGCCAGCGCCTTGACGCCATTGGCGTCGAGAGCGGTCTGTCCCATGGCACCACCGAGAATGACGAACTTCTGGTTCTTCTCGGCGAAGGCCACTGCAATTTTCGGTGCAGCGACGGGATCTTCCGCATAGGCGATGACGGTCGGGCCGGTGAACAGGCCCGAAATGTCCGCGACATCGGTTTCCTTCAGAGCGAGCTTGGCAAGGCGGTTCTTGGCGACCTTGACCTTGCCGCCAGCCTTCTTGACCTGCACGCGCAGGTCGGTGAAAGCAGCGACGGTCAGGCCGGTATTGTGCGCGACGACGATCGATCCAGCGCCCGCGAGGGCTTCCTGGAGCGAGGCAACGACTTCACGCTTTTCCGCTCTTTCCAAAGCTAGTCTCCACAAATAAGTCCAGAAGCGGCAAGCGCCTATGGACCATTGCCAATTGCTGCCCCCTGCCCGTCCGGGCCGGGGAACAACGGTTAGTGCCTGCCAACCGAGCGCCCGCGAGGGGCAACTGGCTTAGGTTCGAACCGAACGAAAATCCGGTCTCACCCCGTCTATTGCTGGCTCCAAAATCGGAATTAACGGCTGATGCCGGCCGGCAGTCTCGGACAGGACTTTTTCAACAAAAGGCGGATCGCTCCGCATTCCGTTGAATACCGGGCGGCGAACCGCCCGGAATTAGGTGTGACCGGGCATATAGCCCAATCCATCCATCCCGTCACCACCCGGCTTGTCCGGGTGGTCCATGGGATATGGAAGCATCGCTTGGATTGCCCGGACAAGCCGGGCAATGACGACGAACGGAGATTCCCGCTCTGAATTAGAGAGCCGTACCCGGCTCGACATGGACGCCCGGGCCCATGGTGGACGACACGGCGACCTTCTTGACATAGGTGCCCTTGGCGCCGGCAGGCTTGGACTTCACGACGGCGTCGGTGAAAGCCTTGATGTTGGCCAGCAGCGCTTCTTCCGAGAACGACACCTTGCCGATACCGGCATGGATGATACCGGCCTTCTCGACGCGGTATTCCACGGCGCCGCCCTTGGCAGCGCCAACGGCACCCTTGACGTCCATGGTCACGGTGCCGACCTTGGGGTTCGGCATCAGGTTGCGCGGGCCCAGGATCTTACCGAGACGGCCGACCAGCGGCATCATGTCCGGAGTGGCGATGCAGCGATCGAAATCGAGCTTGCCGCCCTGGATGGTTTCCAGCAGGTCCTCGGCGCCGACGATGTCCGCACCGGCGGCCTTGGCTTCGTCAGCCTTGGCGCCACGGGCGAACACGGCGACGCGAACGGTCTTGCCGGTGCCGTTGGGCAGGGAAACGACGCCGCGGACCATCTGGTCGGCATGGCGCGGATCGACGCCCAGGTTCATCGCGATCTCGACCGATTCATCGAACTTGGCCGAGGCCTTCGACTTCACCAGCTTGATGGCTTCCTCGAGCGAGTAGAGCTTGTTGCGGTCGATGCCTTCGCGGGCAGCGGCGACCTTCTTTGCGATCTTTGCCATATCTCTTAGCCCTCGACCTGGATGCCCATGGAGCGCGCGGAACCGGCGATCATGGTCATTGCGGATTCAACGTCATCGGCGTTGAGATCCTTCATCTTCTTTTCGGCGATATCGCGCAGCTGAGCCTGCGTGATGGTGCCAGCGCTGTCCTTGCCCGGCAGCTTGGAGCCGGACTTGAGGTTGAGCGCCTTCTTGATGAAATAGGTCACCGGCGGCTGCTTCATCTCGAAGGTGAAGCTCTTGTCGGCATAGGCGGTGATCACGGTCGGGATGGGCGAGCCCTTCTCGAGTTCCTGCGTGGCCGCGTTGAAGGCCTTGCAGAATTCCATGATGTTGAGACCGCGCTGACCCAGCGCGGGACCGATCGGGGGCGACGGGGTGGCAGAGCCAGCCGGCACCTGGAGCTTGATATAGCCCGTAATCTTCTTAGCCATTTTTCATCCTTACAGTTTGCCCAGAAGGGCTTTTGATGCCGTGGTGCGGTTTCCTGACGCTGGCTAAGCGCCATCCCCTCCCACGGATTTTCACCGGGTTGCCCCTGTGAGTGATCAGACCTTTTCGACCTGACCGTATTCGAGCTCCACCGGAGTGGGGCGACCGAAAATCGAGACCTCGACCTTGAGGCGCGAGCGTTCCTCGTCCACCTCTTCGACGACGCCGTTGAAGCTGGCGAAGGGACCGTCCGACACGCGCACGTTCTCGCCCACTTCGAAGCTGACGGAGGGCTTGGGATGATCCACGCCTTCCTGCACCTGCTGCAGGATCGACATGGCCTCGCTCTCCGAGATCGGCATCGGCTTGTTGTCCGAGCCGAGGAAGCCGGTGACCTTGGGCGTGTTCTTGATCAGATGGAACGCCTCGTCGGTCATGTCCATCTTGACCAGCACATAGCCCGGGAAGAACTTGCGCTCGGTGTCCACCTTGCGGCCACGGCGGATTTCCACGACCTTCTCGGTCGGGACGATCACGTCTTCAAACAGGTGCTCGAGCTTCTTCTGCGCAACCTTCTGGCGAATGTCATCCGCCACCTTGCGCTCGAAGTTCGAATACGCCTGAACGATATACCAGCGCTTGGCCATGAAGGGGTCGCCGCTCCCAATAAACCTACAAAAGTCCGCTTAGCGGATCGACAGCATCAAGGATACGAGCCAGGAAATGACCTGGTCGGCCAGCAGGAAGAACAGGCTGGCCAGGATGACCAGAACGATGACCATGATCGTCGAGATCACGACTTCGTTCCGGCCGGGCCAGGTGACCTTGCTGACTTCCGAGCGAACCTGCTGGAGAAACTGGATCGGGTTCGTACGGGCCATGGGCAAACCAACTCTTCTCGTATCTTGGTGCAAAACCAAAGGCCGCGCAGGAATCCCGCACGGCTAGAGACCGGTTCTCTAGAGGCTTTGCCCGCATATTGCAACAGGCAAGCCCAAGAGAATCGCAGCGCCCGGCAACCGCCAGAAACACGCCCTTGTAAAGCATAAGTGCGAAAGCGCCGCAAATTCCCTTGCACCGGGCGCGAATTTGGATTTGGATCGAAATGTGCCCAAAAAGTGGCGGAGCTCATGGAGGGAGCGATGTCGTTCGAGGTCGTTGGCTGCCAGCTTCTGCATTTCGGCCCCCACAAGACGATTCCCAAAAGGATCACGGGGGCCGTGCGCGTGCGCATTCGCGAGAGCCTCATGGGCAATGTCACCCAATATTCGCTCGACCTGCCGGTCAAGGCCGATTGCGGCGCCGTCGCGCATGAACAGGTGCGCACTGCCCTGCTCACCCACGCCGCCCACCAATTGAACAAACTCAAGGCTCGCCACGGCGAGCGCCTGTCTGTGGCCGCCGAATAGGCAGCCCCGCCCCATTGTGATGGAACGGCCGCGGGCCGGCCGGAATTCCCCTCCCAGCGACGGAGGATGACGATGGCTGTTCTGATGATCCTTGGCGTCATGGCGGTGCTCGCCGCCCTGACCATGCCAAAAGCCGCGCGCTGACGCGACGCAGGCAAACCGGCAATGTTCGATTAAGGCCTGGCAGGGGCTGGGGGACTCGAACCCACGACCCTCGGTTTTGGAGACCGATGCTCTACCAACTGAGCTAAACCCCTTCAGGCGAGGCCGTGTCTAATGGCAAAGCCCGCCGGATGCAAGTGGGTCTTGCATCGGCCGGGCTTGTTTGTGTGGGTGTTTATCCTGGGTGCCTGGGGCCTATTTTTTTTCAAGATTTTGGTCGGTGCGCGATGTCATCCCCGCGCAAGCGGGGACCTCTGTTACCGATACAAGGTGTCAAACAGGGGTTCCCGCTTTCGCGGGAATGACCATTCGGGGACGACAGCGAGGCCGATCCGCGAAGTCTCCAGAGACGCCCCTCACGGCACCTTGTGGCCGGCGGCGCGGAACAGGCGGTACCATTCCTCGCGGGTGAGCTGGATATCGGAGCCGGCGGCGGCTTCGCGGACGCGCTCGGGACGAGTGGTGCCGAGCACGACCTGGATATTGGCCGGATGGCGGGTGATCCAGGCCACAGCGATGCCGGTGGCCGTCACGCCATAGGCGGCGGCCAGTTCCTCCAACAGGTCGTTGAGCTCGGCGTAATTCTCTCGATCACCGATGAAGACCCCGTCGAAGAACTGCTTCTGGAACGGCGACCAGGCCTGCAGCATCATGCCGTTGAGGCGGGAATAATCGAGCAGGCCATTGTCGCGGGAGATGGACTGGTCCAGCCCGGCCATATTGGCGGCGACGCCCTGGGCGAAGAGATTGGCATGGGTGATGCTGAGCTGGACCTGGTTGAACAGCAGCTTCTGACGCACGGCTGACTTGAGCAGCTCGATCTGGCCCGGCGTGTGGTTCGAAACGCCGAAATGGCGCACCTTGCCGGCGGCATGGAGCGTGTCAAAGGCCTCGGCCACTTCCTCGGGCTCGACCAGCGCATCGGGCCGGTGCAGCAGCAGCACATCGAGATAGTCGGTGCGCAGCGCCGCCAGCGATTCATCGACCGTAGCGAGAATGTGCTCTCGGGAGAAATCGAACCAGCCGCGGCGAATACCGACCTTGGACTGGATGATCATCTTTTCGCGCCGGGCGGGCGTCAACTGCATGGCCCCGCCGAACCGGGCCTCGCAGCGATGGCGCTCGCCGCCATAGATGTCCGCATGATCGAAGACGGTCACGCCGGCTTCCAGCGCCGCTTCGACGAGGGCGCGGATATCGGCATCGCTCATCGCGGCAATGCGCATCAGGCCGAGCACGATGCTGGAAACGGTGAGATCGGTATGAGGGAGCGGATAGATCTTCATGGGCGGGCACCTCGTGGACTTGAGGCGAGGCTATATGATTCCCGAGGTAGGATCCCCTCAGAGGGCAGTGTCTGGTTCGGTCACAACCAAGCCTGGGTGTCTCGCCATGTCATCCCCGCGAAAGCGGGGACCTCCGTTTCGTAAAACAGGGGTTCCCGCTTTCGCGGGAATGATCCGGCGATGAGCCAAGGGGGTATGGAGGGCCCACCCCCTAGACCCGCTCCAGCGCCACGGCGATCCCCTGCCCCACGCCGATGCACATCGTCGCCAGCGCCCGCTTGGCGCCGGAGAGACTGAGCTCCAGGGCGGCGCTGCCGGTGATGCGCGCGCCGGACATGCCGAGCGGATGGCCGAGCGCGATGGCGCCGCCATTGGGGTTCACGCGCGCGTCGTCCTCGGCAAGGCCCAGTTCGCGCAGCACGGCTATGCCCTGGCTGGCAAAGGCTTCGTTGAGCTCGATCACGTCGAAATCTTTGGGCGTCAGGCCGAGCCGGGCGCAGAGTTTCTTCGTCGCCGGGGCCGGCCCCATGCCCATGATCCGCGGCGGCACGCCGGCGCTGGCGCCCCCGAGAATGCGGGCAATGGGCGTGAGGCCATGCTTTTTCGCCACCGCTTCGGAGGCCACGATCAGCGCCGCCGCGCCGTCATTGACGCCGGAGGCATTGCCGGCGGTGACCGAACCATCGGGGAAGAGCGGGCGCAGCCCGGCCAGCGTTTCCATGCTGGTGCCGGCGCGCGGATGCTCGTCCTTGGTGACCATGACGGGATCGCCCTTTTTCTGCGGGATCGCCACCGGGGTGATTTCGCGCGCGAGGCGGCCATTCTGCTGCGCGGCGACGGCTTTTTCCTGGCTGCGGACGGCAAAGGCATCCTGATCGGCGCGGCCGACGCCGAATTCACGCGCCACATGCTCGCCGGTCTCGGGCATGGAATCGGTGCCATGCAGCTTTTCCATGCGCGGATTGACGAAACGCCAGCCAATGGTGGTGTCGTAAATCTCGGCCTTGCGGGAAAAGGCGCTCTCGGCCTTGGGCAGGACGAAAGGCGCGCGCGACATGGATTCGGTGCCGCCGGCAATGATCAGCTCGGCCTCTCCGGATTTGATGGCCCGGGCGGCAGTGACAACCGCATCCATGCCCGAGCCGCAGAGCCGGTTGATCGTGGTGCCGGTGATCGTCACCGGCAGGCCGGCCAGCAACAGGCTCATGCGCGCGACATTACGATTGTCCTCGCCCGCGCCATTGGCATTGCCGAAAATGACGTCGTCCACCGCATCCCAATCCAGCCGGCCATTGCGCGCGGCCAAGGCCATCAGCGGCACTGCGCCGAGATCGTCTGGGCGCACGGCGGACAGGGAGCCGCCGAAACGGCCGATGGGGGTGCGGATATAATCGCAGATGAAAGCGTCGCTCATCTTACAGCTCCGGGGCGACGAGGTCGCCGATAGTGTCAGGCAAAACCAGTTCGGCTCCGGTTACCGATTGCAACTCATCCACGCTCATCCCCGGCAGCTTCTCGCGCAGCACGAAGCGGGCGTTCTCGATATCGATGACGGCAAGGCTGGTATAGACACGCGTAACACAACCGATACCGGTCAGCGGCAGGGTGCAGGCCTTGAGCAGCTTGGGCCGCCCATCCTTGGTGACGTGATCGGTGATCACGGCGACGCGTTTGGCGCCATGCACCAGGTCCATCGCCCCGCCCACGGCCGGCACGCCCTTGGGGCCGGTGGACCAATTGGCGAGGTCGCCATTCTCGGCCACTTCATAGGCGCCGAGAATGGCCACATCCAGATGCCCGCCCCGCACCATGGCAAAACTGTCGGCATGGTGGAAAAAGGCGGCGCCGGGCTTGAGAGTTATGGCCTTCTTGCCGGCATTGATGAGGTCCCAATCCTCCTCGCCCTCGGGCGGGGCCTCGCCGAAATTCAATACACCGTTCTCGGTGTGGAAAATGGCTTGCCGGCCCGGCGGCTGGAATTTCGCCACCATTTCGGGAAAGCCGATGCCGAGATTGACATAGGCGCCGTCCTCGATGTCCTGCGCGGCGCGCCAGGCGATCTGGGCGTTGGAGAGTTTCGTGCTCATGAATAGGCCACTCCTTCGCGCATCAGGGCTTCTTCCTGCTTCGCATCGGCGATCTCGATGACGCGGGTGACGAAAATGCCGGGGGTGACGACGATTTCCGGATCGATCTCGCCGGGCTCGACGATCCGGCTGGCCTGCACGATGGTGAGTTTTGCCGCCGCGGCCATCAGCGGGGAGAAATTCCGCGCCGCCTTCCGATAGGTGAGATTGCCCAGCCTGTCGGCCAGTTCCGCCTTGATCAAAGCCGCATCGGCCTTGAGCCAGCGCTCCTGCACGTAATGCTTGCCGTCGAATTCGGCTACCGGCTTGCCCTTGGCCACATCGGTGCCGTAGCTGGCCGGGGTATAGAAGGCGGGAATGCCGGCGCCGCCCGCGCGGATCCGCTCGGCCAGCGTACCCTGCGGCACGATTTCGAGACCGATTTCGCCGGCGAGATATTTCTCGGTGAAAGCGCGCGGATCGGCCGAGCGCGGAAACGAGCAGATCATCTTGGCCACCATGCCGGCATCGATCATGGCCGCGAGGCCGACCCGGCCATTGCCCGCATTGTTGTTGATGAGCGTGAGGCTTTTCGGGCTGCCCGTCGCCTTGAAGCGGTCGATCAGCGCGTGAATGAGCTCGATCGGCGCGCCGGAACCGCCAAAGCCGCCCACCATCAGGCTCATGCCGTCTTCGATTCCCGCCAGGGCCGTGGCGAAATCGGGGACCGTCTTGTCCATGCTCGTCCTTTCCGCCGGGCTATCCTGAGCCGGGCCGTCGGCGAGCGATTATGGCGAGCAGAGCCCTGTCCGCAATGCGACTTGTGCGATATGCTGGATTTGTTGACATATCGCACAAAAATGGAGGCCGCCTTGTTGGAACGGGATATCATGGGTGGGCTGGCCAAGGGCCTGCTGGCCATCGAAACCTTCACCGCCGACCGTCCCCGCCAATCCATCGCGGAGGTCTCGGCGTCTTCCGGCCTCGACCGGGCCACGGCGCGGCGCTGCCTGCTGACGCTCGCCCACCTTGGCTACGCCGATTATGACGGCAAATATTTCACCCTGACTCCGCGCGTCCTGCGGCTGGGCACGGCGTGCCTCGCCACCATGCCGCTACCGCAAATGGTGCAGCCCCTGCTCGACCGGCTTTCGGACCAATTGGGCGAGAGCTCGTCGGTCTCGATCCTGGACGGTGCGGAAATCGTCTATGTGGCGCGCGCGGCGCAGCGCAAGGTGATGTCCATCAGCCTCATGCCCGGCTCGCGCCTGCCGGCCTTCTGCACCTCGATGGGCCGGGTCATGCTCGCCGCCCTGCCCGAGGCCGAAGCGCGCGCCTTGCTCGACGCCGCTCCCCTGGCCCAACGAACGCGTCATACCAGAACCGAGCCCGGGGCCATCATGGCGGAATTGGCCCTGGCCCGGCAGCGGGGTTTTGCACTGATCGACCAGGAAGTTGAACTGGGCCTGCGCTCCATCGCCGTCCCCCTGTGCAATGCGCGCGGCGCCACCATCGCCGCCCTCAATATCGGCGTGCCGGCAACACAGCGGCAGGTGGAGGATTTGGCCAGGCTCTATCTGCCGGCCATGCAGACGGTGCAGGCAGAACTGAAAGCCATGCTGCGCTGATCGCCGGCGCCCCGCAACCCGGAGGCCATCTGAGCCATTCCTTCACGTATAGCGGTATTGGAGGAAGTCATGAACGTTTCAAACCTGCAGCTCCAGGGTCTCTACCTGGCCATTGCCTCGGTCAACAATGCGCTCGTCGCCAAGGGGCTGCTGACGCGGGCGGAGGTCGATGTCGCGCTCAAGCGCGCCGAGCAGACCGCCCTGGGCGACGACCGGGTCATGGAAGACATGAACCCCGCCAATCGCGACGCCGTCGCCTTCGCGCCGCGCTTCCTGATGCTCGCCAATAACAGCGCCTCGGAGACGGAAATCTCCGGTTTCCACGAATTGGCCAAGCTGGTCGGACAGACCAAGGACCATTATCCGGACGAGGTGTAGCCTCGCTTGCAAGCTCAAGGGGAACGAGAAGGACGGCAATCGGGGGGCTTGGCCAATGGGCCGGGTGGTGGAGGGGACTGGATTCGAACCAGTGTAGCCTGAGGCGTCAGATTTACAGTCTGATGGATTTAACCACTCTCCCACCCCTCCACATTTCCGGGCAGGAGACGAACACTCTTGCGCGTCGTCGGGGCGGTTTATGGTAGGCTGTCGCAAAGGTGTCAACACCCAAGCGCGCATCACCCGCAAGATTTTGTGCCTCCTGCCATTTTATGATCGTCCCCGGCCCCATCCCCTTGCCACAAGTGGGGCGATCTTGCTAAGCGGAGCCATGGCTTCGCCTCCGGGCGGGTATAGCTCAATGGTAGAGCAGCAGCCTTCCAAGCTGAATACGCGGGTTCGATTCCCGCTACCCGCTCCAAATCCCCCTGACCTCCGCAAAGCGGCTGTGCTGGCTCCCCGCAATTGGATGCCGACGTGGCGCCATTGCTCCTGTGGAACGCGGCACTTTAGCGTGGTGGGGAAGCAAACACGGGAAGAATCGATGAGCCGCGCTGCACCTGGCAATGCCCGGCGGCAGAGCGGCGTCTCAACGGCCACAAGCCTTGCTTGCGAAGCCGTTGCAAAACAGCTACCGCTCGGCCATGAGCCGCAACAAGTTTCCGCCCAAACCGAAATATGATCCCGATACCGGGCCGGTCTATCTCTATGGCCTGCACACGGTGCGCGCCGCGCTGGACAATCCCCATCGCGTCAAGAAGGCGCTGCTGGCGACGCCCAATGGGCTGAACCGGCTCAAGGAGGGCGGCGACATCGGCAAGGTGAAGGTCACCGAGACCAATCCCAAGGAACTCGACCGCCTGCTGGGCGGGGAGGCCGTACACCAGGGCGTGGCGCTGGAAGTCGATCCGGTGAGCCGTTTCGGCCTCGACGATATCGGCGATCTCAAGCTGGTCGTGGTGCTGGACCAGCTCACCGATCCGCACAATGTGGGCGCCATCCTGCGCACCGCCTGCGCCTTCGGCGCCGACGCGGTGATCACCACGGCGCGGCACTCGCCGCGTGAAACCGGCGTCATGGCCAAAGCCGCCTCCGGCGCGCTGGACCTGGTGCCGATGATCGAAGTGCGCAATCTGGGCGACACGTTGGAAAAGCTCAAGCAGCGCGGCATGTTGGTGCTGGGTTTTGATTCTGAAGCTGAGGCCCCGCTGCGCCCCCGGACCGACAGGACGCCGCTGGCCGTGGTCATGGGCGCCGAGGGCAAGGGCCTGCGCCAGCGCACCCGCGAGCTGTGCGACGAAATGGTGCGGCTCGACATGCCGGGACCGCTGAAATCGCTCAACGTCTCCAATGCCGCCGCCATCGCCCTGTTCGCGGCCACCGCTGGATGGTCCTCATGAGCCAGTTCGAACCCTTCGCCATGGCATTGCGGCTGTCCGGCGTGACGCTGGCACAGAAAGACCTCGATATCGCGCTCAAGCAATTGAGCGTGCGCTATGAACCCGAGGACGCCGACAACAGCTTTTACGCCCAGATCGACGTGCCGGCGACCAATCCGGTGCGCGCCATTCTGGAGCTGGCCGACCGCTCCGGCGCCACCATCGCCGCCATGCTGGACGACCGGCGGATCGGCAAGGCGGTGCTCGACATAGCTTTCGACTATCCGCCCGAAGGCGAATCCATGTCCGCCCGCCTGCCCGCCCATGCCGCGGCGGCCATTGCCGGCCATGGCATCGATATCGAGATTTCCGTCTATCTCACCGACGTCGAGGTCGACGAGGAATAGGCTGAGGCGCATCGCGGGTCACCGCATTTTGCCGCAGCGCCGCGCCTATCGCCTGAACAGGACCCCGCCGAGCCAACCGGCGGCCAGGGCAATGAGGATGGTCGCCAGGCCGTAGACCGGCGGATTGGACCGGGCTAGGTCGGCGACATAGCGTTCGAAGCCTTGCGTGCGCACAGTGTAGCGCGTGGTGCCCTCTGCAACGATTTCGCCATTGGCCACGACAAAGGCCCGTGCCAGGTAGAGGCCGTTGGTCGCGTTTGAGGCAATGGGAACGCGGACCGAAAAGGCGCTCGGGGACAGCATGGCGACGCCACGCTCGGCCACGGAAAACCGGCCGGTGCCCGACATGAGACGAATGAACTCGTCATCGAATGCCGGGTCGTCCGCTTCGGTACGCTGGCTGGCGACGAGGGCCGTCAAATCGAAGCGCGGAAGCTCTTCGAGGCCGAGTTGCTCAAGAGGCCGCGAAGAAAATATCCCGTAATAGCCCGGGACCCGATCGTACCGAACGGATGCGGCATTGAGGATAAAGCCGAATTGACGCTGCTTTTCGCGCACGACCCAATCGGTTGGGGGCCCCTGAACGACAACGACGATGTCGTAGGGCCCATCGTCACCCGGCGGCGGATCGATTGAGCCGAAGAGCGTAACCGCCTGACCGCGAAAATTGGAATGAACCGCGACCACCGGGTCGGAATTGCTCATCACGACCTCGATCTGCGCAAGAGCGCAGCCGGGAAGAAGGACCAGAAGGAAAAGGGCAAGGCGCAACAGGTTCTGCATCAGCCCTCTCCAAAGCCAAGCTGACTGAGCGTGAAAAGCTGGCTAGGCGCAATCAACAGGCCAAGTCCGAAGCGGATGGCGATGGCCAGGATCAGGAGAGCCAGCAGGACCCGTAGCCGCTCTCCCGGCAGATGCTGTCCCGCCGAAGCGCCGAACTGGGCGCCGGCCACGCTGCCCACCATGAGGCAAAAGGCGAGGAGCGTATCGACGGACTGCGTCTGCAATGCATGCAGGAAGCAGGTTACGGCCATGACCGCCAGCAGGTGCAGCAGCGACGTACCGACCACCACCTTGCCGGGCACACGCAGGATGTAAACCAGCGCCGGCACCAACACGAAGCCGCCGCCAATGCCGAGCAGCGCGCCAATTATGCCGATGGCGAAACCGATCAGGATGACCGGGACGATCGAGATATAGAGCTGGGACTTGCGGAAACGCGTGCGCAGCGGAAGACGCTGGACCCAGGGCGCCTGCCCCGGTTGTCGTCGTCGAACCACGGTCATTTGCTTCTTGCTCTTAAGCACGGCGCGCACGGATTCGACGAACATCAGTGTGCCGACGGATCCGAGGAGCAGAAGGTAGCCGAGCGACAGGAACAGATCGAGCTGCCCCATGGAGCTCAAAATGCCGAATATCCAGACGCCGAGGGCCGAACCGAATATCCCCCCCAGGACCAGATAGCCGCCCATCTTGATGTCCATGGCACCGCGTCGGAAATAGGACAGCGCGCCGGAGGTGGACGAAGCGACCACCTGCGCTGTCACGGACGCGACGGCAACGGGCGCCGGCACACCGGCAAAGAGCAGCATCGGCGTCAGCAGAAACCCGCCGCCCACGCCGAACAAGCCTGAAATGAACCCAATGGCCGCGCCGATTCCGAGAAGGAAGAAGAGGTCGACGGACAGCTCGGCGATGGGCAGGTAGATCGGCATGAGTCTGCCAGTGCAAAAATAGCGTTGCGACCACGCCCCGATTTGGAGCGAGGAGAAGGGGAATAGCGATGCCGAGGGTTTTACGCCCCAGGTCTAGAGATCATAGGCGACGCGGAAGCCGGTATTGCTGGCGGCGCTATCGGGGGACAGCGCCATGCGGGCCGCAATGCGGTAGCGATAACAATAGGAAATGTGACAGAGAAACGATCCACCTTTGAGCACTTTTTCCGAATGTTCCAGAGCCTGGGCATTGCGCAGCCGCGCCTGCCTGGACAGCGAACGCACCTTGAAAGGGTCGGCCGTCCATTCCCAGACATTGCCAGCCATGCTGTAGAAGCCCAGTGGATTCGGCTCGAAGCTGCGGGCCGGCGCGGTGCGCTCATAGCCATCGGCGAGACTGTTCTGGCGCGGAAACTGCCCCTGCCAGATATTGGCATGAATGGTCTGGTCGTCCGGCTCGGCCTCGCCCCAGGGAAAACGGCGCCGCTCGGCGCCACCACGCGCGGCATGCTCCCATTCGGCTTCGGTCGGCAACCTCCCGCCCACCCAATCGGCAAAGGCTCGTGCATCGGCCCAGGATACCTGGGTCACCGGGTGGTCGAGGCGGTGATCGACGCTGCTTCCTGGCCCTTCCGGCTGGCGCCAATTGGCCCCATCGATGCTGTGCCACCAGGGCAGACGCGATCCGATGGCCGTGGCGGCAGACAGGTGCTCCTCATCGCCGAAGAACACCGCCGTCCAGCCGAAGCGCTCCGCCTCGGTGACATAGCCGGTGGCGGCGACGAAGGCGGCAAAGCGCTCCACGGTTATCGTGGTCGCCTCAAGCCCAAAATCGGCCAGGACGACGGTGCGCTCGGGGCCTTCGCCATCTTGCGGAATCTCGGGCCGGTCGGTGCCGACAAAGCTGCGTCCACCAGGCACACGGATCATCCCTTCCGGTTCCCCGCCCCGGCTGGCCGGGACGGCAGCGCCGGGCGGCACCACCGCATCGAGTGCCCGAGAGGGACCGCAGCAGGAACTCATGGCCGCATCACCAGCCTGCTCGGCAGGGTCACGATCTGCGTGGCGGAAATGGTCTCGGCATCGGTGCCCAGCAACAGCTGGTACGAGCCGGCCTCTGCTATCCAGGTCTGTGAGGGAACATCGAAATAGGCAAAGGCCCGGGCATCGAGTTCCAGGTCGATACGGCGTTTTGCACCGGGCGCCAGGGCGACCTTGGCAAACGCCTTCAGTTCCTTTTTCGGTCGGTTGACCGGGGCCGTCTGCGGCGCCACATAGAGCTGAGCGACGGTCGATCCCTCGCGCTCACCCACATTGGTGACCTCGACCTGCGCTTTCACGCGCCCCTCGGCAATGTCAGAGAGGTCGAGAGCCAGCGGGCCATAGGCAAACCTAGTGTAGCTCAGGCCGAAACCGAACGGGAATAGCGGCTTTATTCCATGCTGATCATAGTGGCGGTAGCCGATGAAAACGCCTTCGCGATACTCGACTTCGCCGTCCAATCCCGGATAAACGCGCGGATCCTGGCTATAGGCCGGGTTGTCGGACCACCTTATGGGGAAGCTCTGCGCCAGGCGCCCGCCCGGCTCGGCCGCGCCCACCAGCACATCGGCGATGGCATTGCCGGTTTCCTGCCCGGCATACCAGGATTGCATGACGCCGGCCACAGCCTCTAGCCAAGGCATTTCGACCGGCCCGCCGGTCTGGAGTACAACGATCGTGCTGGGATTGGCACGCGCTACCGCGCCGACCAATTCGTCCTGTCGACCGGGCAGGCCGATCCCGTCCAGGTCGCTGCCCTCGGTATCCCATTCGCCATTGCGGCCGACAAAGACCAGGGCGACGTCAGCGTCTTTCGCAATGGAAACGGCCTCTTCGATATCGGCGTCGCCCATCGGCAAGCCGATCCCCATGCGAAACGCGGCGAGCCCCAGCAGCGCTTTTTCCTTGGTGGCAAATTCGATGCTGACTTCGGCAGGCTTACCCGCCTCCAGGGCGACCTCTCCTACGACCTCGTCACAGCCCTCCTCGAAGAAGGTGCGGCCCTTGGTCCATTGCGTCCAGGCATCTGCCACAAGCTTGCCGTTGACGAAGATTTTCGCCTTGCCGGCCGCGGCAATGCCCACCTGATAAGTGCCGGACTTTTCGGGCACGTAGCTGCCTGTTACCCGGGCGGAGAAATCGAGCGCCGAGAGCTTGCCGTCTGCGACGGTGCCAACCCAGAACGTCTCCGCAAAATCGATGTGCTCCTCGCCGATCACCGGCCCCGAGAGAGCGCGATTGCCGAAGAATTGGACCTTGAGACGCGTACGCAGCAACGGCTGGAAACGGTCATTGCTGCAGCCGGGCGCGAAGGAAAGATTGTCAGCGCCAACCGCCTCGACAAGGCCTTCCCATGGGCTCACGCGATAATGCGGATTGATCTGGGATGAGCCCCCACCCATGATCTGGGCGATCTTCGCATTGGGGCCGATGACGGCCAGCTTCTGGCCGGGCTTGAGCGGCAGAATGCCGGTATTTTTGAGCAGGACCGTACCCTCGGCGCCGGCCTTGCGAATCAGGGTGCGGGTCTCCGGGCGATCATCGACCGTTTCAGCAAAGGCCGTCTCGTCATGCAATGCACCGGTCCATTCCATGACCTTGAGCACCGCGCGGACGCGCTCCGCGATAATGTCCCGTGATACTTCCCCGGCCTCGACGGCGGCGACCAGCTTGGCGCCACGGTCGCGCGGCGGTCCGGGCATTTCGAGATCGAGGCCGGCATTGACGGTGGGGGCGGTGGAGTGCGAGCCGAACCAATCGGACATGACCAGCCCGTCGAAGCCCCATTCGCCCCGTAGGACGTCCGTCAGCAACCAGTTGTGCTCGGAAGCATAGGTGCCGTTGACCTTGTTATAGGCCGTCATCACGCCCTTGGTGCCGCCCTTCTTCACCGCCAGTTCGAACGGGATGAGATAGACTTCGCGGAGGGAGCGTTCGTCGATGATCGAACTCATCGTGGTGCGCTCGATCTCCGATTCATTGCCCGCGAAGTGCTTGACCGTCGCGGAGATGCCCTGGCTTTGCAGGCCCTGGATATAGGCAGCGCCGAGTTCACCGGTCAGGATCGGGTCTTCTGAATAGCATTCGAAATTGCGGCCATTGGTCACCGACCGCTGGATATTGACCGTGGGCGCCAGGAGCATGTAGGTGCCCTTGGACTTGGTCTCCGCGGCCAGCGCCACGCCGACTTCGCGCAAGAGGTCGGTATTCCAGGTCGAGCCCAGGCTGATCCCGACCGGAAACGCCGCCGCCTTGACGCCACCGAGAAGCCCCCCGCCCCCACGCGCGCCATTGGGCCCATCAGAAACGCGGAGCTTGGAGATGCCCAGCCGCTCGATGGCGGGGAGCGACCAGAAATCCTCTCCGGAGAGCAGGGAGACCTGCTCTTCCAAGGTCATCGCGGAGATAAGCTCGTCAATCGTCATGATATACTCGTCTCTCAGGCGGCAAGGCCTGACAGCACTGCTGCGCTGTCATGTTCAGGCAGGTCACCGATCTCTGCCATTTTGGCATCGAGCCTGGCCAGCATGTCACGGAAGATTTCCGCATAAGCCGGGTCGGCCGCGACATTGGTCAATTCATGCGGGTCCTGATCGCAATCGAACAATTCCCATTCCGGCGGCGCGCCATTGGGCCGGGCGCCGAGAACGCCGAGATCCTTGTTGTACCAGTAGATCAGCTTGTAGCGGGTGTCGCGCACGCCGTAATGGGCCCAGCATTCATGAATTTCGTCATTGTGCATCCAATAGCGGTGATAGGTGAGCTGTTCCCAATCGTCCGGCGTCCGGTTTTCCAACACCGGGCGCATCGAGCGACCCTGCATGTAGCTGGGGATTGGAAGGCCCGCATAGTCGAGGAAGGTCGGTGCGAAATCGACATTGCAGGCGATATCGGCGCTGACCGAGCCCGGCTTGACGGCGGCCGGATAGCGGACGAGGAACGGCATCTGCAGGCTTTCCTCATACATGAAGCGCTTGTCGAACCAGCCATGCTCGCCCAGGAAGAAGCCCTGATCGGAGGTGTAGATGACAAGGGTGTTTTCCGTCAGGCCCTTCTCGTCGAGATAGTCGAGCAGACGCCCCACATTGTCGTCGATGGACTGCACCGTGCGCAGGTAGCGCTTCATGTAGCGCTGGTATTTGAACTCGGCGAATTTCTGCGGGTCGGTGAAGGTGAAATTCTCGCCGGTCTCGGCGCAGATCACGGTGATGCTTTCGCCATCGTGCAATTCCGGGATCTTGCGCAGATGAGGAATGAAATCGAGCATCAATGACCCGATTTTTTCTGCGGGGCCAGAAGGAGTTACGAGGCCGAGATCCTCGTAATTCATGTCCGAGCGGATGCGCATCTTGGCCGCGGCCGCGGCAGCGGCGCGGTGGGAATAGTCGTCGTTGAAGGTTTCCGGCAGTGGAATGTCTTCGTCGGCCCAGAGGTGATTATATTTGGGATCGGGCTCGAAATTGCGATGCGGCGCCTTATGGTGGCACATGAGGAAGAATGGCTGATCGCCTGATTTCTCGATGAAATCCAGACTCATATCCGTGATGATATCAGTGGCATAACCCGGAATACGGCGGCGGGAATTGTCCGGGAAGATGAACTGGGGATCCCAGTAATCGCCCTGCCCCGGCACCACGGCCCAGTCGTCGAAACCGGTCGGATTATGCGCGGGACCTTCGCCCAAATGCCACTTACCGAACATGCCCGTGCGATAGCCGCCGGCGCGCAAGTGCTTAGCAACATTGGGCAATCTGTTGTCGATCTCGGTGTAGAGCGTGGTGACGCAATTGACGTGGTTATAGGTGCCGGTGAGGATGGCGGCGCGGCTGGGGGTGCAGATGGAATTGGTGACATAGGTGGCGTCGTGGCGCATGCCTTCATTGGCCAGCCGGTCGAGATTGGGCGTGGAGTTCAGCCCTGCCCCATAGGCCGAAATGGCCCGGGAGGCATGGTCGTCGCTCATGATGAAAATGATATTCGGACACATGATAAAGCCCTGTAATCTCTAATTATTCGGCAGGCACGACGGATTGCAGCGAGGCTTCGATCTGGTCGAGCCGGGCCTTGTCGAGATGCGGCACCATGCCCGCGATCTCGAGCAGGGTCTTTTCGTGGAAGATAGGCGGAACGGCCTTGGAGAGGGCCGGCAACGCGTCAACAATGATTGACCGCGCATCGGAATTGGTCAGCAGACTGTTGACGTCGACCGTTGCAATTACCGCGTCGCGTGCAAAATCGTCCACGGTAGGGGAACGGCGCTGGCCGAGCAGCACCTGCTCCCATTGTTTTTCGATCAGCAGATGGTCCCTGGTGACGTCCCCCTCGACCGGCAGGCCGAGCCGCTCGAACTGGCTGGGCGGGGCATCGTTGTCGCGCATGAGGTCGACCAGCTTCTGCGCCATGACCAGTTCGAGCGCCTCGTCGCGCAGCGGATTGGTCTGGCCCGGATCGGTTTCGAGATCGTAGAGCAGCGTGCCGTAGTCGGCCGGGCCGCGCATGGTCCAGCCCGGCATGCGCATGACCGGGGCGCCCTTGGTGAAGGAGAAGCCGGCCATCATCTCGGCTTCGGCAAATTCGCCCGGCTCGAAGCGCGAGCGCATGTGGGTGGGCATGAGGGTATGTTCGAGCAGCGGCCGATTGGAGGGATCGGCCGAGGCGCGCATATAGACATAGCGGCCATCGGTCACGCTGACGTGCCCGCCGAAAATGCCGAACAGGCCCGCATCGCGCACCGGAACATCGCTGGCCACGGCGTCGCGCAGGGGCTGGCCCTTCATGTCCCCGGTCGGCGCGAGACCGAAGAAATCGAGCAGGGTCGGCGCGATATCGATGGTCTGGACCAGGGCTTCGCGGCGCTCGCCGGCCACGCCCGAACGCGGGTCCCAGACGAAGAAGGGGGTGTGGATGGTCTCGTCATACCAGGGCATGACGGACTTGCCCCACCAGCCGCGCTCGCCCAGCATATAGCCGTGGTCGGTGCAGACGATGAGCATCGTGTCCTTCCACATGTCCTTCTCGTCCATAAGGTCGAGCACGCGGCCCAGATTGGCGTCGCACATGGACAGGAGGGCCAGATAGCGGTTCTTGGCCTGCTCGGCCCGGGCCTTGGACTCGGTGACGCGCGCATAGGGCGGCCAGTCGAAATCCGGGGCATTGCCGGTATCGCTCTCCGGATAGAGGCGGTGATATTGCTCGTAGCTGAAGAAGGGCTCGTGCGGATCGAAGGTTTCGAGCTGCAGCATCCAATTGTCGGCGCCGGCATTGGTCGCGATGAATTCGAGCCCGGCATTGAAGGTCAGGGTCTGGGGATGGTCGGACTCGTCCTCCAGATAGGTACGGTTGATCCCGTCCTGGTTTTGCATGCGGTAGAAGACATCCTTGAGGCGCGAGCGGTCGTTCCTGTCCACTACGCCCTTCCAGAGATCGCCTTCCTGGCCACGGAAGAATTCATAGCTCGAATAGCGGTTGTGGTAGGTGGAGCCGCCATCTTCCCAATAGTGCTGATGGTCGGTGACCATATGGGTGTAGACGCCGTTGCGGCCGAGAATTTCCGGCATGGAGTCGTCGAAGGGCTCGATGGGTCCCCAGGAGCGGTGCAGGAAATTGTAGCGGCCGGTATGCATCTCGCGGCGCGCCGGCATGCAGGGCATGGAGCCGGCATAGCAGCGGTCGAAGGTTGCCGTGCGGGAGGCCAGGCGGGAGAAGTTCGGCGCATGGGCGTACTCATAGCCATAGGGCGGCAACATGCGCCGGTTGAGGCTGTCGAACATGACGATGATGGCGCGCATTTCAGGCTCCGGTATTCAAGATGCCGGTGCCGCTCGCACCAGCGTTTGGTTTTTCACTGTGTCATCCCCGCGAAAGCGGGGACCTTCGTTTGAAAACAGGGGTTCCCGCTTGCGCGGGAATGACACGGTGGATGGGAGCGCCCATCAGGCCGCTCCCACATTCAGCGCCCGGAGGGCGGCGCGGCGGTCGGCCTGTCGCACGGGGTCGGCAACGGGCGCGGCCAGCAGCAGGCGCTTGGTGTAGTCGTGTTGCGGATCAGCGGTGACCTGATCGCATTCGCCGAATTCGACGATCTCCCCGCCGCGCATGACCGCGACCCGATGGGAGATGTGCCGGACCACCGAGAGGTCGTGGCTGACGAAGAGATAGGCCACGCCCGTACGCTCCTGGATGTCGATGAAGAGATCGAGGACGCGCTGCTGGGTGGACAGATCGAGCGCCGAAACCGGTTCGTCGCAGACGATGAGATGCGGCGACAGCGCCAGGGCCCGGGCGATGGCGACACGCTGGCGCTGGCCGCCGGAAAATTCGCGCGGATAGCGATTGGCCGCATCGCTGGGCAGGTTGACCTGATCGAGCAGGCTGTGGACGCGGGCCCGCGCGTCTTCGAGGCTCGCCTGGCGGCGGGCGACGATGGGCTCGACCAGGATATCCTCGATGGTCATCGAGGGATTGAGCGAGGTGTAGGGATCCTGGAACACGGCCTGGATGGAGGCGGCATTGCCCTTGCGGTCGCGCGGGGCGATACCGGCAATATCCTGCCCCTCGAACAGGATGCGGCCGGAACTGACCGGACCGATGCCCAGAATGGCCCGGCCCAGAGTGGTCTTGCCGGAGCCGCTCTCGCCCACCAGGCCCACGGTTTCACCGGGGCGCACGGTGAGACTGACGTTCTTGAGGACGTGATGCGCACCAAACCTGGTGTTCACGTCGATGCATTCAACGATCACGTCGCTCATGCCGAAACTTCCTCGAGCGTGCGGGGGCGATAGGTGCGCGGGGTGACGTCGTCGAGCACCGCGCCCAGCAACATTTTGGTGTAGTCGTGCTGGGGATCGGCAAAGAGCGTCTTCACCTCGGCGGTTTCGACGACCTTGCCGTCCTTCATCACCGAGACGCGGTGGCAGATATCGGCGACGACGCCGAAATTGTGGGTGACCAGGATCACCGACATGCCCAGCTCGGCCTGAAGATCGCGCAGCAATTCGAGCACTTCGGCCTGCACCGTCACGTCGAGCGCTGTGGTCGGCTCGTCGGCGATGAGCAGATCGGGATTGCAGGAAATGGCGCGGGCGATGAGCACGCGCTGGGCCATGCCGCCCGAAATCTGGTGCGGATAAGCCTTGTAGGCGCGCATGGGGTCGGGCATGCCAACCTTGGCGAGCAATTCAAGCGCGCGCGCCTTGGCCTCGGCCCGCGACAGCCCCAGAACGGTCATCATGGGCTCGGTGAGCTGGAAGCCGATGCGGAAGGCCGGATCGAGATTGCTCATCGGCTCCTGGGGGACATAGGCAATGCGCTTGCCGCGCAGCTTGCGCATGTCCTCTTCGGGCAGATTGGCAATGTCCCTGCCATCGAACCAGATCGAGCCGGAAAGAATGCGGCCGCCGGTGGAGAGCAGGCCGAGCACGGAGAACGCCGTCTGCGTCTTGCCCGAGCCGCTTTCGCCCACGAGGCCGAGCACTTCACCCCGGCGCAATTGCAGCGAAACGCCCTTGACCACTTCGGTCCAGCCGGACTTGCCGGGATAGCCGACGACCAGATCGCGCACATCGAGCAGGATATCCGTGTCCGAGGGCGCCGCGCCGGCAGGCCTGGCGACCACCTCGGGCATTTTACTGGCCGAAGGCGTGCGATTGCCCTGTTGCAGACGGTCGCGGATGGCGTTGGCCAGCAGCACGAAGGACGCCACGGTGATGGAGATGGCCAGGCCCGGCCAGAGAATGGCGGTGGGGACCACGAACATATTGGCAAAGGCATCCTGGAGCATGCCGCCCCAGGTGGGCACGGAGGGATCGCCGAGGCCGAGGAATTCGAGGCCGGCCTGAATGACGATAGAAATGCCCGCGACGATGGAGGTCTGGATGATGACCGGGGCGCGAATGACCAGGAGAATATGCCGGGCGATGATGCGCAGGTCGGAGAGGCCCGAAACGCGGGCGGCGTCGACGTAGAGCTCGTGCTTGACGCCATTCACCAGATTGCGCGTCAACCGGTAGAAGCCGGGGGACAGCATGATGCCGAAGATGACCATCGACACCTGGATGGAGGAGCCGAGCGACTGGTAGAAGGCCAGCAGCACGATGAGCGAGGGCAGCGCCATCAGACCATCGGCGATCCAGCTCATCACCACCTCGCGGCGGCCACCGAAATAGCCGGCAAAAAGACCGGCGGTGACGCCGATGGCGGCCGCGACGCTGAGCGCGATCAGGGCGCCAAGCAGCGTGTTGCGCGCGCCGAAGACGAGGCGGCTGAAAATGTCGCGGCCCGAACCGTCGCCACCCAGAAGGTAGCCGTCGCCCGGGGGCGCATTGATCTTGAAGATCTGCAGATCGCCGGGGGCGAACGGCGCGATCAACGGGGCGAAGATGGCGGTGGCGATCACCAGAACCAGCAGGATGGCGGCGATGAGCCCGAGCGGATTGGTGAGCACGGAAAGCGCGACGCTTTCGCGGCCGGATGCGGCAGGAGCCGGAGCGGGAGTAGCGGCGGACATCAGAGACGCACCTTCGGATTGACCCACGCATTGGTCAGGTCGATGGCAATATTGACGATGACGACGAGGATGATCATCGTGACGACGACGCCCATCAGGATCGGAATGTCACCCGAAAGGGCGGCCTGGACGGTGATCGAGCCGAGGCCAGGAATGGCAAAGACGCGCTCGATGATGGCGGCGCCGCCGAGCAGGCCGATGAATTGCAGCGACAGCACCGTGAGCGCCGCCGGCATGGCATTGCGCAAGGCATGGCGGAACAGAACCGAGGCGGGCTTGATGCCCCCTGCCCGCAGCGTGCGCACATAATCCTGGCGCAGGGCGTCGATCATGGCGCCGCGCACCTGCTGGGAGGCCGAGGCGATGCCGGACAGAACCAGGGCGCCGACAGGCAGAGCGAGCGAGGCCAGCCAGCCAGTGGGCGAGGTGGTGAAATCGGTATAGCCCGTGGCCGGCAACCAGCGCAGGTTGAGGGCGAAGACGACGACCAGGATCAGACCGAGCCAGAAATTGGGCAGCGAGAAACCGACGACGCTGATGACCTGGATCACGCGGTCGGCCCAGCCGCCGCGCACCGCCGCCATGATGCCCAGCAGCGCCGAAACCACGCCGATGATGATCGTGGCGAGAATGACCATGGAGAGCGTGACCGGCAGGCGGCCGGAGAGAATGCGCGCCACGCTTTCGCCCAGCGTCCAGGACTGGCCCAGATCGCCGCGCACGGCGCCGGACACCCAGGAGAGATATTGCTCGTGCAACGGCCGGTCGATGCCGAGCTTCTGTTCCAGCGCGACGATCTGCTCGGTGGTGGCATTATCGCCCAGGATATTCTGGGCGACATTGTCGGCGCCGCCGAACACCATGACGAAGGTCAGCGTGGTAACCAGGGCAAGAAGCACGAGGCTGGAGGCCAGGCGCTTGGCGACGTAACTAAGCATGATTGTCCACCCGTCCGCAGCAATTCAGCATCCCGGCGCGGGCGGCTTTCGCGCCCCGACCTGACATGGTCATCGATTGGTCCTCCATGGGCCGGCGCCATTCAGCGTTCCGGCAGTCGATGCGGTGCCATAGCAAGCTTCGTGATGCACTGATAATGCAAAAACCAACGCGAGCGATAAAGCGATGGCATCACTTTCGGGCCGGCGGTCGTGGCGCGCCGCCGGCCCGCCGGCGCTATTCCGCCTTGCGATAATCGCGAATGTGGGGGACGGCATTGGTGGCGCGCATCGACACATCCGTTTCGGCATTGGTCAGGTAGATCGTGTCCCGGCGATACCAGGGGGCGAAGAAGGCATTCTCGACCATGTAGCGGTTGAGCTCGCGATAGCCTTCGACCTGGTCGTCGCCGGTCCGGTACTGCACATCGGCGAGCATCTCGGAAAAGGCGGGATCGACGGCGCCCAGGGGATTCCAGGCCGATTCGGCAAAGGTGAACTTGCGATATTCCGCCCAGGAGCCCTGATAGCCGAAATTGAGGATGAAGAGCGGGTACTTGCCGGAGCGCAGCTCGGGAATGGTGGCATTGGGCGCGATCTTTTCCCACTTCACCTTGATGCCGATGGCGCCGAGCTGCTGCTCGAGGATCGGGTTGAAGTTGGAATAGGCGGCGAGCTCGGGCATGACGACCGCGAAGCCTTCGGGATAACCCGCCTCGGCCAGCAGCGCCTTGGCGCCTTCGGGGTCATAGGCATAGACCTCGTCCAGCTCCGGAATGTAGGCCTCGCTGCCGGTGGGGAAAATCTGGTCGCTGAGGCGGCCGAAGCCGAGTTCCACGAATTTGAGGATGGATTCGGTGTCGAAGGCCATGTTGATGGCCTGGCGCACCCGCACATCGGCCAGCGCCGGCACCAGCTTGCCATTGCGGTCGGCAATGGTCACGCCGAGCCAGTTGACGTCGCTCTTGTGGACCTTGAGCCCATTGGCTTCCGCATCGGCCACGGTGCGCGCTTCGCCCAGGCCGGCATCGACCTGGCCCGACTTGATGGCATTGAGGCGCGCCACCTGGTCGTTCATCGGGGTGATGGTGATGCGCTCGAAGGGGAAGGCGGCGGCGTCCCAGTAATCGGCATTGCGGGTATAGACATATTGCCGGCCGAGGACCGAGGTGGCGGTGTCATAGACATAGGGGCCGGTGCCGATCAGCGTGGCGGCCGTGTCGCCGGTGAAGGATGCCGGGGACGCCATAGCGCCGCCGACGACGGTGAGGTTGTCGATGAGCGTCGGGTCGGGCTCGCTCAGATGCAACCGCACCTCGCTGGGCGAGACGATTTCGACCTCGGAGACGAACTCCATCATGAAGCTGTTCTGGCCCGCGCCATTCTTGAGATAGTCGAGATTGGCCTTGACCGCCTCGCCGTCGAAGGGGGCGCCGTCGGTGAAGGCAATGCCCTCGCGCAGCTTGAGCGTGAGGATCGAATTGTCCTCGTTATAGGCCCATCCGGTGGCAAGGCTCGGCACGATGGTGCCGTCTGGCTGCATGACGAGCAGCGTGTCGAGCACCGGCTGCCAGAACTGCATCTGATTGGCGATCATCAATTGCGCGCGGTCGAAGCTGCTATTGTCGAGAAGCGCGGCCAGGGCCAGGGTGTCCTCGTCATTGGCGACCTGCGCCAGGGCAGTCGACATGAGGGCGAACGAGGTGATGGCAGCGCCGATCGTGGCGCGCAAAAGCTTGGGCATATATTCCTCCATCCGCGCGGTTTGCGCGATTGCCGGATTTTCCGGCGTGGCCTAGCTGCTAGCAGCGGCCAGAGGCGCGGAGAAATGCAAAGACACCCCCGGCCGATCAGGCGTTTTGATCGGTCCCCGGCTTTACCTATGCGGCGCGCTTATCGCTGCGGGGACTTTTAGCAGTCCTCGCCACGCCTTTGGGGTGCTACCGACATCCTCAAAATCGAGGAGGACATGGCGTGACCGAACGGCCCAATATTCTATGTATCGTCAGCGAGGATTGCCCGCCGCATCTGCTGGGCTTTTGCGGCAATGCGTTGGCAACGACGCCCCATCTCGACCGGCTGGCCGAAGATGCGGTGATCTACGAAACGGCCAATTGCACCTCGCCCGTCTGCGCGCCGTCGCGCTTCACCATCCTGACCGGCCGCCACGCGGAAAGCGTGCCGCGTGCCCAGCACATGCAGGCGGTGTCGCACCTGCCGGACGGTTTTGCGACCTACCCGGCCGAAATGCGCAAGGCGGGCTACTACTGCACCAACAACGCCAAGACGCACTATAATTCCGACGTCGACCCCGACGCGATCTGGGACGAGTCCAGCCGCACGGCGCATTGGCGCAATCGCGCCGAGGGGCAGCCCTTCCTGGCCGTGTTCAACTGCATGAAGACGCATGAATCGTGCACCTTCGAAGACCAGCCCGGCCCCGTGCGGCCCGAGGATGTTTCGCTGCCGTCCTATCTGCCGGACACGCCGGGCATGCGGCAGAGCCTGGCGCGGCACTACAATGCGGTGACGCAGATGGACGCGATGCTGGGCAAGCATCTCAGCGATCTCGAGACCGATGGGCTCACGGAAAACACCATCGTCTTCTATTTCTCCGATCACGGCTCCGCCCTGCCCCGCTCCAAGCGCTATCTCTACGATGAAGGCCTGCGCGTACCGCTGGTGATCCGCGTGCCGGAAAAGTGGCGCCACCTGATGGCGCATGCGCCGGGCACGCGCGTGACGGCTCCAGCCTCGCTGATCGACCTCTTTCCCTCCTTCCTCACCATTGCCGGAGCATCCTTGCCGGCGGGACTGCAAGGGCAATCGCTGCTCGGCCCGGACGCCAGGCCGCGCCAATATGCCTTTGGCGCCCGCGACCGGATGGGCGAGCGCTACGACCTCGCACGTTCGGCGCGGTCGGAACGTTATCGCTATATCCGCAACTACACGCCGTGGCGGCCGCTCGGCCAATATGTGGCCTATGAATGGCTCGGCGCCCATTACCAGGATTACGAGAGCGCGCATCTGGCCGGCACGCTGACCGACGTGCAGGAGCAGTTCTGGCGTCCCAAGGCGTTCGAAGAATTCTACGACCTGTCGCGCGATCCGGAGGAAACGCTGAATCTCATCGCCAACCCCTCCTATGCCGACACCATCGAGGAGCATCGCAGGGCGCTGGACGCACATCTGCGGGCGATCCGCGACAACGGCTTCATTCCCGAGCACAACGCCGCCGAGACCTGGGAAGCCAGCCAGGACGACGGCATCTATCCGTTCGAGGCGGTCTTCGACCTGGCCGCCAAGGCCGCCAGCCGCGATGCCAGCCATGGCCAGACGTTCATCGCAGCCCTGTCGCATCCTTCGGCGGTGATGCGCCACTGGGCCGCCAAGGGTCTGCTGAACCTTGCCGCCTCGGGCTTGCCGGTGCCGGATGGCATGGAAACAGCCTTTGGGCGCGAAAGCGATCCGCAGGTGCGCATTCCGCTGGGCGAGGCCCTGGGAAATCTGGGCGATAGCCGGCGCTGGGTTTCGGAACTGACGACAATCCTCGTCGAAGAAGACGACCCGAGGACCAAGCTCTATGCCCTGGACGCGCTGACCTGGCTGCCGCTCCATGCCGATATCAGTCTCGAAGCCGTCCGCGCCCTGCACGACCACGACGACACCTATCTCCGGCAATCGTCCGATTACCTGGCCCAGCGCCTCGACGGCACCTACAAGCCGACCAATACCATCTTCAACATGGAGCGGTATGACCCGGGGGCGCAGATGGGCAAGCAGAAGGCGAACACGTCAATCCCGGCCTGACCCCAAGCTCCGGCGCCGCGCGCCGGAGCTTTTTCCTAGGCCAGGTGCTTGTCGAGAAAAGCCAGGACGCGCGGCATGATCGGCGTCGTATCGGCGCCGATAAAGCAATGGTCGGCATCTTCGATGGGATGCCATTCGGCATCGATTCCGGCCGCGACGAGCGCCTTATAGAGGCTCTCGCCCTGCCCCGGCGGCACGACGGAATCGTTGACGCCGTGCTGGATCAGCATGGGCGCGGCATTGGCATTCACCCAGGTGACAGGCGAGGCGCGCCGGGCAGCGTCCGGATGATCGGACGGCCGCCCGCCGATGAGACGCCCCGAGGCCGATTCAGCGCTATCGTGCTGGAACCGGGCATTGGGCAGAGATTGGGCATCGAGCGCGAGAATATCGGTGACGCCGTACCAGTCGATGACTGCGCGGAGTTTTGGCGTCGGACCGGCCACGCCCTCCATGCCTTCGAATTCCGCAGGTGTTTCCAGGCCGAGCAGGACCGCCAGATGGCCGCCTGCGCTCTCGCCCAGGGCCGCCATGCGGGCGGAATCGATGCCGAAAAGAGGGGCGTGATGGGCGAGATAGCGCAAGGCCGCCTTGCAATCCTGTATCTGAGTCGGGAATTTGCCCTCGCCGCTCAGGCGATAGGAAATCCGCGCCACGGCATAACCCGCCGCCAGCAGCTTATCGACAAAGCTCATAGCGGCCAGATTGGGATGCATGGAATGGGGGTGCCCCTGCATCCAGCCGCCGCCATGAACATAGATGACGACCGGATACGGCCCCACGCCCGCAGGAACGGCCAGCGAGAGGGTCAGCGCCCGAAACCCGAACGGCTGGGCATAGAAGAGTTCGCGCCACACCCGCCCCCCGCCCGGCAGGCTATCGACACGGGTGAGGCAGACATCGAGTTCCTGGCGCGCGGCGGCGCGGGCGGCATCGGACATAACTTCTCTCCCAAACTTCAGTAGCGCGCGTCGGGCAGGCCGCAGAACGGATCAACTGGCGACGAGCCGGCAAAGGGCCTAACACCTATCATGCAATCGAGAACCGCTGCCTGCATTTCGTCCGAGGTCGCATAGGCGTTGATATAGGCGGGCATGCGCGGCGCGTCATAGAGGTAATAGGGGTAACCGAAGGAGATCAGCGCGGTGGGCACCTGATGCCAGGTGCGCCGCATGGACATGCGGAAATCGCCCATGAGCGCGAGCCAATCCAGGAAAATCCGGCCGCGCGTCAGCAGGGTCTCCTCGCCCAGCGCATAGAGCACTAGGTCGTAGCCCCTGGCAAAGTCGCGATTGGCAGGATCATGCAGATCGACCTCGAAACCGCGGTCGCGCATCATCCGCGGCAGGGCGAAGTCGAGCGGCTCGCCGTGAATGGGCGAGATAATGCCGCCGGAAACGAACAGCACCTTGCGATGGCGTTCGGGCGACAGCGGGAAGATATTCTGGACATCCTTGACCAGCGTTGGCGCACGCTGGAACGCCTCGGTGGCCGTGTCCACGGCCCTGGATGTGCGCAGGTTCGAAACCGCACGCGTTTCGGGGGCGGGTTTGTGCAGGCCCAGGGCGGCCTTGAGGCCGAGGACGCGGAGCAATGCCTCCTCGATCCGGGCTTCGGAGAGCGTTCCCTCGGCAAGCGCGGCCTTGATGGCTTCGAGGTCGCGGTCAAGATCGTTGGAGAACAGGATCATGTCGCAGCCGGCGCGCAGCATTTCCGCCTTGGCCGGACCTTCGGGCATGAAGGACGTGACCCCGGCCATTTCGGACGCGTCGGAAACGATGAGACCGTTGAAGCCGAGGCGCTGGCGCAAGAGCTTGGTGGTGAGATCGTGCGACAGCGAGGCCGGGCGATAGGCATCGAGACCAGCATCGGGATCTTGTGCCAGCACGAAGCTGGGTAGCGCGATATGCGCGGACATGACGGACAGCACGCCATCGGCAATGGCGGCACGATAGAGCCTGCCGAAATTGGCCTCCCATTCCTCCATCGACAATGGATTGATGGTCGTGACCAGATGCTGGTCGCGGTCGTCGAAGCCTTCGCCGGGCCAATGCTTGACGCAGGCCGCGAGCCCTGCCTCCTGGAAATGACTGGCCTGGGTCAGCGCGTGGCGGGCGATGCATTCGACATCGGAGCCGTAGCCGCGCGTGGCGACAATGGGCGAGCGGAAGGCGGCGTTGATGTCGAGAACCGGCGTATAGGACCAGTTGACACCGACGGCGCGGGCCTCCTCGGCCATGAGCGTGGAAATCCTGCCGGTCAGGTCCACGTCATCCACGGCAGCCAGCGCCAGCGGATTGGGCACGGTGGTGCCGAAGGCTAGGCTCATGCGCGAACCTTCGAGATCGGCCGAGACGAGCAGCGGGATATCGGCTTCATCCTGCAACCGGGAGAGCAGCCCCGCCTCGGCCTCGCCATCGGGCGAGAAAAAGCGCATGACCCCGCCGGGCCGCAGGCGGCTGATGGCGTCGCCTGCCCAGGCATCGACAGGACCATGCATGCCGATGACGAAAAGCTGCATCAGCCTTGCATCGCCCTCCAGCCGGGCGGCGGTCTGGGTGACCCAGGCGACCCCGGCGTCATCCAGATGGAACGGGGCCAGCTTCAGGAAATCGGCATTGGGGAGCGGGCGTGACATGGATCAATTCTCCAAATCGGGCTGACGATTGGCGGTGGGACAAAGGATGGACATGGGGCGATGGCGCTGAAGCGGGAGGCTTCGGGATCGAGCATCGAGCGGTGAAAGCCGCATCCCTGCCCCTGTAAAAAAGGGCGGCCGTTGCCGGCCGCCCTCCAGGCACGAGACGTCGAGGGAGGACTATTCGGCCTTCGCGTAGTTGCGGATGGGCGGCATCACATTGGTGCTTTGCATCTCCACAACAGTTTCCTTGTTGGTGAGGTAGATGGTGTCGCGGCGATACATCGGCGCGTAGAAGGCGTTCTCGACCATGTAGCTATTGACCTGCTTGAACAGGTCGAGCTGCGCGTCGCCGGTGGCATATTGCGCCTTGTCCAGCAGTTCGAGCAGGCCCTGGTCGGCAACCTTGGAGGTGTTCCAGGGCGATTCAGGATAGCCGAACTTGCGGAATTCGGACCAGGTGCCCTGGTAGCCGAACTGGAAGATATAGGCGGGGAACTTGCCAGAACGCAGTTCTGGAATCGTCGCGTTGGGAGCGATCTTTTCCCATTTTACCGTGATGTCGACATCGTTGAGATATTTCTGGATGATCGGATTGAACGAGGCGAAATTGGTCAGCTCGGGCATCACGATTTCGAAGCCGTCCGGATAGCCCGCTTCCGCCAGCAATGTCTTGGCCGCTTCGGGATCGTAGGGATAGACGTCATCGAGTTCGGCCACATAGGCCTCGCTCGAGGCCGGGAATATCTGGTCGGCCAGCCGGCCATAGCCCAGTTCGACGAATTCCAGGATCGACTTGCCATCGAAGGCCATGTTGAGCGCCTGGCGCACCTTGGGATCGGCGAGGGCCGGAACGATCTTGCCCTCGCGGTCGGCCATGATGAAACCGAACCAGTCCACGTCGATGCGATTGACGACCAGGCCATTGGCCTCGGCATCGGCCACAGCGCGGGCTTCGCTGGCGCCGGCATCGACCTGACCGGACTTCAGCGCATTGAGACGTGCCACCTGATCGTTGATCGGGGTGATGGTGACCCGGTCGAAGTCGAAGTCTTCCGCGTTCCAATAGTCCGGATTGCGGGTATAGACATATTGCTGGCCGAGCCGGGAATTGTCGACGTCGTAGATATAGGGGCCCGAGCCGATCGGGTTGCTGGCCGAGCCGTCCACGCCCAGCGTCGCCGGCGATGCCATGGCGCCACCGACAACGGCGAGGTTTTCGAGCAGGCTCGGATCCGGCTCGCCCAGATGCAGCTTGACCTCGATGGGCGAAACCACCTCGATCTCGGAGATTGCAGCCACCATGAAGCTGTTCTGGCCGGCGCCGTTCTTGAGATATTCGAGATTGGCCTTGACCGCCTCGCCGTCGAAGGGCGTGCCGTCGGTGAAGGTGATGCCTTCGCGCAGGGTCAAGGTCAGAACGCTGTTATCGCCGTTATAGGCCCATTCCGACGCCATGTTCGGGCCGAGGCTGCCATCGGGCTCGCGCACCAAAAGGGTGTCGAAGACCGGGGACCAGTATTGCATCTGGTTGCCGATCAGCAATTGCGCTCGATCGAAGCTGTTATTGTCCAGGATGGCAGCCAGCGCCAGGGTGTCGGCATCGTTGGCCACCTGTGCCAGCGCCGACGGCGAGGCGCCCGCCAGCATGACGGCAGCCAGCATGGATGCCAGAACGGATTTCGTCTTCATCATTTCCTCCCGCGTGCACCTTGGCCGGTCCACGCAAACACAGCGTTCCATGCGCTGCCGGCCCACGCCCTAGCAGTGGACAGCCGGCATTGAAAATGCAAATAGGCACTCGAGCGATGCTCAAAAGTTATCGCTCAGTATGGCTTGCGGAGGAGACGCCCATGCTCGACCAGATCACGCATCTCTTTCGCCTTCGGACCATCCTGGAGGAGGGCAGCCTCCGTCGCGCATCCGAAAAGCTGAACGTCACCCAGCCCGCCCTGTCGCGGTCGCTGGCGCAGCTCGAAAGCTATTTCGGCCAGCAATTGGTGGAGCGGCACGCCCGCGGCGTCAGGGCCACCGCCTTCGGGGAACGGGTATTGTCCATCTCCAACCGGATCGAGCGCTATTGGGAAATCGCCGAGGACGAACTGCGCTCGGAAGTCGTGGAGAAAAAGACACTGATGCGCATCGGCGGCGGCCCGGTCTGGCGCTCGGGTATCCTCTCGGGCGTGCTCAGCCAGTTGCAGCAGCGCTTTCCCGACCTCGTCATCGAACTGACCACGCTGGTCTATGGCAAGACCACGCAGAACCTGCGGGACGGGCAGCTGGATGTGGCGTTTACCGGAGTGGCGCTGGAGGGTGGCACCAGCCCCGGCCTGGAGCGAGTCAAGCTCACCGAAGTCACCAACCGGGTCTTTGCGCGCGAAGACCACCCGGTCTTCGCCGAGCGTGACAGCAAGGGACACATAGATCCGCTGCGATACCTGGAATATCCCTGGATCGTCTATTCCGAACTGCCGGCCTATCGGGCCATCACCGAACATGCCGTGGCCGAACACATTGGCGAACGGCCGAACATCCGCTTCGTCTGCCAGAATCTCCTGTCTGTCCTCACGATCCTCCAGCACAGCAACGCGCTCAGCGTCCTGCCGGCGCTTGCCGTGAACGCGATCAGCTCCCCCCGCCTCGTGCCGGTGCCGTTGCAGCTCGAAGCCAATACCGTCGATGTCGGCATGGTTTTTCGCAGGGAATTGCTGGATTGGGAGCCGGTCGGTGTATTGTTGGATTTGTGCAGGGAACGGTTCGGCACCCTCGCCTGAACCGATGCCGGCGGGATTGCCCTGCCGGGAAAAAGGCCTGGCAGCATTTCGGGCTTTCGATGGATAATGGGTCGAAAGCTCACGGGTGATTCAGGGAAGGCGTGGAGATTCCGGTATCGTCACAACACATGGACACTCCGCTGCGCAATTGGGCCGGTAATGTCGCTTTCGGCGCCGCCGATTTCGAGCAGCCGACTTCCCTTGCCCAATTGCAGGACATGGTGCGGCGCGCCGGCCGGGTGCGGGTGCTGGGCTCGGGCCATTCGTTCAGCCGCATCGCCGATACCGATGGCAGCCTGATCTCGCTGGCGCGCCTGCCGCGCCGGATCGATATCGACAGCGCCGGGGCAAAGGTGCGGATCGATGGCGGCGCGACCTATGCCGACCTGGTGCCGGCTTTGCACGCGTCCGGCCTGGCGCTGCCCAATGTCGCCTCCCTGCCCCATATCACCGTGGCCGGCGCAGTGAGCACCGCCACCCATGGTTCGGGCGACGGCAACAAGAACCTGGCGGCCTCGGTGTCGGCAATCGAACTCGTCACCGCGTCGGGCGAGATCGTCACCCTGCGCCGGGGCGATGCCGATTTCGCGGGGGCCGTGGTCGGCCTGGGCGCGCTCGGCATCATCAGCGCGCTGACGCTGGACCTCGTGCCCGATTTCACCATCCGGCAGAATGTCTATCTGGGGCTCGACCTCGCCGTTCTGATCGAGAATTTCGACGCGGTCATGGGCAGCGCCTATAGCGTCAGCCTGTTCAGCCAATGGCAGGACGACGTGATCGACCAGACCTGGATCAAGGCCCCGACCGACGGGCAAACGCCACCCGACACGTTCTGGGGCGCCCGGGCGGCCGAGGGGCCGATGCATCCGATCCCCGGCATGAACGGCGGCGATTGCACCGGGCAGATGGGCATCGAAGGGCCCTGGCATGAGCGCCTGTTCCATTTCCCCATCGGGCACAAGGCCTCGGCCGGCGCGGAATTGCAGTCGGAATTCTTCGTCGCCCGCGCCGATGCACCGGCAGCCCTTCGCGCCCTCCAGGCGGTGCGGCAGGACTTCGCCCAGGCGCTCCTTGCCGCCGAAATCCGCTCGGTGGCGGCGGACGATCTGTGGCTGAGCTCGGCCTATGGCCGCGACAGCATCGGTTTCCATTTCACCTGGCGCCCGGAATGGGAGCGTACCATCGCGGCCATCGGCGTGGTGGAGGCGGCCCTGGCCGCGTTCGATTTCCGGCCGCATTGGGCCAAGGTCTTCGTGACGCCCTGGCCTGCCGTGCGCGAGCGCTATCCCATGCTCGGCGCGTTCCGCGGCCTGGCGGCCCGGTTCGATCCGCACGGCAAGTTCCGCAATCCCATGCTGGACCAGGTGCTGGCCTGACGCGGCCGTAAACCATGGCGCGCGAGAAGCTTGGACGTTCGGCGTCCTGGCGCGTTAAGGTTTCGCTAACCACAGCGAGGCCGCCATGCGCGTACCATCGATCGGACCAGCGCTCTACGAACGCCGCATCGTGCGCGAGGGCAAGCGCATGGCTGCGGCCATGCTGGAAAATTACACCGTCACCGCCAATGGCCGCTTCATCCGCAGGACATCCCGGCAAACCACCCTGCCCGCCTGGCTGGCCGAGGCCCTGGCCCGGGCCGGGTTTCGCCGCGATGCCGCGAACGGCAAGTGAGGGTCATGAGCCGATGCCAGCCGACGCCTGGGCGGTGATGACGCTGCGCGAGAAGATGCCGTCATGGCGGGGCGCCAGTCGCACGACGCTATAGCCGCGCGCGGCGAGCTCGTCGAGGAAACCCGGCAGCATGTCGACCGTGCGCTGGTGAATGTCATGGAAGAGAATGATGCCGCTGCCGCGCGCCTCGAGCCGCTCGAGGGTGCGCGCCGCCACCACGGCGCCGGGCTCGCGGTAATAATCCTTGCTGTCGATATCGACGTCCAGCACCACCACATCGCCCTGCAGCAGGCTGGTGCGCAGATAGCCGGACTGGGACAGATAGGGGAAGCGGAAGAAGGGCGAGAGCCCCTGCCCGGCCCCGGCCAGAGCCTCGGCCACGGCGGCCTCGCCACGGGCAATCTCGTCCAGCGCCGCCTGGCGGCTCAGCGTGTTGAGATCGACATGGCTATAGGTATGGCTGCCCACGCTATGGCCGCGCTGGGCGACCATCTGCGCCAGCTTCGGATTGGCGCTGGCCGCCGAGCCCAGCATCAGGAACGTCGCCTTGACGCCATGGGCATCGAGCGCATCAAGAATGGCCGGGGTCTTGCCGGCGCGCGGGCCGTCGTCGAAGGTCAGGATGACCTCGCCGGGCTTGAGGATAATGTCAGCGGTGGTGGCGACTTCGAGGGTGCGCCCGGCCAGCGCGCCATGGGACACGATCCGATTGGGCATGGGCTGCTGCAGGCGAGCACTGGCGCTCTGGCGGACGCTGCCTGTAGTGGTCTGATCCTGGAAGGCGAGCGGGCCGGACGCGAAGTGGTCGTTCTGGCTGGGCGGCTTGGCACAACCGGCCATGGCCGCAGCCAGCAGAACGGTGACGGACAGCACACGCAGCAAACGCAAGACGACACCCGCAACAAAGGTTTAAGCGGGTCTCACAATTTGCGATTATGGTTAATATTCCCCTCGTGAAAACTTAAGAACTACTTACCGGCAAGGCTTTTCGCCTTTCGCCCCAGCGTATCGAGCGCGCTGAGAAAGGCGGAGCGATCGGCGGGCCGGAAGCCCGGATTGTAGCCCTGGATTTCTCCGGTCTCGCGCAGATGCTGCTTGAGATCGCGCATGGCGAGAGCCATGCCGATGGACGCGGGCGTGAAAGGTTTTCCGGTAAAGCCCAGCACATGGCAGCCCTTGTCGATGGCGCGGCTGGCCAGGGGAATATCGGCCGTCAGCACGATGTCGTTGCGCTGGGCCTGTTCGACGATCCAGTCATCGGCGGCATCGGCGCCGGTCGGCACCACCACGACCCGCACCATGGGATCGCGCGAGGGGCGAATACCGCCATTGCTGACATAGGTGATGACGAGCCCGAGCCGCTCGGCCACGCGCTTCGCCTCCTCCTTGACCGGGCAGGCATCGGCATCGACGAAAATGGCAGGGTCAGGCATGGGCGATCTCATCGAGCACGAAAGCGAGCCTGTCGGCCACGGGCGCCTTGGGCAGTTCGACGATGCGATAGCCGAGTTCGGCATAGGCGTCACGCATCGGCCCGTAAATCCGCTGGGCATGTTCCCAACCCTCGATCCGTTCGGCATCGTCGGCATAAATCTCGCGCCAAGGCGGCGCTAAGAACACTTTTTCATTGTAGCGATAGAGCGCGGCGGCGCGGGCGAAGTGGTCGGTTTCGGCGAGGCTGAGAACGCGGCCATAGGCCACTAGGTCCGGAATGCCGCGGTCGCAGAGGGCGGGCGCCGGATCGAGGCGGAGGTTTTCATGGGTCTGGATATCGCGGTCCAGCATCAATTCGGCAAAGCGGGCGGGATCGCGCCATTGCAGGGCCGGCCCGTCAATGGCCTTCTGCACCTGGATGACGGCCCGCGCGGCCTCCCGCCCGACACGCAGGCCATGAGCCGCCAGCGCATCGAGCAGCGTGGTCTTGCCGGCGCCCGGCGCGCCCGTGAGGATGAAGAGATTGTCGGCGTGAATGGTCATGGTTGGTCCTGGAAGCCTCCATTGTAAAGGCATGTCAAATGGCACTCGGTCGGCCCCTGAGGGCAAAACGGTGTGGGGTAAATCGGGGAAGAAGTCCGAACAAGCATCCCCTCTCAGGGAGGGAAGGCGATGAAGCCGGGACTTCATTCATAGCGTCCTGGCAAACGGACGCTCAGCGCCGCCTACAGGTTCCCGAGAAATGCCGCCAGTGCCGCGTCATAGCGGCCGGGATTCTCGTGCCAGGACTGGATGTGGTCGGCCCGGGTGCGCAGATAATCGGTAACCGAAACACGACGGGACAACAAGCCATCGCTGCCCGATACCGGCACGATGCTGTCGGCCGCGCCGTGGGACAGAAAGAGCGGGCCGGCAAAGCCCCCCAGCTCCGGGCGCACATCGGCTTCGCCCAGCCGGAACGGCATGGTGAAACCGGAGAGCCACAGGCCCACATTGGTCAGGACGGGCGCCAGGGGCAGGCCCATATGCCCCGTCGTCGCCGCGACGACGGCCCGGAAATCCAGCGCCGGCGCATCCAGCACGATGGCCGAGACCGCACTGGCATGGGCCGAATGGCGCAGGAACTGTCCCACAATGCCACCGCCCATGGATTCGGCAACGAGGACCAGATCGCTCGCCCCATTGGCCAGGGCATATTGGGCGGCAGCGTCGAGATCTTGCCATTCGGTAAGGCCGAAGGCGTAGGCGCCGGAGGGGTCTGCGGGCGCGCCTTCGTCATTGCGATAGGATATCATCAGCGTCGGCAGGCCGGCCTGATGCAGCACCGGCAGGAAGCGGTAACCGTTTTCGCGCCGCCCCCCGATCCCGTGCACGAAGATGGCCCAGCGGGACGCCCCGGTCCCGCCAGCGGCCGGGATCAGCCAGGCCGGCATATCCCCCAGCGGGCCGGCCACGCCGATCTCGCTGAAGGCATAATCATAGGCGGCGCGGGGATCGCCGGCATAGCCGATATCGGCCGGCCCCTGCGGCGCCGGCCAGCCGCTGCCCTGCGCCGTGGCCGCGCCCACATGCAGGGTCGCCGACAGATCGCGCGCGATGAGGAAGCCGCCAATGGCGACATAGAGGGCGGCGAGGCCGGCGAGAAACCCGGCGCCGAGCAGGACTGGCTTGAGCATGGCCGTCCCCCGAAGCCGGCGTCAGTACACCACGACGGAGCGGATGCTGTCGCCCGCATGCATCATCTCGAAGCCTTTATTGATGTCTTCGAGGCGCAGCGTGTGGGTGATCATCGGATCGATCTCGATCTTGCCGTCGAGATACCAGTCGACGATTTTCGGCACATCGGTGCGGCCCTTGGCGCCGCCAAAGGCCGTGCCCATCCAGGTGCGGCCGGTGACCAGCTGGAACGGGCGGGTGGAAATTTCCTGCCCGGCCCCGGCCACCCCGATGACCACCGACTTGCCCCAGCCGCGATGGCTGGCTTCCAGTGCCTGACGCATAACCTTAGTGTTACCGGTGCAGTCGAAGGTGTAGTCGGCCCCACCGATCAGGTCGCCCCGGCGCTTGGTGAGGTTGACCAGATAGGGAACGATATCCTCGCCGATCTCGGTGGGATTGACGAAATGGGTCATGCCGAAGCGCTCGCCCCATTCCTTCTTGGCATTGTTGAGATCGACGCCGACAATCATGTCGGCGCCCGCCAGGCGCAGGCCCTGGATGACGTTGAGGCCGATACCGCCCAGGCCGAACACCACCGCCGTGGCGCCGATTTCCACCTTGGCCGTGTTGATGACGGCACCGATCCCGGTGGTCACCCCGCAACCGACATAGCAGACCTTGTCGAAGGCCGCCGCCTCATCGATCCTGGCCACGGCGATCTCGGGCAGAACGGTATAGTTCGAGAAGGTCGAGCAGCCCATGTAGTGGAAGATCGGCCTACCTTCGAAGGAGAAGCGCGAAGTGCCGTCCGGCATCAGTCCCTGGCCCTGGGTGGCGCGAATGGCCGTACACAGGTTGGTCTTGCCGGAGCGGCAGGAATAGCACTCGCGGCATTCGGGCGTGTAGAGCGGAATGACGTGGTCGCCCTTCTTGAGGCTGGTAACGCCCGGACCGACATCGACCACCACGCCGGCACCCTCGTGGCCCAGGATAGCCGGGAACAGCCCTTCCGGATCAGCGCCGCTCAGGGTGAAATCATCTGTGTGGCAGATGCCCGTGGCCTTGATCTCGATGAGGACCTCGCCCGCCTTGGGGCCTTCCAGGTCGACCTCGACGATCTGCAAGGGCTTTCCGGCTTCAAAGGCGACGGCGGCGCGAGTCTTCATGAGGGGCATCCTTCTTGGTTCTTTGCCACGATGATGCCATGCGCCGGCCGAATCCCGCAACCGTCAGCCGCCCCCTGCCCCCAGGCTGAGCATGACATTGACCGCCGCCGCCAGGATGATGGTGTTGTAGAGGTGAGAAAAAACCAGGTGGACGCCGACGAGCCGGCGCATCGCCCCGCTCGTCGTCTTGGTATCGGACGTGGCGACCGAGGTGCCCACCGTGTACGAAAAATACATGAAGTCGTAGCCGTCCGGGTCGTCGTCGCCCTGGAATTCCAGCCCGCCCTCCACCGCGCCGTTCTCGCCGGTTGCCGGCTCCTGGTAATATTCATAGGCGTAATGCAACGCGCCCATGGCCTGCACTGTGAACCAGCCCAGCAGCACCGAGACGATGCTGGCCGTCACTTCCCAGGGATCGGGCTTGTCGCCGCTGCCAAGCGCCACGAAAAGCGAGACGATCGAGGCCACCACGACAATGAGGACGACGAGGAAAATCCCGGCGGCCGGCGTGTCCTCCTCTCGGGCATGTTCCCGCAGATATTCCGCGGTCAGGTGCGGCATCTTGAAGAAGGTGAGCAGCAGGAAGCCGATGAACAGGGCATTGCTGCCCAGGCTCACGGCGAATTTCGGCACCAGCCAGAGCGAGAGCGCGAAGGTGAGGCCACCCAGGGCCAGACCGAAATAGAACGGCGCATGGCGCGGCATCAACCGATCCAGCGCCCGGCCCTGCAAAGGCTTGGTGCGGTCGGTCCTGGCCGCGACCTTGCGGCGGCGTGTGGTGCGGGCGGCGGGCTTGGCCATCTTACCGGGCTGAAACAGGCCGGCGAGGCTGCCGGCCCAGGCACAACGCGATCAGTCGCGAATGGCTCCCGGACCGGGCGTGGCGCCGGGCGGCACCTTGCCCATGATGATCATGCCCAGCACCTCGTCCTTGGTGACGTCGCTGGTCTTGGCCTGGCCAACCACCTGCCCGTTCTTCATCACCACCACCCGGTCCGCCAGGTCGAACACGTCATGGATATCGTGGCTGATGAGGAAAATGCCGATGCCGTCGGCCTTGAGCTGCTTGATGAGTTCACCNACCTGNGCGGTTTCCTGCGGNCCNAGCGCGGCNGTCGGCTCGTCCATGATCAGGATGCGGGCATTGAACACGGATGGCGCGGGCGATGGCCACCGATTGCCGCTGGCCGCCCGAAAGCGCTTTGACCGGCTCCTTGAAGCGGCGGAAATTGGGATTGAGCCGCCCCATCACCTCGCGCGCCTTGGATTCCATGGCCGCATCATCGAGCGTGCCGAGCGCGGTGGTGATTTCCCGGCCCAGGAACAGATTGGCGGCGGCATCGACATTGTCGGCGACGGCAAGCTGCTGATAGATCGTCTCGATGCCATAGGCCTTGGCGTCGCGCGGATTGTTGATCGCGGCGGTCTCGCCATTGATGCGGATTTCGCCCGCATCGCGGCGATAGGCGCCGGACAGGATCTTGATCAGCGTCGACTTGCCGGCCCCGTTATGGCCGAGCAGGCCCACGACCTCGCCCCGATGCAGGCTGATGGAGGCGCGATCGACCGCGCGGATGCCGCCGAACGCGATCGGAGATGTCGGTCATTTCGACCAGTGGCGTGCTGGTGTCCAGCATGATCGGGACTCCTAATACTTGTTCCGGCGGTAGAGCGTGTCGAGCCACACCGCGAAAACCAGAACGATACCGACGACGATCGATTGCAGGGGTGAGTCGATGCCCATCAGCACCATGCCCGATTGCAGCGATTGCATGACCAAGGCGCCCAGAAGCGCCCCGGCCACCGTGCCGACGCCACCGGCCAGCGATGTGCCCCCGATCACCGCGGCGGCGATGACATAGAGCTCGTCCAGAGTACCCAGCGCATTGGTGGCGGCATTGAGGCGCGCGGTGGAGATGGCGGCGGCGATGGCGCAGAGCGCGCCCATCAGCATGAAAATCTTGACCGTTACCCAGCGTGTATTGATGCCGGCCAGTTCCGCCGCCTCGGGATTGCCGCCCATGGCATAGACATAGCGGCCGAAGCGCGTGCGGGTGGTGAGGAAGGTCATGGCGACGCCGACACCCACCGCGATCAGCACCGGAATGGCGATGCCATGCGAAACGAACAGCCCGCCTTCGGGCACCGCGATGCCGTTGGCATTGGCGAAATTCTGCGCGATGCGCACCGGCCAGGGATAGGCATTGGCCACCGCGACCGCGCCGATCGTGGCGCCGCAGCCGATCAAGGCCAGGGTGATTTCAGCCCAGACCGGGCGTTGCGGGAAATTGAAGCGGCGGCGCTGACGGCGGCCGAAATAGAGCCCGATGATGATGGCGGCGCAGGCGATGACGGCGACGACCCAGCTCCAGAGCGCGCCGATCGAGCCGAACGGCCCGCCGCCCATGAGTTGGAAGGTCGAATCCATCGGCGCCACGGTGCGGCCGGCCGTGACCCACCAGGCGGCGCCGCGCCAGACAAGATAGCCACCCAGGGTGACGATGAAGGCGGGCACCTTGAGATAGGCGATGATCGTGCCCTGCAGCGCCCCGATGCCCACGCCCACCGCGATGCCGATCAGCAGCGACAGGATCCAGATCATCGGATGGCCGAGCCCCAGCCCGAGCTGCACCGGCAGGATCTGCGTCTGCATGACGCCCATCACCATGCCGACCAGGCCGAGAATGGAGCCCACCGACAGGTCGATATTGCGGGTGACGATGACCAGCACCATGCCGGTGACCATGACGGCGACCGAAGCGGTCTGCACCGACAGGTTCCAAAGGTTGCGCGGCGTGAGGAACAGGCCGCCCGAAAAGATGTTGAAGCCCACCCAGATGATGGCAAGCGCGCCGATCATGCCGAGCAGGCGCGTATCCACCTCGGTGGCGCTCAGAAAGCGTTGAAGGGGACTTTGCGCAAAGCTGCTGGGATGCGCGGGGGTCGTCATGGCATGCTGCTCGGCCATCAAAATCTCCCGTGGAGGCGACGCCCCGGACAAGCGGGACGCGGTCCGATCACAAAAGTGCCGCAGCGCGACCGCCGCGGCACCTTGCAACCAGTTTATCCGGTTTCAGTCTCAGTTACACGCGGCGACCGAACCGGCGGCAACGCCCTGGCAGACCACGTCCTTGGAGACCCAGCCGGCATCGATGACGACGTTGAGATTGTCCTGGGTGATCGGCACGGGCGCCAGAAGCACCGCATTCATCTCGACGCCATTGGGGCCGTCGGAGAACTTGACCGCGTCGGTCACGCCGTCCAGCGCCGTGCCGCCGGCCAGTTCCAGGGCGATCTCGGCGGCCTTCTTGCCCAGCTCGCGCGCATCCTTCCACACCGACACCGTCTGGGTGCCGAGCGCGATGCGGTTGAGCGCGGCATGGTCGCCGTCCTGGCCGGAAACCGGCACCGAGCCGGCCAGGCCCTGGGCGGTGAGCGCCGCGATGGCGCCGCCGGCCGTGCCATCATTGGAGGCCACGACCGCGTCCACGTCATTGTTGTTGGCGGTCAGGAACTGTTCCATGTTCGCCTGGGCGACCTCGGGATTCCAGTTCTCGGTATAGGCCTCGCCGACATTCTTGATGGTGCCGGCATCGATGGCCTCCTTGAGCACTTCCATCTGGCCTTCGAACAGGAAATCGGCGTTCGGGTCGGCGGAATTGCCCTTGATGAAGACGTAATTGCCCTCCGGTTGCACCTCGAACACGCCGCGCGCCTGCATGCGGCCCACTTCCTTGTTGTCGAAGGTGAGGTAGAAGGCGTCGGGGTTCTCGATCAGGCGGTCATAGCCGACCACCGGAATGCCCTCGGCCACGGCGGCGGCCACGGCCGGCCCGATGGCGTCGCTGTCCTGGGCCAGGACGATGATGGCATCGGCACCCTGGCTGATCAGGCTTTCGATATCGGTGAGCTGCTTGGACGCGGACGATTGCGCGTCAGCCGAAATATATTGCGCGCCGGCGGCTTCGAGAGCGGCCTTGATGGCGCCTTCATCGGTTTTCCAGCGCTCTTCCTGGAAATTGTTCCAGGAGACGCCGACGACGATCTGGTCCTGCGCGATGGCCGAACCGAAAAGAACGGTCGAGACAAGCAGGACCGCTGCGAACTTATTCATATCTGTCCTCCCATGGGCAGCGCCCTGCCCGAATTGCGGGGACAAGCGCCCCCGCGCGTTGAGCATTATTTTGCTGCTCGAAAAAAGCTCTCGCATGGCGTTCCGCGGCATGTCAACATCAATTTCGGGCTCCGAAGTAATTCAGCAGTTGCGATTTTTCGGCAAGCAATGTTGAGGTGTGAACCCGGATGAGGGAGTAGGCTGTTTGACGCGTTCCGTCAGCGATAGTGACAGCGTCCGGCGGCAGAACCGGGGGCTGATTTTAGGCGCATTGCGTGCAGGCGGCCCCCAATCGCGAACGGCTCTTGCCGCCCGCACCGGCCTCAGCCATGCCAGCGTCACCGCCATCATGCAGGACCTCTTGGCGCAGGGCCTGGTGGAGGAAATGCCGGCGGCCGAACGCGGCGACGGCCGCACCCGCGGGCGCCCCGCCATTCTTGTCGGCTTCCAGCGCAAGGCCGCCTATGTCGCCCTGTTCGAGATCGACGTGAACAAGGCCCGCCTGTCGCTGGTCGATTATGCCGGCATCCTGGTGGACCGAATCGAAACAGAGGTGACGCCGACGACGTTCCGGCAGACCGCTCCGGATGTCTTCCTCCTCGAAAAGCTCGCCTTGTTGCGCGAGCGCACCCCCAAGGCATCGGGCGCGCTCCGGCGCGTGGCCATTTCCGTGCAGGGCATTCTGGACCGCGACGGCGGCGGGCTCAAATGGTCGCCCATCCAGGGCCTGGCCGGATCGCCCTTCGCCAGCGCGCTCGAAGCCCATATCGGCCTGCCGGTGAGCCTGCATAAGCGCGGGCGCCTGCTGGCCGAGGGGACACGCTGGCTCGATCCCGACCTGCTCGATGCCAGCGTGGCCACCGTCTTCCTCGGCTCCACCGTGGCCATGGGCATGAGCCTGCATGGCCAGATCACCGGGCGCGGCGACGAGGGCGCCACCGAGTTCGGCCACATGAACCACGTGCCCAACGGCGCGCTCTGCCGCTGCGGCATGCGCGGCTGCATCGAGGCCTATGCCGCCGATTACGGCGTGTTGCGCACCGCCTATTCGGTGCCCGAAACAGCATCCCCTGCCCCGGCCGTCCCGGCGCAGCAATATGAATCGCTGATCCAGCGCGCCGAAGCCGGGGAGCGCACCGCCACCCATGGCTTCAACCTCGCCGGCAGGGCCATCGGCTACGGCCTGGCGCGCATGCTCGCCATGTTCGACCCCAGCCATATCCTGATCGTGGGGCCCGGCGCGCGGGCACTGAACCTCATGCGCCCCGAAATCGAAACCGCGCTCGGCGCTTCGCTGATCGTCAAGATCAACGGCATGCCCCGGATCATGGCCCATCTGGACGAGAAGGAACCGATCTTCCGCGGACTGATGATGAAAACGCTCAGCGATATCGACCAGAACGAATTCGCCGGGCTGGCATCGGCGGTACGGGCGGCGGGTTGATGGAACAATACCAACACCACGGCTCGTCACCCTCGGGCTTGTATCGGTGAAGTCTGTTTAAATGTTCCCGGGAGGCGGTAACGGCCGCGCTCCCGGGTTGGCAGTGACCGTCTTCGGGTCGGCCTT
>Ga0065721_10049065_pt1 | contig 47934 bp, 43 predicted proteins | sample Mesricmetagenome_FD_59108 | JGI IMG/M metagenome (GOLD analysis project Ga0065721, IMG submission 59108) | Mesophilic microbial community from rice straw/compost enrichment Sample: eDNA_1 v2 (version 2) | ecosystem: Engineered > Solid waste > Grass > Composting > Bioreactor | place: USA: Davis...
GGCCGCTGGCGCCTAAGCCCCGCGCAGCGCGAAGCCGCCGCAGCCGCGCTGCGCTTCCTCGCCGGCGAGCGAGGCGCCGCCCGCCGCGCCGGCAACGCGTTCCTGCTCTGGGCAGTCACCGGCGCCGGCAAAACCGAGATGATCTTCCCGCTGCTAGAAGCGGTGTTGTCGCGCGGCGGCCGCGCGCTCGTCGCGACGCCTAGGCGGGACGTCGTGCTGGAGCTCGCTCCGCGGCTTGCGGCTGCCTTCCCCGGCTATACGCGCTCCACTCTCTACGGAGGCAGCGCCGATCGCTGGGAGAACAGCTCGCTTACGTTAGCGACGACGCACCAGCTCATCCGATTTCAGTCTGCCTTCGATCTCGTATTAATCGACGAGATGGATGCCTTCCCCTATAAGGACGACAAGATGCTGCAGTTCGCGGCCGCCAAGTGCTGCAAACCCGGCGGAGCTACGCTTTATCTCAGCGCCACGCCGCCACCAGCCATGCAACGGCAAGTCGCCCTTCGCCGGCTTCCGAACGCGCGCGTGCCCGTTCGTTATCACGGGAATCCGCTGCCGGTGCCCAAGTGCATCTCTCTGCCGCCGCTTGCTCAATGGTCAGAAATACCAAAACGCCTCGCTATCCCGTTAAAGCTATCTGTCCAACGCGGCGCACAGATCTTCTTGTTCGTGCCGAAGATCCGTCACGTCGAGCCGCTCGTCGCCCTGCTTAGACGGAACGCATCAGCGCTCGGAATCGACCGCTCATCGCAAATTGAAGGGACTTCCTCTAAGGATTCACAGCGCGCCGATAAAGTATCCTTATTCCGCGAACGCGCCATTCGGATTCTCGTGACGACAACGATTCTCGAACGGGGCATCACGATTCCGAAGAGCGACGTGTACGTACTCGATGCCGACGAACCGCTGTTCGACACAGCCGCGCTCGTGCAGATGGCCGGGCGCGCTGGACGATCGGCGGCCGATCCGAATGGAAAGGTATATTTTACCGCAAGGCGCAGAACCTCATCGCAACTCTCAGCCATTCGCCAAATCCGCACCATGAACCGACTAGCGTACAAGCTAGGCTACTTGAACCGTGAGGTGAGATCATGAGTCTGCTGGATCGAATCTCTCTATGGTTTGCCGGCACGCAGCACGCTTGTCCGATGTGCGGCCAACGCTGCAGCGACACTTCGCCGCACCTCATTCCCGTCCAACATCCACAACCTCGCCGGATTCTAGCAACCCTATGCCCGACATGCCTCTCGGACATTCCTTGGATTACGCACCCGCTATGCCGCGTATGCGGACGCGCCGAATCGTGCGACGATTGCGCGCGAAGGAAGGTGCGGCATTACGAAGCATGCCGCTGCGCCGTCCGATACAACGACGCCATGAGGGAATGGCTTGCCCGATACAAATACCGGGGGAATGAACGATTAGCACCGATACTGGCGGCCATGCTCGCTTACGTCTATGAATCGCGATTCGCCAGCTTGTCCTTCGCTGTGATCACGAGTGTGCCGCTTTCCTCCGAGCGACTGAGGGAACGCGGCTTTAATCAAGCGGAATGCCTAGCCGTGAAATTAGCCGAATGGTACAGCATCCCCTATGTACCGCTACTCCGTAGAACCCGTCACACCGAGAAACAAAGTCTCAAATCCAGACGCAGCCGCGTCATCGACATGCGAGGCATTTTCGAAAGCAGGAACGAACAAGTCCACTCTGGCCCATTTGCAGGAAACTTATTGCTCTTGGACGACGTTTATACTACGGGGAGCACGATTGATGAATGCGCCAGGATCATTCGCGGAGCCTATCCGGACGCGCGAATCTATGGGCTTGCATGGGCGCGTTGATAGAAAACCTGGACAAGCTGTCAATCGAATGTTCTAGTCGATGTAATTCTAGCTATGTTATGATGTGATGATGAGAATAGTCGAATCATGCGAGATTCGCATATTCGAGAGGGAGGCATCCGTGGAACGCCGTACGAAATTAAACGAGCTCGATCTGGTCAGGGCGATCGCGATCATCGGAGTATTGATGGTGCATTCGACGTCCGCGGCTACCGTTACGATGCTGGATTCTAGCAGCTACGGGCTATATAACTTTCTGAACAACTTTTTCAGGATCGGGACGACGACGTTCATCTTCTTGAGCAGCTTCGTGTTGTTCTATAACTATTATCCGCAGCCGCTTACGGCGCAGCGGTTCAAGAAGTTTTATCGCAACCGGCTGTCCTATATCGTCATTCCGTACGTCCTGTTCTCGGGGCTGTATTTTACGGTCAAATGGTACATGAATCATAAAGCGTGGGATCTGTCGATCATGCTGCCCAAGTTCTGGGATCAGCTCCTGATCGGCAAAGCCCATGAGCACTTATATTTCGTCTTCATCAACATTCAGCTTTACGTCTTGTTCCCGGTCATTCTGCTTTTGTTCAAGAGATATCGTTGGATGGCGGCTTCGGCTATCCTGATCGGGCTGGCGCTGCAATGGGCCTTCTTTATCCTGAATAAAGATTGGCACGTGCCCAACCGCGGAAGCTGGTCTCCTACTTACTTCGGCCAGTATTTCCTCGGGGCTTGGTGCGGGATTTACTTCGATCGGATCAAGTCGTGGCTCATCATCGCGAAGGAGCATATCACCCGTTCGCGCGTAGCCGTATGGGTCGTCTTGTGGGCGGCATGGCTCGGATTCGGGGCGATGCACGTCACCTTCTACTATCAAATGAGGAAACTGAAGGTATTCCACGATCAAAGCATGTATGACTTCGTTTGGGACGCCTATACGATGTTGACCCCGTTCGTGCTGTTGCAAATTGCGTTCTTAATCGGCAACCGAATTGGCCGATCTTGGCTCGTCGACGGACTGCGTCATCTCGGCGTCGTATCGTTCGGCGTATACTTGGTTCATCCATTCGTCTTGATGATTTATCGCAAGTATCCGCTGCATGGGGGCGGGACGATGCTGTATCACCTTTGGTATGCGGGCGGATTTGTGTGTGCCATCGGCATCTCGTGGATCGTCGTAACGATTCTCAGCCGGTTGACCGGATGGTCATGGCTCGTCTTCGGAAGCGTGCCGGGGCAACTGCAGGCCACGTACGGGGCGAAGCCTACGGAGAAGCGGCCTGTGGCCCCTTCGGCTTAGTCCTAAGGTCACAAGCGTTGTCATGTAAATTTTAGTATAATCAAATATATGGGTAGTCGAATCTTGTCGTCGAGAGGAGGACGAAGCATGAACAATCTTGTCTATTGTCCCCGCTGCAACAAGCTGTTCGCCAAGCATTTCCGAGAAATGTGCAACAACTGCCACCAAGAGCTGGAGAAGGATTACGAGCGTTGCATCGAATATCTCCGGAAAAATAAAGGTTTGACGATTCAACAGCTGTCCGAGGACACGGAAATCAGCATCAAGCAGATTACGCGTTGGATCAGGGAAGGGCGTATCTCGCTCATGGACGCTCCGAACCTGACGTACCCATGCGAAGTGTGCGGCACGCTGATCCGAGAGAGCAATATGTGCGATGCATGCCGCGGCAGATTGCAGAAGGACATGAAGAACGCGCAGGCGCAAGCGTCTTCAGCCTTGCAGGAGTTTCGCAACCCAGGAATCGGATTCCAGATTAAAGATCGAGATTAACATGTCTCTAAACAATTCATATGCTTTGGCCGATAATAGACATATCAATTATCGGTCTTTTTTATTTTTCAGGGGTGATCGACGTGAAAATCAACGATACAGGACGCATAGGCGCATACAGAACGTATCCACAACACACCGAGACGCGCGCGAACCAAACGACGGGCAAGAAGCGTAAGGACGAAGTGCAATTTTCCGCTCAAGCGATGGAACTGCTTGGCGCGCAACGTTCGGAGGAGCCTAATCGCGCGCAGCGCATCGAGGCGCTTAAGAACGAGGTTACTTCCGGCACCTACCATGTAGACGCGCGTGAATTGGCCGACAAATTGCTGCCGTTTCTCCGCTAACGCGCGGATGGCGGGCAAAGAATAGAAGGTGACAGCATGGATATCCGCGAATTATGCGAGGCTTTGGAGACGATGGTCGTGCAGCACGATCAATTGATCGTGCTGGCCGAGCGCAAGAGAGAAGCCTTGATCAGCAACGACATCGAGCAGTTGAACGAGGTTGTGAACAAGGAGTCCAGACTGATCAAGATGGTCGCGGACACGGAGAACCGCCGGCAGAAGGCAGTCGTTCTCATGTTGTCGTCGATGGGATTTGCACCTATGTCGGGGTATAAGCTTACGGATCTGATCCGCATGATTACGAACGCAGAAGATAAGTTGAGATTGACGCAACTGGCGGAGCGATTGACCGATGCGATCGGGCGGCTGAAGCAGCTGGGTCTCATCAATAGCCGGCTGACGCAGCAGGCGATCGAATTTAACGATTTCTCACTCAGCTTGCTGACCGGCGCTTACGACGACCAAGACTATGTCTATAGGAAACCTACCGATAACGCGCAAGGGAAGTTGAACCTGAAGATGTTCGATTCCCGGGCATAAGATACAACCATCATAGGGACGAAACGGGGAAGATGACATGCGATCGACCTTCCATGGGTTGGAAACGGCAAGACGAAGCCTGGTAACGCAGCAGGTCGCCCTGCAGACGACAGGACATAACGTTGCGAACGCCAATACGGCGGGCTATACACGTCAGACCGTCAATATGGTGGCTTCGCGTCCGATCGAAGCATTGGGTATGCAGAGCTCGAACGCTCCGGGACAACTCGGCACCGGCGTCGAGTTCGACTCGATCAAGCGGATCCGGGAGAGCTTCCTGGACGCTCAGTTCCGTAACGAGAATCAGAACTCCGGCAACTACTCGATTCAGGTCGATACGCTGGAGAAGCTGGAGACGATCATGAACGAGCCTTCCGATTCAGGATTACGTTCCGTTCTCGATAAGTTCTGGAACTCCTGGCATGACCTTAGCGAGAACCCTGAGGACCTGACGGCGCGCAAGCTCGTACGGGAGACGGCTCGGGCACTGACGGATGCGTTCAATCAGACGAGTCGCCAATTAGAAGATTTGCGGGCTGACCTGTCAGAGAACATCGAAGTCAAGGTCTCGCAGATGAACACGGCGATTCGAACGATTTCGGATCTGACGTTGCAGATCCGCCGCATTGAAGCGTTCGGCGACAACGCCAACGACCTACGGGACCAACGGGACGTATTGGTGGACGAGTTGTCCAAGATCGCGAACATTAAAGTAAGGGACGCAGGCGATACTTATCAAATCACGATGGGTAACCAAATGCTTGTCGATAACGGGAACCCGAATGAAGTGACGGTAGAAGGCATCGTTCCTCTGGCAGGCACGGAATTAGCCGGTGGGGAGCTGTACGGCATGATCCGTTCGCGCGATCAGTTCGTCGTCGATTATCAGAATCAGTTGAACACGCTCGTTAACGGCATGGTCAACGGAGACGTCAAAGTCACGATCCCGGCTGGAGCCGTGCTTCCGGAAGGGACCGTACTTGACGGCGTCACTTACACCGGCGCCAATCGGACGCTCGCTTCCGATCTCACCGTTACGGTTCAAGGTCTTAACGGCTTGCATCAGCTCGGGTATACGGCCCAAGATCCGCTTAAAGCAGGCGGACCGTTCTTCGTCTCTATCGACGGTGGACCGATTACCGCGGGCAATATTAGACTAAGCGCGGACATTGAGGCTGACGCATCCAATATCGCCTCCTCCATGCGTACGGTCATGAACGGAACGACCGAGACCGTGGTCAAAGGGAATAAAGACGTGGCGATGCTGATCGCGCAGTTCAACGATAAGAAGATTGATTTCAGCTCGGTGAGCGCTACCGCGATTACGGGTTCCGGTACGGTCAGCGACTTCTTCCGCTCCGTCGTCGGCCAGTTGGGCGTCCAAACCCAAGAAGCGCAGCGCCAAGCGGAGAACGCCCAGATCGTAGTCGATCAAGTCGACGCTCGCAGGCAGTCCGTCAGCGGCGTATCGCTCGACGAAGAGATGGCTAACATGATCAAATTCCAGCATGCATACAATGCCGCAGCCAGATTCATGACGACGATCGACGAAACGTTGGACAGAATTATTAATGGCATGGGTACGGTAGGCAGATAATAGTACGAAATAGAGAGCGAGGCTAACCCTTATGATGGGTCGCGTGACGCAAGGAACGATTACGGCGCAATTGCTGCGCAATATTAGCTCAAACTTGAGCCAGTCTGCGGGCTTGCAGGAGAAGCTGGCGACGGGACGCAACATCAACCGTCCGTCCGACGATCCGGTCGGCATCACGTATGCCCTTCGTTACCGGAGCGATCTGGCGGTTAACGACCGGTATCAATCCAATGTGGATTCCGCGACCTCTTGGCTCGACTTCAACGATACGATGCTCTCGCAGGTCGGCGATGTCATCAAGAGGGCCAAGGAATTAGCCGTGCAAGGCTCAAGCGGTACGAATCCACAAGTGGCGCTCGATAACATTGCCAACGAGATGGAGCAGCTTAAGAAGCAGATTGTCGATATCTCTAATAGCCAATTCAAGGGGAAATATATCTTCAACGGTCAATTTACGGATCAAATGCCGTATGACCCTTCTCAGAATCCATCGAACGTTGTAACGGATAATGGCAGCGTCAACTATATCGTGAATACTGGCGTTCAGTTGGACGTGAACCTGATCGGCAGCGAAGTGTTCGGCTATCCGCCTGCCGGAGTAACCGCTCCGAAGAACGAGGACGATAACCTGTTCCATGTTCTAGATCAGATGATCACAGCACTGCGTTCTGGTGACCATGAAGGCGTGAATGGCCAAATTCAGCATCTCGAGACACGCTATAACAAAGTTTTGACACAGCAAGCGGAAGTCGGTGCTCGCGTCAACCGGATCGAACTAATTGAAGATCGCTTGAAGGACTTGAACGTCAACCTTCAGACCCTACAATCGAAAACCGAGGATGCGGATATGGAGGAGCTTATCATTAAGGCGAAGGTGAACGAGAGCGTCTACCAAGCTTCGCTGTCGGTCGGCTCCAAAGTCATTCAACCGACGCTCGTCGACTTCCTCAGATAACGTAAACGGATAGGAGGGGATTGAATTTGGTGCCTTTCATATCGGTTCAATCCCAGAAGGGCAAGATCGGGATTCATTCCGAACGAGGCCAGTTCGACATTCGCAGGCCGCAGCCTGTGCTTAACGTCAGTTCCAGTAAGCCGGAAGTTATCGCCCATAACCGCCCGGGTCAACTGATCATCGATAACACGAGGACTTGGGAGGCGCTTGACGGGGGCAATATTGAAGCGTTCTGGAATCGGATCTATTCGCAGTATAAGCAGATCGCCCAGCAGAATTTGGCTCAGATTGTGCAGCGGGGGAACCAGATGGGCGACCTTAGAATCAAGGGCGACCCCATTCCTTCGATGGCGCTGGACGAGTTCATCGAAGGAGCTCCCGATCTTCAGGTTTACGGGGAAGCATCTGTCGATAATACGCAGTTCAATTATATACCGAATGACGTGGATCTTCAGATCATCCCAGGCGAACTCAATATTCAAGCCCAGATTAGTCGGCCGGAAATCAATTTCCACAGAGGTTCGGTCAACATCTATATGGAGCAATACCCTCAAGTAACCATAACGCCGCCGGTGATCGATATCTCGGCATAATTAGCTATAGGCGAAGATACGAGCTCGCTATAGCTTTTATTTATTTTGATACCATCGGGGGAACGATATGATCGTACATACGAGTAGATTCGGCGAGTTGGACATTCAGGAGCAAGACTTAATCCGGTTTGAGCATGGCATTCCTGGATTCGAGAGTTTGAGTCGGTTTGCTTTGATCGAGGTCCCGGATCATGAACCGTTTGCTTACCTTCAAAGCATTGATGATGGCGAAGTCTCCTTTATCGTGACCGACCCGTTCGAGTTTTTCGCCGACTTCGAATGCGAGCTGCCGAGCCCGGTCGTTGAGGGACTGAAGATCGTATCCGCGGAACAAGTGTTGGTACGGGTCATCGTGTCCGTCAACGGAGAACTGGAATCCGCGACCGCGAATTTAGTTGCCCCTATCATCATAAATCGCGCGGAACGATCGGGCAGACAAGTCGTCCTAGCCAAGACGAGCTATACGACGAGACATGCATTGTTTCAGCCAAGCGAGCCGAAATAGGAAGAGGTGAACGTATGCTGGTGCTATCCAGGCGCAAGGGCGAATCGATCGTTATTCAAGATCATATCGAAATTACGGTTCTCGAGGTGGAAGGCGATGTCGTCAAGATCGGAATCTCCGCTCCAAGAGATATCGAGGTTCTGCGTAAAGAGTTAGTTGTAGCCGTCAAGGAATCAAACCTCGAATCGGCGGCGCAACAACTTGACGCGGCAGGGCTGGCTGCGAAACTAAAAAAAATCAAAAAAAATTCCGAAAAGCTATAAACCACAGCGATCCATAGCCGATAAAGAATATATAGCCAGTTCCGGGCGGCCGACCTGACGCTGGCATATCCACAAGGATGTGGACTTACTTAACCATTCAAGGAGGAAATTACAAATGCGTATTAACCACAACATTACAGCTTTGAACAACCATCGCAACATGTCTTTGAACAACGTTGCAACGGGCAAGAACATGGAGAAACTCTCTTCCGGTCTCCGCATCAACCGTGCAGGCGATGACGCTGCAGGTCTTGCGGTATCCGAGAAAATGCGCGGTCAAATCCGCGGTCTTGAGCAAGCTCAACGTAACGTTCAAGACGGTATCTCCTTCGTACAAACGGCTGAGGGCGCAATGAACGAAGTCAGCGCTATGCTTACTCGTATGAAAGAGCTTCATGTTCAAAGAGCGAACGGCACGTACACTACGAGCCAAAAAGCGAACATCGACGTCGAGCTTAACGCTCTGTCCAGCCAAATCGATAGCATCATGGACAACACGACGTTCAACGGCATCAACATTACGAGTACGATCAGCATTCAAGCTGATGACAACAAAGTTACGATCAGCATCTCGGGTATCGCTACGACTAGCTTCTACGGTCTGGCAACCTCTGCAGGTATCAGCGGCATCGAGACGGCTATCGAAGCTGTATCTACGCAGCGCGCTCAATTGGGTGCTATGCAAAACCGCCTAGAGTACACGTCCAACAACCTCGGCACGACGATCGAGAACCTTACGGCATCCGAGTCCCGTATTCGCGATACGGACATGGCGAAGGAAATGGTCGAGCTGTCGAAGAACCAAATTCTGCTTCAATCCTCGCAAGCTATGCTTGCGCAAGCGAACTCCGCGCCTCAAGGCGTACTGTCGCTCCTGCGTTAATCATCGCTCGCAACGAAGACCTTGGGATTCTCCCAAGGTCTTTTTTTATTTTTCGCTAAATAATGGCTCGCCATTCGTCGATATAATAGATAACACTATTTTTTCGGACGGAGTGATAAAGTGAAGATCCAAACCTCGCCAGCAACGAATGTATCGCCATCTAGCAATGCGGGTACTGCTATTAAAACTGCCAACGAGAGCGCTACTCCTAAACAGTCAAGCTCTAACCCAGATGCAGAACTCATCCGTAACGGTAAGCAGTTGCATACAGCCGAGTTGCAGGGCGTTAAGATGTCCGTGGGCGAAGAACAGCTTATCAAAGCGATCGATCGTGCGATCAAGGCGCTGGAAGGACCTTCAACGACGTTCGAGATGAGAGTGCACGAACAGACGAAAGCCGTCACCGTGAAAGTGCTTAATAAAGAAACCGGCGAGTTAATCCGCGAGATCCCGCCGGAGAAGACTTTAGATCTAGTCGCGAAGATGATGGAATTTGCCGGCATCCTGGTAGACGAGAAGGTATAGGAGGCGAAATACGATGGTCATGAGAATATCGGGGTTTTCATCCGGACTGGACATAGATACGATCGTCAAGAATCTGATGAAAGCGCAACGCGCTCCTTTAGATAAATTGAATCAACAGAAGACGACGCTAGAGTGGCAACGCGAACAATACCGTGACGTCAATATCAAGATGGTAGATTTCCGGAACAATAAATTGTTTAACTATGGCTTGCAAGGCATAGTAAGCGCCAAGCAAGTGAAGACTTCGGGCAATACGTCGGCTGTGAGCGCCAAAGCGGATTCATCGGCGATCGCGGGATCGATGTCCATTGAAGTTAAGCAATTGGCTACCTCTTCGACTATAGCTAGTACAACCGGCATCGGTACGGTCGATAAGAACAAGAAGCTGAATCAATTGAACGGCGGAGCCCTGAACTACACGGCAATCGGCGGTAAAGTGGATGTAACCATTAACGGCAAAACGATTCAGTTGGATGAAACGGTTGACACGCTGAATACCATGGTCGCTAAGATCAATGCCAATAAAGATATGAATGTTACAGCGTTCATTGATGGAACCACCGGCAAGTTGTCGCTTACTTCCAAAACAGGAGGACCTACAACCATCACGACTGGTGGAACTTTGTTGGATGATTTTCAACTTGGAGGATTGACGAGTTATAGTGGAATCGGTTCAGTTACAATGGCTACCGACACCCTAGCCTCTTTAAAAACTGCCGGCAAGCTATCCTATACGGCTGACGGACTCGGAAACGTTAGCTTTTCTATTAATGGCAGCACGATAACGGTTAACGAGAGTGATACGTTAGATGACTTGCTAAACACTATTAATAGCAATGTAGAGGCTGCCGTTACGGCTGCTATTGATGCATCTACGGGGAAACTTACGATCAAATCCAACGGCTCCGGTTCTGTTGCTGTAAGCGGTGATTTGTTTACAAAATTCAACTTAACAGGTGAGACGGTCGGACAGAACGCCAAAGTCGTCATCAACGGCATCGAGACGGAACGGGACAGCAACACGTTCACGGAGAACGGCGTAAGCATCACGTTGAATGCCCTATCCGCCGGCTCCGCGACAACGCTTAACGTTACATCAGACACGGATAAGATCGTGGATTCGATCAAGACGTTCATTAAAGAGTATAACGATTTGCTCGAGACGGTGAACGACAAAGTAAATGAAGAACGTTATCGTAAATTCCCACCGCTGACTTCGGAACAGAAGGCGGAAATGAGCGACGATGAAATTAAGATGTGGGAAGAGAAGGCTAGAAGCGGTCTTATCCGCCGCGATCCGACGCTTACCACAATGGTCGATAGTATGCGCCTTGCGGCTATGACCGACGTTACAATCGACGGCGTTAAAGTGAACTTGGCCTCCTTCGGGATTGAGACCGGAGAGTGGCAGCAACGTGGCAAGCTGGTCATCAAAGACGAGGCGAAGCTGCGTCAAGCGATCGAAGCGAATCCGGCGCAACTTGAGAAGTTCTTCACGCAGCAAACGACTCAGACCGATGCGAAGCTGAAGGGATTGCCGACCAATCCGGATAACGGGTTGTTCAATCGATTATCGAATACGCTCATGACGGCGATCGAAGAGTTGTCCAATAAAGCCGGAACTTCCAAATATAGTATTAGTAAAGATGCTACATTCCTAGATTCTAGCATCATCAGCGAGCAGTTGCGCAACTTAGATACGAAGATTTATAATGCTAACGACCGACTTAATCGCTTGGAAGTTACTTATTACAGGCAATTCACGGCCATGGAAACGGCGATGAACCGTTTTCAGTCTCAGTCTAGCGCCTTATTCGGCGGATACTGATACGAATGATGGATAAGTTGATTAAGGAAGTATTGGCGGAGACGGTCCGTCTTGCGGAGTCGGGACCGGATACCGGTTATGAAGAATTCGTAGCACTGACGGATTTAAGGCAGACACTAGTAGACGAAGTACAAGGGCGGAGCTCGCTCACTGAGAGCGAGAGAATGTTGTTAAGAGAGCTGGGCCAGTATGAAGAGACGATTCTCTCGCGGATGATGGCGTTGAAGCAAGAGGCCGAACTCGGCATGCAGCGGATGAACGCGTCGAAGAAGCAACAAAATGCTTATGGTCTTATGGACTTGGGCGAAAGCATTATGTTCGATAAAGGGGTATAAGGATGAATACGAACCCGTATATGAAATATCAACAAGCAACCGTACAGACTTCAGGACCTCAACTGCTTTTGATGTTATATGACGGTGCGATTAGATTCGTTCGCGCGGGTATCGAAGGAATCGTGGAACGAAACCCAGGGAAAGCCAATACGAATCTACAAAAAGCGCAAAGAATCGTTCATGAGCTTATTGCGTCCCTGAATTTCGACTACGAGTTATCCAATAATCTCGTTCGGTTGTATGAATATATGATTCATCAGTTAATTCAAGCCAATTCGCGTAAATCCGCTGAACCTGCTCGAGAGGTACTCAATTATTTAGTTGACCTTAGAGAGACTTGGGCAACGGCGATGAAGAAGCCGACGGTGGAAAGCGTTCAGTCTTAAGAATGAGTGCGAATGAAAACCGCTGAGGGAACTCCCTCAGCGGTTTTATTGTCCTTATAAAGTTGTAAGAAGAGATAACTCGGCGTATTCGGGATAGAGCTCGATCAGCTTCGTTTTAATAGGAGCACGGCGCTCCGGATCCGGACAGTGAATCAAATATTGTATATAAAGCTTCGGATTGCAAGGCGTTAGCTTGATTGCATGTTCCCAGAATCCTAATGCATCGTCCATATCTCCTTCGATGCTCTGGAGGAATCCCAATTGGTCGCAGCTTTCGGCGGACAACTGCCCATTGTCGAGTAGATGCTGATAATACTGCATCGCGGGTTCTCTGTAATGTTTAAGCAGAAAGAAGTTGGCAAGCTGATTAATCAAGGCCGGCGAACCATAGGTATCGATCAAGCGATCGTAGGCGTCCCATTGCTTTAAAACATATAGTTGGCTCAAAGTCTCGAATGCCGCGCGTTCGAATGGCGAATCTTCCGCTGAAGGCGTCTGCTCATTCAAGACAGTATTTGCGAAGCGCAGGAAGAGTTTCGTTTCTTCATGCTCGGACTCGGAATAACGTTCGAACCAATCGGATCGGGACCATACGATTCCACCTAGGACAATGATCTTGAAGATGGAGAGATCCTCGAGTTCTTGTTGCGAGCTTGTCGATAGAGCAAGTTCGAAATTGTGTTGATCCTGCATGAGAACGGCATATTTCAATCTGTCGACGATGCCGATTTGGTTCATGGAGTATGTGGCATAATGCCGAGCAAGCTCCTTGTTTCCGATCGAAATCGCAATTTTTTGCAATATCGCAGACTTGGTCAAGTCGCCGTTAACTTGCAGCAATTTGTTGAGGAAAGAGGCGATATTAGACGCGGTATCTTTCAAAGACAAAATTTCGATCAGTTTAATCATGACGCTTAGATCCTTGTTGTTAGCCACGAGCAAACGGGTCAAATAGGTGACGGACTGATTTAAATCGTTCTCTCTCTCATAGCTGAGCGCCAGCTGCCAGAGCGGCATCCTCATCCCGTAATCGGGATTGGCGATGGCGATCTCTTGGTTGTTCGCCGATCGCTTCTCCGCAGCCTGGAAGGCGCCCAGAAACTCTTGCTTGCTCCGCTCGTGAAACCCAAGTTCAAGTAAGATCACGCCTCGCAGACACTTAATATCAGGGTATTGAATGAAGTCCTTCAGATGACGATCTACAAGATTCAATGCCTCGACGAAGCGTCTGTGCCTCATGTGGATTTCCAACATGGCGAATATAATGCTTCGGTACCATACGGCCTTCTTATTGCCGGTCTCGAGGGCGATCCGAAGATGTTCCATGGCTTCTTCGTCATTCTTCATCGTTGCTAATTGAAGGCCGATCATGCAATGATCATAAGCGTTAAAGTTTGTATTGGACTTCATTTCATTAAAGATGGTCATGTTACGTTCATGTTTGTTCTTGGACGTCATCACATGGCTCAAATAACCGGAATGCAATATTCGATAAGGGATCTCGACGACGCGTGGAGTGACACCCTTGGCTGGCTGAGGTTGTTCATGCAGTGCTCGATGAAAATGAATGTTCATCCGGTTGGCAAAAACGCGAGCAACCTGAGACTCGACGACGGTAGGGTTATTCTGGTCACCCTGAAAGTTACGGACGCATAACTGATAAATCGTGCTGTTCGTCGGTCTTTCCTTCTTCAGGAAATCATACAACCCGCGAATATCATACTCTTCCATATACTCGTCGGCATCCATGACCAAGATCCATTTTCCGGTTGCGTGCTTGAGAGATTCATTGCGGGCGGCGGAAAAGTCGTTGATCCATACAAAATCGTAAATTTTCTCTGTAAACGTCTGGGCAATGTCTTTCGTTCGGTCAGTGGAACCGGTATCGACAATGACGATTTCGTCCACGTATTCTCGAATGCTTCGCAGACAACGCTCTAGGAAGGCTTCTTCGTTTTTTACGATCATACATAAGGAAATCAGCGGGTTCATAGAGCCTCCAGAGAGATGATTTATTCATGCATGATAATAGCTTAATATAAACAGCCGAAAAGTCCAAGGAATAATAAGGAGCCGCGAAAATAAAGGATTTTGTCGAGAGATTGACGAATTTAATGAGAGTAAACTGACCATATCCATTCATTAATTTCTTATCTTTTATACTCATAACATGTTGTCCGTAATTAACCGATATAAGTATTAACTCTATCAATGAACCGGTGGAGGTCCTCATGAGCGATTTATATACAAGAATGCCTCCAGAAGTTTTACGACGACTTCAGCTCATTCAACTCGAGATGCTGCTCGAAGTGGATCGCGTATGCAAGAAGAACGACATTAAATACTGTATCATCGCGGGCACGACATTAGGCGCCGTGCGTCATAAGGGATACATTCCTTGGGATGACGATGCCGACGTGGCGATGATGCGAGATGAATATGAACGTTTTCGGGTGGCGTGCGAGAGGGATTTAGACCGATCTAAGTTTTACTTCCAAGATCATAAGAATACGCCGGGTTATCGTTGGGGTTACGGCAAGGTCAGACGCGTAGGCACGGAATTCGTGCGCAAAGGACAAGAACATATGCCGTATCCGACAGGCGTCTTTATCGATATATTCCCGATGGACAATGTTCCTAACAGCTTGTTCGTTCGCCGTATCCATAATTTCGCATGCACGATCGTGCGAAAGATGCTCTGGTCAGCCGTTGGGGCCAAGTCGGATCGCAATCCGTGGATGAGAGCGCTCTATCGAGTCGTCTCATGGGTCCCGCGTGATATGGTCTTTGCCCTGTACGATGGACTTAAATGGATCTGCAACCGTAAGGAAACCCGAATGGTACGGAAGCTTACGTTCCCGACACCGAATAACGGGCAATATGGGTACTATCGCAAATGGTATGTCGAATTAGCGGATATCGAGTTCGAAGGTCACTTGTTCCCGGCAGCTAAAGCTTACGACGAATATTTGACGTTCAAGTTCGGTAACTACATGGAGCTCCCGCCGGTGGAGCAACGGCAAGGTCATGCGGCAACACGATATCATCTGTTACCGCTCGAGTAATCCCCAGGAAGAGGTGTACGGTCTATGAAAAAGGTCATTACATACGGATCGTTCGATTTATTTCATGAAGGTCATTACAGACTCCTACAACGCGCCAAAGAGCTTGGCGATTACCTTATCGTGGGCGTCACGACGGAGAAATACGATGAATATCGCGGTAAGATGAACGTCGTGAATTCTCTTATGGAGAGAATCGAGAATATTAAAGCGACCGGGTTCGCAGACGAGATTATTATTGAAGACCATGAGGGCCAGAAGGTCGAAGATATTCAGAAGTACGGCATCGATATCTTTACGGTGGGGTCGGATTGGTATGGGAAGTTCGACTACCTTAAACAATATTGCGATGTTGTTTATTTGGAGCGTACGAAAGGGATCTCAAGTACGATGATCCGGCAACAAGCTTACAAGATCATAAGGCTAGGCGTCATTGGCAGCGGAAGAATAGCCACCCGGTTCGCGCCGGAGGTTAAGTACGTGAGCGGTACGAACTTGGAGGGCGTGTATAATCCTAAGCTTGAAAGCGCGCGCGTGTTCGCCGAGAAGTTCGAGTTAAAGTTTTATACAGATGAATTGGATTCCTTCTTTGATAAGGTCGATGCTGTTTATATCGCTTCTCCGCATAATTCACATTATGAGTATATTCGTAAGTCATTGGAAGAGGGTAAGCACGTGCTATGCGAGAAGCCGATGGTTTTACGCGCTTCCCAAGCTGAGGAACTATACCAGCTCGCGCGAGAAAAGGGCCTTGTTCTTTTGGAAGCAATCAAGACGGCATACGCGCCAGGTTTTCTGCAATTGTTGGCTATTGCGAGAAGCGGGCGAATTGGCCAGATCCGCGATGTGGAAGCAACTTTCACAAAGTTGGTGTCCGGCGAAATTCGCGAACTTAGAGCCGAGGAGAACGGAGGCAGTGTAACGGAACTCGCGAGTTATCCGTTAATGGCGATCATCAAGCTTCTTGGAGCCGACTACCAGGAAATGCGTTTCGACTCGTTCGATGAAGGGTGTGGAGTAGATCTCTATACGAAAATTCATTTGAAATATAAAAATGCAATAGCGACGGCCAAAGTAGGTTTAGGCGTAAAATCGGAAGGGCAGTTGCTGATTTCAGGTACGCAGGGCTATATCGTCGTTGAGGCACCTTGGTGGAAGACGCAGTATTTTGAAGTACGGCACGAGCAGTCCGACCAAAACGAGAAATTTTTCTCGAAATTCGCCACCGAAGGTTTGAGGTATGAGCTTAGCGACTTCATCTCTATGATCTGTGGCAACGAGAAGAAGGGGTTTAAGCTTACTCCAAAAGAGTCGATAACAATTTGTAGAATTATTGAGTCCTTTCTTTCGCAGAGGCAAACGCCGACTATGGTTTAGAGGGGCCGTGGCTGTTTTATGAAGAAGATTAAAGTGCTGCAATTTCCAATTGCTAACGCGCGCGGCGGTATCACGCAATATGCGCTTCAAAATTGGAGTTTGATCGATAAAGAACGATTTCAATTTGACTTCGCTACGAGAAGTAAAAGCTTAGATTTCGCAGATGAATTAATTGCAGAAGGGTGTAAAATTCATTACTTGTCCTGTTCCTCTGAGGAGAATGAAGACCGGTTCACAAAGGAAATGCATCGGATTCTAGATGAAGGCTATGATGTGATCCATCTACATACTTCCTATTGGAAAGGCTTTATGGTCGAGGAACTAGCAATCCAAAGAGGAGTACCAATCGTCGTCGTTCACTCACACAGCACCATGATTGATATACACGATGAAACTTTACGTGCCAGAAGTATCAATAAACATAATTACTATAGAGATGCTTTGCCCGTCGAATACGGTACGCATTTTATCGCCTGCTCAAACAATGCAGCTAACTGGTTATTCGGGGATCATATTCCCAAGAACGAAATTCTTATTATGAAAAATGCTATCGATCTTTCCAAGTTCAGCTTTTCTCCCGAAACCAGGACTTCTTACAGAAGTAAGCTTGGATTAAATGGTTGTTTCGTAATCGGTCATATTGGACGATTCACCTATTCGAAAAATCATGCCATGCTTATCGAAATTTTCCGCGAAGTATATCAGGAGTTGCCTAATGCTAGGTTGATGTTAGTCGGAAGCGGAGAGCTAGAATCGGAAATTCGGCAACGCGTGCAGGACTATGGATTAACGGAGTCCGTGATTTTTCTGGGAAAACGAACGGATGTGCCTCAATTGTTACAGGCTATGGACACCTTTTTAATGCCGTCACGATTTGAGGGGTTAGGCCTAGTTCTCATTGAGGCCCAGGCTGCAGGTTTACAATGTTTGGCAAGCCAAGGCGTTCCTATTGAGGCTCAGATTACACCTAATCTTAAGTTTCTAGATGATGAGGTGTCGGATTGGGTACAACAGGTTTGCCACATTGCAAGCGGGTACGAACGTGTTGTGCAAGACCACCTCATTGAAGAGGCTGGGTATGATTTAAGACAACAGATTAAAATACTCGAGAAGTTATATGCTGGCGAAGACGTATCAGCGGATTGTAAGGGAGCGGAGTTATAATCACTCGCGTGTTATGGGGGGGGACAGTGATGAACAAACGCGAAAATCCATTGGTCTCTATAATTATCCCTGTGTATAACACCGAGAAGTTCGTAGGTCGAGCAATAGAAAGCGCCTTGGAGCAAACCTACGAGAATATTGAAGTGATTGTAGTAAATGATGGTTCGCAAGATAGGTCCGGTGAAGTATGCGATGAGTATGCTCGCCGGGATTCTCGCGTAAAAGTTGTTCACCAGATCAATTGCGGAGTATCTGCGGCGCGTAACAAGGCGCTCGAGATTAGTCGGGGACAATATATACAATTTGTCGACTCGGACGATGTGATTGTCAGCCATATGACGGAAAAGTTCGTGAGGGGAATGGAAAGTTCAGGGTGCGATATCGTGATTTGCGGATTTGCTAACGTTGGACAAGAAAGGCAAGGAATTAGCCCAGAAACCCGGCTATCCGAAACCCGCTTGTTTGATGTAAGCGAATTGTTGGTTTTATCGTACATGGACCCCAAAGTGACACCGATCGTGTGGAGCTCTTGCAATATGATGTTTAAAAATGGCATTTTGCAAGAGTACGAGCTTCGATTCGACTCGTCTTATGCCAAGGGCGAGGACGGACTTTTTACATTGAACTACCTATCTAAATGTAAAAAAGCACTTGTGCTCGACGAAGTTTTCTACATCCATTACATTTATGATCCATCGGAACGAGTAAGTACTGTGTCGCAATTTGCACCAGACCTGTATGAACTTAGGCTTATCTACTTTGAAAAGCTGTATTTTATAGTGGATAGGCATATTAACGAACAGCAGAGAACCATTCTTCTGCAATTGTTCTACGACAAATTAATTGCAGGAATCATTCGAGTGGTCGCTTATTCTGAATATTTTACTGATATCAAACAGAGGCTTGCGGCGATTGTAAATAATGAAATAGTAATTCGATCAGGCAAGGTGTATAAGCGCTTCAGAAAAGGAGATAGCATCTTTATTCCGTTATTCATGAAGTGGAAGCTTGTAAACTTTCTTTATCTTGCACTGAAAAGAAAGAAAAAGCATTATATCGACAAGTATGGGAAAAGTTCGATTGTCCGTTCGATATACGTCAAGGCACCAGAAACGAGAGTATAGGATAAGAGGAGAAATAAAATGAGAGAACCACTAGTGTCTATCATAATACCGGTGTATAACGGATCGAATTACGTGCGGGAAGCGATTGATAGCGCACTTGCCCAATCTTACGCCAATCTGGAGATCCTTGTTGTCAATGACGGATCGAACGATAGCGGAGCCACGGAAAAAATCGCATTATCATACGGGGATAAAATTCGTTATTTATATAAGGAAAACGGGGGAGTTTCTACCGCCCTTAATCTAGGTATCCGGGAAATGGCAGGGGAGTATTTTTCTTGGTTATCACACGACGATCTATACTACCCTGATAAAGTAGAACGGCAAATTCAGGCGTTGCGTGAATACGGCGATATGACAGCTCTCGTTCATTGCGCATACGACTTACTGGAGGAACCATCTAAAACGCTTACCCACGTTGTACATAGCGACACGTATCCGATGGACTATTTAACCAATTCGGTTCTCCCGGTTTTGCAAGGGTTAATTCATGGCTGTGGGCTTCTGATTCATAGGAGCCATTTTGACCGCGTTGGCGTCTTTGACGAATCTTTAGTTACGACCCAAGACTACGACCTTTGGTTTCGAATGATGAGGAATCAGACGATCGTATTTGTACCAAAGCCTTTGGTTATTGGGAGAGAGCACGCAGCACAAAGAGGGAAAACGCTATCCTCGCATCAAACCGAACGTGATAAAATACATATTGGCTTTATGGACAAGTTGACCGAAGACGAAATGAGCGCAATGTACGGCAGTTCGTATAATTTCTATCATCGAATGAGCGTTTTCTTTAAGGCCATAAACATGGAAGAATCCTATCGATACGCAAATCGAAAAATGCAAGCGGCAACTGTTCCTGAAAATCTGTCAGGGGAACTCTCTAACCTCAGACAATATATTAATGGACTGTCTAGCGGAAAGGCGGACCGGTTGGCCATCTTCTGTGCAGGACAATATGGCTTGCGATTGCTTCAAGAATTACGGAGTAAATTGATTTCCGTTGATTGCTTTTCGGACAATAACCCTTCGAAGTGGGGACTCTTGTTCGGGAACGTAGAATGCATTCCTCCGGTAGAACTTGCAAAAGAGAAAGAACGTACCTTGGTAATTGTTGCTACTCAAACGCCGAGCGATATTGTTAACCAATTGAAACTCGCTGGTTTTCCATATGTCGTGACTAAACGCGAGCTTGATGGACTCTTAGTTAAAGTGCCGCCAGTTAAATGGATTACTGCATTGGACGACATTGAAGGCCTCGACTATTCATCTACTGAAGTGCAGGCACTGCTACTCAAATTCAATCAAACGATCTTCGAAATTTGTAAATATTATGAGAAACCAAGAGGTGTATAAAGATACTCATTAAAATCGTTGAGAAAATGATTGAATTGGAAGCAACGATTGCAAATCGAAGGTTAATCATATTTGGTTCCGGGAAAGTAGGCAAGTTAACCCATGTAGCGTTAAAGATGGTATCAAATGAAGCGTGTTACTTCGTAGATAACGATCCTGCTAAGCATGGATTAAAGATAATGGGAACTATCATACAGCCACCGCAAGTCATAACAGAAGAGAAAAAGGAATCACTGTTTGTGCTCATTGCCAGCACTTATTACAGGGAAATTGAACGCCAGTTGTCGGAAATGGGTTATAGAGAGGGTGAGGAATTCTACTCAATTCTTAAACCCCGACTTAATGAGGCAGCTAGAGGGGAACGGATTATCCATGGCGTAAAAATCGGTAAGTATAGTTATGGAGTCGAACAACATTGCTATCCGGATACTCTTCTAGAGAGCGTGGGGGCATTTTGTTCAATTAATACGCACTCACTAATCGGAATGGTTAACCACCCAACAACCTTGATTACAACCCACCCGTTCCTATATCACCCGAATGACTATATGGGCGAATATGTACCGAATGACTTATTGGATCTACATCGCCTGGCAGATATACACTCACTAACGAAGAATGGAAAAATTGTAATCGGAAACGATGTGTGGATCGGAGCTAAAACTGTAATACTTCCGTCTGTTCGTATTGGAAACGGGGCGATCATCGCGGCTGGGGCAGTCGTGACAAAAGATGTTCCCGACTATGCCATTGTTGCTGGTGTGCCTGCTAAAGTGACACGGTTTCGGTTTAGCCCAGAGCAGATACAGATCTTAAACGAGGTGAAATGGTGGGATTGGCCAGATGACAAGATCGCATCGCATTCCGAACTGTTATCCAATCCGGATATGTTTTTCAACGAATATTCGAGATATAGAACGAACAATGATTAGGGGGTAGAGGAATGTTTTTAAGCAAAAGGACAAGAATTTTGGATTTATTGGATACCGTCGCCGAAATGAACGGACTTTTATTGAAATTGAAGGACCCTGAGACCGCGGTTCAAGATTGCTTAGCGGCTCTTGGTGCGATATTAAATCAACTTGAGCAAGAAAAAGAGTCGCCTAGTCATACCATCGAGCTGTTAAAAGGGACACAAGGTTACTTTAACGCATTTTGGAATGGCGAAATCGAAGTTAATGCAGCCACGATTCAAGAGTTGTCAGAAAAAATAGCTTTACTTAAAGCAACGTTAAAGGATGAGGTCAGCGTTAAATTGAACGTTGTCTTTCTACCTTACAAAGCGTCGATGTGGGACAGTCTAGCGACGGTATACGAGGCGGCGGCCAAGGATGAGAATTGTGTTGCCCGAGTGGTTCCAATTCCTTATTACCAATTATCACAGAACGAAGCAATCCCTACCTATGAAGGAGACCGGTTTCCTGCAAACGTTCCGATAACGCATTATAACGAATATAACCTAGAACAAGAAGAGCCGGATATTATATTCGTTCATAACATTTATGATCAATACAATACGATAACGCGCGTGCATGAACACTTCTTTACATCGAACCTCAAACAGTTTACGAATATGCTGGTCTATGTGCCCTATCATATTTCGTCTTTTGTTAAGCAGGAAAACAATATTGACCGCAGCTATGATATTCCTTCGGTGAAAAACGTCGATAAAATTATCGTTGCAGGGGAGTTTTTGAAAGAAGCGGCAGTACGTTTTGGTGTACCGGAAGAAAAGGTGCTCGTGCTTGGTTCTCCAAAGTTGGATTCTATGATCAAAGTCATCAATAACGAAATTTCCTATCCGGAAGAATGGAAACGGAAGATCGAAGGGAAAACCGTATATTTATTAAACACTGGATGTACGTACTTTGCCGGTAATACGAATGCCAAACTGGAAAGACTTATGGATTTTATACATTTCCCAAGGTACGTCGAGAACAGCGTAGTGATATGGCGGCCGCATCCGCTTACGAAGATTTCGATTATGAAGTATACCCCGCATTTATTGGAATATTACATAGATCTGACGGAAAACCGGATTAACGGCGATTTTAAAAGTTATCAACATATCATCCTAGACGAATCGGACGATTACTTGCCTGCGCTACAAGCTGCAGATGTATTAATTTCTAGCGAGGGCTCACTTTTGAGGTCTTTTTTGCTCACGGAGAAGAAAATACTTTTCTGGGGAGCAGAGATGCCGAAAGGTTCCTTGTTGCCGGCTGATTCATTTTACTATACGTTCGATTCGTCCGAGATGTGGTATGAGAGAATTAAAGGTTTCTCTAAGGGCGTTGATCCTTTTGCCGAGAAACGTAAAGGGATGGCTTCCAAGATATATGCCAACACGGATGGGACAAGCGGCCGAAAGGTTTATGAAAGCATTAAACAATGCGTTATGCAAAGCGAATAAGTCAATGGTAGTTACTCGCCACTTTCATGAGCAAATAGAAATGAGTTGATTTAATGCGGTATATTTGGATTGGAGCTTCCGTTCGAGCGGAAAGGTTAATGAATAAATGGGGTAAGCTCAATAAAAATTTCTATCCAACCGTTGTACTGGATAACGACAGCGGAAAAGTTGGGTCGCTTCTGAATGGAGTTCCTATCGATTCAGTTACAAATATCCAAAAGTATTTAGATGGCCATCATAAAATTGTGATTACAACATCGTATGTGAATGAAATAAAGGCTCAGTTACAAAAGATGAATATATTTGAAAATACTGTCGATTGGTTCGAGTTTGACAACAACGTTTCCAAAATATACTTGGAAAGAAATGCGCGCTTACTAAACGAAAAAAAGACTAAGCGCTGTTTTATTATCGGTACTGGTCCATCGCTAGCGGAGCTTGATTTAAATTTGTTAATGAATGAAGATAAAATTATGGTTAACAGTTTTTACAAGAACGAAGAGTTGGTAAAATTAAACCCGAAATTCTGGGTGTTAGCCGATGAGAATTTTTGGTTGAATCAAACGATGTTTCTTGACCCCATACTTAACACGCTAGCCACCAAATTGACTTCAACTCAGTTATTAATTTGGGATGAAGCTTTGCCTTACTTAACTATACCTCCTACTATCGAGAATCGTTTTTCTTATTATCATTTGGATAAGGTAGCTAAGTATGAAATTTCTCCAATTGATTTCACAGATACATTGCCGCATTTTGCATATAACGTGATATCTGTAGCGCTCATGTTAGCTATTTACTTGAAATATGAGGAGATCATCTGTATTGGGTGTGATCACACTTGGTGGGGGTATAGTAAAGAGGAAGTAGCTGAGGGTATCGCCTTGCCGCACTACTATGAAAAGAACGAGAAAGAGATTAAATTCTTTGAGAGTAGTTTCCGAAAGATGGGATATGATAGACTACAGGAAACTGTTGAGTTACAAAAGATGGAATATAATGCGCTGCGAAATATGGCAGAGCAGTATGGACTCCAAGTGTATAATGCAACTCCAGGCGGCTATTTGGAATCGTTTGAGAGAAGAAAGTATGAGGACTTTTTTATTACGGATTAATAGTAATGGCGAGCTGAACTCCATTTGACTGTGGTCGGATGGAGTTTTTATTTGACATATTGGATAATATACCAACTTCTATTTACCTAATTAATCGTTAATAAAAGACCGATATAGTATAGTGAACTTGCGAAATAAACCCTTAGGGAGAGATCTTATGCAATCGTGTTATTTGTGTAATGGCAGTCAATTTAACTTATTGCATCAAGGTGTACGTGATAACCCTAAAATAGATGTCTTAGAGTGCAAACAATGTGGACTTGTTTGTCTGTCCGCGTTCGAACATATTGATGATTCGTTCTATGAAGAATCTTCGATGTTAGGTGGAAAAGTCGACTTAGTGAAATATCGCATTCAATCTCTGAGTGACGATAAACGCAGATTTCTCATGCTGGAAGAGTCGATAAAAAATAATCGGATATTGGATTTTGGTTGTGGTGGCGGAGGATTTATCAAATTAGCTTCCGAGATTGCAAATAAAGTTAATGGTGTTGAATTAGATCGTTCGATACGGGAAACATTGACTCGAGTGGATCAATTTGAGGTTTTTCGATCCATTGACGAAATTGTAGGTGAGTTTGATACGATTACGATGTTTCATGTAGTCGAGCATCTCAAAGATCCCGTTGATATCTTAAGTAAACTTAAGACCAGTCTTTCGCCAACAGGACAACTAATTGTAGAAGTACCCAGTGCAAATGATGCATTGTTGAAGCTTTATCAAAGTACGTCATTCGCAGATTTTACGTATTGGAGCTGCCACTTGTTCCTGTATACGCCAGAAACCCTTGGAAAAATAGCAGAGAGAGCAGGATATCAGATCGATTATATTAAGCAAGTGCAACGGTATCCTTTGTCTAACCATTTACACTGGCTTGCGAAAGGGAAGCCTGGAGGTCATCGAATCTGGGAGATGATGAATGCTCCAGAGTTGCATGCCGCTTATGAGAGACAATTGGCAAGTATAGGGATGTGCGATACATTATTTGCAAGATTCCGTGTAAAACCGAATTAATATGTGGCCCTAGGAGGGTTATCTACACAAGATGAGTGAAGTACTTGCTATCATTCCGGCCAGGTCGGGTTCGAAAACAGTCAAGCACAAAAATATCCGCATTCTAAATGGCAAGCCAATGCTTGTTTATTCTATTGAACATGCACTGGCTTCTAAGATGATAACTCGGGTTATTGTTAGTACAGATAGCGAGGATTATGCTGATATAGCGCGAGCGCACGGGGCTGAAGTTCCGTTCTTACGTCCGCCGGAAATCTCTGGCGACTTAGCATTAGATATCGATGTTTTCAAGCATGCCTTATCATATTTATGGGAAACCGAGAAGTATCAACCTGACATAGTTGTTCAGTTAAGACCTACTTATCCAATTCGTGATATACAGGATATTAATACAATGATTAGTCTAATTATTGACGATCCAACGGCTGATTCGATTAGATGTGTAGCACCCGCTAAAGAAATTGCGTATAAAATGTGGCGCATGGATGAACAACAGTATTTGACCCCATTACTACAGGATATTCCAGAAGCGTATAATATGCCTCGACAGCAGTTGCCAAGTATCTACTACCAGAACGCTTGCATCGATGTAGTTCGAACAGAAGTTATAACCGAACGAAACTCAATGTCGGGCTCTCGAATCATTGGTTATACAATGAAGCACAATTTTGACATTGATACGGAAGAAGAGTTCTTGAAGGCCGAACAGTATTTAAAAATTCAGAATGGTCCTTCACGGTTTGTTTTTGACATCGACGGAGTGATCGCAGAGTTTAGAGGGGATTTAGATTATTCCTCGGCGCTTCCTAATAGAAAAATGATAGGAATTATTAATAGGTTATACGATGCAGGTAATAGAATTGTGTTATTTACAGCTAGAGGATATGTTACGAAAATAGACTGGGCGGAAACAACCAGAAAACAATTGGATGAATGGGGATTGCAATATCACGAGTTGTTATTTGGTAAGCCCAATGCTGACTTCTATATAGATGATAAAATGCTCGATCTGCAATTTCTGAATCGTTACTTTGACTGAGCGGAGGAATTAACGTGAATATATTTGATAACTTAATTATTTTTGAAATGGCAAACAGTCATCAAGGAAGTGTTGAACACGGTATTAATATAATTAGAGAAATGGGGAAAATAGCCCGGAAGTACAACATTAATGCAGCGGTTAAACTTCAATACCGTGATTTGGATACATTTATCCATCCAGAATTCAAGGATAGAGAAGATGTCAAGCACATTCCGCGTTTTATGAGCACAAGGCTTCATTTTGATCAATTTTGCGAACTGGTTCATGCTGTTAAGGAAGAAGGAATGGTTACGATTAGCACCCCATTTGATGAAGAGGGTGTAAAGTGGTGTGTAGAACAAGGGTTGGATATTATTAAAATTGCGAGTTGCAGTTCTTTAGACTGGCCTTTGTTAGAAGAGGCATCACGAGCTGGAAAGCCTCTTATTGTATCTACTGGTGGTAAGACCATTCAAGATATCGACAAAATATTCAACTTTTTCACTCATAGGAATGTTGAATTTTCATTATTGCATTGTGTCGCAGAATACCCGGCGCCGCTGGAACGGCTACAGTTGGACTTCATTGATCGTATGAAAAAAAGATATCGTAACATTCCGATTGGATACTCGGGCCACGAGGATCCTGAGGATCATATTGTGTCGATGCTTACGGTGGCAAAAGGTGCAACAATCTTTGAAAGGCATGTGGGCTTACCGACTGACAGTATAAAGCTTAATACTTATTCGATGAATCCACAGCAAGCGGATCAATGGGTTAAATCCATTGTTGATGCTAAGATGATCTGTAGTTTGAAAAAGGAAGACACAAAGTATATTAGTCAAGAGGAAATAGATTCGTTGAACTCTCTTGCAAGAGGCGTTTATGCGGCAAGAAGTATTCAACAAGGTGAAGCTTTGACAAGAGAAGATGTATTTTTTGCAATGCCGTATCAAGAGGGGCAATTAACGAGCGGCGATTTTTATGAAGGAATGATTGCAACTAAAAATTACGCAGTTAATGCGTTCATTTCAGAAAAAAAACTTGTGTCAGATATCAAAAGTGCTCGTAGTATTATACATGATGCGAAAGGTTTATTCTTTGAAGCAGGGATAGCACTCGGACAGCATTTTGAAGTAGAACTGTCGCACCACTATGGAATTGGGAACTTTAGACAAGTCGGTGCGCTTATTGTTAACATTGTAAATCGAGAGTATTGTAAGAAACTGATTGCTGTGTTGCCTGGCCAGAAACATCCTCGACATCACCACAAATTAAAAGAAGAAACCTTTCAATTGTTATACGGCGATCTGGAAGTAGAGATCGACGGTCAAAAGAGTGATTTGAAGCCAGGCGACATACAAACTATTTTAAGAGGCCAGGTACATTCATTCTCCTCTAAGAAAGGTGCCATTTTTGAAGAAATCTCGACGACTCATATTAAAAGCGATTCGTATTACGAAGATAAGAACATCTTAAGTAAAGACCCAATCGAGAGAAAAACCATTATTAAGAACTGGTAGGGATTGAGGGGATAGATATGGGAACAACCATCATCTTTGGAGCTGGGGGGCTTGGTAAAACACTTTTCCCCCAAGTCGAAGCAGCGTTTAGTACAGGACCAATCGTGTTTTGCGATAGCAACCCTGCTTTATGGGGAACATCACTATTCGATAAGCCAATTATATGTCCAAATGAGATCCGTGAGATGACATATGACAGAATTATCGTTGCATCGATAACAGGATATGAGACAATCACTGATCAACTCATCAATGTGCTCGGAGTTAGCCGTGATAAGATAGATACAAGTTTTATTCGAGATAAATATGAAAAAACAACTTGCGTACGGAATCGTTTTTTAAAGCGTTTTGCGGAAATTGTCTATGCTAAAAAGATACAAGGCAATGTTGCAGAGGGCGGTGTTTTTGAGGGTTATTTTGCAAGACAAATTAATGCTGAGTTTCCGGATAGAACATTATATCTCTTTGACACGTTCAAGGGGTTCGACGAACGGGATATTTCGGTTGAAAAGGGAGATACTCGGAATAGGGCAAATCACTATAATGCAAATGTGACAGAGGCAGATCTTCTTGCGACAATGAGCCATCCCGAGCGCGTGGTGATAAGGAAGGGATACTTCCCTGAAACCGCGCTTGATATTGATGATAGGTTTGTGTTCGTAAACCTAGATTTCGATTTGTACAATCCAACGCTCGCTGGTCTTGAATATTTTTATCCGCGAATGGTGAGTGGCGGCGTAATTCTCGTACATGATTATTTTCAGGATTCAGTAATATTAGACGAGAGCTTGTTATTTCAAGGTATTCGACAAGCGGTAGGGGAATTTTGCGACAAGCATGATGTCATGATAATGCCAATTGGTGACGAAATGAGTATTGCAATTCTTAAAATGTGAAGGTTACACCGCTGTATGATACCGCTTACAAAAAACTGTTGACACCAAACTTTCCCTGATGTTATATTCGGATTGTGGAACAGGCCGAATAGCCTATGTCTAACGTCATTTGAAGATGAAGGGAATGTTTAGTAGATGCAAGGAAAAGTTAAATGGTTCAACGCAGAGAAGGGTTATGGCTTCATCGAGACAGAACAAGGTGGAGACGTATTCGTACACTTCTCCGCTATTCAAATGGACGGTTACAAGGCTCTTGAAGAAGGCCAAAGCGTAGAGTTCGACATCGTTCAAGGCGCTCGCGGTCCTCAAGCAGCTAACGTTATCAAAGTATAATTGACCGGCGCATAGACGCCGCATATAAATAATGACAGCGTCTAAGGTAACTTCCATTACTAGCCACTTAACCTCGGAGACATCCTCCGGGGTTTTGTTGTATTCTATTGAGGTACTCACATGCGAGCAAAGGGGAATACAACGATGATCTCGCTAGCCATGATCGTCAAGAACGAAGAGAAATACTTGGACCGGTGTCTGAAGAGCGCCGCGCATCTGGTTGATGAAATCGTAGTCGTGGATACGGGATCGACGGATCGGACTGTAGAAATCGCTGCGCAATACGGAGCTCAAATCTATCATTTCGAATGGATCGATGACTTCGCCGCTGCGCGCAACTATTCGTTAGAGCATGTAACCGGAGATTGGGTACTCGTCCTTGATGCGGATCAGTATTTCGAAGAGGATTTCTCCGAAGCGATTAAGCAATTCACGAAGTCGAATGTGAAACGTGCCGGCCTAATCGAAATCATCTCGAAATACGAGCAAGATGGGCAGACACTCTACTCCACCGACTATATGGCACGGTTGTTTCCTCGAGGCGCGAGATTCGAAGGACGCATTCATGAGCAATTGATGCCGCTGATGCCTACGGTCGTAACTGGGTTGAAATTGATGCACGATGGGTATTTTCAGACGGATAAGGGAGCTCGCAACATCCCGTTATTATTGAAGGCGTTAGAAGAGGAGCCTGATGACGCTTATTTGAACTTCCAGCTCGGCAAGCAATATCGTGGTGAGGATGAATACGACCTCGCGCAGCAGTATACACAAAGGGCCTATGAGCTACTACAGGGGACAAGGCCTCCTTTCTACTTAGAGACGATCATTGAACTGCTAGAAGTGTATACGAAACGCAAACAATACGACGCAGCTCTCGAGCTCGCCAGCAACGAAGTCGAATGGCTCGAGAAATCCCCCGACTTCGCGTTCTCCATCGCGCAGTTCCTCTTGGAATACGCCATCGACACGCAGGACTACTCGGTCATCGGCAACATCGAGAATAGCTACCTGAAATGCCTGGAGCTTGGCCGCGCGGGCGTGAAAGAAATCGTGCTCGGCTGTTCGACCTACTTAGCGGCATACAATCTTGCGGTGTTCTACGAATCGATCGGGAACGAAGCCAAAGCGAAGGAATACTATGCGGTATCGGCCTCGAACGGATACGAGCCGGCAAGAGAAAGACTGCAACATTTCACGCATTAACGGCTCGTCTAAAAGTTTTCTAAAAATTCAAATTAATTCGCGGATTGTTATGTATGGGCTCCTCCGAATATGATATGATGATAATGTAATCAGCAAAGGAGGCCTGCCGCATGAAATACAACATTCGTGGTCAGCGTATGGAAGTTACCGATGCTCTTCGTGATTATGTCGAGAAGAAGCTAAGTAGGCTGGAACGGTACTTTGAAGCTCCTCCCCAATCTGATGTGAACGTAACCCTAAGCGTTACGAAGGGCCAGCAGGCCGTCGAGGTTACGATTCCGCTGCCGGGATTTTATCTCCGCGCGGAAGAGAAACGCGAAGACATGTATGCTTCGATCGACTTCGTAGTGGACAAACTCGAACGTCAGATCCGCAAGCATAAGACGAAGATCAACCGCAACTTCCGGCATCCGGACTCGGCCAGAGCGCTCTTCAAGGAAGACTTCGGCAGTGGACACAACACCGTGTCTACGCTCGATCGAGACGAAGAGGACGATCTGGAGCTCGTGCGGACGAAGAAGTTTAATATGAAGCCGATGGACGTCGATGAAGCGATTCTTCAGATGAACCTGGTCGGCCATAACTTTTTCGTATTCGCCAACTCGGTAACGAAGGACATCAACGTCGTATACCGTCGCCATGACGGCAAGTACGGCTTGATCGAAGCCACCAATTAACTTAACCCCATTTATCCTGCCCGGTCGCCGCCATGGTGACCGGGTTTTCGCATCAAGCAGGGAAAACGCCCCTTTACCCCCCTTTCCTTGCCCCATTTTCACCGAACTGTTAAAATGAGAAGATGCTGTATTACCCGCAGGAGAGAGGGGTACTTCCTATATGCTCGGATTGGTCAAAAAAATATTCGGCGACGCCAACGAACGCGAAGTGAAGCGACTGCTTAAAGTCGTGGATCAGATTAACGGTCTGGAATCGACGATTTCCGCCCTTAGCGACGACGCTTTGCGCGCTAAGACGGAGGAATTCCGTTCGCGATTGGCGAAAGGCGAGACGCTCGACGATATACTGCCGGAAGCGTTCGCGGTCGTACGCGAAGCGGGCAAGCGCACGCTGAATAAGCGCCATTACGACGTGCAGTTGGTCGGCGGTATGGTGCTGCACAGCGGCAAGATCGCCGAGATGAGAACCGGCGAAGGTAAGACGTTAGTGGGCACACTTGCCGTCTACCTAAACGCGCTTGAAGGCAAAGGCGTTCACGTCGTTACGGTTAACGACTATCTCGCACAGCGCGATAGCGCGGAGATGGGACAAGTCTATACATTCCTGGGCATGACCGTCGGCTGCAACCTTCATGGACTTTCCCACGAAGAGAAGCAAGAGGCTTATGCTTGCGATATTACTTACGGCACGAACAACGAGTTCGGGTTCGATTACTTGCGCGACAATATGGTGTTGTATAAGGAGCAGATGGTGCAACGTCCGCTCCATTACGCGATCATCGACGAAGTCGACTCGATTCTCGTCGACGAAGCGCGTACGCCGCTCATCATTTCCGGTCAAGCGCAGAAGTCTACGGAGCTGTACTACGCAGCGGACCGTCTGGTCAGCAGACTGACCGCGGAAGAAGATTTTACGGTAGATATCAAAATGCGCAGCGTATCGTTGACCGAACAAGGCGTAACGAAGGTCGAACGTGCCTTCAACATCGACAACTTGTTCGCTCACGAGCATGTAACGTTGAACCACCACGTGAACCAAGCGCTTCGCGCTCGCAATATTATGAAACGCGACGTCGATTACGTCGTTCAAGAAGAAGAAGTCGTTATCGTCGACGAATTTACCGGCCGTCTTATGGCTGGCAGACGTTACAGCGACGGCCTCCACCAAGCGATCGAAGCGAAGGAGCAGCTCAAGGTCCAGAACGAGAGCATGACCCTCGCTACGATTACGTTCCAGAACTACTTCCGGATGTACCGCAAGCTGGCCGGCATGACCGGTACGGCTAAGACCGAGGAAGAAGAGTTCAAGCGCATTTACGGACTTGACGTCGTTCAAGTGCCGACGAACCGTCCGAATATCCGCCAAGATATGCCGGATATCGTCTATAAATCGGAGAACGGCAAGTACAAATGGGTCGTCGAAGAGATCGTGAAGCGGCATGCGACGGGGCAACCGGTGCTCGTAGGTACGGTGTCGATCGAGAACTCCGAGCGCATCTCGGAGATGCTGAAGAAGAAAGGCGTCAAGCACCAGGTGCTGAACGCGAAGTACCATGCGGAGGAAGCCGCGATCATCTCGCAAGCGGGACAACGCGGCACCGTCACGATCGCCACGAACATGGCGGGCCGCGGTACCGACATCATCCTCGGAGAAGGCGTAGCCGATCTGGGCGGCTTGCACATCATGGGCACGGAGCGCCATGAATCGCGTCGGATCGACAATCAGCTTCGCGGTCGCGCGGGCCGTCAAGGCGACCCGGGTTCATCGCAGTTCTATCTGTCGATGCAGGACGAATTGATGCGCCGGTTCGGCGCGGATAATATTATGGGCATGATGGAGCGCCTTGGCTTCGACGAGGATTCACCGATCGAGAGCCGACTCATCACGCGCGCCATCGAGTCCGCTCAGAAGCGGGTTGAAGGCAGCAACTTCGATGCTCGTCGGATCGTACTGCAATACGACGACGTCATCAACCTGCAACGGGAGAAAATTTACGGAGACCGCCGCGAAATTCTCCAGGCCGAGAACATTCGCGACATCGTCGAGCCGATGGTTCGTTCCGTCGTCAACCGTTCGGTGGAGAATCATTGCTCGGACAACGACGTTCCGGAGGATTGGGACCTGGAGGGCTTGGTCTCTTACGCCCATACTCACTACTTGCCTGAGGGCCGTCTGACCAAAGACGATCTGTGGGGTAAGGAGAAGGAAGAGCTCGTCGAGTTCCTAATGGGTCTCGTGGAGAATCTCTACAACGAACGCGAAGAGACGATCGGCGCCGAGACGATGCGCGAATTCGAGAAGGTCGTCGTACTGCGCGCCGTAGATAGCAAGTGGATGGATCATATCGACGCGATGGACCACCTCCGTCAAGGCATTCACCTCCGCGCTTACGGCGGCAACGATCCGCTGCGCGAGTACCAATTCGAAGGCCACAACATGTTCCTCGGCATGATCGAGCGGATCGAAGAAGAGGTTACGCTCTACATCATGAAGGCGCAAGTCGAGAGGAAGCCGCAGCGCGAAGCCGTAGCGGAAGGCCAAGCGGTCGATCCAAAGGCCGAAGAAGGACCGAAGAAACCGGTTAAGAAAGACGATGCCCAAGTCGGACGCAACGACCCATGTCCATGCGGAAGCGGCAAGAAATACAAAATGTGCCATGGCCGCATAAACTAATGGGGAAAGCGCCGCAAGGCGTTCTAGACTGCATGAGGTGATTATTCGATGTACGAAATCGATGTGAAGGATAAGCAAGATCTTCGCGAGAACGCGAAGCGACTCCAGCAACTTAGGGGGTCTCTTTGACTTAGATCTGAAGCGAGAACAGATCGAGAACTACGAAGTCAAGATGGCCGAACCGAACTTCTGGGACGATAACGACAAGGCTCAATCGACGATCAGCGAGCTGAACGCGATTAAGTCTGTGGTCGAGCAGTACGAGAGTCTGGAGCGGGAAGCTACGGACTTGTCCGATATGCTCGATATGCTGACGGAAGAGATGGACGAGGAGATGGCGGTCGAGTGGGCGGGCAGCGTCGCCGCGCTCACGACCAAGATCGACTCGTTCGAGCTGACGCTCCTGCTCAATCAACCGTACGATAAACTGGACGCGATTCTCGAGCTTCACCCGGGCGCTGGCGGTACCGAGTCCCAAGACTGGGCGTCCATGCTGTACCGGATGTACACTCGTTGGGCGGAGAAGCGCGGCTTCAAAGTCGAGCTGATCGACTACCTCCCAGGCGACGAAGCCGGGATTAAGAGCGTCACGATTCAGATTAAGGGGCATAACGCTTACGGTTATCTGAAAGCCGAGAAAGGCGTGCATCGTCTCGTGCGCATCTCGCCGTTCGACGCATCGGGACGTCGCCATACGTCGTTCGTATCTTGCGACGTCGTGCCGGAGATCAACGAAGACATTCATATCGAGATCCGTCCCGAGGATTTGCGCGTCGACACGTACCGCTCCAGCGGCGCGGGCGGTCAGCACATCAACAAGACGGACTCCGCCGTTCGATTGACTCACCTTCCGACGGGAATCGTCGTTGCTTCCCAGACGCAGCGCTCGCAGATCCAGAACCGCGAGAAGGCGATGAAGATGCTCCAATCGAAGCTCTACGAGCTGAAGATCCAAGAGCAGCAGAAGGAGCTTGCCGCCGTGCGCGGCGAGCAGCTGGACATCGCATGGGGCAGCCAGATCCGCTCCTACGTATTCCATCCGTACAGCATGGTGAAGGATCACCGCACGCAGGTCGAGACCGGCAACATCGGCGCGGTCATGGACGGCGATCTGGACGCATTCATCGATGGTTATTTGCGCAGTCAGATCCGGCAGCAAGAGGCTTAATCCATGTAACAACAGCAGGGAGACCCACGTGGGTCCCCTGTTTTTTTATTCCCGTGAGACGTGTCGCAACCTGTCAAAAGCCGCGGGGGATTATGGTATAATGGCTCCTGATAAGCGTTTCCATTCCATGGAATAACGCGCGACGGGAGAGGAAGAATGGGCAATGAACGATAATCACTTGTTGGAAGTTCAATCTCTGCTTCGCAAGAACGGTATATTGATCACCTTCTCGGGTCGGCTGTCGCAGCAGCTGATCGAGGAATACGGCGAAGCCGTCAAGACGTACTTGGAGAACGAGCATCAATCCACCAAAGAAATCATCCATACGTTCTCCATCTTCATCGAGCAAACCCAGAACATTAAGAACTATTGCGCCAATCGGCGAGAGGGCGCCGCTCAGGAGCGGATCGCCCAATCGAGCGTCGTGTTGATCGGCATGAACGATAAAGGCAACTTTATATGCTCGGGCAACCTGGTCGAGAACGCCGACATCCCTGAGCTTACGGCGCGTATCGAAGCGCTACTGCAATTGAACAAAGACGAACTGAAGAAGCTATATAAGGAACGGCTTAGACAAGGCATGTCCGAGAACCCGGCGGAAGCCGGGGCCGGGGTCGGTCTCATCGACATGGCGCGCAAGGCGACGCTCCCTCTCGAATACACGGTGACTCCGCAGGACGAAGGCCTATCATTTTTCACGTTAAAGGCGGTTGTATAGGTATGGGAACGCTACAAGCGATTAACTTGGAGGCGACGAGGAGCACGCCCGAGATCCGATTCGATCCCGCGGCGAACCGACTATCGATCATCGGTCAATCGTATCCGGAGAACGCCTTCGCCTTCTATCAGCCGCTCTTGCAATGGATCGACGATTACTTCAACCAGCTTGCTCCGGGGGCGGAAGTTTCCGTGGAGCTGCAGCTGCCGTACATCAACACGACGAGCACGAAATGTCTGCTGATGCTGCTAGAGAAACTGGAGGCTGCCTATGAGGACGGCAAGCGGGTTGCCGTTCGCTGGCTATACGACGAAGATAACGAGAGCGAGCTGGAATGCGCGGAGGAGTTCAAGGAAGATTTAACGCTGCCGTTCCAGATTATCTCGAAGACGGCGGAACAATGAGGCGTACCGGCGAGCCGCAGGGGCGGCTGAAGTACGATAGAAGCGTGTTTCGGGTCATCGTCTTGGCGGGCGTGCTTCTCGTGTTCGCGACGAGCATTACCGGCATCCTGTCGTTCCGGATTACCGAGACCGAAGTGATGAATAAGCTGAAGACGAACGATCTCGTCCGCACCGCCAAGTCGATCGGCAGCCAGGTCGAAGCGAGAATCGACCGCGCCGTCGAGACGTCAGCCATGCTTGCGGAAGACCCGGCCGTCGTCCAATGGGTGAGCGGCGGGGAGCGGGACGACAAGCTTGGCGATATCGTTCGCAAGCAGCTAATCGCATTGCCGCAAACCTTCGACTATACGAATTCCTTTGTCGTTAGCGCCGTCACGAACCAGTATTGGGCCGAAGATGGCAAGGTGCTCGAACGTGTGAGCAAGGACGATTCGGACGATCGGTGGTTTTTCGATACCCTTGCATCCGGGCAGCGCACGAGCGTTGTCGTGGATTCGAATGCAAGCCGGCAGGACACTTTCGTATTCGTCAACGTCCTAATCGGCGATCCGGACGATCCGCTTGGCGTCGCCGGCGTCGGCATGAGCCTCAAGGCGCTGTCCGAGGAGTTCGTGAACTACAAATATGGACGAGACAGTCATGTGTGGATGGTCGGCTCGGACGGCACGATCCATCTGTCCGATACGTTCGCCCAGACGGGGACGAAGATCGGACAATATTTGCCGGAGGAGACGGTTGCGGAGCTGCAAGCCGCGAAGCCGGACGAGCAGCTCATTCTGGAATCCGATAATAACGAAGGCCGCCAGGTCGACATGATCAGCTATCCGCTCCGTTCGGCGGAGATGCGCGTTATCGCTCAGATTCCTCGCAGCGAGACGGTCGGCTTCCTCGATTCGATTAAGCTGAATACCGCGATCGCCGTCATCGTCTCCATCGTTCTGATCGTCTTCTTCTTCATCTACATCTCTCGCAAGCTCGCCGATCCGTACAAAAGGGCCCTCAGTTTGAACGAGGAATTGGAAAGCAAAGTGAAGGCGAGGACGAAGGAGCTAGCGGAACGCAACAAGGAGATGACCGACAGCATCCAGTACGCGAACCGGATTCAGCAGTCCGTGCTTCCTACGGATGAGAAGTTTGCGAGCAGCTTCAGCGAACATTTCGCGGTATGGAAGCCGAGGGATGTCGTTGGCGGAGATTTCTACTGGTTGAGGACAATAGGTAACGTCCAATGGGTAGCCGTAGGCGACTGTACCGGACACGGCGTCCCCGGCGCGCTCATGACGATGCTGAGCGTCTCGCTGCTCGATCGGATCGCCGATTCGGGCGAGCACGATTCTCCGGCCGCCGTGCTAGGCAAGCTGAACGCGCTGCTCAAGGAGACGCTGCATCAGATGGAACAAGAAGGGCTGTCGGACGACGGCTTGGACCTCGGACTGATGTTCATCGAGGGCGATCGGACCGTATACGCAGGCACGGGAATCACGCTGGCGGTCAGCGACGAGAGCGGCATGTACAGCATCAAAGGCGACAAGCGCAAAATCGGTTACCGGCGCACTCCCGTCGACATCGCGTATACGGACCACATTTTCGAGGCGGAGCCTGGACGGGTATTCTATCTCATTACAGACGGCATCATCGATCAGAACGGCGTCGGCAGCACCGCATCTCTCGGCCGCACAAGATTGCTGGAGTGGCTGGCGCGGCATCGTACGGCGCCTCTCGCCGAGCAGAGGGAGCGATTCGAACACGAGCTGTCGACCTACATGCAAGCTGAGTCCCAGAGGGACGATATGACGCTGCTCGCATTCAAACCGAACGTATAACGACAAGCATTGGGGTGGTGACGCATGGGAAAGCGAAGAAGAGAGCTCGAGATGTTCGCTGAAGAGCGACAATCGATAGAGGCTGTTCGCCAAGAGCTCGAAGCCGACGATCAAATGAGCAACGCTCGCAAAGCCAACTATGCGGCGCTATTGAATCGTTACGAGAAGTTCCTGCAAGAGACGAACAAGATTTGGAACATCAGCGACTCGCAAAGCCTTGCGCTCATGCACATGGAAACCGAGCTGAAGTCGATGCTCGACAATGCGAGTCAAGGGTTCCTGACGATCGATCGCACCTTGAAGGTACAGAAGCAGTCCAGCGCGGAATGCAAACGGATTCTAGGCCGCCGAATATCCGGGCAGAAGATCGCCGAGCTGCTGTGGCCGGACGACCCGGTGCAGCGCATGGACGCGGAGAGCGTGCTTACTCTCATGCTGGACGAGACGACGGATGCCGACGCGCTCGCGGCCAGGCTTCCGGGAACGTTCGAGAAGAACGGATTGATCGTGCGGATCGAGTATAAAAGGATCATAAGAAGCAGCAGCGACGACGCGCGGATCATGATCATTCTGACGGACATGACGGAGCAGCGGCAATCCAGAGAGCGGCTCGAGTATTACAGCACCCATGATATGCTGACCGGCTTGTATAACCGGAACTTCATTGAACGACTAATGAAGGATCAATCCGAACCGATCGATGCGCCCCTTAGCTTGATCATGACGGATATGAACGGGCTGAAGCTCGTGAACGACGTGTTTGGACATTTTCGCGGGGATGAGCTGCTCATTCGGAGCGCGGCGCTGCTGCGCGAAGTATTCGGGGACGACACGGTATGCGCGAGATGGGGCGGAGACGAGTTTCTTATCCTGCTGCCGGGGATCGACGCCAAGAGCTGCGCCGATAAAGTTCGCGCTCTGAGCGAAGCATGCGACGCTACGGAGCCCGATCCGATCAAGATTAGCATGGCGATCGGCACCGCGACGGCGAAATCCGCGGCGCAGGATTACGAGCAATTGTTCCGGCAAGCGGAGAAAGAGATGTACAAGAAGAAGCTCGTCGAGAGCCGCAGCGTTCGCCGCAAGCTGATCGAGGACATCTCGGAGACGATGTACTCGTCGGGCGTCGAGGATCCCGCGCACATTCAGCGATTATCGACAATGGCCGTAGAGCTGGCGGAACGGCTCGGCGTCGCCCGCAACTCGGCGCAGATGAACCTGCTGCTCCTGCTCATCAAGCTTCATGACGTCGGCAAGATGGCCATCCCGCACGAAGTGTTCCAGCACGACAAGAACATGACGCCGCAGCAATGGGAGATCATGCGGACGCACAGCGAGATCGGTTACCGGCTGGCGTTCTCTCTCGGCGAGCCGGCGCTGGCGGAGGCCATCTTGTCGATGCACGAACGATGGGACGGCAAAGGCTATCCTTACGGACTGCAGCAAGAGCAAATTCCGGAGATGTCCCGTCTGCTCTCGCTCGTAGACGCTTACGACGTCATGACGCACAGTCAGTCTTATCGCAAGCCGCTCACGAAGGACGAGGCGATCAGCGAAATTATCGATAAGAGCGGCACGCAATTCGACCCGCTCGTCGTCGAGGTGTTCGTCAGCTACATTGCCAAGTCCGAGTAACTCCGAGATAGAATAGGCTCCGTAATGCGCAAGATCTGCTGGCAATCGCGGCAGATCTTTCATATTTTGTACGACAAGGGTACAAGCTGTACATGACAACACGAGGAGGTGCGCAGAAGGAGCTATGGCTGAACCAATATCACGTACAGAAGAGGGACGCCGCCGCAGCCGCAGGACGTCCCCCGCGATGAGGACGTTCTTGAACTACTCGGCTCTTCTTATCGGTTCCTTCCTAATCGCGCTAAGTTTTAACCTGTTCTTATTACCTAATAAAATCGCTTCAGGCGGCGTATCCGGTATTTCCGTTATCATCAATGATCTGTTCGATGTTCCTCCGGCTTACGTCCAATGGACGCTCAACATTCCGTTATTCCTCGCGGGCATTGTCGTACTAGGCAAGCAATTCGGCGTGAAAACGGCGGTCGGCTCCGTCCTGCTGCCGTTATTCGTCCTGCTGACTTCCCATTGGGAGCCGCCAACACATGAACCGCTGCTAGGCGCAGTGTATGGCGGGCTCGGCGTCGGAATCGGGTTAGGGCTCGTCTTTCGCGGCCGCGGCTCGACGGGGGGACTGGATACGGCTGCTCAGATCCTACACCGATTTACAGGCATTCGCCTCGGACTTTCGGTCGCCGTGTTGGACGGATTGGTTATCGCGTCGGCGGGATTATTCATCTCTCTGGAAAATGCCCTGTACGCGCTAATCGGTTTATTCGTGACGAGCAAGACGATCGATTTCGTACAGACCGGCGTTCAGTCCTCGAAAGCGGCATTCATTATCTCGAAAAATCCGCAGCTCGTGTCCGAAGCGATTCTGCGCGACTTGGACCGCGGTCTTACGAGGCTGCAGGGCGTCGGAGGCTATACGGGGGAAGACCGACCGGTGCTTCTCGTCGTCGTCGGACAGAACGAAGTGACGCGGTTGAAGCTGCTCGTGCGCGATGCGGATCCCGACGCTTTCGTCATTATAAGCAACGCGGCCGAGGTGCTGGGCGAAGGGTTCTATGACGATAAGCTTCTATAGCGCGTGTCCGCGAAAATAAGTTGTGAAAATCGATGCATAAATGTTGTATAAATAATACTCCGAGTGTATAATAATTCATCATCAGACCTTGAAAAACTCGCTTTCATTCCTGTCCTATATTCGGTACAATGAGTGTGGTTTTCTGCGAGAGCGACAAGGTTATCGGGCGGATAGGCACACTCGGCGACCATACGAATATCTTTGATAGGCGAGGAGGCACCACCATGAATACGAATCACATCCGCGCGGCCATCGTCGGCTCTACCGGCTACGGCGGCGTTGAACTTATTCGATTGTTACAATCTCATCCTTACGTTACGATTACGTCGGTTGTTTCTTCTTCCAGCGCGGGGACGTCGTTCGCGGACTCTTTTCCGCATTTGACGGCGATACATACCGATCTGCTGGACGGCGTAGACGTGGAGCTGATCCGCGGCAAAGCGGACGTCGTCTTCCTCGCGACGCCTCATGGCGTCAGCTTGAAGCTTGCGCCGGAATTCCTCGCCGCGGGACTGAAAGTCATCGATCTGTCAGGGGATTATCGTCTTAAGGACGGAGAGACGTACCGCAAGTGGTATAAGCATGAACCTGCCATCGCGGCGGATGTCGAACGCGCCGTATACGGGCTGGCTGAAGTGTACGGCGAGCAAGTGAAGACGACGGATTTCGTCTCGAACCCGGGCTGCTATACGACGACTTCGCTGCTCGGTCTCTATCCGGCGGTCAAGGCGGGCTGGATCGATCCGAATTCAATTATTATCGATGCGAAGTCGGGCGTGTCCGGAGCAGGTCGCGGACTTAACCTAGGTACTCATTACTCCGAAGTGAACGAGAATTTCAAAGCGTACAAAGTCAACTCTCACCAGCATACGCCGGAGATCGAGCAAGTGCTGTCCGAGGCGGCGGGCCGTCCCGTCGTCGTGACGTTCACTCCGCACCTCGTTCCGATGACGAGAGGCATTATGGCCACGACGTACGCGACGATGACGGAGAAGCGCAGCTCCGAGGCGTTCGTCGAGCTGTATCGTCAGTTCTACGAAGGGCGTAAATTCGTCCGCGTTCGACCGGCTGGCCAATTGCCGGCGACGAAGGAAGTATACGGCTCGAACTATTGCGACATCGGCTTCTCCGCGGATGAGCGCACGGGTCGAATCACGATCATCTCGGTGACCGACAATCTGGTCAAAGGCGCCGCGGGTCAAGCGATTCAGAACTTGAATCTGACGATGGGCTGGGACGAAACGTTGGGCTTGGCGTTCGCGCCGGTATATCCTTAATTCACGGACGAGAGGGAAGACGGAACATAATGGGACAACAGCTGTTTACGATCGTGCAGGACGGCGGCGTTACGACGCCCAAGGGCTTTAAAGCGGCCGGCTTGCATTGCGGATTGAAGAAGACGGATCGCAACGATCTTGGCGTGATCGTGTGCGACGTACCGGCGGCTGCGGCTGCCGTATATACGACGAACTTGTTCCAGGCGGCACCGCTGCAAGTGACGCGCGAGAGCCTGAACTCGGGCCGCACGCTGCGAGCGATGCTCGTTAACAGCGGCAACGCCAACGCGTGCACCGGCGCGCAGGGCGAAGCCGACGCTAGAGAGATGCAATCGCGCATGGCGGAAGCGCTCGGCGTGAACAAGAACGAAGTAGCCGTCGCTTCGACCGGCGTCATCGGCGTTCTGCTGAACATGGAGAAGGTGAACGCGGGCATCGGGAAGCTTCCTTCGGAGCTTCGGGACGACGCCCATGGCGCCGAGGAGTTCTGCAAGGCGATTCTGACGACCGACTTGGTGAAGAAGGTCAGCTGCGTAACGGTTACGATCGACGGACAGAAGGTTACGATCGCGGGCGCTGCTAAGGGCTCCGGCATGATCCACCCGAACATGGCGACGATGCTGGGCTTCGTGACGACGGACGCCGCCATCGGCTCCGAGCTACTGCAGCAAGCGCTAAGCGAAGTGACGAACCTTAGCTTTAATATGATTACGGTCGACGGAGACACGAGCACGAACGACATGCTCGTCACGATGGCGAGCGGACTGGCGGGCAACCGCGAGTTGACAGCTAGCCATCCCGATTACGCGGCGTTCTTCGCGGGCTTGCGATACGTGTGCCAAGAGCTGGCGAAGATGATCGCCCGCGACGGAGAAGGCGCGACGAAGCTGATCGAGACTAGCGTGATCGGGGCAGTGAGCGACGAAGCCGCCCAAGCGATCGCCAAGACGATCATCGGCTCGAGCCTCGTGAAGTCGGCGATTTACGGCGCGGACGCGAACTGGGGCCGCATCATTGCCGCGGTCGGCCGCGCAGGCCAGCCGGTGAACGTGAACACGGTAGATATCAGGCTTGGCGATATTCTCGTCTTGGAGCAATCGAGCCCGGTCGTGTTCGACGAAGATATCGCGTTGGAATACTTAAAAGGCGACACCATCGACATCCATGTGAACCTGAACATGGGCAGCGGGTCCGCCATAGCATGGGGCTGCGATCTGACGTACGATTACGTGCGCATTAATGCCGCCTATCGTTCGTAAGAGGAGCGTGCAGTTTAATGAGTACACATAGATTCGTGATGAAATGCGGCGGCAGTACGCTCGCGGCGCTGCCGGACGCTTTTTTCGAAGATTTGCGCGACTTGCAGCAGCGAGGCGTGCAGCCGGTCATCGTGCACGGCGGCGGTCCTGCGATTAACGAGACGCTCGGCAAGCTCGGCATCGAGAGCCGATTCGTGAACGGGCTCCGCGTCACCGACGAAGCGACGCTCGACGTCGTAGAGATGGTGCTCGCGGGCCGGATCAACAAGGAGATCGTTCGCAAGCTGGCGAAGAACGGCGCGCAAGCGATCGGCTTATCCGGCACGGACGGCAATATGATCGAAGCGAAGCCGGTGGCCAACAGCAACGAGGTCGGCCTTGTCGGAGACGTATCCGGAGTGAAGGCCGACATTATCGAAGGCATTATCTCCATGGGATACATTCCGGTCATTGCTCCGATCGGCATCGACGGAGCGAGCCAACGCTACAACATCAACGCGGATACGGCCGCTGGCGCGGTCGCGTCGCACCTCGGCGTAGACACGATGATCGTCGTGACGGACGTTCCTGGTATTATGCGAACCGTGAACGGGGAGAAAGTCGTATTGCCGTCGGTCACGTTCGCGGACATCGAAGAGATGATCGCCAGCGGCGAGATTTACGGCGGCATGATTCCGAAGGTTCGCGCCGCGATGAGCTGCCTGCACGGCAACGTGCAAGAAGTGCTGATCGTGGACGGAGCGGCGGAGCGGGTGCTGAGCCGGGCGGTTACGGAAGGCCATATCGGTACGCGGATCACACGCGGATAAGGAGAGATCGACATGAGTGAAAGTGCACTGTTTAACACGTACGCCAGCTATCCTATCACCTTGGTTAAGGGCAAAGGGAGCCGCGTCTGGGACGACAAAGGCAAAGAATATTTGGATTTCATGAGCGGTCTCGCCGTAGCGAACCTCGGCCATGCGCCGGATAGCGTCAAGGACGCTTTGGTCGCTCAGCTGGATCAGCTATGGCACGTCTCCAACCTGTTCGGCAACCCGAACAAGGAGAAGGCCGCGAAGCTGCTCGTAGAGAACAGCTGCGCCGACGCCGTGTTCTTCTGCAACAGCGGCGCGGAAGCGAACGAAGCGGCGATTAAGCTCGCTCGTCGTTACCAACAGAAGGTTAAAGGCGTTAACCGCTACGAAGTGATTACGTTCAAGCAATCGTTCCACGGACGCACGCTCGCGACGTTGACCGCCACGGGCCAAGATAAAGTCAAAGAAGGCTTCCAGCCGTTGCCGGAAGGCTTCCGCTACGATATTCCGCTTCACGACATCCCGGCGCTTGAAGCCGCGATTAACGACCATACGGCGGCGATCATGCTGGAGCTCGTGCAAGCCGAAGGCGGCGTCATTCCGGTCGATCAGCAATTCCTCCGCGAGGTACGCGCGATATGCGATCGCCATGGCTTGCTTCTCATCATCGATGAGATCCAGACCGGCATGGGCCGTACGGGCAAGCTGTTCGCTTATCAGCATTATGACGTCGAACCGGATATCTTCACGCTGGCTAAGGGCATCGCCAGCGGGTTGCCGGTCGGCGCGATGCTGGCGAAGGGCGACGTCGTTAACGGCTTCGTACCCGGGGCGCACGCAACGACGTTCGGCGGTACGCCGCTTGCGATGGCTGCGGTTATCGCGACGCTCGAGACGTTCCTGAAGGACAACGTCGTCGCTCGCGCCGAGGAAGCGGGCCAATACTTAATGAAGCAGCTGAACGAGAAGCTGGCGGGAGTTCCGATCGTCGATCAGATTCGCGGCAAAGGCTTGATTATCGGCATCCTGTGCAAAGAACCGGTCGCGGAAATGGTGGCGGAGCTGCATCGCCGCGGATTGCTAGTCGTTACGGCAGGCCCGAACGTCATTCGGCTCTTGCCTAGCTTGATCGTTACCCATGAAGAAATCGATACCGCGGTGAATCAGATCGCCGCCGTACTTACGGAGCAGGCAGCGGTTAATACCGTCAGCCCCTGAGGAAAAGAGGGACTTACGTTGAACACGACATTGAATCACGAAGAGATAGCGCTGAATCTGAAAGGGAGAGACTTTCTAGGCGTTACCGACTATTCGCCGGAGGAGCTCCGCTACTTGCTGGATCTGGCGATCGAACTGAAGCGCAAGCAGAAAGCGGGCGAGCGTTACCAACCGTTGCTCGGCAAGACGCTCGGCATGATTTTCGAGAAATCGTCCACGCGTACTCGCGTATCTTTCGAAGTAGGCATGTTCCAGCTCGGCGGTCATGCGCTGTTCCTGAGCAAGAACGATATCCAGATGGGACGCGGCGAGACGATCAGCGATACGGCGCAGGTGATGTCCCGGTACCTCGATGGCATTATTATCCGCACGTTCGGCCATCGCAACGTCATCGATCTGGCGCGCGGGGCTACGATTCCGGTCATTAACGCGCTGTCCGATAAGTCGCACCCATGCCAAGCGCTGGCTGACTATCAGACGGTGCTCGAGAACAAGGGTCGTCTCGAAGGGCTGAAGATCGCGTACATCGGCGACGGCAACAACGTGACTCACTCGCTGATGATGGGCGCCGCCAAATTCGGCATGCACTTCGCGAGCGCTTCTCCGGAAGGCTACGATCCAAGCGCGGAAGTCGTGAAGAGCTCCCGCGACGTCGCATCGCAAACCGGCGGACGTATCGATATCTTACGCGATCCTCGCGAAGCGGTGGAAGGCGCAGACATCATTTACACGGACGTATGGGCGAGCATGGGCTTCGAGGAAGAGCAGAAGGAACGCGAGAGAGCGTTCGCAAGCTACCAGGTCAACGAGGAGCTGGTCGCTTCGGCGAAATCCGATTACCTGTTCATGCACTGCCTGCCTGCCCATCGCGGCGAAGAAGTCAGCGAGGGCGTCATCGACGGCAAGCACTCCGTTATTTTCGACGAGGCGGAGAACCGGCTGCATGCGCAGAAGGCGATCATGGCCGCGATTATGTAAGGTGTGCCGCTAAGGCGCCCCTTTTTGCGGGAATAACAACGAATCGATAGTTATTTTAGAGATTAATGATTTGCGTGGTCAAATAACAGCAAATCGACCGTTATTTCTCGCTATCATGCTCGAAACCCCCGTTTTAAGGAAGAATACCTGCATATCGTTGTTATTTTTCGCGGTAGCGCTCGGATGGCTTGAAATAACTGCAAATGGTTGTTATTAAGGCTGGCGACTCCATCGTCGGCTGTAACGATAGGCTGAAGCAAGCAGTAATTATTTTATCGATATGAAGGAGCTTTAACGATCCCATGGCTAAAGAAAAAATCGTATTGGCCTACTCCGGCGGTCTCGACACCTCGGTCATCCTCACGTGGCTGAAGGAAACGTACGACGCCGAAATCATCACCTTCACCGCGGACATTGGCCAGAAGGAAGAATTGGACGGTCTCGAGGAGAAAGCGATCAAGACCGGCGCGTCCAAAGTATACATCGACGACCTGCGCGAGGAATTCGCGAAGGATTTCATCTATCCGATGTTCCAAGCCGGCGCTCTGTACGAAGGGCAATACCTGCTCGGCACGTCGATCGCCCGCCCGCTTATCGCTAAGCGGATGGTCGATATCGCGATCGCCGAAGGCGCAACCGCCATCGCTCACGGCGCGACGGGCAAAGGCAACGACCAAGTTCGCTTCGAGCTTACGGCCGCCGCCCTCACGCCGAACATCAAAGTGATCGCTCCTTGGCGCGACGAGGCGTTCCGCGCCGCGTTCCCGGGACGAGCGGAGATGATCGCCTACGCCGAGAAGCACGGCATCAACGTGCAAGCTTCCGCGGCGAAGCCTTACTCGATGGACCGCAATCTGCTGCACATCAGCTTCGAGAGCGGCATGCTCGAGGATCCTTGGTTCGACTCCAGCGCGGACGACGTGCAAGACATGTACGTGCTCAGCGTCTCTCCTGAGGAAGCGCCGGACCAAGCGGAATACGTCGAGCTCGACTTCGAAGCCGGCAACTGCGTCGCCGTTAACGGCGTTAAGCTCAGCCCGCTGGAAGTCATGGAGAAGCTGAACGAGCTGGGCGGCAAGCACGGCATCGGACGCGTCGACATGGTGGAGAACCGCTTCGTCGGCATGAAGAGCCGCGGCGTGTATGAAACTCCGGGCGGCAGCATTCTGTTCACCGCTCACCGCAAGATCGAATCTCTCACGATGGACCGCGAAGTGATGCATCTTCGCGACTCCCTCATTTCGAAATATAGCTCGCTCGTGTACAACGGTTTCTGGTTCGCGCCAGAGCGTCTCGCAATCCAAGCGCTCGTGAACGAAAGCCAGAAGAACGTGACGGGCACCGTACGCCTCAAGCTGTACAAAGGCAACATCATGGCCGCAGGCCTGAAGAGTCCTGTCAGCTTGTACAATCCGCACATCGCCACGATGGAAGCGGACCCTACGCAAGCGTACGATCAAGGCGATGCCACCGGCTTCATCCGCTTGAACGCGCTGCGCTTGAAGGTATCTTCAGGTGTCAACGGCGCTTCGGGCATTAATGGATAAGCACCACCAGAAAGGGAGAAGGGCCGCGAGGCCTGCCGAACCATCCCCCGCGGAAGCGGGGCAATGCGGGAGGCACCTTCGCGGAGCCGGCTCCCCTTTTGCCGTTTAACGGTAACGAACGGATCTACAGGTTTTGTTCTAAGAAATAGAGAGGGGTTATCGAGGCCATGAGCAAGCTGTGGGGCGGTAGATTTACGAAGCAAACCGACCAACTGGTCGAAGAATATACGGCGTCCATTACGTTCGATAAAGAGCTGGCCGAGGAGGATATCCAAGGCAGCCTTGCGCACGTAACGATGCTCGGGAAATGCGGCATTCTTCCGGCGGAGGACGTCGAGAAAATCAAGGATGGCCTGCTGATCGTGCGTCAGCGCATTCTGCGCGGCGAGCATCCTTACGTGGTCGCGGACGAAGACATTCATATGAGCATCGAGAGAGCGCTGATCGAAGAGATCGGTCCGGTCGGCGGCAAGCTGCACACGGGACGCAGCCGCAACGACCAGGTCGCGACGGACATGCACCTGTACTTGCGCAAACGCGTCGTCGAGTTCGTCGAGATGCTGCGCAAGCTGCAGGAAGCGCTGATCGGACAGGCTAAGCAGAATCTCGATACGATCGTGCCGGGCTATACGCATCTGCAACGCGCCCAGCCGATTCTGTTCGCCCACCACCTGATGGCGTACGTCTCGATGTTCGGCCGCGATATCGAGCGCCTGCAAGACAGCTACAAGCGCATCGAT
>Ga0065721_10004007_pt1 | contig 47874 bp, 53 predicted proteins | sample Mesricmetagenome_FD_59108 | JGI IMG/M metagenome (GOLD analysis project Ga0065721, IMG submission 59108) | Mesophilic microbial community from rice straw/compost enrichment Sample: eDNA_1 v2 (version 2) | ecosystem: Engineered > Solid waste > Grass > Composting > Bioreactor | place: USA: Davis...
GCGACTTCGCCACCTTCACCTTCGCCGTGCGCGCGCTGGAGGCGCTGGGCGCCCAGCTCAAGGGCGGCGTGGAGCTGCACTTCACCTACGACGAGGAGTTCGGCGGCGAGCTGGGCCCGGGCTGGCTGCTGAAGAACGGCCTGACCAGGCCCGATCTGGCGCTGGCCGCGGGCTTCAGCTACCAGGTGGTTACGGCACACAACGGTTGCCTGCAGATGGAAGTGACGGTGCACGGCAAGATGGCGCACGCCGCCATTCCCGACACCGGCGTGGACGCGCTGCAGGGCGCGGTGGTGATCCTCAACGCGCTGTACGAGCAGAACCGGCTCTACAAGCAGGTCCGCTCCAAGGTGCCGGGCATCGAGCACCCGTACCTCAACGTGGGCCGCATCGAGGGCGGCACCAACACCAACGTGGTGCCGGGCAAGGTGGTGCTCAAGCTGGACCGCCGCATGATCCCCGAGGAGGACCCGGTGCAGGTCGAGGCCGACATCCGCCGCGTGATCGAGACGGCCGCCGAGCGCTTCCCGGGCATCAGCGTGGACATCCGCCGCATCCTGCTGGCGCGCGCGCTGCAGCCGCTGCCGGGCAACGCGCCGCTGGTGCAGGCGCTGCAGCGCCACGGCAGCGCGGTGTTCGGTGAAGAAATCCCGACTTCGGGCACGCCGCTCTACACCGACGTGCGGCTGTACTGCGAGCATGGCATTCCGGCCGTGATCTACGGTGCCGGCCCGCGCACCGTGCTGGAGAGCCACGCCAAGCGCAACGACGAGCGCCTGGAGCTGGAAGACTTGCGCCGCGCCACCAAGGTGGTGGCGCGCAGCCTGTACGACCTGCTGGCCTGATCGTCGCGCGCGCACCAGACTGGGGCCCGAAGCGGCCCGCCCTGGTGCGCGGCGGACCGCGCCGGGGCATGCACGCCCCGCGCACCCGGGAGCGGCCGCGCACGGCCAATGGCACGGATCATGCGATTGCATACACGATCGCATACCGGAGCCCCCATGATCCCGACCTTCTCCCGCCGCTTCCTCCTGTCCCGCCTGGCCGGTGCGGCCCTGGCCGCTGCCGTTGCCGTTCCGGCGATGGCGCAGGAGCGCGACCTCCGCTTCCAGCTCGACTGGCGTTTCGAGGGCCCCGCGGCCCTGTTCCTGACCCCGGCCGCCAAGGGCTATTTCAAGGCCGAGAAGCTCAACGTCAGCGTGGACGCGGGCAACGGCTCGGGGGGCGCCGTCACGCGCGTGGCCTCGGGCAGCTACGACATGGGCTTCGCCGACCTCGCGGCGCTGATGGAGTTCCACGCCAACAACCCCACGGCGCCGAACAAGCCGGTGGCGGTGATGATGGTCTACAACAACACGCCCGCCGCGGTGCTGGCGCTCAGGAAGAGCGGCATCAAGGCACCGGCGGACCTCAGCAACAAGAAGCTCGGAGCCCCGGTCTTCGATGCGGGACGCCGTGGCTGGCCGATCTTCGCCAAGGCCAATCAGGTGCAGAGCGTGGCCTGGACCAGCATGGATCCGCCGCTGCGCGAGACGATGCTGGTGCGCGGCGACATCGACGCCATCACCGGCTTCAGCTTCACCTCGCTGCTGAACCTGGAAGCGCGCGGCGTCAAGACCGAGGACGTCGTGATCCTTCCCTACGCCACCCATGGCGTGAAGCTCTACGGCAACGCGATCATCGCGGGCGAGGAGTTCCTGAAGAAGAATCCCGAGGCCGTCAAAGCCTTCCTGCGCGCCTTCACGCGCGGCGTCAAGGACGTGATCGCCGATCCGCAGGCGGCCATCGGCTTCGTCAAGCAGCGCGACGGCATCATCAACGAGGCGCTGGAGCTGCGCCGGCTCAAGCTGGCGATGGACCATACGGTGCTCACGCCCGATGCCAAGGCCGAGGGCTTCGGCGACATCAACCCGGCGCGCCTGACGCTGATGGCCAGCCAGGTTTCGGATGCGTACGCCACCAAGGAGCGCGTCAACGCCACGGCGGTGTGGAACGGCGGCTTCCTGCCGCCGGCGGTCGAGCGCAACATCTTCGCCGCGGTCAAGAAGTGAAGCCCTTCGTCGATTTCCACCAGGTCTGGCTCGCCTACAACGACACGCTGCTGGCCCAGGGCCAGTACGCGGTNGAGGACATCTCGCTGNNGGNGCGCNANGGCGAGTTCATCGCCATCGTCGGCCCNTCGGGNTGCGGCAAGNGCACCTTCATGAAGCTGGCCACGGGCTTGCGCCGGCCCAGCAAGGGCACGGTGGTCATCGACGGCCAGGAGGTGACCGGGCCGCTGAAGATCACCGGCATGGCCTTCCAGGCGCCGAGCCTGCTGCCCTGGCGCACCACGCTGGAGAACGTGCTGCTGCCGCTGGAGATCGTGGAGCCCTGGCGTTCCAGCTTCCGCGCCAAGCGCGCCGAGTACGTGGAAAAGGCGCGTGCGCTGCTGGCGGGCGTGGGTCTCTCGGGTTACGAGGACAAGTTTCCTTGGCAACTGTCTGGAGGCATGCAGCAGCGCGCCAGCATCTGCCGCGCGCTCATCCACGAGCCGCGCATGCTGCTGCTGGACGAGCCCTTCGGCGCGCTGGACGCGTTCACGCGCGAGGAGCTGTGGTGCACGCTGCGCGACCTGCAGGCCGCGCGCGGCTTCAACGTGATCCTGGTCACGCACGACCTGCGCGAGAGCGTGTTCCTGGCCGACACGGTGTACGTGATGAGCAAGAGCCCGGGCCGCTTCGTGGTGCGGCGCGAGATCGAGCTGCCGCGCCCGCGCGACCTGGAAGTGACCTACACGCCGGCCTTCACCGACATCGTGCACGAGCTGCGCGGGCACATTGGCGCCATGCGCAAGAGCGGCGTGGCGCTGGCGCAGTGAGCGACTACGCGAGCTTGAGCGGACCCCAAGTTCACTCGGGCCCGACGTTCCGTTCGTACTGCCCCTTCGATACCTCAGGGCAGGGTGCGCCTATGGCGCATCGAAGTACGAGTCCGACAGGCTGCGATGGCGGCACCACGGCGAGGGCCGTTCATCCTTCGACGCGCCCGCAGGGCGCGCCCTGTGCTGAGGTATCGAAGCATCAGGACGAACGGAACACCTCACCAACAAGCAAGAAGTTGATTCGAGATGGACAAGAAACTCCAGGCCGCCGCGCCCTGGCTGCTGCTGGCCGCCACGGTGCTGCTGTGGCAGCTGCTGTGCACGGCTTTCGACGTGAGCGAATTCGTCTTCCCCAGCCCGCTGCGCATCGCGCAGCAGGCGTGGGAGCACCATGCCGCCATCCTCTCGCACGCCTGGCGCACCTTCTGGGTGACGATGGTGGGCTTTGCCATCGCCATCGTGGTGGGTGTGCTGCTGGGCGCGCTCATGGGCAGCTCCAAGCTGGCCTACAACGCGATGTACCCGCTGATGACGGGCTTCAACGCGCTGCCCAAGGCGGCCTTCGTGCCGATCCTGGTGGTGTGGTTCGGCATCGGCGTGGGGCCGGCGGTGCTCACGGCCTTCCTGATCAGCTTCTTCCCGATCATGGTCAACATCGCCACCGGGCTGGCGACGCTGGAGCCCGAGCTGGAGGACGTGCTGCGCGTGCTGGGCGCCAAGCGCCGCGACGTGCTGATCAAGGTGGGCCTGCCGCGTTCGCTGCCCTACTTCTACGGCTCGCTGAAGGTGGCGATCACGCTGGCCTTCGTGGGCACCACGGTGAGCGAGATGACCGCGGCCAACGAGGGCATCGGCTACCTGCTGGTATCGGCGGGCAGCTCGATGCAGATGGGCCTGGCCTTCGCCGGCCTGCTGGCCGTGGGCCTCATGGCCATGGTGATGTACGAGTTCTTCGCCGTGGTGGAGAAGCGCACGACGGCCTGGGCGCATCGCGGGCAAGGTTGATGCAGGCAACGGCGTGCGCCCTGCGCAGAATCCGCCCATGCCGCACGCCCTCGCCCCCGACCTGGCCCTCTCGCTCCTGCGCCGCGCCAACGGCATCGCCCGGCATGCGCTGGCGCGCGGCCACCACCCCTTCGGCGCGCTGCTGGCGGCGCCCGATGGCACGGTGCTGATGGAGCAAGGCAACGTGGACAGCGTCAACCACGCCGAGGCCGTGCTCGCGCGCGAAGCGGCCGAGCGCTTCGACCCCGATTTCCTCTGGCGCTGCACCCTGGTCACCACCGTGGAGCCCTGCGCCATGTGCGCCGGCACGCAGTACTGGGCCCACATCGGCGGCCTGCTCTACGGCCTGAGCGAGCGCGAGTTGTTGCAACTCACCGGCGCGCATCCCGAGAACCCCACCCTGGACCTGCCCTGCCGCGAGGTCTTCGCCCGCGGCCAGAAGCCCATCGCCGTCATGGGCCCGGTTCCCGAACTGCGGGAGGAAATCGCGGCGCTGCACCGCGATTTCTGGCGCCGGTCCTGAAGCCTTTCGTCGGCCTGCCGGCGGGGCGGGGCCCGTCGTTTGCCCTTTGAGATCACTGCCCGTCCACGGCCTGCCTGGCGCAGGTGTTGGGACGTGTGGAGCCGCGGTTCACCGGCGCCACGCAGGACGGGCTGACCCAAGAAGGAGCAAGACCATGAAGAAATCCGTTCTCACCGCCCTGATCGCCGCCGCTCTCGGCTCCACCGCCGTCATGGCACAGAGCCAGGGCATGGGCTCGTCCAGTGCGACCGGCATATCGGCCACCCCCGCCGCGGGCATGACGGGCTCGGGCATCGCCCAGGACGACGCCAGCGCGACGGCCGGCAGCAGCATCGACCGCAGCAGCCAGAGCTACGACAGCGGCAACAGCGGCCGTGACGCGGCACAGCGCGGCATGGGCAGCGGCACCTCCGACGGCATGGCAGGCGACGTCGCCACCGGCACGCAAGGCGCCACCACCGGCAGCGGCACGCTGGACGGTACCGCGGGCAGCAGCGACACGATGGGCGCGACCACGGGCAGCGGCGCCACGACCGACAGCACCCAGGGCAGCACCACGACCTACGGCAGCGGCAGCAACGCCCAGGCCACCGGCAGCGGCACGATGGGCAGCGGTGCGCAGGGCACCACCACGACCTACGACAGCGGCAGCAGCGCCATGACCACCGGCAGCGGTGCCGCCGGCCGTGCCTATGACGGCAGTACCTCCTCCGGCCCGGCCAGCCGCGCGGAAGTGGCTGCCGACCGCGACCGCGCGATGCGCAGCGATCGCTGGATCTTCAACGACCTGGACGGCGTGCGCCGCCTCGACCCGGGCGAGAACAGCCACACGGGCCGCGTCTACAAGGGGTCGGCCGAGGAGTACTGAAACTGAGCGACAGGCGCCTCGGGGCTGCGGCGCTTCAAGGCTGCAGTCCCCGCGCCTGCTCCAGGCTCTCGCGCACCCGCTGCGCGGCCTCCGCGTCGGCCGGCATCAGCGCCAGCAGCCGTTCCCACAGCGTCACCGCTTCGTCGCGCCGGCCGGCGCGCTGCGCCGCCGTGGCGGCCAGGGCCAGGGCCTTGGGATGCTTCGGGTCCGCCTCCAACGCCCGTGCCACCAGCACCATGGGCTCGCCCTCCAGCGAGCCGCGCTGCACGGTGGCAATGGCGTCGGCCGCGTCGGCCAGCAGGTCCGCGTCCTCGGGCGCCAACTGCAACGCCTGGCGCCAAGCGGCGGCGGCCTCGTCCCAGCGTTCCAGCACTTCCAGCGAGCGCGCCAGCGTGAACCAGCCGGGAAGGTCCTCGGGCTGCGCCAGCAGCCGCGTGGACAGGCGCTGCACCATGCCCTCCATGTCGGCCTCGGCCAAGCGGTGCGGCGGCGCCGCGTCGCGGCCGATGGCCTGTGGCGCCCCCAGCCGCGCATAGCTCAGCACGGCCGCCAGCGGCAGCAGCAGCGCCGCCAGCGCGCGCGGCCCCCAGCGCCCAGCCCGTCCCGCCACGGGCTGCAGCACCAGCAGCATGACCACCACGCCCAGCACGCCCGCGGCCAGCCAGAAACCCAGCAGCGGCGACATCAGGCGCCCTCCCCGGCCCGCTCGGCCTGGTCCTGCGCGGCCTCGCGGTCCGGCCCAACGGCTGCGGCCCCGGGGCGCAGGCGCCGCCACAGCACCAGCCCCCCGCCGCCCAGCAGGATGAAGGGGCCGAGCCATAGCAGCAGCGTCTGCGGCGTGCGCGGCGGCTCGTAGAGCACGAAGTCGCCGAAGCGCTGGACCATGAAGGCCCGCACCTCGTCGTCGCTGCGCCCGGCCGCGACCTGCGCCTGGATCTGCTCGCGCAGGTCCAGCGCCACCGGGGCGTTGGACTCGGCCAGGGTCTGGTTCTGGCACACCGGGCAGCGCAGCGACTGCGCCAGGCGGTGCGCGCGCGCCTCCTGCTCGGCCGGCAAGGGCGCCGCGCCGGTCAGACCCGAGGCCAGCGCCGCGCAGGCGAGCACGATGGCGCGCCTCACCGCTGCAGCCCCTTCCACAGCGGCCAGAACTCCCGTTGCAGCACCTGCGGCGTGAGCGCTCCGGCAAAGCGCCAGCGCACGATGCCCTGGGCGTCGATCACGAAGGTCTCCGGCACGCCGCTGACGCCCCAGTCCAGCGCGGCGCGGCCGTCGGCGTCCTGCACGTTGGTCTCGAAGGGAGCACTGCCGGCGCCGCGCAGCCAGTCGCGCGCCGCCGCGGGCTGGTCCTTGTAGTTGAGGCCGATCACCGTCACTCCGCGCACGGCGAGCTGCTGCAACTGCGGCAGCTCCTCCCGGCAGGGTCCGCACCACGAGGCCCAGACGTTGAGCACCCAGGGCCGGCCCTGCAGCGCGCTGCTGGCCAGCAGCTCATCGGGCGCCTCCAGCCTGGGCAGCTCGAAGGCCGGCGCGGGCTGGCCCACCAGCGCCGAAGGCAGTGCGCGCGGGTCGCGCTGCAGGCCGTGCGCCAGCAGCAGCACCAGCGCCAGCAGCAGGGCCAGCGGCAGCAGCGCGCGCCAGCGGCCGGCCGCTCCCGCGGGGGTCGGCTCGCGCCGGTGGCGGACGGGTGACGGTACGGCCATGGAAGCTCCCTCTGACTGGCGGATCACGAAGGCCGGCGTCGCGCGGCCGGCGCCCCGCCTCGGACCGGTTCGGCACGCGAACGCCGCTGGCGGTCCAGTGCCGACAGCGCGCCGCCCAGCGCCATCAGCAGCACGCCAGCCCAGATCCAGTTCACCATCGGTTTGAGTTGCAACCGCAACGCCCAGCGGCCGGCCCCCAGCGGGTCGCCCAGCGCCACGTAGAGGTCGCGCCAGGGGCCGCGGTCTATGGCTGGCACGGCCAGGGTCTGGTCCTGGGCACGGAAGGCGCGGCGCTGGGGCGCCAGCTGCGCCACCGGCGTGCCGTCCCCGCGCCACACCGCCACGCGGGCCTGCACGCCATCATGGTTCACGCCCTGCAGCGGCTGCACCGCTTGCAATTCCACGCGGTACGGGCCCAGCGTGGCGCTCTCGCCCACGGCCATGGGCAACTCGCGCTCGATCTCCAGACCCTTGACCGCGCACACGCCCAGCACGAACACGCCTACGCCCAGGTGCGCCAGCCGCATACCCCAGGCGGCGCGGCCCGCGCGCGGCTGGCGCAGCACCTGTTGCAGCGTGGTGGCGAAGACCCAGCCTGCCAGCCACAGCCCCAGGCCGAACAGCGGGCTCCAGTGGCCCAGCAGCGCCATCGCGGCCAGGGCGGCCAGCGCGCTGGCCGCCGCCGCCCAGCGCAGCCGGCGCGCCAGCGGCAACGCCTCGGTGCGCCCCCAGGCGGCAAAAGGCGCCGCGCCCATCAGGAACACCGCGGGCGCCAGCAGCGGGACCATCACGGCCTCGAAGTACGGCGCGCCCACCGAGATGCGCGCACCACCCGCGGCCTCCAGCGCCATCGGGTACAGCGTGGCCAGCAGCACCGAGGCCGCGGCCACCGCCATCAGCAGCAGGTTCAGCAGCAACAGCGTCTCGCGCGACAGCGGCGCGTGCGCCGCCGCGGCCGAGCCGCGCGGCGGGCGCAGCGCCCACAGCATCAGCGCCCCGCCGACCAGGACAACGATCAGCGCCAGGATGAACAGGCCGCGCCGCGGGTCGGTGGCGAAGGCGTGCACCGAGGTCACCACGCCCGAGCGCACGATGAAGGTCCCGATGAGCGCCAGCGCGAAGCCGGCGATGCACAGCAGCAGCACCGCGCCCGTCTGCCCGCCGCGGCGCTGTGCCAGCGCCAGCACGTGCAGCAGCGCCGTGCCGACGAGCCAGGGCAGCAGCGCGGCGTTCTCCACCGGGTCCCAGAACCACCAGCCACCCCAGCCCAGGACGTAGTAGGCCCAGGCGCTGCCCAGGCCGATGCCCAGGCTCAGCAGGGCCCAGCTCGTCAGCACCCAGGGCCGCAGCCAGCGTGCCCATTCGGGGCGCAGCTCGCGCTCCCACAGCACCGCCAGCGCGAAGGCGAAGGGCACGGCGAAGCCCACGTAGCCCAGGTACAGCGCCGGTGGGTGCAGCACCATGGCCGGGTCCTGCAGCAGCGCGTTGAGGTCCGCGCCATCGGGCGGCGGCGGCACCAGCCGCGTGAAGGGGGACGAGGCCAGCAACACGTAGAGGCCGAAGGCAGCCACCAGCAGGCCCATGGCGCCCAGCAGCCGCAGCGCGAAGCCTTCGGGCAGGCCGTGGCTGAAGCGCGCCACCGCCGCGCCCCACAGCGCCAGCACCAGCAGCCACAGCAGCATCGAGCCCTCGTGGCTGCCCCACACGGCGGCGATGCGGTAGGCCAGCGGCAGCGTGGAGTGGGCATGCTCGGCCACGTAGCGCACGGAGAAGTCCAGCGCGACGAAGCTCCAGGCCAGGCCCAGCAGCGACAGCGCCAGCAGCACGCAGCTCGCCGCCGCGCAGCGGCGCGCCAGGCGCAGGAGCGGTTGCGTTTGCACTGCGGCCTCGCCCTCGGGGGACGTGCCCGCGGCCAGCGCAGCGCCGCCGTCCGAGGCAAGCACCACGGGAGCCACCGTGCCGCGCGCCAGCGCACGCAGCGGCAGCAGCGCCTGCAGCAGCGCGATCCACAGCGCCAGGATGGCGGCGAAGTGCGCCAGCTCCGGGATCACGGCTTCACCCATGCCGGCCGGGATTCCCCGACGGGCGGCCTGTAGTTCTCGTCATGCTTGGCCAGCACCTCGTGCGCATCGAACACGCCGTCGCTGCCCAGCCGCCCGCCCGCCACCACGCCCTGCCCTTCGCCGAACAGGTCGGGCAGCAGCCCGCTGTAGCGCACCGGCACGCGGCCCGCGCCGTCGGCCACCACGAAGTGCACCGTCATGCTGCCGGGCTCGCGCCGTATCGAGCCCGACTCCACCACGCCGCCCAGGCGCAGGCGCTGCTGCGGATCGGGCCGCTGCTGCAGCAACTCGCCGGGGCCGAGGAAGAAGTTCAGGTTCTGCCGCAGCGCGCCGAGCACCAGCGCCACGGCCAGTGCCAGCAGTCCCACCACGGCGGCCACGGCGGCCGCGCGACGCCGGCGCGGCGTCATTGGCGCGGCTCCCGCGGCTGTCCGGGCGCCGGACGGCCCTCCCGCAACGCCGCCGCGCCCGGTGGCGGCAGGCGCCGGCTGCGCCGCCACAAGGCGAAGAACTCGCCGCCCAGCGCCAGCAGCGCCACGCCCCAGCCGGTCCAGACATAGGCCCCGTAGCCGCCCATGTCCCACAGCAATGCCCAGTCGATGCTCATCGCCACGCCCCCACGGTCGGCCGCGGCCTCGGGGGCGCGGCGCGCTGCTCGGCCAGGATGCAGCGCGCGCGCAGCAGCGCCATGGCCGCGGCGTAGGCCCAGGCGGCCAGCGTCATGCACACCAGTGCGGCCAGCTGGCTGGGCTCCATGGCCGCGCCGCGCGGCGTGAGCGTGGCGCCCTGGTGCAGCGTGTTCCACCAGTGCACCGAGAACCAGATGACGGGCAGGTTCACCGCGCCCACCAGCGCCAGCAGCGCGGCCAGCCGCGCCGCGCGCCGCTCGTCGTCGAAGGCCGCGCGCAGCGCGATCACGCCCAGGTACAGGAACAGCAGCAGCAGTTGCGAGGCCAGCCGCGCGTCCCAGGCCCACCAGGTGCCCCAGGTGGGCCGTCCCCACAGCGCGCCGCTGAGCAGCGCCAGGGCGCAGAACAGCGCGCCCGTGGGCGCCAGGCCCTGCGCCAGCGCCGAGGCCACCCGGCCGCGCCACACCAGCGCCACGGCGGACCAGAAGGCCATCACCGCATAGAGCCACAGCGACATCCACGCCGAGGCCACGTGCAGCGCCAGCAGCCGCACCGACTCGCCCTGCCTCGCGTCGGCCGGCGTGACGAAGAACGCGAGCCACAGCCCCAGCAGCGCGGGCGGCAGCCCCAGCAGCGCCAGCGGTCCCCACCAGCGCGCCACCCAGGATTCGAACGCGGGTGGCGAGGCCAGGCGGCGCCACGGTGCCCAGGCCGGCACCGCGCCACGGGTGCTTGGCAGGGAGGCGGAAGGCATGCTCATGCGGTGTGCTCCTCCTGCTCAATCCAGGCCCATGCGCAGGGCCGCCAGCGTGGCCCAGGGCAGCAGCGCCAGCGCCGCGGCCAGCAGCGCGCCCAGCAGCCAGGGCGCGGCCGGCTCGCCCTGCGCCGTGCCGATGCCCAACAGCAGCACCGGCACCGCCAGCGGCAGCACCAGCAGCGCCAGCAGCATCCCGCCGCCGCGCGAGCCCAGCGTCAGCGCCGCGCCCAGCGCGCACAGCATCACCAGCGTGGGCAGGCCCAGCAGCAGCGACAGCGCCAGCGCCGGCCAGCGCGCCGGCTCCAGGCCGTAGAACGGCAACAGCAGGGCGCTGGCCGGCAGCAGCAGCGTGCAGGCGAGGCCATGCCCCAGCAACCGCCCGCCCAGCACCGCCAGCGGCGCCGGCGCGAGCAACTGCTGCTCCAGCACGCCGTTGGCCAGGTCGGCCTGGAACAGGCGCAGGCTGCCCAGCAGCACCGCCAGCAGCGCGGCCGTCCACGCCGCCGCCGGCGCCACCTGCCGCAGCAGCCGCACCTCGCCGCCCAGCGCCAGCGGCAGCAGCGCCAGCACCAGCGTGAAGAAGCCCAGTGCCGCCAGCGCGTCGAAGCGCTCGCGCAGCAGCAGCCGCAGCTCGCGCCGCAGGCTGGTGAGCAGTGCCGCGGCGGTGCCGGCCGTGGTGGCGCTCAGGCCACCGGTACGGCTTCGGCGCCCAGGTGCAACCGGGTCAACGAGGGTGTCGAGGAAGGCCATGAGTCATGGGTGCTGATGAGGGCCACGCCGCCGCGCTCCAGGTGCAGCGACAGGCGCACGGTGAAATCCAGCCGCGCAGCCTCGTCCAGCGCCGTCAGCGGCTCGTCGAGCAGCCACAGCCGCCGTCGGGTGAGCACCAGCCGCGTGAGCGCCACGCGCCGGCGCTGGCCCTGCGACAGCTGGCGCAGCGGCACGCGCGCCAGCGCGTCCAGCCCCGCGCCCTGCAGCGCCTGCTCGATGCGCGACTCGGCCAGCGCCTCGCCGCCCAGGCGCAGCAGGTGGTCCAGGTTCTGCACGGCATCGAGCGCCTCGTGCAGCCCGTCGCGGTGGCCGACGTAGCAGGCTTCCTGGCACATCGCCTCGCGCGCCGCGCCGCCGCTGAGCGCCTGCCAGCGCAGCTGCCGCGCATGCAGCGGCTGCAGCCCGGCCAGGCTGCGCAGCAGCGTGGTCTTGCCCGTGCCGTTGGCGCCCTCCACCAGCAGCGCCTGCCCCGGTCGCAGCGCCAGGTCGAAGCCCTGGCACAGCAGCCGGCCGCCGCGCACGAGCTGCAGGTCGATGACGCGCAGCATGCGGCCGGGCCTAGCGCACCGTCTCCACGCCGGACATGTCGGGCAGCTTGTGCGCGATACCCTTGTGGCAGTCGATGCAGGTCTTCTGCCCGCTGGCCAGCTCGGTGCTGTGCGCGGCCGTGGCGCGCGGGCTTTGGCGCGTGAAGTCCATGGACTCGAACTGGTGGCAGTTGCGGCACTCCAGCGAGTTGTTGGCCTTGAGCCGCTCCCACTCGTGCTCGGCCAGCGTGCGGCGCATGGCGGCGAACTTCTCCGGCGTGTCGATGGTGCCGAAGACCTTGCCCCAGACCTCCTTGGAGGCCTGCATCTTGCGCGCCATCTTGTCGGTCCAGTTGTGCGGCACGTGGCAGTCGCTGCACTTGGCGCGCACGCCGGAGCGGTTGGTGAAGTGGATGGTGCCCTGCAGCTCCTGGTAGACGTTGTCGCGCATTTCGTGGCAGCCGGTGCAGAACTTCTCGGTGTTGGTGGCCTCCAGCGCGGTATTGAAGCCGCCCCAGAAGATGATGCCGGCGATGAAGCCGCCCACGGTGAGGAAGCCCAGGCTGTAGTAGCGGCTGGGCATGCGCAGCACCTTCCAGTAGCGGCGCAGCAGGTTGATGGGGCCCTTGAGCATGTGTACGGCCCTTTCAGCGCCGCGGCGCGCCGCTGCCGCCCTGCTGGCGCTGCTGCTCCGCGCGCAGCAGGTCGTTCACGTCCACGAAGCGGTTGTCCACCAGCGGCTTGAGGTCGGCCTGCGGGACGTGGCACTGGGTGCAGAAGTAGCGCCGCGGCGAGAGCTCGGCCAGGTGGTTGCCCTGCCGGTCCTGGAAGTGGGTGATGCTGATCATGGGCGCGCCGCTGGTCTGCGTCTGGGTGCGCGCATGGCAGAACATGCAGCGGTTGGCGCTCTTGTCGAGCTGGTAGTTGTCGATCTTGTGCGGGATCACCGGCGGCTGCATGGCGTAGTTGCGCGCGCGCCGGATGTCGGAGTTGTCGGAGTTGACCAGCGGCGGCGGCGGGGTGGTCTCCATGATGGGCGCGCCGCGCATGCGGTCGGTCACGTCCACCGCCAGCGCCACGCCGGCCACCGCGGCGGCGCCCAGGCCCAGCACGATCCCGAGGGCTTGCTTGAGCTTCATACCGTGCCTCCTTGCGGCGGCAGCCCGCCGGCCTTGCGGATGGCCACGGCGCACTTCTTGTAATCCGTCTGCAGCGAGATCGGACAGGTGGCGTCGAGCGTGACCTTGTTGATGAGCTGGCTGGCATCGAAGAAGGGCACGAACACCAGCCCGCGCGGGGGCTTGTTGCGACCGCGCGTCTCCACGCGGGTGCGCATGCTGCCGCGCCGGGACGTGAGCTCCACGATCTCGCCGCGGCGCACGCCGATGGCGCGCGCGTCCTCGGGGTGCATGAAGCACACGGCGTTGGGAAAGGCGCGGTAGAGCTCGGGCACGCGCCGCGTCATGGTGCCGGTGTGCCAGTGCTCCAGCACCCGGCCCGTGCACAGCCAGTACGGGAAGTCCTTGTTGGGCTCCTCCGCCGCGGGCTCGTAAGGCAGCGCCCACAGCACGGCCTTACCGTCGGGGTTGCCGTAGAAGCGGAAGCCCTCGCCGGCCTTGACGTAGGGGTCGGTGCCCTCGCGGTAGCGCCAGCGCGTCTCCTTGCCGTCCACCACCGGCCAGCGCAGGCCCGTGACCTTGTGGTAGGTGTCGAAGGGCGCCAAGTCATGCCCGTGGCCGCGGCCGAAGCTGGCGTACTCCTCGAACAGGCCCTTCTGCACGTAGAAGCCGGCCGAGCGCGCGTCGTCGTTGTCGTAGCCGGCTTCCATGTCGGTGAGCGGGAAACGGTCCACCGCGCCGTTGCGGAACACCAGGTCGTGCAGCGTCTTGCCGCGCCACTGGGGCTTGGCCGCCAGCAGTTCCGCGGGCCAGACCTCCTCCATGCGGAAGCGCTTGGTGAACTCCATGATCTGCCACAGGTCCGAGCGTGCCTGCCCCGGCGGCTTGACCAGCTGGTGCCAGAACTGCGTGCGGCGCTCGGCGTTGCCGTAGGCGCCCTCCTTCTCCACCCACATCGCCGTGGGCAGGATCAGGTCGGCGGCCATGGTGGAGACCGTGGGATAGGGGTCGGACACCACCACGAAGTTGTTCGGGTTGCGGAAGCCCGGATAGATCTCCTGCACCACGTTGGGCCCGGCCTGCATGTTGTTGTTGGCCATCACCCAGTAGGCGTTGAGCTTGCTGTCCTTGAGCATGCGGCTCTGCAGCACCGCGTGGTAGCCGGGCTTGTCGGGGATGGTGCCCTCGGGGCATTGCCAGATGTGCTCGGCCTCGGCGCGGTGCTTGGGGTTGGTCACCACCATGTCCGCGGGCAGCCGGTGGCTGAAGGTGCCCACCTCGCGCGCGGTGCCGCAGGCCGAGGGCTGGCCGGTGAGCGAGAACGGGCTGTTGCCCGGGGTGCTGATCTTGCCGGTGAGCAGGTGCAGGTTGTAGAGCAGGTGCGAGCACCAGGTGCCGCGCGTGTGCTGGTTGAAGCCCATGGTGAAGAAGGACATCACCTTGACCTTCGGGTCGGCATACAGCCGCGCCAGCGCCTGCAGCCGCTCGCGCGGCACGTTGGAGAGCTTGGCCGTGTAGTCCAGCGTGTAGGTGCTGACGAAGCGCGCGTACTCGTCGAAGGTCGCGGGCTGGCCGCCGCCGGCGTTGTTCCAGTTCTTGGCCTTTTGCTGCAGCGGGTGCTCCGGGCGCAGGCCGTAGCCAATGTCGGTGTTGCCCATCATGAAGCGCGTGTGGCGGTCCACGAACTCGCGATTCACGGCCTTGTTCTGGATGATGTAGTTGGCGATGTAGTTGAGGATCGCCAGGTCGGTCTGCGGCCTGAAGGTGAGCGTGAGGTCGGAGAGGTCGTAGCAGCGGTGCTCGTACACCGACAGCGTGGCCACCTTGACGTGCGGCGCGGACAGGCGCCGGTCGGTCACGCGCGTCCACAGGATGGGGTGCATCTCCGCCATGTTCGAGCCCCACAGCACGAAGGCGTCGGCCTGCTCGATGTCGTCGTAGCAGCCCATGGGCTCGTCCATGCCGAAGGTGCGCATGAAGCCCGCCACGGCCGAGGCCATGCAGTGGCGCGCGTTGGGGTCGATGTTGTTGGAGCGCAAGCCCGCCTTCATCATCTTGGCCGCGGCATAGCCCTCCCAGACCGTCCACTGCCCCGAGCCGAACATGCCGATGGCGGTGGGGCCCTTCTCCTTGAGCACGCGCTTGAACTGCGCGGCCATGGTGTCGAAGGCCACGTCCCAGCTCACGGGCTGGAACTCGCCGTCCTTGGCGTAGCGGCCGTCCTTCATGCGCAGCAGCGGCTGGGTGAGCCGGTCCTCGCCGTACATGATCTTGGACAGGAAGTAGCCCTTGACGCAGTTGATGCCGCGGTTGACCTCGGCGTTGGGGTCGCCATGGGTGGCGACCACGCGCCCCTCCTTGACGGCCACGTTGACGCCGCAACCGACGCCGCAGAAGCGGCACGGCGCCTTGGACCACTTGAGCTGCGTGCGCGCGGCGTCGGTGACGACGTTCTGCGCCGCCGCGTCCAGCGGCAGCCCCGCGGCCAGCGCGGCGCTGGCCGCGGCGCTGGCGCGCACGAACTCGCGCCGCGTGCAGCCGCAGCCCTGGGCCTCGGGCGCGCCTTCGCCCCGGGCCTCGACGATGGGAATGGGAACGGGAATGGACATGCGTGGCTCCCTGTAGATCACGTCATGGGTTGCTGCATCACGGCCCAGGGCTCGGCGTGCTGGTACACCAGCGCCACGTTGAGCACCCCGGGCAGGTCCCGCAGCGCCGACAGCGACTGCATGACGCCGTCCGCGCTGTCGTGTTCGAGCACCGCCACCAGCCGCCCGTCCTCGGCCCACTGCGCCAGCGTGGCGCCAGGCAGTGCGGGGATGTCCTGGCGCAGCCGCGACACGGCCGCGGGACGGGCCTGCACCAACACGCCGGCGATGTGCAGCTCGCGTTCGCCCGGGGCCGTCACGGCGTGTACCCCGGCAGCCGTCCGGACAGGAGCTGGTACATCCACACGATGAAACCCCAGCCCGCCACCGTGACCACGGCCAGCACGGGCGCCGTCACGATGGTCAGAAACAGGAAGCTGCGCGTTTCCTCCTGCTTGGTGGAAGGGGCGTCCGGATCGGCGGGGTGGACGGCGGAGCCGGCGGGCTCAGGGGGGATGGGCGAGGACTTCATCGGCGGTGGTATCCCTTGGGCGATGGCCCGGTGAAATCCCGGGCAATGCCTGTGCCCATCGCATGCACTTTCCGATGCAAAGGCGATGCAACCCCCCAGTTGCCTTGGAGACCAACCCTGGTACACCCAGGACACAGGACCGCCCGGCGCCCTGGGCAACCACGCGGACGGCTCGAACCTGACGCCGGAGGGAAAGGGTCCGATCCGGCACGCCACGCAGGCCTCGAACGGCGGCCGGCAACATCGGCGGCAAAGGACGGCGCGGCGGGCGGTAAGGACTTACCGTCAATCCTGATGGCGTTGCAAACGGCGGGCCGCCGTATGGCGGCGGGAGTGCCGCGGCCGCTCTGCGACACTGGCGGCTTCCCGTCGCAACGCCCGGCCCGCCGCGGCCGCTGTACGCCGCATGGCTTGGCACGCAGAACTCTCGATCCGCTATTTCCGCGACAACGAGCGCACCGTCGCGCTGGACCGCCACGAGGGCCCGCTGCGGGTGCTGCAGCGGCTCTATCCCGAAGGCCCGCGCGTGTGCCACCACGTGCTGGTGCATCCGCCCGGTGGGGTGGCCGGCGGCGACGAGTTGCACCTGTCGCTGCAGCTGGAGCCCGGCAGCCATGCGCTGCTGACCACGCCCGGCGCCACGCGCTTCTACCGCAGCCTGGGCGAAACGGCGCTGCAGCGCGTGCAGGCCACGCTGCAGGGCGACGCGCGGCTGGAGTGGATGCCGCTGGAAGCCATCGCCCACGACGCTTGCCGCGCCGAGAACCGCCAGCGCTTCGAGCTGCGCGACGCGGCGCAGATGATCGGCTGGGACCTGATCGCGCTGGGCCTGCCCGCCGCGAACGACCCGTGGCGGCGCGGCAGCTTCCTGCAGCACCTGGAGCTGCCGGGGCTGTGGCTGGAGCGCGGCCACATCGAGGCCGCCGACACGCGGCTGCTGGACAGCCCGCTGGGCTGGGCCGGGCGCCGGGTGTTGGGCACGCTGTGGTTCGCCAGCGCGCAGCCGCTGCCCGCGGCGCTGCGCGAGGCGCTGCTGGAAGCCGGCCGCGCGCTGTGCGAGGGCGAGCCCCGCGCCGGCGTCACCAGCCCCTCGCCGCGCGTGGTGGTGCTGCGCATGCTGGCCGAGCGCGTAGAGCCGGCGCAGCGGCTGATGCAGCAGCTGTGGGCGCGCTGGCGCGAAGCCGCCTGGCAGCTGCCGGCCTGCGCGCCGCGGGTGTGGAGGACCTGAGAACCGCGTGGAGCTTGCCGCTGGCGTGCCCGCGGCACAGCCGTGGCCGGAGGTCTTGCAGAGGCGGAATCGAGGCGCTGCTGGCGGCCTGAGCCCCCCAGCCCCAGCGCCCGCGGGCGCGGCGGTTGCCGGCGAGACGTCGATGCACCGCCTGAACCACCGCCGTCCCGGCGCCGCCCCATGAGCACCGAGCTCGACAAGATGCTCGCCGGCGAGCTCTACGACCCGCTGGACGCGCAGCTCACCGCCATGCGCGAGCGCGCCCGCGACCTGTGCCAGACGCTCAACGTCACGCGCGAGACGCAGGGCCACGTGCGCCGGCGCATCCTGGAGCAGCTGCTGGGCGCCGGCGGCGACACGGTGCGCATGCAGCCGCCCTTCCATTGCGACTACGGCGTCAACATCGAGCTCGGCGAGAGCGTGTTCTTCAACTTCAACTGCGTGGTGCTGGACGTGTGCCGCGTGCGCATCGGCCACTTCACGCTCTTCGGCCCCGCCGTGCAGATCTACACCGCCATGCACCCGCTGGACGCCGCGCTGCGCCGCCAGCAGGAGTACGGCACCCCGGTGGAGATCGGCGACGACGTGTGGGTGGGCGGCGGCGCCATCATCCTGCCGGGCGTGCGCATCGGCTCGCGCGCCGTCATCGGCGCCGGCAGCATCGTCACGCGCGACGTGCCCGAAGGCGTGTTCGCCGCGGGCAACCCCTGCCGCGTGATTCGCAAGCTCGACACCTGAGCTCCGTCAGCGCCGCTGCGCGGCACACGGCGGCCGGGCGAGAGCAGCGATGGACGCTTTTTCAAGCGCGCCTGCCGCAAGCCGGGGGAAAGCGCCGGGCTTCAGGGCAAACCCGGAGCCGTGACGAAGGGGCGGTTGCGTATCCCGCAGACGCGGGTTCCCGCCCGCGTCGCGGCACGCTGCCGCGGGCCTCCGGACCCCTTTTCAACAGGAACAGGAGAGCACGCATGAACCACCGCTTCACACGCCTTGCTTTCGCCGCCGCCGTGCTGGGCGGCGCCCTGCCGCTGCCAGCGCTCGCGCATGACCCGGGCCACGGCGCGCACATGCACGACCTGCGCGTGCGCCTGGAGGGCTACCAGGAGGTGCCTTCGGTCTCCACCGCCGCACGCGCCAACTTCCGTGCCACGGTGGACCACCACGCCAAGCTCATCAGCTGGCGGCTGAGCTATGCCGACCTGGAGGGCGACGTGCAGCAGGCGCACATCCACTTCGCACAGCCCGGCGTCAACGGCGGCATCACGGTGTTCCTGTGCACCAACCTTGGCAACGGCCCGGCCGGCACGCCGCTGTGCCCGGGGCCGCGCAGCGGCATGCTCACCGGCAGCATCACGCCCAATGACGTCAGCCCCGACATCGCGGCCACGCAGGCGGCCATCACGCAGGGCATCGGCCCGGGCGAGTTCGACGAGTTGATCGAAGCCCTGCACAACAAGGCGCTGTACGTGAACGTGCACAGCACGCGCTGGCCCGGCGGCGAGATGCGCTCGCAACTGGGGATCGCGCATCACGGGCACTGAGCCCGAGGCTCAGATCGCCACCAGTCCCCGCACCCCGTTGGCCTCCATGTCGCGCCCGGCGCCGCGGGCCACGACCTCGCCGCGCTCCATCACCAGGTACTGGTCGGCCAGCTCCGCGGCGAAGTCGTAGTACTGCTCCACCAGCAGGATCGCCATGTCGCCGCGCTCCGCCAGGCGCCGGATCACGCGGCCGATGTCCTTGATGATGCTGGGCTGGATGCCCTCGGTCGGCTCGTCCAGGATCAGCAGCTTCGGTCTGCCCGCCAGCGCCCGCGCGATGGCCAGCTGCTGCTGCTGTCCGCCCGAGAGGTCGCCGCCGCGCCGGCCCAGCATCTGCTTGAGCACCGGGAACAGCTCGTACAGCTCCTCGGGGATGGGCGTGCGCCCCGGCAGCTTCGCCAGGCCCATGCGCAGGTTCTCCTCCACCGTGAGCCGGCCGAAGATCTCGCGGCCCTGCGGCACGTAACCCATGCCGGCGCGCACGCGCTCGTAGGGCGCGGCACGCGAGACGTCCTGCCCTTCGAGCTTCACGCCGCCGCTCTTGATGGGCACCACGCCCATGAGGCTCTTGAGCAGCGTGGTCTTGCCCACGCCGTTGCGCCCCAGCACCACCGTCACCTCGCCGCGCCGGGCCTCGAAGGCCACGTTGCGCAGGATGTGCGAGCCGCCGTAGTACTGGTTCAGGCCCTCGACCTGCAGCATCACCTCAGCGCCCAAGGTACACCTCCACCACCCGATCGTCGTTCTGCACCTGCGACAGCAGCCCCTCGGCCAGCACGCGGCCCTCGTGCAGCACCGTCACCTTGCGATGGCCCTGCGTGAGCTGGTCCACGAACTTCATGTCGTGCTCCACCACCATCAGCGAGTGCTCGCCGGCCAGCGACAGGAACAGCTCCGCCGTGCGCTCGGTCTCCTCGTCCGTCATGCCGGCCACGGGCTCGTCGAGCAGCAGCAGCTTCGGGTCCTGCATCAGCAGCATGCCGATCTCCAGCCACTGCTTCTGCCCGTGCGAGAGCAGCCCGGCCTGGCGCTGCGCGGAATACTTCAAATGGATGCGCTCCAGCATGGCGCCGATGCGGTCGAGCTGTTCGCCCGTCAGGCGCGAGAACAGGCTGGCGCGCACGCGGCGGTCGGCCTTGAGCGCCAGCTCCAGGTTCTCGAACACGCTGAGCTCTTCGTAAACGGTCGGCTTCTGGAACTTGCGCCCGATGCCGATCTGCGCGATCTCGTTCTCGCGCAGGCGCAGCAGGTCGATGTTGGAGCCGAAGTGCACCTTGCCCTGGTCGGGCGCGGTCTTGCCGGTGATGACGTCCATCATCGTGGTCTTGCCCGCGCCGTTGGGGCCGATGATGCAGCGCAGCTCGCCCACGCCGATGGCCAGGCTCAGCGCGTTGAGCGCCTTGAAGCCGTCGAAGCTGACCGTCACGTCCTCAACGTACAGCGCCACGCCCTGCGCGAAATCGGGCACGCCGTGGGCCATGGGCCGGCCGAAGCCGCCTTCCCAGCGGCCGCCGGCCGAGGCGGCGAGCTTCCTCTCGTGCGCGGCCAGCGCCTGCGCACGGTCTTCCATCAGGTCGGGCGTCATGCGCGCTCCTCCTTCTTGTTGCGGCGCCACAGCCCCACGATGCCCTGCGGCATGAACAGCGTCACGGCGATGAAGAGCGCGCCCAGGAAGTACAGCCAGTACTCGGGGAAGGCCTGCGTGAACCAGCTCTTGGCGCCGTTGACGAAGAAAGCGCCCAGGATCGGCCCCACCAGCGTGGCGCGCCCGCCGACGGCCGCCCACACCGCGATCTCGATGGATGCGGCCGGCGACATCTCGCCCGGGTTGATGATGCCCACCTGCGGCACGTATAGCGCCCCGGCCACGGCGCACATCACGGCCGACAGCGTCCAGATCGCGAGCTTGTAGGACAGCGGGTCGTAGCCCGTGAAGCGCACGCGGCTCTCGGCGTCGCGGATGGCCTGCAGCACGCGGCCGAAGCGGCTGTGCACCAGCGCGCGCGCCATCAGGTAGAAGCCGATGAGCACGAGCCCCGTCGTCACGAACAGCACCATGCGCGTGGAAGGCTGCGCCAGCGGTACCTCCAGGATGCGCTTGAAATCGGTGAAACCGTTGTTGCCCCCGAAACCGGTCTCGTTGCGGAAGAACAGCAGCATCGCGGCGTAGGTCAGCGCCTGCGTGATGATGGAGAAGTACACGCCCTTGATGCGCGAGCGGAAGGCGAAGTAGCCGAACACCCAGGCCAGCAGCCCCGGCACCGCCAGCACCAGGATGAGCTGCAGGAAGAGCGAGTCGCTCCAGGCCCAGTGCCAGGGCAGTTCCTTCCAGTCCAGGAACACCATGAAGTCCGGCAGGTCGCTCTTGTAGTTGCCGTCGCGGCCGATCTGGCGCATGAGGTACATGCCCATGCCGTAGCCGCCCAGCGCGAAGAACAGGCCATGGCCCAGCGACAGGATGCCGGTGTAGCCCCAGATCAGGTCCATCGCCAGCGCGCAGATGGCGTAGCACATGATCTTGCCCACCAGCGCCACCACGTGGTCCGGCAGGTGCAGCGGATGCGCCGCCGGCAGCATCAGGTTGAGCGAGGGCACGATGACCAGCACCGCCATCAGCGCCGCGCCCACGCCAACCCAGCCGCGCGTGCCCAGCAGCAGGCCGCGCCGCGGCGTGAGCCCCAGGGGCGATTGCAGAACCGCACTCATGCTTCCCTCCCCTTCAGGGCGAACAGGCCCTGCGGACGCTTCTGGATGAACACCACGATGAAGACCAGCACCATGATCTTGGCCAGCACCGCGCCGGCCCAGCCCTCAAGGAGCTTGTTGAGCAGGCCCAGCCCCAGCGCGGCCCACACGGTGCCGGCGAGCTGGCCCACGCCGCCCAGCACCACGACCATGAAGCTGTCCACGATGTAGCCCTGGCCCAGGTCCGGGCCGACGTTGCCGACCTGGCTGAGCGCGCAACCGGCCAGCCCGGCCAGGCCCGCACCCAGCGCGAAGGCCCAGGTGTCGATGCGGGCGGTGTGGATGCCCACGCAGGCGGCCATGCGGCGGTTCTGCGTCACGCCGCGCACGAACAGGCCCAGGCGCGTCTTCGAGATCAGCAGCGCCACGCCGGCGAGCACCAGCGCCGCGAACACGATGATGGCCAGCCGGTTGTAGGGCAGCGTCAGGTTGCTCGCCAGCGCCACGCCGCCGGAGAGCCACGCGGGGTTCTCGACGGGCACGTTCTGCGCGCCGAAGAGCGAGCGCACGCCCTGCATCAGCACCAGGCTGATGCCCCAGGTGGCCAGCAGCGTCTCCAGCGGGCGGCCGTAGAGCCAGCGGATGACCAAGCGCTCCAGGACCGCGCCCACCAGCGCGGCGGCGAGGAAGGAGGCGGGAATCGCCAGCAGGATGTAGTAGTCGAACAGCCCTGGCAGCCAGGCGCGGAAGGCGTTCTGCACCAGGTACGTCGCGTAGGCGCCGATCATGATCAGCTCGCCATGGGCCATGTTGATCACGCCCATCAGGCCGTAGGTGATCGCCAGGCCCAGCGCGGCCAGCAGCAGGATCGAGCCCAGGCTGAAGCCGGTGACCAGCACGCCCGCGCGCTCGCCCCAGGCCAGGCGCGACTCGATCTGCTGGATGGCCCCGGCGATGACGGTGCGCAGCTCGGGGTCGGTTTCGGCGTCCAGGCGCTGCAGCAGCAGCGCGCGCGTGGCGGGCTCGCCGCTGCCGGCCAGCAGCTGCGCCGCTTCCAGGCGCTCATGGCGCTCCGGCGAGGCCACCAGCACGGCGGCGCGCAGCAGGCCGAGCTGCTGCTTCAGGTCCCGGTCGCTCTCGGCGCCGTAGGCCTTGTCCAGCAGCGGCAGCCGGGATTCGTCGGCCTCGTCGCCCAGCGCCTTGATGGCGGCGGCGCGCGCGGCGCGGTCGGGAGAAAACAGGTTCAGGGCCGCCAGCGCCGCCTGCAGCTCGCGGCGCATGCGGTTGTTGTTGGTGACTTCCTGCGCGTCGTCGGACAGCTGGGCGGCGGTGCCGGTGGCGGCGTCCACGGCGGAGCCGTCCTTGTTGAGGATGAGCACGCGATCGGGCGTGACGCGCACCGCGTCGTCGAGCATCGCCTGCACGTAGGCGGCGAGCGCGGCGTCGCCGCTCTGCGCCACCGCCTCGGAGAGCGCCTGCACGCGCGCGTCGTTGTCGCCGTCGGCGATGGCGCGCGCCTGGGGCTGCGTCAGCGCGTGGGCGCTCAAGCCCAGCAGCGCCGTCAGCAGCGCGAGCAAGCCGCGCAGGAACAAGGTTTTCAAAGCCACCCTCTGCTGTCTGGTTGATGGACGCACTTGCGGCGTCGCTTCGTCGCGTGGTCAGCCCGCAGGCTGATGCGCAGAAACCGTCATGCCCGCGAAGGCGGGCATCCACGCGCTCTGAGCGGCCGCCACCGTGTCGGCCGTCGGGCAATGGGCAGCACCCCGGTCATCGTGGATGCCAGCCTGCGCGGGCATGACGAAGCGGGGTGCGCGGCGCACGGGCTTGCGGGAGGCACCGCAACGGCAAGGGCCCGCGGCGGTGCATCCCCGTCAAGCCGCGCTTACTTCGCCGCGGCCACCTTCTCCGGCTCGTCCTTCTTCTTGTCGTTGCCGGGGATGTACGGACTCCAGGGGTTGGCCTTGACGGGGCCCGGGGTCTTCCACACCACGGAGAACTGGCCGTCGGCCTTCACCTCGCCGATGAACACCGGCTTGTGCAGGTGGTGGTTCTTCTCGTCCATCTTGGCGACGAAGCCGCTCGGGGCCTTGAAGGTCTGGCCAGCCATGGCGGCGATGACCTTGTCGGTGTCGGTGCTCTTGGCCTTCTCCACCGCCTGCTTCCACATGTAGATGCCGATGTAGGTGGCCTCCATCGGGTCGTTGGTCAGCGGCTTGTCCTTGTGGCCGGCGATGTTCTTGGCCTTGGCGTAGGCGGCCCACTTCTTGGTGAACTCGTCGTTGGCCGGGTTCTTCAGGCTCATGAAGTAGTTCCACGCGGCGAGGTGGCCCACCAGCGGCTTGGTGTCCACGCCACGCAGTTCCTCCTCACCCACGGAGAAGGCCACCACCGGCACGTCCGTGGCCTTCAGGCCCTGGTTGCCCAGTTCCTTGTAGAAGGGCACGTTGGAGTCGCCGTTGATGGTGGAAACCACCGCGGTCTTCTTGCCCTCGGCCGAGAACTTCTTGATCTTGGCGATGATGCTCTGGTAGTCCGAGTGGCCGAAGGGGGTGTACTCCTCCATGATGTCCGCATCGGCCACGCCCTTGGACTTGAGGAAGGCGCGCAGGATCTTGTTGGTGGTGCGCGGGTACACGTAGTCGGTGCCCAGCAGCACGAAGCGCTTGGCCGAGCCGCCGTCCTTGCTCATCAGGTACTCGACGGCGGGAATGGCCTGCTGGTTGGGGGCGGCGCCCGTGTAGAACACGTTCTTGCTCAGCTCCTCGCCCTCGTACTGCACGGGGTAGAACAGCAGGCCGTTGAGCTCCTCGTACACCGGCAGCACCGACTTGCGGCTCACGGAGGTCCAGCAGCCGAAGGTCACGGCGACCTTGTCCTGGCTGATGAGCTGGCGGGCCTTCTCGGCGAACAGCGGCCAGTTGGAGGCGGGGTCAACGACCACGGGCTCCAGCTTCTTGCCCAGCACGCCGCCCTTGGCGTTGATCTCGTCGATGGCCATCAGCACCGTGTCCTTGAGCACGGTCTCCGAGATGGCCATGGTGCCGGACAGCGAGTGCAGCACGCCGACCTTGATGGTGTCGGCCGCGTGGGCCGGCAGCGCGGTGGAGACCAGCGTGCCCAGCGCGACGGCGCCCAGCGCCAGGTTGAAACCGCGACGATTTGCCTTCATGTGCTTCCCCTCTAGGCGCCCCTGCGTGGGGCGGTGATCGAACGGGGAACAGTTTCGAAGGCAAGCATCGGCGCCGGAATACGACATCCGTCGTAGTTCCGGCGCGTGTACGACAAATGGCGTAGTCCTTATATCGCCCCCACGCTCCCCGTCACCGGCAGCACGATCCCGGTGATGTACCCCGCGCACGACGGCGCGGCCAGGAACACGTAGGCCGGCGACAGCTCCTCCGGCTGCGCCGCGCGCCCGAATTCGGTCTGCTTGCCGAACTCGGCCACCTTCTCCGCCGGGGAGTCGGCCGGGTTCAGCGGCGTCCACACCGGCCCGGGCGCGACGGCGTTGACGCGGATGCCCTTCTTGAGCAGGTTGGACGCCAGCGACTTGGTGAAGGCGTGGATGGCGCCCTTGGTGGTGCTGTAGTCCAGCAGTTGCTGGCTGCCCTGCAGCCCCACGACGGAGCCGGTGTTGATGATGGAGGAGCCTTCCTTGAGGTACGGCAGCGCCGCCTTGGCCATGTGGAAGTAGCCGTAGATGTTGGTGCGCATCGTCTCGTCGAAGCGCTCCTCGGTGATGTCCTCCAGGCTCTCGGCGTGCTCCTGGAACGCGGCGTTGTTGACCAGGATCTCCAGGTGGCCGAAGGCATCGACCGTGCGTTGCACGGCGTCGCGGCAGAAGGCGGGGTCCTTCACGTCGCCGGGAATGAGGATGCAGCGCCGTCCCTCGGCCTCGACGTGGCGCCGCGTCTCCGCGGCGTCCTCGTGCTCGCTGAGGTAGACGATGGCGACGTCCGCGCCCTCGCGCGCGTAGAGCACGGCCACGGCGCGGCCGATGCCCGAATCCCCGCCGGTGATGAGCGCCGCCATGCCCAGCAGCTTCTCGCTGCCCTTGTAGTGCGGCGCCCGGAACTGCGGCTGCAACTGCAGCTCGGCCTCGATACCGGGTTTGGCGATGTGCTGCGCCGGCAGATCCGAGGGCATCTCGCGCGCGCCGGTCTGCGGCGGCTTCTGCTCGCCCCCGCCGCCCTGCTGGGCCTTGCGGTTGTCCTTCTGGTCCTGCTGCTTCTGGAGATTGCGGTGCTTGTCGGCGGTGGCTTCGGCGGATTGCTTGTGGGAGGTGTCGCCTTGCTGCTTCATGGGGTGGCTCCGTAAGGGTGGTTACGGGGCTTGGGGCGGCAGGTGGTGTGCCCAGCAAACGTCCACGGCAAACCCGGCATGGGTTTGAAAAGGCCGGAACGCTGTAGCGTGTACAGCAGGCACATCAAGCAGCAAGGCTCAGTGCCTTGAGAACTTGTTCACATCCGGGCCACCGTGTTGAAACCCGGATTCGCGTTCAATGTCCCAACGTGCGGCCCCACCGGATCACCATGCGCAAATTCCTTTTCCTCGTTCTCCTGATATTGGGCGTCTTCGTGAAATCCACCGCCGCCGGCCTTCCTCCCGTGGTGGCCTCGCATTTCGGCCCGGGCGGCGTGCCGAACGGGTTCATGGGCAAAGGCACTTATGAGGTCCTCATGCTCGTCCTGGTGGTCGGGGTGCCGGTGCTGGTGGCTTTTTCCACGCGGCTGTTGCAGGGCATACCACTCCAGTTCGTCAACCTTCCCCACCGGGAGTATTGGCTGGCGCCCGAGCGTCGAGCTGCCACTTTCGAATCACTGTCGTCCCTGACGCTGTGGTTCGCCATGGTTCTGGCCTCCTTCCTGAGCTATTGCCATTGGCTTGTCGTCCGAGCCCACGCAACACAGCCGCCGCAATTGCCTGAAAACTGGTTTTTTGCTGGATTGGGCTTCTTCGGTGCCGTCACGCTGGCCTGGGTCTTCATGCTGTTTCGCCGCTTCGGCAGACCGCCTAGGTAAATGAGCAGGACGTCCCGCACCGCCTGGGATTCGAGCCTCCCACAAGGCACGTGTCATGAATCCCTACCGGAGCTGGCCGGTTTCATCGTTGCGCTGCAGCTCACCGATGCCTGAAAATCCATCGCTTGGCGCAAGCCGGCACCCGTTACAAAATCGAGAATCCAATGGAATTGCAGGACGTCGTCCCCTGGGGCCGCTCCCTGGCCGAATACCGGTCCATGTTCTCGCTGACCGATGCCGACCTGGGGAAAAGAATACTGGGCTGCGGCGACGGCCCCGCCAGTTTCAATGCCGAAGTGACAGCCGCCGGGGGCCACGTCATTTCCGTCGATCCGGTCTACGCCTTTTCCGGGTTTCAGATCCGCAGCCGGATTGCCGAGGTCTATCCCACCATCCTGGAGCAACTGGCACGCCACCGCGGCGATTACATCTGGGACCATTTTCCAGGCGTGGAGCAGGTTGCCAATGCGCGCATGCAGGCCATGGAGCGGTTCCTGCAGGATTACGAGCTTGGCCGACAGCAAGGTCGGTACGTCGAGGCGGCGCTGCCGGCATTGCCCTTTGAAAACCACGCCTTCGAATTGGCGCTGTGCTCACATTTCCTGTTCCTGTACAGCACACAATTGAATCTTGAGGCTCATGTGGCTGGCACGAGGGAACTGTGCCGGGTGGCCCGAGAGGTGCGTATCTATCCCCTGGTGTCGCTGGAAGGCATGGAATCTCCACACCTCGGCGCGGTGGTTGAACGGCTGCACGCCGAAGGCATTGCGGCCCGACGTGAAGCGGTCAATTACCGGTTCCAGAAAGGGGCCACCGACATGCTCGTGCTGTACAAGGCCTGATTCCACGCCTTTACCCCACGCCCGACGAGTTGCTGATGGGCGACCAAGATAAACACCTGGGCGTGGTGCTGTCGCTGCACCGGCGCCAGGAGGGGCCGAATGTGCTGCTCACCGTCACGACCGTGGTGCACGTGCACAACCGGATGGGGCGGATTTACATGCTGCCCGTCACGCCCATGCACAAGCTGATTGCGCCGGCGACGATGAAACCGCTGGCTTCGGCTTGAGGCGGCGCGCCAGTCAGCCCCCCGTTGCCCCCGCCATCGGCCCCAGCCTTTTCACCACCAGCGCCGCCGCGGCGGTGCGGGTTTCCACGCCAAGTTTCTCGAACACATGCTCCAGGTGCTTGGTGACCGTGCGCGGGCTGGTGCCGAGGATGTCGCCGATGTCGCGGTTCGTCTTTCCCTGCAGCACCCAGTAGAGCACCTGCGATTCGCGCGCCGTGAGGCCGAAGGCCGGGCCTAAAGCCGCGATGGTCGCGGCGTCGGACTGCTCGCGCAGCACCAGCAGCCACTCGTCCTCGCTCATGGCCTGGTGCAGCATGAAGCTCAGGCGCCGGGCGCCCTGCGTCACCGCCAGCGTCGCGCCCAGGGCGGGCTTTTCACCCAGCCAGGCCCGCAGCGGCGCCGGCGCCAGGCCGTCCGCGCCCGGCGCGTCGGCGCCTGCAAAAAACTCGGCCAGCAGCCGCCGCGCCAGCGCCGTCTGCCACACCAGGCGCCCGTCGCGCGGGCGCAGCACCACGCTAGCGTGCCCGAAGGCGTCCAGCGCGTTGCGCGCCTGCCGCTGCGTGCGCGCGCTGTGCAAGTGCGCCGCCATGCGCGCCAGCACTTCGCTCGTGCGCACCGGCTTGGTCACGTAGTCGTTGACGCCAGCGGCGAAGGCGGCCACGAGGTGCTCGCTTTCGGTCAGGCCGGTCATGAACACGATCGGCGTGGCGGCGGTGCGCGGATCGGCGCGCAGGCGACGTGCAACTTCAAAACCGTCCATGCCGGGCATCACGGCGTCCAGCAGCACGATGTCGGCCTGCGCGGCGCGGCCCAGCGCCTGCTCGCCCGAGGTCGCCACCAGCACCGTGTAGCCGCCCTCGTCCAGGGCGTCGTGCAGCAGCGCCAGGTTGTCGGGCACGTCGTCCACCACCAGCACCACGCCGGCGCCTCGGTCCAGCTCAGGCGGCTCGTTGTTCATCTTGAGTTTCCAGGGTCTTGCGCACGGCACCGGCCAGTGCGTCGAGTTCAAAGCGCTGCAGCAGCGCGCGCAGCGGCGCGGCGAAGGCGGGGCCGTGCGTGGCGTCGGATTCCGCGATGCGGTCCAGCGCCTTGCCCACGCCGCGCACGTGGCCCAGGCGCAAGGCCTCGTCCAGGGCGCGCAGCAGAGAGGGGGCGGGGCGCCAGGCGGGAGCGCTTGCGCATGCGTTCGCTGTGTCCGTATTCCGTTCGTCCTGATGCTTCGATACCTCAGCACAGGGCGCCCCCTGCGGGTGCGTCGAAGGATGAACGGCCCCAGCCGGGGTGCTGCCATCACTGCCTTGCGGATTCGCCCTTCGATACCTCAGGGCGGACGGATCACTGGGCTCCGACAACGCCGTGGAGGCCGGCTCGGCTTGTGCCTGCGCGCCCGGCGCCTCCTCGATCCACGCCAGCTTCAGCCGCCGTTCCAGCCAGTCCAACAAATCGTCCACGCGCACGGGCTTGACGAAGAAGTCGCTCGCGGCCACGCCGGGGTCGTTGTCCAGGCCGCGGTCGAAGGCGTTGGCCGAGACGATGGCCACGGGCGCCGCATCGGGCAGGCCCAGCGCGCGCAAGCGCTGCAGCGTCTGCCAGCCGTCCAGGCCCGGCATCGCCAGGTCCATGAAGATGGCGTCCGGCTGCAGCGCGGGCCACAGCGCCAGCGCCTCCTGGCCGCTGGCGGCCTGGTGGATCTCGAAGCCCAGCGGCTGCAGCAGGTGCGTCAGCAACTCGCGGTCGGCCTGCTCGTTGTCCACCACCAGCAGCCGCCGGCGCGGCCCCAGCACGCCGCGGCGCAGGCCGCGCAGCGCCCGCGGCGGCGGGGCGTCCACCTGGGGCAGGAACAGCTTCAGGCTGAAGGCGCTGCCCTGCCCCGGCGCGCTGCGGGCCGTCAGCTCGCCGCCCATCAGGATCACCAGCATGCGCGCGATGGTCAGTCCGAGCCCCGAGCCGCCTCCCCCGGCGCTGCCGCGCTCGAAGGGCTCGAACACGCGTTCCAGCTCCTGCGCGCTCATGCCGGGGCCGCTGTCCTGCACCTCGAACAGCGCCATCTGCCGCGCGTAGCGCAGGCGCAGCCGCACGCGGCCGGCGGCGGTGAACTTCACGGCGTTGCCCAGCAGGTTGATCAGCACTTGGCGCAGCCGCCGCTCGTCGGCGCGCACCCAGGCCGGCAGCGCGCCCTCGATCTCCAGCCTGAAATCCAGCCCCTTGGCGGTGGCCTGCAGCTCGAACAGGTGCGCGATCTCGGCCACCGTCTCGCGCAGCGCCAGCGGTTTCACCTGCAGCTGCACCCGGCCGCTCTCGATGCGCGAGAGTTCCAGCGTGCCCTCGATCAGCGACAGCAGGTGCTCGCCGCCGCGGCGGATCACCTGCACCGCGTGTTGGCGCCGCGGCGGCATGGCGGCGTCCTCCTCCAGCAGCTGCGCGTAGCCCAGGATGGAGTTCAGCGGCGTGCGCAGCTCGTGGCTGATGGCGCTGATGTAGCGGCTCTTGGCCTGGTTCGCGGCCTCGGCCGCCTGCTTGGCCTGCTGCAGCGCGGCGTCGGTGCGGTGGTGCGCCTCGATCTCGCGCTGCAGCGCGGCGGTCTGGCGCCGGCTTTCCTCCTGCGCCAGCGTGCGGCTGCGCTGCGCCAGCACCAGCCACCACAGCACCATGCCCGCCAGCGGCACGCCCAGCAGCGCCTCGCTGAGGAAGTTGCCGCCCGCCGCGGCGTGGCGGTGCAGCAGCCACAGCGCCAGCGTCAGCAGCGGCGCGCCGGGCAGCGCGACCAGCAGGTACGGCGCCAGCCCCTTGTCCAGGTAGGCGCCGGCGCCGCGCGGCAGCAGCGCGCGCAGCAGCCGCTCCCACTGCTGCTCCAGCCGCGCGTGCGGCTTGCAGAGGTCACCGCAGCGCGCGTCCAGCGTGCAGCACAGCGAGCAGATGAAACCCTGGTAGGCGGGGCAGCGCGCCATGTCCTCGGCCTCGTAGCGGCGCTCGCACACCACGCAGCGCACGGTCTTGAGCGGGCGCGCCGCACCACCGGCGTCCGTGCAGACCGCCGAGCCCGGGACGGCGGCGGCGGTGGCACTGCCCGGCCGGACCGGCGCCTGCGCCGCGCGCGCGATGTAGAAACGCCCGCGCGTGGCCCAGGCCACCAGCGGCGCGGTCAGCAGCGCCGTGACCATGGCGATCAGCGCGGAAAAAGCCTGGGCCAGCGCGCCGAAGGCGCCCAGGTGCGCGGCGATGGAGAGGACGGACGCCAGCCCCATGGCGCTCAGCCCCACCGGGTTGACGTCGTGCAGGTGCGCACGTCGGAACTCGATGCCCGGCGGCGACCAGCCCAGCGGCTTGTTGATCACCAGGTCCGCCACCACGGCCATGATCCAGGCCACCGCCACGTTGGCGAACAGCCCCAGCACGTGGCCCAGCGCCTGGAACACGTCCATCTCCATCAGCGCCAGCGCGATGAGGATGTTGAACACCATCCACACCACGCGCCCCGGGTGGCTGTGCGTGGCGCGCGAGAAGAAGTTGCTCCAGGCCAGCGAGCCCGCGTAGGCGTTGGTGACATTGATCTTGAGCTGCGACACCACCACGAACAGCCCCGTGGCGGCCACCGCCCAGCCGTAGTGCGCGAACACGAACTCGTAGGCCACGAGGTACATGCGGCTGGGGTCCAGCGCCAGCTCCGTGGGCACCATGTGCGTGAGCGCCAGGTGCGCCAGCAGCGCGCCGCCCAGCATCTTGAGTACGCCCGGGAGCACCCAGCCCGGCCCGCCCATCAGCACCGCCGCCCACCAGCGCGCACGCGCGCGCCGTCCCGGCCCGGCCTCGGGCATGAAGCGCAGGTAGTCGGCCTGCTCGCCCATCTGCAGGATCAGGGCGATGCCGACGGTCGTGGCCGCGCCGAAGCCCAGCAGGTCGAAGCCCGCGCTGCCGTCCGCGCCCGCGTGCGCCATGAAGCTCCGCAGCAGCTCGGGCTGCTCGCGCAGCACCACCACGTAGGGCGTGACGAGCATCAGCAGCCACAGCGGCTGGGTCCAGAGCTGCAGCCGGCTGATGGTGGTGACGCCGTGCGTCACCAGCGGGATCACCACCAGCGCGCAGAGCAGGTAGCCCCAGGCCGGCGGGATGCCGAAGACCAGGTCCAGCGCGTAGGCCATCACCGCCGCTTCCAGCGCGAAAAAGATGAAAGTGAAGCAGGCGTAGACCAGCGAGGTCACCGTGGAGCCCAGGTAGCCGAAGCCCGCGCCGCGGGTGAGCAGGTCCATGTCCACGCCGTGGCGTGCGGCGTACAAGCTGATGGGCAGGCCCGCCAGAAAGATGACCAAGCCGGTGACGAGAATGGCCAGCGCGGCATTCGTGAAACCGTGCTGCACCAGCAGCGTCGCGCCCACGGCCTCCAGCACCAGGAAGGACGAGGCGCCGAAGGCGGTGTGCGCCACGCGCCAGGGGCTCCAGCGGCGGAAGGCGCGCGGCGTGAAGCGCAGCGCGTAGTCCTCCATCGACTCGCGCGCGACCCAGGCGTTGTAGTCGCGCCGGATCTTCACCACGCGCTGCAGCGGCTCACCGGTGGAAGGGGTTAACGGAGAAGTCGGAGACGGCGGAGGAGACATGGGCATCGGGCTCAACCACCAGGTCGTTCAAGAAACGCACCAGCCGTCCCCCATTGGGGGGATATCCGGCATCCATCGTGCTAAACCTCCGGCATGGAACTGACGCCCCGCGAGAAAGACAAGCTGCTGATCTTCACCGCCGCGCTGCTGGCCGAACGGCGCCGCGCCCGCGGCCTGAAGCTCAACTACCCCGAGGCCGTGGCGCTGCTGAGCGCGGCCATCATGGAAGGCGCGCGCGACGGCAAGTCCGTGGCGCAGCTCATGGGCGAGGGCAAGACCATCCTCACCCGCGACGACGTGATGGAGGGCGTCGCGGAAATGATTCCCGAGATCCAGGTCGAGGCCACCTTCCCCGACGGCACCAAGCTGGTGACCGTGCACCAACCCATCGCCTGAACTCGCACCTCATGGGTGCATTCACAACCTGCAAGCACAACAATGAAGCACATCCTGACTGCCACTTTGGCCGGCCTGGCGACGATCGCCACGTCGGTGCAGGCCCACGAGGGGCATGGCCTGCCCGGCGCCTCGCACTGGCACGCCAGCGACACCGTGGGCTACACGGTGCTGGTGGTTGTGATCGCCGCGGCGTGGTGGGGCACGCGCCGCAAATGATTCCCGGCGAACTGCTCACCGACGACGGCGCCGATCTGGAACTCAACCCCGGGCGGCGCACGCTGACGCTGGTGGTGGAGAACGCGGGCGACCGCCCGATCCAGGTCGGCTCGCACTACCACTTCGCCGAGACCAACGGCGCCTTGCGCTTCGACCGCGAGGCCGCGCGCGGCATGCGGCTGAACATCCCTTCCGGCACGGCGGTGCGCTTCGAGCCGGGCCAGCAGCGCACGGTGGAGCTGGTGGACTACGCCGGCACGCGCGAGGTCTGGGGATTCCGGGGACTGGTGCAGGGGAAGCTCTGAATGGCAACGATTTCACGGCGTGCCTACGCCGAAATGCTCGGCCCCACCGTGGGCGACCGGCTGCGACTGGCCGACACCGAACTGCTGATCGAGGTCGAGAAGGATTTCACCTTGGCCGCCGGCGGCTACGGCGAGGAGGTGAAGTTCGGCGGGGGCAAGACCGTGCGCGACGGCATGGGCCAGGGGCAGCGCCCCAACGGGCCCGGCGCGGCTGACGCGGTCGATTGCGTGATCACCAACGCGCTGATCGTGGACCACTGGGGCATCGTCAAGGCCGACATCGGCCTGCGCGGCAGCCGCATCGCCGCCATCGGCAAGGCCGGCAACCCGGACGTGCAGCCGGGCGTGGACATCGTCATCGGCCCGGGCACCGAGGTCATCGCGGCCGAGGGGATGATCGTCACGGCCGGCGGCATCGACACGCACATCCACTGGATCTGCCCGCAGCAGATCGAGGAGGCGCTGAACTCCGGCGTCACCACCATGATCGGTGGCGGCACGGGGCCGGCCACCGGCACCTTCGCCACCACCTGCACGCCCGGGCCCGAGAACATCGCGCGCATGCTCATGGCCGCCGAGGCCTTCCCCATGAACATCGGCTTCATGGGCAAGGGCAACGCCAGCCGGCCCGACGCGCTGCGCCAGCAGATCGAAGCCGGCGCGCTGGGCCTGAAGCTGCACGAGGACTGGGGCACCACGCCGGCGGCCATCGACTGCTGCCTGAGCGTTGCGGAGGAAACCGACACTCAGGTGGCGATCCATACCGACACGCTCAACGAATCGGGCTTCGTGGAGGACACCATCGCCGCCTTCAAGGGCCGCACCATTCACAGCTTCCATACGGAGGGCGCTGGGGGCGGGCATGCGCCGGACATCATGCGCGTGGTGGGCGAAGCCAACGTGCTGCCCTCGTCCACCAACCCGACGCGGCCCTACACGGTCAACACGCTGGACGAGCACCTGGACATGCTCATGGTGTGCCACCACCTGGACGCGTCCATCGCCGAGGACCTGGCCTTTGCCGAGAGCCGCATCCGGCGCGAGACCATCGCGGCGGAGGACGTGCTGCACGACCTGGGGGCGATCAGCATCTTCAGCTCCGACTCGCAGGCCATGGGCCGCGTGGGCGAGGTCGTGATCCGCTGCTGGCAGACGGCGCACAAGATGAAGGTGCAGCGCGGCGCCTTGCCGGGAGACAGTGAGCGCAACGACAACAGCCGGGTGAAGCGCTACATCGCCAAGTACACGATCAACGCGGCGCTGGCGCACGGCATCGCGCACGAGGTGGGCTCGGTCGAGGTGGGCAAGTGGGCCGACCTGGTGCTGTGGAAGCCGGCCTTCTTCGGCGTCAAGCCCAGCCTGGTGCTCAAGGGCGGCTTCATCGCCTCGGCGGCGATGGGCGACGCCAACGCCTCCATCCCCACGCCGCAGCCGGTGCACTACCGGCCGATGTTCGGCGCCTTCGGCGGGGCGCTGTCGGCGGGCTCGCTGAGCTTCGTGTCGCAGGCGGCGCTCGGCAGCGGCGTGCTGGACCGGCTGAACCTGCGCAAGACGCTGTCGGCCGTGCGCGGCTGCCGCACGGTGAAGAAGGCGGACATGCGGCTCAACGCCTACACGCCGCGCATGGAGATCGACCCGCAGACCTACGAGGTCCGCGCCGACGGCCAGCTGCTGAGCTGCGAGCCGGCCAAGGTGCTGCCGATGGCGCAGCGGTACTTCCTGTTCTGACGCGGACATTCGCCCGGCGGCGCGCCGCCGGGTTCAGCATCTGGCATGGACACCCTGCTTCCCCCCCTTCCCCTGCTCCTCGCCTTCCTCGGCGCCAGCCTGGTGCTGGCCGTCACGCCGGGACCGGCCGTGGTCTACATCCTCACGCGCACGCTGGCGCAGGGGCGCGCCAGCGGCCTGGCCTCGGTGGCGGGCGTGGCGCTGGGCAACCTGGGCAACGCCGCGGGCGCGGCGCTGGGGCTGGCGGCGCTGTTCGCGGTGTCGGCCGCGGCCTTCACCGTCGTGAAATGGCTCGGCGCGCTGTACCTGATCTACCTCGGCGTGCGCCTGTGGCGCCAGGGCGATGCGCCGGCGGATGCGCCGCAGGTCCGCGCGCAAAGCCACCGGCGCGTGTTCACCGACGGCTTCGTGGTCGCACTGCTGAACGCCAAGACGGCGCTGTTCTTCGCCGCCTTCCTGCCGCAGTTCATGAACCCGCAGGGCGCGGTGCTGCCGCAGAGCCTGCTGCTGGGCGCGCTGTTCGTGGCGGTGGCGGCGGCTACCGATTCGCTCTACGTGCTGGGCGCCAGCGTGCTGGCGCCGCGGCTGCAGCGCGGGCTCGCGCAGGCGCGCCTGGGACGCCGCGTGGCCGGCACCTCCTTCATCGCACTGGGGCTGCTGACGGCGCTGTCGGAGCGGCCACAGGCCTGAGCCCCACGGCCTGAGCCGGCCCATCTCCAGTGAAACCCCGACCGGCCGGCCGGCCGGCGGGGCCCCTGCATACTGTTCCGCATGCTGACCATCAACAAACTCCTGCCCCGTGGGCAATCCCTGGCGCCCGCGCTGCGCCGCCGTGCCGCCACCGTGGAGCTCGACTGGGACACGCGCCAGAAGAGCCGTTTCGAAGCCACCGACAGCCAGGGCCGCCGCCTGGGCGTGTTCCTGCCGCGCGGCAGCGTGGTGCGCGGCGGCGACGTGCTCGTGGCCGAGGACGGCTCGCTGGTGGTGGTGCAGGCCGCGCCCCAGCCGGTGCTGGAAGTGCGCGCCGCCAACGCCTTCGACCTGCTGCGCGCCGCCTACCACCTGGGCAACCGCCACGTGCAACTGGAGCTGCAACCCGAGCTGCTGAAGCTGGAGCCCGACCACGTGCTGGCGCAGATGCTGCGCCAGATGGGCCTGCAGGTCGCCGAGGCCCAGGCGGCCTTCGAGCCCGAGGCCGGCGCCTATGCGGCGGGCGGCCACGCGCATGCCCATGGGCACGAGCACGACCATGGGCATGTGCATGGCCCCGGCTGCGGGCACGACCACGCCCATGACCATTCGCACGGCGACGGCCACCGGCCTGCGCACGCGCATGACCACGGCCATGTGCACGGGCCGGGCTGCGGCCATGACCACGGGCACGAGCATGCGCACGCCCCGGCCGCGCAGCCCGCTGCCGCCGCGCCTTCGCGCGGCAAGCCGCTGGGCATCCCGGTCGCGTCCGCGCCCGTGCCGCACGTGCACGGCCCCGGCTGCGGGCACGACCACTGATGGCGCCCGGCGCGCTGCTGGACCTGCTGTGGCTCGCCTCGCCGGCGCTGCCGGTGGGCGGATTCAGCTACTCCGAGGCGCTGGAGGCGGCGGTCGAGGCCGGGCTGGTCACGAACGAGGAACAGGCCAGCGCCTGGTTGCTGGACCAGCTCAACCTGTCACTGGCGCGCGCGGACCTGGCCGTGGTCGCCGCCGCGCATGCCGCGTGGCTGGCCGGCGACGAGGGCCGCGTCCGCGCCCTCAACGACTGGGTGCTGCTCACGCGCGAGAGCAGCGAGCTGCGCCAGCAGGCCGAGCAGATGGGCCGTTCCATGCTGGAGTGGCTGCGCAACCAACCCGAGGGCGCCGACGACCCACGGCTGGCGCAACTGGCCAGCCTGAAACCGCCCACCTGGCCCGTGGCCTGGGCGCTGGGCGCGGCGCGTGGCGGCGCGGCGCTGGAGCCCTCGCTGGTGGCGCACGCCTTCGGCTGGGCCGAGAACCTGGTGCAGGCCGCGCTCAAGGCGGTGCCGCTGGGCCAGAGCGCCGGGCAACGCATCCTGGCGGCGCTGGCGCGCGACATCCCGGCCGCGGTGGCGCACGCGCTGCGCCTGGACGACGACCATCGCCAAGCCTTCACGCCCATGCTCGCCATCCTGTCCGCCCGGCACGAGACCCAGTACTCCCGCCTTTTCCGTTCCTGACCCCCGAGACGCGATGAATAAGCTGCATTCGATTCCCAACCGCACCAAGAAACTACCGCCGCTGCGCGTGGGCGTGGGCGGCCCGGTGGGCTCGGGCAAGACCACCCTGGTCGAGATGCTGTGCAAGACCATGCGCGAGCGCTGGGACCTGGTGGTGGTCACCAACGACATCTACACCAAGGAAGACCAGCGGCTGCTGACCGTGGCCGGCGCGCTGGACCCCGAGCGCATCATGGGCGTGGAGACCGGCGGCTGCCCGCACACCGCCATTCGCGAGGACGCCTCCATCAACCTCGAAGCCGTGGACCGCATGCTGGAGAAATTTCCGGACGCGGACGTGGTGTTCATCGAGTCCGGCGGCGACAACCTGGCCGCCACCTTCAGCCCCGAGCTGTCGGACCTGACCCTCTACGTCATCGACGTGGCCGCGGGCGAGAAGATCCCGCGCAAGGGCGGCCCCGGCATCACCAAGAGCGACCTCTTCGTCATCAACAAGACCGACCTGGCGCCCCACGTCGGCGCGGACCTGTCGGTGATGGAAGCGGACACCCGGCGCATGCGCCCCAACCGCCCCTACGTGATGACGAACCTGCGCACCAGGCAGGGCCTGCAGGAGGTGGTGGACTTCATCGAGACGCGCGGGATGCTGCGTCCGGCCTGAGCGGCCACTCTCGACGTGGCGCGCGGTGAAAGGCGCCGCACCCCACGTCACCCCGGTATCCTCCGGAGCGCCCCAGGCTGAAGGGCACACTGCCTGCTGAAGCCTGTGGTTCCGAAACTCCGAAACATGCAAGGAGCACCCATGGGTCTGTTCAATTTCGTGAAGGAAGCGGGCGAGAAGCTGTTCCACCGTGGCGAGGACAAGCCCGCCGCGGCCCCAGCCCCGGCCGCGGCGCCGACGCAGGCGGACGTGGCGCGGCTGAACCAGGAAGCGGGAGACGCGATCGAGCGCTACGTGCAGCAACTGGGCTTGCAGGTGCAGGGGCTGCAGATCAGCTTCGACGGCGCCAGTTCCACCGCCACCGTCGCCGGCCAGGCGCCGGACCAGGCAACCAAGGAGAAGGTGCTGCTGGCCTGCGGCAACGTGCAGGGCGTGGCGGCGGTGACGGACCAGATGACGGTGGCCGGCGCGCAGGCGGCCTCCACGGACCAGGTGCAGAACGCCTCGCAGGCGCCGGCGCAGTTCCACACCGTGGCCTCGGGCGACACGCTCTCCAAGATCTCGGCCAAGTACTACGGCAACGCCAACGAGTACAACCGCATCTTCGAGGCCAACAAGCCCATGCTGTCGGACCCGAACAAGATCTATCCGGGCCAGGTGCTGCGGATTCCGCCGAAGCAGTAAGGCGCAGGCCGGGAAACCGGCGCCCCAAAACAACGATGCCCGCTTGAAGCGGGCATCGGCACATCAGGGAGTAAAGAACTACCGCGGGCTCAGACCGCCACCAGGGAGATCACCCGGCGCGGCGCGGCCGGCACCGGGGCGGCGGGCAGGTTCGTCGCCGCGGCGATGCTGGTGGACGCGGCATGCTTGGCCAGCGCTTCCTCGAAGGTCTCCACCGCGCAATCCTCGCAGCAGCCGCAGTTGCGGGCGATGCAGGTTTCGTCCTGCAGCGTCTCGAAATCGCGGGTTCCGGTGCGCACCGCCTCGCGGATGTCGCGGTCGCTGATACGGTGGCAGAGGCAGACGATCATGGCGGCACTCACTGATGAAGTGCAGCCAGTATCTCAAATGAGAATGCTTCTCAGCAATTATTCCTTGCGTCTCCAGGGGCCTTGGCTGGTGGGTTTCCCCGGTGGCAAAGGAGCCGGGTAGCGGGCGCGGCAAGGAATGCGCCACCGCGCCCGTCGCCCCTGAGACGGCGGCCCGCTCAGGAGCCGCTGTGGTCCATCTGCGACTGCAGGTAGTTCTGCTCGCCGACCTGGCCCACGAGGTCGATCTGGGTTTCGAGGTACTCGATGTGTTCCTCGGTGTCGTCGAGGATGTCGGTGAGCAGGTCGCGCGTCACGTAGTCGCGCACCGTCTCGCAGTGGGCGATGGCGTCGCGCAGCACCACGGCGGAGCCCACTTCCAGCTTCAGGTCGCAGCTCAGCACCTCGATGGCGTTCTCGCCGATGAGCAGCTTGCCCAGGTCCTGCAGGTTGGGCAGGCCTTCGAGCATGAGGATGCGGTCAATGAGCTTGTCCGCATGCTTCATCTCCTCGATCGACTCCTCGTACTCGTGCTTGGCCATGCGGCCGAAGCCCCAGTGCTTGAGCATCCGGTAGTGCAGGAAGTACTGGTTGATGGCCGTGAGCTCGTTCTTGAGCTGGGCGTTGAGGAAGTCGATGACTTGCGGATCACCCTTCATGAAGCACTCCTTGTTCTGTTGTTGACTAGGGAAGTAAGGATTGTGGTCCGGTGCCCCGAGGCGGTACGGCTTGCCCCTAGCAACCCGCTCTGGACGCGACGCATTCGCAAGGCCTGGCCCCGGGGATTGCCCCGCGCTCAGGCCTGGATCAGCCCCCAGCGCAGCGCCACCAGCGTGAGCTCGGACTGGTTGCTGGCGTTCAGCTTCTGCTTCACGTGGTAGAGGTGCGTGCCCACGGTGCTGGGCGAGAGCTTCAGATCGCTGGCGATCTGCGCCACGCTGCGCCCGCGCGCGAGCTGGATGAAGACGGCGAACTCGCGCTCGCTCAGCAGCTCCACCGGGCTGGCGTCGCCTTCGAGCTGCGCCAGCGCCAGCGCCTGCGCGGTGCGCGCGTCCACGTGGCGCCGCCCCTGCGCCACCGCCCGCACCGCGGCCACGAGCTCGTCGGGCGCCACGCGCTTGGCCAGATAGCCCAGCGCGCCGGCGCGCAGCACGCGCTGCGGATGCGCCGTGTCCTCGTGCGCCGACAGCACCAGGATGCGCGCGCGCGCGTCCTGCGCCAGCAGCCGGCGCACCGCTTCCAGGCCACCCATGCCCGGCATGGACAGGTCCATCAGCACCACGTCGGGGCGCACCGAGGCGTAGAGCTGGCAGGCCTGCTCGCCGTCGCCGGCCTCGCCCACCACTTCCATGCCGGCATCGGCCAGCAGCATGCGAAAGCCCATGCGCACCAGCGCGTGGTCGTCCACCAGCAGCACCCGCGTCACGGCGCGCACCTCCCGGCCCGGGATGGCGTTGTCCTCACGGCTTCTCCTCGTCGTCCTGATCCGGCCGCGCCGCCGATGGCGTGGCCTGTGGGTCGTCCGGTGGCTGCAGCGGCAGCCACACCTCCAGCTCCACGCCCTGTGGCGCGGCGGGCTGCACGCTCAGCCGCCCGCCCTGGGCGCTGACGCGCTCGTCCAACCAGCGCAGGCCGTGATGGCCCGGGCGCTCCTGCCACTGCGCGGGCAGGCCGCGGCCGTCGTCGCGCAGCCGCAGCCGCAGCGCACCGGCCTCGACCCAGAGCTTGATCTCGATGCGCTGCGCCGCACCGTGGCGCAGCGCGTTGGTCAGCCCTTCCTGCGCGGCGCGGTACAGCGCCAGCGCCGCCTCGGTGACCAGCGCCGGCATCCCGCAGGGCAGCACCAGCGACAGCTGTAGCCCGGGATGCGTCCGGCGCATGCGCTCGACCAGGTCTTGCAGCGCGGCGCTCAGGCCCATGCTGTCCAGCACCAGCGGCGCCAGGCGCGGAATCAGCCCGTGCATGGCGTCGTACAGCCGCAGGGACTCGTCGGCGATGAGCTGCGCCGCCTGGCGCGACTCCTCGTCCGGCACGCGCCGCGCCACAGCCAGCGCCAAGCTGCGGATGGCGGTGACGGACTGCCCGAACTCGTCGTGCAGTTCGCGCGCGATGGTGCGGCGCTCCTGCTCGATGTGGTCGTCCAGCCAGCGCGCGAGCTCGCGGCTGTCGCCCAGCCGGCGCTCGGCCAGCACGGCGCGCTTCTCGGTGTCGATGTGGGTGCGCAGCTGCGCCACCATGCGGTTGAAGGCGCTGCCGATGGCCGCCGCCTCGGTGCCCGGCAGCGGCGGCAGCCGCACGTCGAAACGGCCCGATTCCAGCTGTTCCAGCGCCCGCACGATGCGCCCGAAGGGCCGCACCGCGCGCCCCACCAGCCAGAACACCAGCGCGTTGAGCGCCACCAGCAGCGCCAGCGCCACGGCCGTGAAGCGCAGCAGTTCGTCCCAGGCGTCCAGCGCGGCGCGCGAGGCGTTGGCCGTGACCTCCAGCCGCCCGTCGGGGAATTCGTAGGCCTGCATCAGCGGCTCGGGCGCGATGTAGTGCGCGAACCACTCCGGCGCGTCGCGCCCCGCCTTGTAGGGCGAAGGCGGTGAGGTATAGAGCACCCGCCCCTGCGCATCGGTGAGCGTGACGTCGTTGGAGCGGATGCGCCCCACGCCGTTGAGGAAGGCCAGCATTCCCGGCGTGCCCTGCGCGGCGTAGAGCCAGGCGGTGCGGTTGAGCAGCTGCGTCGCGACGCGGTTGGCGGCGACGACCTCCTCCTTCACGGAGTCGCGCAGGTTGTTGAGCTTGAGCACCAGCAGCCAGGCGACGAACAGCAGCGTCAGGACGCCCACCAGCCCGTTGACCTGCGCGCGCAGGCCCCAGGAGCCGCGGCGCGGCGCGGCGGCTGCGGGCTGCGCCGGCGCGTCGGTGTCCGGGGCGGCTGGCGGCTGGCTCGTGCCGGGACGATCCAGCACGCTCATGGCAGCCCCCCGAAGTCACCCTGCGCCGCGAAGGCGTCCAGCGCGCGCCGCAGCGCCGCCTGCAGCAGCGGGTGCGCCGGGTCGTGGCCCACGCCGGGCAGCATCTCCAGCGTCGCCCAGGGCACGGCGGCCTGCAGCGCAAGCGCGCCTTCGGGCGGGCACACGGCGTCCTGCGCGCCGTGCAGCAGGTGCACCGGCACGCGCGGCAGCGCCGCGCAGCGCTCCAGCAGCGGTGGCGACTGCAGCCAGCAGCCCTGGCGCAGGTAGTGCGCCTGCACGCGGTAGCGGTCCACCAGCGCGGCCAGCGCCTCGCCCTCGGGCGCCGCGGTGCCCTCGTCGTGCCCGCAGCGCTGCCGTTCCCACCACCACCAGCGCAGCGACAGCGCCCGCGCCGCCTCGGCTTCCATTTCGGGCAGCGTGCGCCACCCTTGGGCCAGTTCCTCCGGCGCGCCGTCGAAGAAAGCGGCGATGTCCTCCTCGCGCGCCAGGAAGGTGTTGCGCAGCAGCAGCCCGCTGACCGCCTCGGGCTGGTCCAGCGCATGCGCCAGGGCCAGCGTCGCGCCCCAGGAGCCGCCCACCACCAGCCAGCGCTCGATGCCCAGGCGCCGGCGCAGCAGCCACAGGTCGTCCAGCAGCTTTTCGGTGGTGTTCTTCAGCAGGCTGCCGCGCGGCACGCTGTGCCCGGCGCCACGCTGGTCCGGACAGATCAGGCGATAGCGCTCCAGGTCGAAACCCTGGCGCAGCAGCGGGCTGCAGCCGGAGCCCGGGCCGCCGTGCAGCAGCAGCGCGGGCAGGCCGTCGTCACGGCCCCATTCCTCCACGTGCAGCACGTGGTCGTGGCCCACGGGCCAGGCGTGGGTGCGCAGCGGTGATGCGTACAGCTCGGAAGACACGCGGCGATGGTATCGGCCACGGCAAGCACCCCGGCGCGGCGCGGGGTGTCCGCCGCAGATTCATGATTTTCATGAGGCGCGATTCCAGACCTCCCGCCTGTGGCGCACCGGCCGTCGGCGAGACGATGGCGCCTGGAACGACGTTCCCGCGGACGCTCCAAGACTCACAAGGCGCCGCGCCACCACAAGGAGACCTGAGCATGCAATGGACGACCCCTACCGCCACCGATCTGCGTTTCGGCTTCGAAATCACGATGTACGTGGCGGCTCGCTGATCGACTGACAGCGACCAAGCCGGGGCGGCACGGTGCGAGCCGTGCCGCCCCGCGCACATCCAGATCACGGGATCACGGGACGCCATGCGCATCACCATCCTGGGCTCCGCCGCCGGCGGAGGCTTTCCGCAGTGGAACTGCAACTGCCGCAACTGCGCCGGACAGCGCGCCGGCACCGTGCGCGCCAAGGCCCGCACGCAGTCTTCCCTCTTCATCCAGCCCGACGCGGGCGCCGACGGGCTGCTGCTCAACGCCTCGCCGGACATCCTCCAGCAGATCAAGGCCACGCCGGCACTGCAGCCCGGGCGCAGCCTGCGCGACAGCGCCATCGCCGCGGTGCTGCTCATCGACGGCCAGATCGACCACGCCACGGGCCTGTTCATGCTGCGCGAGCGCACCAGCCCGCTGCCGCTGTGGTGCACCGACCCGGTGGCGCAGGACCTGAGCGAGGGCAACCCGGTGCTGCGCGTGCTCACGCACTACTGCGGCGTGGACCGCCACCGCATCCAGCCCGACGGCTCGGCCTTCGAGATCCCGGGGCTGGCGCCGCTGGTGTTCCGCGCCATTGCGCTCTCCAGCAAGGCCGCGCCCTACTCGCCGCACCGTGACGCGCCGGAGCCAGGCGACAACATCGGGCTGCTGGTCACGGACCCGCGCAGCGGGCGCACGCTGTTCTACGCGCCGGGCCTGGGCGAGATCGACGCGCAGGTGTTCGACGCCATGCACCAGGCCGACGCCGTGCTGGTGGACGGCACCTTCTGGACCGACGACGAGATGCAGCGCCTGGGCCTGAGCCGCAAGACCGCGCGCGACATCGGCCACCTGGCGCAGAGCGGCCCGGGCGGCATGGTCGAGTGGCTGGACAAGCTGCCCCCCTCCACCCGCCGCCTGCTCATCCACATCAACAACACCAATCCCATCCTCGACGAGGACTCGGCCGAGCGCGCCGAGCTCGACCGCGCGGGCATCACCGTGTGCGAGGACGGCATGACCCTCGACCTCTGAGCCTCAACAACACAACGACAACGGAGACCCATCATGCGCGCCGACATCCTGTACCAAGCCGCCCCCGCCCATGACGACCGCCCGGCCTGGAGCCGCGAGGAGTTCGAAGCCAAGCTGCGCGAGCGCGGACGCAGCTATCACATCCACCACCCGTTCAACGTGATGCTCAACACCGGCAAGGCCACGCCGGAGCAGGTGCGGGGCTGGGTGGCCAACCGGTTCTATTACCAGATCGCGATTCCCGTGAAGGACGCGAACGTGATGGCCAACTGCCCCGACCGCGAAGTGCGCCGCGGCTGGGTGCAGCGCATCCTGGACCACGACGGTTTTGAAATCGGCGGCATCAAGGACCCGGGCGGCATCGAGGCCTGGTTGCGGCTGGCGCAGGCCGTGGGCTTGAGCCGCAAGGAGGTCGAGGACCTGCGCCATCTCGTCCCGGCCGTGCGCTTCGCGGTGGACGCGTATGTGAACTTCGCGCGCAAGGCGCCGTGGCAGGAGGCGGTGTGCTCCTCGCTGACGGAGCTGTTCGCGCCCGAGATCCACAAGCAGCGCCTGGCGACCTGGCCGCAGCACTACGGATGGATCGAGGCCGAGGGGCTGACCTACTTCCGCAACCGCGTCAGCCAGGCGCGGCGCGACGTGGAGCAGGGCCTGGCGATCACGCTGGACCACTTCAACACCCGCGCGCTGCAGGAGCGGGCGCTGGAGATCCTGCAGTTCAAGCTCGACATCCTGTGGGCCATGAACGACGCCATGGCGCAGCGTTACGGAGTCAACACGTGAACGCCGCGCCGCCGCTGGAAAGCAGCCCGCGCATCGGCCGCGGGTTCAGGCTGCAGTGGGAGGAAGTCCAGAACTGCTTCGTGCTGCTCTACCCGGAAGGCATGGTGAAACTCAACCAGAGCGGCGGCGAGATCCTCAGGCGCTGCGACGGCACGCGCAGCGTGGCGCGGATCGTCGAGGAGCTGGAGCAGGCTTTCGGCATGCAGGGCCTGGAGAAGGACGTGGTGGCCTTCATGGAGATTGCCGGCAAGCAGCGCTGGCTGGAGTGGGAGGCCGCCTGATGTCATCGCCCCTGCCCGCCACCAGCGCCGCGCTGGCCGCGGCGCGCCCCGGCCCGCCGCTGTGGCTGCTGGCGGAGGTCACGTACCGCTGCCCGCTGCACTGCGTGTTTTGCTACAACCCGGTCGATTTCGCCCGGCACGATCAGGAGCTGTCCACCGCCGAGTGGCTGCGCGTGCTGCGCGAGGGCCGCGAGCTGGGTGCCGTGCAGTGCGGCTTCTCCGGCGGCGAGCCGCTGCTGCGCGAGGACCTGGAAGATCTCGTCGCCGAGGCGCACCGCCTGGGCTACTACACCAACCTGCTGACCTCGGGCGTGGGTCTCACGCCCCAGCGCGCCCGGGCGCTCAAGGCGGCGGGGCTGGACCACGTGCAGCTCTCGTTCCAGGACTCGACCAGGGAAGTCAACGACTTCCTCTCGCACACCAAGACCTTCGAGCTGAAGCGCCGCGTCGCCGCGCTGATCAAGGAACAGGGCTGGCCGATGGTGATGAACGTGGTGCTGCACCGCCTCAACATCGACCACATCGACCCGATCATCGCCCTGGCCGACGAGTTGGGCGCGGAGTACGTGGAGCTGGCCAACACGCAGTACTACTCCTGGGCCTTCCTCAACCGCGAGCAGCTGCTGCCCACGCGCGAGCAGCTGCGGCGCGCCGAGGCCGTGACCGACGCCTGGCGCCTGAAGCTGGGCGACCGGATGAAGCTGTTCTTCGTCGCGCCGGACTACCACGAGGGCCGGGCCAAGAAGTGCGTCAACGGCTGGGGGAACATGTTCATCACCGTCACGCCCGACGGCGACCTGCTGCCCTGCCACACCGCCAAGATGCTGCCGGGCCTCAGCTTTCCCAATGTGCGCGAGAGTTCGCTGCGCGCGGCCTGGTTCGATTCCGAGGGCTTCAACCGCTACCGCGGCACGGGCTGGATGAAGGAGCCCTGCGCCAGCTGCGAGCACAAGGAACAGGACCTGGGCGGCTGCCGCTGCCAGGCTTATTTGATCGCCCACGACGCCGAGGCCGCCGACCCGGTGTGTGCCAAGAGTCCGCACCACCACCTGGTGCAGGAAGCGGTGCAGCGCGCCGAAAGCGGCGCACCGGCGCCGGTGCGTGAACAGCCACTGGTGTTCCGGGATCCGGTCAATTCGCGCCGGCTGACGCCGGCGGGGGTGCGCTGACAGTCTCATTCCACGCCCCTGGCCTTCGCTCACTGCTGTCCGGGGAAAGTGGCTGGACGTTGGCCGGGAGCTGAGCTGCCTCGCCAACGACTCCGTCATTCCCGCGAAGGCGGGAATCCAGGCGGTCCCACGTCAGCACGAAGCCTGGACGCTGCGAACCAGGACCTGAGCCCCGACGTTCCACCCGATCTGCTTGCGGCGGCTTGGGGGCCGCATGGACTCCCGCCTTCGCGGGAGTGACGAAGCAGGAGGCGAAACGGCTTGGCTCACGAGATGCCACGGCGCGGAAATTTTCCTGGACACCCACGCCCCTTCGCACTTACGACGACGCCCGCTCCAACCCATTAAGTAAGAAGGCGCCAACTCACCGCGCCCGCCTCCCTTAATTCCTCCTTCATCCCCCTTCCCCAGCATCACGCCCACGAAGAAGTCTCCGCCGCGCCGCGCGGCGTCTTTCGAGGAGCATGTGTGCTGTCCCTGTCCCTACCGCCGCGGGAGCCGGCGGATCCTTCGATGTGCGCCCCGGCCAGGCGGCCGGGCCTGCGGGTCCATGGTCCCGACTCGGCCGGCCGTGACGCCGTCGAGGCCTTCATCCACGAGGTCTACCGCCGCCGCTACGGGGCCCGGGTGCGGCACTTCGCGCCGGTGCTGGTGAGCCTGCGGGACCCCGCCAGCGGGGAGGTAGTGTCTGCTGCGGGCTACCGCTCGGCTGCGCAGGGGCCGCTGTTCCTGGAGCACTACCTGGAAGCGCCGGTCGAGACGCTGCTGGAGCGCCACGCCGGCGCCGCGCCGCAGCGCGCGAGCATCGTGGAGCTGGGCCACCTGGCGGCCAGCCGTGCCGGCGAAGGCCGCCGCCTCATCCGCGAGATCGGCCCGCACCTGGCCGCCTGCGGCTTCCAGTGGGGCGTCTGCACGCTGACGCGGGAGCTGCGGCACCTGTTCGTGCGGCTGGGCATCGCGCAAATGGCGCTGGGCCGGGCCGATCCGGCCGCCCTGGGCACCCAGGCCGCCGATTGGGGCCGTTACTACGAGCACAGCCCGGTGGTGGTGGCGGGCCAGCTGCAGCTGGCCCTGCAGGGGCTGGCCCGCCGCGGAGACCCTGCATGAGGCCGGCACTGGACGACGGGCACCACGCCTGGCCGGCGGTCGAGCTGGAGCGCGCCATCGACGCGGCCACGGCAGCCCTGCGCCAGGCCGGCACGCGCGTGCTGGCCTCGGTGCTGGACAACACGCCGGCCTTCGTCGCGCTCGACATGGCCACGCTGCGCGCGGACGTGGTGCACGTACCGCTGCCCCTGTTCTTCACGCCGCAGCAGATGCGGCATGCCCTGGCCGCCGCCGGCGTGGACACGCTGCTGGCCCTGCCGATGCTGGCCGCGGGCTGGCCGGCGCTGCCCTGGAACCCGGTCCAGGTCGCCGGCGAGACACTGCTGCAGGCGCCGCTGCCCGCGGCGCCGGTCACGCTGCCGCCGGGCACGGCCAAGATCACCTTCACTTCCGGCACCACCGGTGCGCCCAAGGGCGTGTGCCTGGGCGCCGACGCGATGCAGCGGGTCGCGCGCGGACTGGCCGAGGCCACGGCGCCACTGGGCATCGAGCGCCACCTCAACGCCCTGCCTTTCGCGGTGCTGCTGGAGAACATCGCCGGCCTGATGGCGCCGCTCGCCCAGGGCGCCACCTGCGTGACGCTGCCGCTGCAGGCGCTGGGACTGTCGGGCTCGTCGAGCTTCGACGCCGCGTGCTTCCAGGGCGTGGTCGAGCGCCACCGGCCGCACAGCCTGATCCTGCTGCCGCAAATGCTGCGCGCCTGGTGCGGCGAGCTACAGCGCAGCGGCCGGCGCGCGCCGGACTCGCTGCGGCTCGTGGCCGTGGGCGGCGCCGCGGTGGGCGAGC
>Ga0065721_10004109_pt1 | contig 47791 bp, 44 predicted proteins | sample Mesricmetagenome_FD_59108 | JGI IMG/M metagenome (GOLD analysis project Ga0065721, IMG submission 59108) | Mesophilic microbial community from rice straw/compost enrichment Sample: eDNA_1 v2 (version 2) | ecosystem: Engineered > Solid waste > Grass > Composting > Bioreactor | place: USA: Davis...
CGTGGCGGCCCTGGGCGACGCCCTGCTGCCCCTGCCGCAGGTGGCGCCGGCCGTCGCCGGCTGGCTCAACCTGACCGCCCTCGTCACCACCGCCCTCGGCCTCGCCGCCGGCCTCGTGGCCCTGCAGACCGCGGCGGTGCGCGAGCGGCGGGCCCGCGATGCGGTGGAGCTGGAGCTGCGCGAGGCCCTCGACCACCAGCCGCAGCTGCTGCTCTCGCTCTATCCCGGCGGCCAGATCCTCGCCGCCTATGGCGCCGACCTGCTGGGCGAAGAGGTGCGCCGCCTGAAGGATCGCCACCTGGGCGATCTGGTGGCCGAGGCCCACCGCGCGGCCGTGGGTCAGGCGCTGAACGCCGCGGCGCAGGACGGCTCGGCGGCAGTGTTCTTCGTGCCCGCCCACGACCCGAACGGCTGGCTCGAGCTGACCCTCAAGCGGCTCGCCGAAGGCCGGCTCGCCGGCGCCGTCCGGGACGCCCGGCCGCAGCGCGCCCGCGAGCGCGAGCTGGAAGAGGCCCGGGCCTCGGCCGAGCAGCAGAACGCCGGCAAGTCGCGCTTCCTGGCCAACATGAGCCACGAGCTGCGCACGCCGCTGAACGCCATCATGGGCTTCTCGGACATCATGCGGCAGCGCCTGTTCGGCCCCATGGCCGACCGCTACACCGAGTACGCCGAGCTGATCCACGAGAGCGGCAGCCACCTGCTGGAGCTGATCAACGACGTCCTCGACATGTCGAAGATCGAGGCCGAGCGGTTCGAGCTGGCGCGCGAGGAGTTCGACGTCCGCGACGCTGTGAACGCCGTGGTGAGGCTGATGCGCGGCCAGGCCGACCGGGCCGGCGTCGTGCTGCGCGCGGTGCTGCCGGACGCGCCCTTGGAGGCCGACGCCGACCGGCGGGCGATCAAGCAGATCATCCTGAACCTGATTTCCAACGCCCTGAAGTTCACGCCCAAGGGCGGCGCGGTGACGGTGACCGCCCAGGCGGCGGGCGACGTGCTGGAGCTGATCGTCACCGACTCCGGCGTCGGCATCGCCCCGGCCGATCTGGAACGCCTGGGCCGCCCCTTCGAGCAGGCGGGCGACGCCGAGCAGCGGGCGGCGGGATCGGGCCTCGGCCTGTCGCTGGTGCGCGCCTTCGCGGCTCTGCACGGCGGCGAGATGGTGATCGAGAGCGCCGTGGGCGACGGCACGGTGGTGACGGTGCGAATGCCGGTGCTGGGTCTGGAGCCCCTGGAGGCGCCCGTGGCCCCGGCCGCCGAGGCCTAGCGGCCCGCCATCTGCACGAAGGCCCGGGCGGCGGCGAAGTCGCCCACCTCCACATAGGCCGTGCGCACCCGGTCGCCGGTGAACAGGAACTGCACCGCCACGGCCTCCCGCGGATCGAGGCCTTCCAGGGCGCTCACCGCCTCGGCGGGGAAGCGGAAGGCCCAGCCCGACCGGGCGTCCCGGGGAAGGAGGTCGGCGCCGGCCGGGCTGCGGGCCTCGGCGAGATAGGCGCGACGACGCGGTTCGGGCGGCAGCCGCGCCGACAGGGCCTTGGCGCTGTCGGGCAGATGCGGGCCGAGCGTGCGGCCGGTGTCCCGCAGGACGAGCCGGGCGCCGTAGGGCCTGGCTCCGTCATGGAAAGCGGCCACCGCCATCAGCGCCCCGGGCGCGTCCTTGCCGGCGAGGCCGAAGATCATCCGGTCGCGGCCGAAGGCAGCGTCCTGGGCCAGCCGCCAGCGGATGTTGCGGGCGACGGCGCGGTCGGCGCGCCAGACCGCTTGGTCACCCGGATAGGTCATGCGGACGATGTGGGTGAAGCCGCGGTAGGCGTCCGCGGCCCGGCGGGCGGCGCGGGCAAGTTCGGGCGCATCGCACGCCAGCCGGCGCGCCTCGGCCCGGGCGCGGGCCTCCACCGACTTCACCGCCCGTTCGCTCAGCCCCTCGCGCAGGGCCGCGCCCCGGGCCTGGGCCGCGCCCGCGGCCAGGGCCGCCCCGGCCTCGGGAGCCAGGAGGTCGCAGCGTTCATCCGCCGCCAGCAGCACCGTGCGCTCGAAGTAGAGGTCGGCGGCCCCTGCATGGGCGACGCCGGGCGCCGCGACCAGGGCCGCCCCAACCAACCCCAACCACCGAGACGCCGGCCGCGCCTTGTCGCGCGTGTCCCGCATCCACCGACTTTCCTTGCGCTCCGGTCAGCGCCGGAGCCTGGGCGTGGACGGATAGCCGAGGGGTGTTGAAGTTCGGTTAGCGGCCGGGGCATGGTCCCGGCCATGCTGCTGTCCACCGACATCTGGGTCGGCGCCCTCATCCGCCGCGTCGAGATCGGCGGCGGTTTCGCCGTGGTCGTCCGCAAGGGCGACCCGCGGGCCGGGGCGGTCCTGGTCAAGGTGCTGAACCGCAGCGACGGCACAGCCCGCCTCTATTCCGAGGCCACCCGGGGCGATGGCGAGCGGGTGTGGATGCAGCCGGCCGCCTCCGAGCAGGAGGCCGACCTCGACCGCTACATCGAGCGGGCCGTCCGCATCGACCCCGACATCTGGGTGGTGGAGATCGAGGACCGCGAGGGCCGCCACTTCCTTGTGGAACCGGTGGAGCGGGCCTGACGCTCCCTCCGGCGTGATCAAGCTCGCCGACCTGCCCGTACCGCTGGACCTGTCGCCCATGGAGGCGAAGCTCGTGGAGGAGGTTCCCCGCGAGCCTGGCTGGCGCTTCGAGCCCAAGTGGGACGGCTTCCGCTGCCTGGCCTTCCGGGCGGGCGGGGAGGTGGCGTTGCGGGCCAAGTCCGGCAAGCCGCTGGACCGGTTCTTCCCCGACGTGGCGGCGGCGCTGAAAGCCCTGCCGGCGGACCGCTTCGTCCTCGACGGCGAACTGGTGATCGAGGTGGAGGGGCGGCCGGCGTTCGAGGCCCTGCAGATGCGGCTGCATCCGGCCGAGAGCCGGGTGCGCCGGCTGGCCGCCGAACAGCCGGCGCGGCTGACCCTGTTCGACTGTCTGCTGGACGGGCGCGGGCGCTCGCTGCTGGCCGCCCCCCTCTCGGCGCGCCGGGCCGAACTGGAGGCGCTGTTCGCGCGGTTCGGGCAGCAGGACGTGGCGCGCCTGTCGCCCTGGACCGAGGAGCGGGATCAGGCCTGCCGCTGGCTCGAGGCGGCCGGCTCCGCGCTCGACGGCGTGGTGGCCAAGCGGGCGGACGGGCCCTACGCGCCCGGCGAGCGGGCGATGCTGAAGATCAAGAAGATCCGCACCGCCGACTGCGTGGTGGGCGGCTTCCGCTACGCCCAGGGCGCGGCCGACGTGGGCTCGCTGCTGCTCGGGCTCTACGGCCCGGACGGGCGGCTGCACCATGTGGGCTTCACCTCGACCATCTCCCGCGCCGAACGCCCGGCCCTGACCCGGCGGCTGGAGGCGCTGAAGGGCGAAGGGTTCACGGGGGATGCTCCCGGCGGCCCGAGCCGCTGGAGCACCGAGCGGACGGGCGCCTGGGTCCCGCTGAAGCCGGAGCTGGTGGTGGAGGTGCGCTACGACCAGGTGACCGGCGGCCGCTTCCGGCACGGGACGCGGCTCGTCCGCTGGCGGCCCGACAAGTCGCCGCGCCAGTGCACCTGCGAGCAGATCCGCCCGCCGCCGGGAGGCGGTGGACAAGAAACGGGGCGGCAGGGGGGAGCTGCCGCCCCGTAGTAGGGCTGCTTGGGGTGTTGGTCGGGGGCTCGATGCGGGGCGGTTGGGGGGCGACCGGACCCAGCGACATCGAGCACACCCGATGCGGTCCGACATCACGATCGCCTCGGGAGCGATCGTCAGAGGGGCCCGGCCCGCAGGATCAAATCTGGGGTCGATGGTGGCGCTTTCAAGGCGCGACGTTGAAATTCCTGCAAAGTGGCGAGACGGCGGCTATAAGCGCGCCCCCATGAGCACCTCCCTCGCCGCCGAGGCCGCGCGCCGACGCACCTTCGCGATCATCTCCCACCCGGACGCCGGTAAGACGACCCTGACCGAGCACCTGCTGCTGGCGGGCGGCGCCATCCGCGCGGCGGGGGCCGTCCGCGCCCGCGGCGAGAACCGGCGCACCCGGTCGGACTGGATGAAGATCGAGCGCGAGCGGGGGATCTCCGTCTCGGCCTCGGTTATGACGTTCGACCACGACGGCAAGATGTTCAACCTCCTGGACACGCCGGGGCACGAGGACTTCTCGGAGGACACCTACCGGACGCTGACCGCTGCCGATGCGGCGGTGATGGTGCTGGACGCGGCCAAGGGCATCGAGCCCCAGACCCTGAAGCTGTTCGAGGTCTGCCGCCTGCGCGACATCCCGATCGTCACGTTCATCAACAAGATGGACCGCGAGGCCCAGGACCCCATCGAGCTGCTGGACGAGATCGCCTCCAAGCTGGCCCTGGACCCGGCGCCGCTCTACTGGCCCGCCGGCTCGGGCGGGCGGTTCAAGGGCATGATGGATCTGGCGGGCCGGCGCTTCCTGCCCTTCTCCAAGCCCAGCGACCAGCAGGAGGGCCATCCCGATCCGGCGCCCCTGGACGGGGACGCGGTGTCGGCCTTCCTCGATGCGTCCGAACTCGCCGAGCTGGAGGAGGGGGCGGCGCTGGTGATGGAGGCCTCCAAGCCCTTCGACCGGCAGTCGTTCCTCGAAGGCCACATGACGCCGGTGATCTTCGGCTCGGCCCTGCGCCACTTCGGGGTCGCCGAGCTGCTGGCCGTGATCGGTGAATACGCCCCGCCGCCCAAGGCGGTGCCCGCCACCCGGGGCGGGGCCGAGGCCAAGGTGGAGCCGGGCGACAAGGAGGTCAGCGGCTTCGTCTTCAAGGTCCAGGCGAACATGGACCCCAACCACCGCGACCGGATCGCCTTCCTGAAGCTGTGCTCGGGCCGGTTCCAGCGGGGCATGAAGCTGAAGGTCCAGAACACCGGCAAGCAGCTGAGCGTGAACGCGCCGACCATGTTCTTCGCCTCGGACCGGGAGCTGGCCGAGGACGCCTACGCGGGCGACGTGATCGGCATTCCCAACCACGGGGTCCTGCGGGTGGGCGACAGCCTGTCGGAAAGCGGCGCCCTGCGCTTCGCCGGCCTGCCGAACTTCGCGCCGGAAATCCTCCAGCGGGTGCGGGTGAAGGATCCCCTGAAGGCCAAGCACCTGAAGAAGGCCCTGGAGAGCTTGGCCGAGGAGGGCGTCACCCAGCTCTTCCGGCCGAACATGGGCGCCGACTTCATCGTCGGCGCGGTGGGCCAGCTGCAGTTCGAGGTCATGGCCGACCGGCTGAAGAACGAATACCAGCTGGAGGTGATCTTCGAGCCCAGCCCCTACGCCGAAGCCCGCTGGATCAGCGGCGAGAAGGCCGACCTGGAGGATTTCGCGGGCAAGCACCGCTCGGCCATGGCTACCGATATCGACGAACAGCCGGTGTTCCTGGGCAAGTCGGCCTGGGAGATCGGCTATGTGGCCGAGCGGTATCCGAAGGTCGTCTTCCACCGGGCCAAGGAACGGGCCTGAGCCGGAAAGCCCGCGTTCCCGGGCCGTGAGGAACCCCCGCCCGCCGGGCGGCTTACTGTGGATGGCGACGTTCCGTTAACCATACCGCAGAAGTTAATGACTTGTTAAAGCTGTCGGCTCCGGCTTTGCTGTCTCCGTTCAAGGCCCAGGCGGGCCGTTCCATGGTGGAACGGCGGCGGGGTCGGAGCGGGGCGATGTTCGAGCTGGGACGCGAGCTGAAGCGGCTGTTCGCGGTAGGCGCCAGGCCCGTCGACACCCTCGCGCGGGGCGACGCCGCCCTGCTGGAGCTCCTGGACCTGACGCTTCTCACCGAGGAGGCCCGCGCCGCCGACGTGGCGGCCGGGCGCCTGGGCGCCAAGGACAAGCCCGTCCGCCGGCTGGAGGCCGCCGTGGCCTGGCGCGAGGTCGCCCGCCGCACGGGGGACGCTGCGGCTCTGCGCAAGGCCGCCGCCATCGCCGAGACCGCCGCCGCCGGCTTCGAGGCCGAGCGCCGCAACGAGGGTTGGGCGCGTTCGCGCTGCGAACAGGCCTTCTGCGCCCTCCTGGGGGCCGAGCTGTTCGGCGACCCTGGCCTGGACGCCGCCGCCGAAGTGGCCTTCCGCGAGGTGCGGACCCTGGTGCGTGGCGGCGTGGCCGCGGCCCTGGCCGAGACGGGCCTGGCCGCCATCGAGGCGCGCCGCAGCCTGNCGAGCGCCGACGCCGCCGAGGCCCTGCGGCTGGCCGAGAGCTTCCGCGGACCGATCCACGCCCTGGACGCCCTGGCCCGCCGGGCCACCACGGTGCGTCCCCTGGCCGCCGAGGCGCGGCTGGTGCGGGTGGACCTCCTGTGCGCCTGGGGCGCGCGGCTGAAGGACGAGGCCCTGCTGCGCCAGGCCATCGAGGACTCCGCCGCCGCAGCGGGGCGGGTGGACCCGGCCTATGAGCCCCTGACCTGGGCGCGGGCCGAGGCGGCCCACGGCCAGGCCCTGGCCCTGCTGGGCGAGATCACCGGCGACATCGACCTGATCGGCGCAGGGGCGGCCCGCCTCGCCGACGCCGCCAACGACCTGACCCGCGACCACAGCCCGCTGGACTGGGCCCGCGCCCAGGCGGCCCTGGCCCAGGCGCTGCAGGCCCTGGGCGAGGCGGCCGGCGACGTGCGCCCCTTCGAACAGGCGGTGAGCTGCTACGACCGGGCCGGCCTCGTGCTGCAGGATGTTCCGGGACTGCCGCTGCGCGGCGCGGCGGCCAGCGCCCGGGCGGTGTGTCTGGCCCGTTCGGCGGAGCTCACCGGCGACCTGGCGGTGCTGGACGCGGCCCAGGCGGCCATGAAGATGGAGCTGGCGGCCAAGTCGGCCCGGCGCGATCCCGTGGGCTGGGCCCTCGCCCAGCTGCACCTGGCCCGGCTGTACGAGACCCGCATGACCATGACCGGCGTCGACCGCGGCGAGCGGGCGTCGGCGGTCCTCGCCCTGGAGGCGGCCCTGGACGTGTTCGGCGAGCACGGCCTGCGCTCCCTGAGCGTCCTGGCCGTCGAGGCCCTGGCGCGACTGGGCGGCGTTGCGGTGCGGCTGCCCGACTAGGCGCGGCGAACGGGGTCGCGGATTCGGATACTTTCGTTCTTTCGCAACTCCGGCGGCGGCGCCATGCTGCCGGCCGTGGAGGATCGACCCATGCGCAAGCTGTTCATCCTGATCGCCGGGGGCGGGGCGCTCGCGGCCGGCGCCGCGGCGGCCCAGGTCCCGGCGACCTTCGTGGAGGCGCCCTCGGTGGAGCAGGTGGCCGCCGCCTATCCCGCCAAGGCCAAGGCGGCGGGCCTGTCGGGCGCTGTGGACCTGAGCTGCACCGTCGCCCCGGCCGGACGGCTGAAGGACTGCGCCGTGCTTGGCGAGGCGCCCCGCGGCGAAGGCTTCGGCCAGGCCGCCCGCCAGTTGGCCCGCAGCATGAAGGTGACCGGCGCGGCCCTGGGCAGCGAGGTGCGCGTGCCGGTGAGCTTCGCCCCTGGGGTGCTGCAGCCGGGCTTTACGGCGAAGACGCCGAAGTGGGCCGCCATGCCCGCCCCCAGCGACTTCCAGGCCACCATTCCCAAGCACGAGGACGGCCCAAATGCGATCCGGGTGGTGTTGGTGTGCGACGTTCTGGCGGGCGGTTCGCTGACCGGCTGCACGGTGGACCGCGAGGAGCCGGCGGGCCAGGGCTTTGGCGAGGGCGTGCTGGCGCTGGCCTCCAAGTTCAAGGTGGAGCCGTGGTCGGCCGAAGGCCTGCCGACCGTGGGGGCCAAGGTGCGGGTGCCCGTGCGCTACGACCTCAAGCCGGTGAACCAGGCGTCCCGTTAGGGCGCCGGAGGGGCAGGCCTACCGCCCCCGCCACCACTTCAGGCCGACGCGCTCCAGCCGCTCCAGGGCGGCGTGCAGGGCCACGCCCATGACGCCCAGCACCACCAGGGCGGCGATCATCCGCGCGGTCTGCAGCTTGTTGCCGGCGTCGAGGATCTGCCAGGCGAGGCCCGTCACCTGGCCCGAGCCGGCGCCGAACTCGGCGACCACGGCGCCGATGAGGGCGAGGCCCGCCCCCACCTTGTGGCCCTCCAGCAGGAACGGGACGGCGGCCGGCAGGCGCAGCCGCAACACTCGCCGCCAGGGGCTCGCGCCATAGAGGTCGAACAGGCGCTCCAGGTCCGGATCGGCCGAGCGCAGCCCCGCCGCCGCTCCCGAGAAGATCGGGAAGAAGGCCACCACCAGCGCCAGGGCCACGAGGGCGCGCTCAGGGTGGTCGAGGCCCGCCCAGATCAGCACCAGGGGCGCGAGGGCGATCACCGGCGTCACCTGGACCACGGACGCCAGGGGCCGAATGGCCCGGTCGAGCAGGGGGCTCAGGGCCGTCAGCAGGGCCAGGGCCTGGGCCACGAGGCTGGCGAGGACGAGGGCGATCAGGGCGGTGGAAAGGGTGCGCCAGGCGGCCGCCAGCAGGGTCGGGAAGTGCTCGGCCAGGGCCACGGCCACGGCGGAGGGCGGCGGCAGGAAATAGGCCGGCACGTCCAGGGCGCGGCAGGCGATCTCCCAGGCCAGCAGCAGCACCGCCGTGAGCGCGAAGGGCGCGAGGTGGTAGGCCAGCCGCCTCATGCGCCGATCCCCTCGGCGAGGGCTGCCGAGACCGCCTCGGCGGCCTGGCGAAAGCCGGGCGTCAGGCGAAAGCCCGCGGGCCGGGGCAGGTCGCCCTCGATGGCGAACTCGCCGGCGATGCGCCCGGGGCCGCGGGTCAGCACCACCACGCGCGAGGCCATGTAGGCGGCCTCCTCCACATTGTGGGTCACGAAGACGATGGCCGGACGGGTGGCGGCCCACAGGCCCAGGACGTCGTCGGCCAGGGCCCGGCGGGTGATCTCGTCGAGGGCGGCGAAAGGCTCGTCCAGCAGCAGCAGGCGCGGCTCGGTGACCAGGGCCCGGGCGAGGGACACCCGCATGGCCATGCCCCCCGACAGCTGCGCCGGCCGGGCCGCCTCGGCGCCAGCAAGGCCTACCCGGTCGAGGGCGGCGTCGGCCCGTTTGCGGGCCTCGGCGGCGGGGACGCCCGCCAGCTCCAGGGGCAGGGCGACATTGGCCCGGGCCGAGAGCCAGGGAGCCAGGGTCGGCGCCTGGAAGACCACGGCGGTCTCGCCCCGGCGAGGGGCGCGGACGACCTCGCCCGCCGTGGGCGCCTCAAGGCCCGCCAGCAGCCGCAGGGCCGTGGACTTGCCGCATCCCGAGGGGCCGACCAGGGCCACGACCTCGCCCTCGCCGATGGCGAGGTCCAGGGGGCCGAGCGCCGGGCCGCGGGGATAGCGGACCTCGACCTTGCTAAGGGCGGCGACCGTCACTTGGGGACGAACTGGAGCGTGTAGGCGCGCTTGGGGTCGAGACTGGCCGGATAGACGCCCTGGGCCTTGGCGATGTCGGCGAAGGCGGTCCAGCGGGCGTCGGTCATGGCCCCCACCGGCAGGCCCTCGTCGCCCTCGACGATGCGATAGGCCTTCATCTTCTCCCGGGCCTGGTCGAGGACGTCCTGGGTCATCTCGGGATTGTCCTTGCGGATCAGGGCGTCGGCGGCGGACGGGTCGCCGTAGAGGTAGTCGCGCCAGCCCTTGGCGGTGGCCTCCACGAAGGCCTGCACGGCGGCAGGGTTCTTCTGGATCAGGGCGTCGGTGGCCAGGACCATGGTGGCGTAGCCCGGGTAGCCCTCGTCGGCGAGGAGGAAGACCTTGGGGGCGAAGCCGGCCTGTTTCTCGATCGTGTAGGGCTCGGAGGTGATGTAACCCTGCTGCACGGCCCGCTTGTCGGCGATGAACGGGCCGGGATTAAAGGTGTATTTGCGCACCTGGTCGTCGGTGAAGCCGTACTTGGCCTTCAGCCACACCCAGAAGGCGGTGACCGAGGCGTCCGCCAGCAGGATCGGACGGCCCTTCAGGTCGGCGATGCGCTCCACGCCCGGCTCAGGGTGGGCCATGAGGACCTGCGGGTCCTTCTGCATGAAGGCGGCCACCGCCCTGGCCGGCACGCCCTCGTTGGCCAGGTTCATGACGATGAAGCTGTTGGAGCCCATGCCGAGGTCGACGGCGCCGGCGGCCAGCAGCTGGGGCACGTTCACCCCCGGGCCGCCCTGGACGATGGTCACGTCGAGGCCGCGGCGGGCGTACTCCCCCGAGGCCAGGGCCTGGTAGAACCCGCCGTGCTCGGCCTGGGCGCGCCAGTCGGTGGCGAAGCGGATGGCGGTGCGGCCGTCGGCCGGCGAGGCGACCTGTTCCTTCTGGCCCGAACAGGCGGCCAGGAGCGCGGTCAGGGCGATGGCGAGCGAGCGCAGGGCTTTCATGGGCGCGAAGGTAGGGCGCGAGGGCCGAGCTTGTGAAGGCCAAGATATCCGCGGTCCGGGCGGGAGGCCCATAGCAAGAGGGCGGCGCTCCGGTCGCCCGGGGCGTCGCCCTCTCATCCAGATCCGTTGGGGGATCTGCGCCGTCGAGGTCGTCCGCGAGTTCGGTTCCGGGTCCCCCTTGCGGGTTCGCCGTGGTTTTCCCTCGCAGCCGGTATCCGTTCGGGGTCTGGGGTTCCGGGTCGCCCCGGTTCCGTCAGTCCTTGGGACACTCTGCCCGCCTGATTTCCGGGTCTGCTGTCGCCAGCGTCTCCGTCCATCTGCGCCGCAGTTCCTGTCGGCGAGTTGACGGTGCGCCCAAGCCCTGTATGACGCAAGCGCTCGAAAGCCGCCCCGGGTGCGCCGGGCGTCAAGAATCCGTGAAAGACTTGTTAACAACCGCGGGAAAACGCGCCCCTAAGGTTGCGTTTTCAACGGCTTGTGACCGTCCACAGAAAGCCGCTAGCGCCCCGCCTCCAGCGCCTCGCGCCGTTCCTCCAGCGCCAGCCACTCCTCCTCGGCGGCGGCCAGCTGGGTGCGGGCGGCCTCCAGGGCGCGGCTGTAGCGATCGAAGGCCGACGGGTCCTTGGAATAGAGCTCGGGATCGGCGAGGGCGGTCTCGAGGGTGGCGATCTTGCCGGGGAGATCTTGGATCAGGGCGTCCAGCTCCGCGAGCCGCCGCTGCTCCTTGAAGCTCAGCTTGGCCGGCGCGGCCGGGCGCGGGGCCGCGGCCTTCGGCTCGGGCTTCGGTTCGGCCTTCGGCGGAGGCGGCGGGGCCACCCGCCCGAAGAAGCCCGGGTTCTGGCTCATGAAGTCCTGCCAGCCGCCGGGGGTCTCCACGGCCCGTCCCGTCCCGTCGAGGCCGATGGTGGAGGTGGCCAGACGGTCGATGAAATCGCGGTCGTGGCTCACCAGGATAAGGGTGCCGTCGTAGTCGGCCAGCAGGTCCTCGAGCAGGTCGAGGGTGTCCATGTCGAGGTCGTTGGTGGGCTCGTCCAGGACCATGACATTGGCCGGATTGGCCAGGGCGCGGGCTAGCAGCAGGCGGTTGCGTTCGCCCCCGGACAGGCTCTTCACCGGCTGGCGCAGCTGCAGCTCGGTGAACAGGAAGTCCTTGGCGTAGCCGTTCACGTGCTTGGGCGTCCCGCGCACCATCACCTGGTCGCCGCCATGGGGCGTGAGCACGTCGCGGACAGTCATGTCGTCCTTCAGCCCGGCCCGGGCCTGGTCGATGTAGGAGACGGTGAGGTTGGCGCCGAGCTTCACCTCGCCGGAGTCGGCCGGGATCTCGCCCAGCAGCAGCTTCACGAGGGTGGTCTTGCCCGCCCCGTTAGGGCCGACGATGGCCACCCGGTCGCCGCGGATGATGCGGGTGGAGAAGTGCTTGAGGATCACCCGCTCGCCGAAGGCCTTGGAGAGGCCCTTGGCCTCCACCACCCGCTGGCCCGACACCCCCGAACTCGCCAGGCCCATGTTGAGACTGCCTCGCGCTTCCTTCAGCCGTTCGGCCTTGGCCTCGCGCATGGCGATCAGGCGCCGGCGGCGGCCTTCGTTGCGGGCGCGGCGGGCGGTGACGCCCCGGGCCAGCCAGTGGCGCTCGCGCTCAATGGCCTTGTCGAGGCGGCGGGCTTCCTCGGCCTCCTGGGCCTCGATCTTCTCGACCCAGCCGTCGAACTCCCTGAAGCCGCGGTCGAGGCGCCGGACCTGGCGGTGCTCGAGCCAGAAGCAGCGGCCGGTGACGCGCTCCAGGAAGGCGCGGTCGTGGCTGACGATCAGCATGGCCGCCCGGCTCTCGGCGATGGCCTGCTCCAGGGTCTCGATGGCCAGGATGTCGAGGTGGTTTGTGGGCTCGTCCAGCAGCAGGACGTCCGGCTCCTCGGCGAAGGCCCGGGCCAGGGCCGCCCGTCGGGTCTCGCCGCCCGAGAGGCCCTGGGCCGCCTTCTGGGGATCGAGGCCGAAGGCTTCCAGCTCGGCCTCGGCCCGGTGGGCGGGGGCGCCGCCGGCCATGGCGTAGTCCAGCAGGGTGGCGCCGGTGATCTCGGGCTCCTGCAGCACCATGGCCACCCGCGTGCCGGGCGTGATCACCCGTTCGCCGCTGTCGGCCTCGATGAGCCCGGCGATGATCCGCATCAGGGTCGACTTGCCCGCCCCGTTGCGGCCCACCAGGCAGGCGCGCACCCGCGGCTCCAGGCCGATGTCCACCCCGTCGAACAGCATGCGGGGGCCGTCGGCCAGGCGGACGTCCTTCAGGGCGAGGATGGGCGCTCTCATGGGGGCGGGGAGATAGAGGTTCGGCGCGCCGGGGGGAAGGACCACACGTCGCGCTTGGGTTGGCGGGCGCAGCGGCCTATTTGGGCGCGATGGCTGGCGAACCCTCCCGCGACCCCTTCTGGCGACGCAAGACGCTCGAAGAAATGACCGTGGCCGAGTGGGAGAGCCTCTGCGACGGCTGCGGCCTCTGCTGCCTGGTGCGGTTCGAGGACGAGGAGACCGGCGAGGTCATCCCCACCCGGGTCCACTGCAAGCTGTTCGATCCCGAGGTCTGCCGCTGCAGCGACTACGCCAACCGCAAGGCCCATGTGCCCGACTGCATCAAGCTGACGCCGCACAACATCGAGGCGCTGGAGTGGATGCCCAAGAGTTGCGCCTACCGGCGCCTGCACGAGGGGCGGGACCTGGCCGACTGGCATCCGCTGATCTCGGGCGATCCCGAGAGCGTCCATCGCGCGGGGGTGTCGGTGCGCGGGCAGACGGTGAGCGAGGCCGCCCTGTCCGATCCGGAGGACGCCCTGGACTTCGCCGCCTGGGACCTGGTGGACGAGCGGGGCGACGACTAGGGGCGAGGGGCCCCGGCCGGCGACTCGCCCCAGCGGTTGGCGCCCGGATCGCCGCGCACGGCGCCCATCACGCCGAGGAAGGCGAAATAGAGCGTCATCGACAGCAGCATGGCGCTGGCCATGCCGGTGTTCTTCTCGATGCCCTCCGGCCCCATGGACAGGATGTTGACCGCCGCGGCCATGCCCAGGGCCGTGGCCGGAACCTGCCACCAGCCCGAGCGGCCGAGGTCGTGCAGGCGGCGGGCGATCACCGCCCACTGCACTACATTGGCGGCCAGGCTCAGGGGCACGCCGATCACCTGCCCGCCCGGAACCAGGGCGAGGGCCGAAATGCCGACGCCGGCCAGCACGGACAGGCCCAGCAGGCGCCAGTATTCGCCGCGCCCGGCGCGGCCGCGGAAGGAGAACAAACGGGTCCAGGAGGGCTTGTCGGGTCGATTGACCATGGCCTGTCCCTAGCGCGACCGGGCCGGGACAGTCCTGTGGTAAAATTGCCACAGTCGGCCTTGCGTGACGGCGAGGCTCGCCCAATCTAGAAGTCGCACCGAAACAGGTTTCCAGAGGCAGAGGTTCTTAAGAGCTTGGCGCGCGACCCCTATCAGGAGCTGGGCGTATCCCGGAGCGCTTCGGCGGACGAGATCCGCAAGGCCTTCCGCAAGCTGGCCAAGGCCAACCATCCGGACACCAACCCCAACAACAAGGAGGCCGAGGAGCGCTTCAAGCGCGTCAGCGCCGCCTTCGACATCCTGGGTGATCCCGAGAAGCGCCGGAAGTACGACGCCGGCGAAATCGACGCCGACGGGCGCGAGACCTTCCGCGGCTTCGGCGGCGGGGGCGGCCCGTGGGGCGGCGCAGGGCCGTCGGGCGGCTTCGGCGGCGGTCGCACCTATCGGTCCGAGACCTTCGAGGGCGTCGACCTGGGCGACATCCTGGGCGAGATGTTCGGCGGGGCGGGCGGCGCCCGGGGCGGGCGCGGCGGCGGCTTCGGCGGCTTCTCCCAGCGCGGCGCGGATGTCCGGGCCAAGCTGGAGATCGACCTCACCGACGCCATCCTCGGCGGCAAGCGGCGGATCGCCTTCTCGGACGGCCGCACCATCGACGTCTCGATCCCCAAGGGCGCTCAGGACGGCCAGACCCTTCGCCTGAAGGGGCAGGGCCAGCCGGGCCGGTCCGGGCCGGGGGACGCTTTCATCGAACTTTCCATCGCGCCGCACCCCATCTTCAAGCGCGAGGGGGAGGTGCTGGTCATGGACCTGCCGGTGACGCTCTACGACGCCGTCCTCGGCGGGAAGGTCGAGGCGCCGACCCCCGACGGGCCGGTGACCCTGACCATTCCCAAGGGCGCCAACTCCGGGTCCAAGCTTCGGCTGAAGGGCAGGGGCCTGTCCGACGCCAGGGGCAATCGCGGCGACCTCTTCGCCCGCTTGGTGGTCACCCTGCCGGAGGAGCCTGACCCGGCGCTGGAGATCCTGGCCCAGGACATGCGCAAAGCCAGGCCGTATTCGCCCCGCCGCCGAACCTGAGTTAAGGGTGGCGTTCAGCCCGGGTTCAGTCCCGGGCGCCTAGAAGAGTTTCCATGAAGCGCCTCTTCGCCATCGCTGTCCTGCTCGCCGGCGCCGTGGCCCCCGTGGCGGTCCCGGCGGCCGCCTCGGCCCAGGACATGGGTCGCCCGGTTTTCGGCGCCGGCCGGGGGGACCAGGAACAGGCCCGGGAGGGCGTGCGCTCCGGACGCCAGGTCCCGCTTTCGCGCGTTCTGGGGATGATCGCCTCCCGCAACGGGGGACGTCACCTGAACACCATGCAGGGCGATTCCGGGGGGCGGCCCGCCTACTTCGTCCAGTGGCAGTTGCCGAACGGCCGGGTGGTGGTCTTCGTGGTGGACGCCGAGTCGGGCCAGATCATCGGCCGGCAGGGCGGCTGATCGGGGCTGACGGAAACAAGAAGAAGGAAGGACGCGGACCTTGCGCATCCTGCTTGTCGAAGACGATCCGGACCTGTCGCGGCAGCTGAAGCTCGCCCTGGCCGACGCCGGCTATGCGGTGGACCACGCCCCAGACGGCGAGGAGGCCCAGTTCCTGGGCGAGACCGAGCCCTACGACGCCATCATCCTCGACCTCGGCCTGCCGAAGGTGGACGGGGTGTCGGTGCTGGAGCGCTGGCGGCGCGAGAACATGACGACGCCGGTGCTGATCCTCACCGCCCGGGGCGCCTGGAGCGAGAAGGTGGCGGGCTTCGACGCCGGCGCCGACGACTATCTCACCAAGCCCTTCCACACCGAGGAGCTGCTAGCGCGGCTGCGCGCCCTGCTGCGGCGCTCGGCGGGCCACGCCACCCCGAACCTCGCCTGCGGCGGCCTGCGCCTCGACCCGCGCGCGGCCCGGGCCAGCGTCAACGGCGAGCCGCTCCGGCTGACCTCGCTGGAGTACCGGCTGCTGCACTATCTGATGATGCACCAGGGCCGGGTGATCAGCCGCACCGAACTGGTGGAGCACCTGTACGACCAGGACTTCGACCGCGATTCCAACACCATCGAGGTGTTCATCGGCCGGGTCCGCAAGAAAATCGGCCCAGAGCGCATCGAGACCGTCCGTGGCCTGGGCTACCGGCTGATCTGCCCCGAGGAGGAGCTCGGGGCGGGCGAGACGGCGTGATCCGGCCTTGAGCCTCACGCGGGCGCTTCCCGCCGCGCTCCGCCGCCCGTCGCTCGCCCGGCGGCTGGTGCTGCTGGCCGTGGGCTGGAGCTTCGCGGCCCTGGTCATCGTGGCGGTGGTGCTGGCGCTGCTGTTCCAGCAGGCGGCCCTGCGCAGGTTCGACGCCAGCCTCTCCGACCTGATCGACAATCTGATCGCCGGCTCGACCATCGAGGATGGCCAGGTGGTGGCCCCGGCGCTCACCGACCTTCGGGCCCTGCGGGCGCTCTCCGGGCGCTACTGGCAGGTGGCCCAGCCGATGCCCGATGGCACGGCCGAGGCCATCGAGGGCCTGACCTCGCGCTCGTTGTTCGACGCCGAGCTGGAGACCCAGCCCGAGGTGGTGGCGCGGCTGCGGGCCGATCCGGGCAGGCCCGTAGCGTTCGACGCCCAGGGGCCGCAGCCGGGCGAGCGCGTGCGGGTGCTGGCCCGCTGGACCACCTTCTACGGCCACGAGCAGCCGGTGATCTTCATGGCCGCCGAGGACCGCCGGCCCATCGACCGCGACGTGCGCAACTTCATGGTCGCCACGGCGGCGGCCTTCGCCCTGCTGAGCGCGGGCCTGATCCTGGCCGTGGTGCTGCAGGTGCAGGTGGGCCTGCGCCCCCTGTACCGCCTGCAGCGCGAAGTGGCCGACGTGCGCCGGGGCAAGGCCGAGAAGCTCAGCGACGATTATCCCACCGAACTTGAGCCTCTGGCCGAGGAGCTGAACGCCCTGGTGCGCCACAACCAGGAGACTGTGGAGCGCCAGCGCACCCATGTGGGCAATCTGGCCCACGCCCTGAAGACCCCGATCTCGGTGATGCTGGCCGAGGCCGAGCTGCATCCGGGGCCTCTGGCCGAGGTGGTCACCCGCCAGACCGCGGCCATGCGCCAGCAGGTGGACCACCACCTGCGCCGGGCCCGAGCGGCGGCCAGGACGCAGGGGCCAGGCGAACGCACCGATGTTTCCGAGGTGCTGGACGAACTCGCCCGCACCCTGGAGCGCATCTTCCAGGACAAGGGGCTGGAAATCGACTGGGACGCCCCCGACGACCTGTTCTTCCTGGGCGAGCGCCAGGACTTCATGGAGATCGCCGGCAACGGCATGGAGAACGCCGGCAAGTGGGGCCGCCGCCGGGTGCGGGTGAGGGCCGCGCCGGACGGCGAGGAGCGGATGGTCCTCACCATCGAGGACGACGGCCCCGGCCTGCCGCCCGATCGGCGCGAGGAGGTGGTCAAGCGCGGCGCCCGCCTGGACGAGAGCGCCCCGGGCTCGGGCCTGGGGCTGTCGATCATCGACGAACTGGCCCGGGCCTATCGCGGCACGCTGGAGCTGGGCGATTCCCGGCTGGGCGGCCTGATGCTCACCATCCGCCTGCCCCGCGCGGCGGCCTGAGCGCGTCCTCAAGCCGCGGCTTCGGACTCCCTTAACTCGGCCTCGTGCACCCTGAACTCGCGAACCGGTGTTCGCTGGAGTCCCGGCCCATGACCGCGCTGTCGCAGCGCAAGATCGACATCGTCCGGAGCCTGGTGGAGTCGGCCCCCGACAAGATCGTGGGCGGGCTGCAACTCGCCCTGGCCGAGACGAGCGAGGGCTCCGCCCTCGGCAGCGTGCGCCGGCTGGTGGACATGGAGGTGGGCGAGCGCCGCCTGCGCAACACGGTGCTTCAGGCCATCGCCCCCATGTGCGTCGGCGACGGGCGCTCGGAGCGGTCGCTGACCTTTCCGGCCGGCGTCCTGCCGCTGATCTGGCGGGGGCTGCGCGCAACCGCCGCGGAGGAGGTGCGTGAGGCCGAGACGGCCTTCGGCGAGTTCTTCGACGAGGAGATGTCGGCCGAGGTCTTCGACCAGCTGGCCCGGATCGCCGCCTATGGCCTGCGCTCGCGGCAGTACCCGCTGTTCCGCGAGGCGGCGGAGCTGGCCGACGCGGCCCGGCCCGGCGGTGGAGAGGAGCTGGCCGCCTGCCTCGACCTGTCGCCGGTGCTGCGGCGGGCCATTCCGCGCATCCCCGAATGGCTGGCCTCGTTCAGCGGCGGTTCGGCCGCCGCCGCGCGCCTCGCCTACAAGGACGCCGTGGCCGTCTCCGAGGACGCGGGGCCGCGCTTCTTCGAGATGCTGGCCGCCCAGATGGAGCATCCGTGGATGGTCCTGCGGATCATCTGCGAGGTGATGGACAAGCCCAACGAGCGCTACCTGGCCGACTCCGAGATGGCGGGCTTCGGCGAGCGCCTGATGGACGAGATCGACGCCTCGCTCCGGGCCATCGCCCGGCTGGACGCGGACGGCGGTCCGGAGGCGGCCCGGGAGGCCGGCCGGCGGGTGGAGCTGATCACCCTGCAGATCACCGAGCTCGAGACCTATGTGGATCTCGCCAAGGAGCGCGGCTGGGGCCGCCGCATCGCCAAGCAGAAGGCGTCCCTGGCGGGAGTGGTGGAGGGCCGCATCCGCGAGGCCGAGAAGTACGCGATCCAGGCCCTGCCCACCGAACGCGCCCGCCTGAAGCACATCCGCCGTCCGCTGCCCTGCCTTGGCGTATCGCCCGACGCCCGGATCATCCGCCGGGCCACGACCCTCCTGACCTTCGTGCAGGAGGTGCGCACCAGCGCCAACTACGGCGGCTTCGCCGCGGCCCGTGGCAAGATGCTGGAGGCCGTCGGCGAGCACATCGACAGCTACGTCGACGAGGTGGTCGACCTTCTGAAGACCGGCGACGCCGAGGACGAGGCCGTCGCCCTGGCGTTCCTCGAGGTGGCCGCCTGCCTCAGCCTGCTGATCCGCGGGGAAAAGGCCGCCGAACTGGTGCGCCGCCGCGCCGCTGGCGCCGTCAACCCCGAAGCCCCGCAGCTCCTGGACGACGAGCCCCCAAACCCGCCCGCCGAACGCTGGGGCTGACGGCCGCCCGTCGGAAGACGCCACGACGCAGGGCGAGGTGAGACGTGGCGCTCGCTCCCTCCGGAAGTTTCGGCTAAAGCCCCCGCATGATCGTGTTCTGGGTCGCAGCCGGTGCGCTGACGGCCGCCGCCGCAGCCCTGATCCTGATGCGCGCCGCCCGCGCCGGCGCTCCCGAATCGACGGGCGATCCCGCCGCCGCCCTCTACCGTCGGCAGCTGGCCGAGATCGACGAGCTGGCCGACCGCGGCCTGATGGGCGAGGCCGAGCGCAAGAGCGCCCATGCCGAGGCCGCCCGCCGTCTGCTGGCCGCCACCGACGCCAAGGCCGAGGCCTGGGGCGCCGAGCCCAGGGCGCGCAGGCGCGTGCTGCTGGCGGTGGCCGCCGTCCCCGCCCTGACCCTGGGCCTCTATCTGGTGCTGGGCGCTCCCGGCTTCCCCGACCAGCCCTACGCCAAGCGCCTGGCCGCCTGGCGCCAGCAGGAACTTCAGACCCTCACCGCGCCCGAGATCGGCGCCGTGCTGCGCGACGTGCTGAAGAGCCGCGGCGACGACGCCGAGGGCTACCGGATGCTGGCCATCGTGGAATCCGAATCCGGCAACATGCCGGCCGCCGTCAGCGCCCTGCGGCGGGCCGTGGCCATCGCCCCCGAGCGCCCCGAGCTGCGTCAGATGCTGGGCGAGGCCCTAGTGATGCAGGCCGGCGGCAAGGTGGAGGCCGACGCCCGGGCCGTGTTCCGCGAACTGCTGCGCCGCGATCCCAAGGACGCCTCGGCCCGTTTCTACCTGGCCCAGGCCAAGGCCGAGGACGGCCAGGGCGCCGAGGCGGCGGCCGACCTGCGGGCCCTGCTGGCCGACCTGCCGGCCGGGGACGAGCGCCGCCCCTATGTGGAAGCCGCCATCGCCCGGGCCGAGGGCCGGTTCGTCCCTAGTCGCGAGCCTTCGCCCGAGCTGGACGCCATCCGCGGCATGGTGGCGAGCCTGGCCGCCAAGCTGGAGGAGCAGCCGGACGATCCTGAGGGCTGGGTGCGCCTGGTGCGCTCCTATTCGGTGCTGGGCCAGATCGCCGAGCGCGACGCGGCCTTGAGCAAGGCCAAGGCGCGGTTCGCCGGCCGGGCCGATATTCTCCGGCAGTTGGACGAGGCCGCCCGCGCGGCCCCCATGCAGTGAGCTTTCTCCCATGAGCTGGTTGCCCAAGTCGCCCAAGGCCCGCCGCCGCCTGACCCTGGTGGCCGCCATCGCGCCGGTCCTGGCCCTGGCCGTGGGCCTGACCCTGTGGGGCCTCTCGGACTCGATCTCGTTCTTCTACACCCCGAGCCAGGCCGAGGCGGCCAAGCCCGAGCCGGGCCGGTCGATCCAGCTGGGCGGCCTCGTGGCCGCCGGCTCGGTGGTCAAGCACCCGGACGGCAGGGTGGAGTTCACGGTCACCGACCAGCAGGCCAGCGACCGCGTGGTCTTCCAGGGCGACCTGCCGGACCTGTTCCGTGAAGGGCAGGGGGTGGTGGCCATCGGCGCCTTCCGGGCCGACGGGGTGTTCGAGGCCAAGCGGGTGCTGGCCAAGCACGACGAGCGCTACATGCCGCGCGAGGTGGAGAAGGCCCTGAAGGATCAGGGCGAGTGGTACGGCGACGGCCAGCGGCCCGAGCATGTGTCCAAGGGGAGCGGGGCCGCAGAGTGATCGCCGAGATCGGGAGCTTCGCGCTCATCCTGGCGCTGGCGCTGTCCATCGCCCAGGCGGCGCTGTCGTGGGCGGCGCGCTGGCGCCGGTCGGCGGTGCTGGCGGGCGGCGGCGAGGGGGCGGCCCTGGCGGCCTTCCTGTCCGTGGCCGTGGCCTTCGCGGCCCTGATGCACGCCTTCGTCACCTCGGACTTCTCGGTGGCCAATGTGGCCGCCAACTCCCATTCCGAGAAGCCGCTGCTCTACCGCGTGGCCGGGACGTGGGGCAGCCACGAGGGCTCGATGCTGCTGTGGTGCCTGGCCCTCACCGGCTTCGGCGCGGCGGCGGCCGGCCTGGGACGCAGCCTGCCCCGGGGCCTTCGGGCCGTCACCGTGGGGACGCAGGGGCTGCTGGGCGTGGTCTTCCTGGCGTACACCGTCTTCGCCTCGAACCCGCTCACCCGCCTGGCGCAGGCGCCGGTGGAAGGCCGTTCGCTGAACCCGTTGCTCCAGGACCCGGCCCTCGCCGTCCACCCGCCGTTCCTCTATGCGGGCTATGTGGGCATGTCGGTGGTGTTCTCGTTCGCCGTGGCGGCCCTGGTGGAGGGCCGGGTGGACGCCGCCTGGGCCCGCTGGGTGCGGCCCTGGACCCTGGCCGCCTGGGCGTTCCTCACGGTGGGCATCACCCTCGGCGCCTTCTGGGCCTATTACGAACTGGGCTGGGGCGGCTGGTGGTTCTGGGATCCGGTGGAGAACGCCAGCTTCATGCCCTGGCTGATCGCCGCGGCCCTGCTGCATTCGGCCGTGGTCACCGAGAAGCGAGGTGCGCTTCCCGGCTGGACGGTGTTCCTGGCCCTGGCCGCCTTCACCTTCTCCATGCTGGGCGCCTTCCTGGTGCGCTCAGGCGTGCTCACCAGCGTCCACGCCTTCGCCGTGGATCCCACCCGCGGCGTACTGCTGCTGATCATCCTGGGCCTGACGGCGGGGCTGGGCTTCACCCTCTTCGCCTGGCGCGCCCCGAGCCTGCAGCAGGGCGGGGTGTTCGCTCCGGTAAGCCGCGAGAGCGCCCTGGTGCTGAACAACATCCTGCTCACCGCGGCCACGGCCACGGTCCTGCTCGGCACCCTGTTCCCGCTGATCCGCGAGGCGGCCACGGGCGAGGCGATCTCGGTGGGCCCGCCCTACTTCAACCTCACCTTCACGCCCCTGATGACGGCGCTGATGATCCTGCTCCCCGTCGGCCCGCTGCTGGCCTGGAAGCGGGGCGACGCCAGGGCCGGGGTCAAGCGGCTGTGGTGGGCCTTCGCCGTGGCGGTGGCCGTGGGCTGGGTGGTGTTCGCCGCCGTGGCCCCGCGCCACGGCCTCGGCGCGGCGGGGGTGGCCATGGGCGTGTGGCTGATCGCCGGGGCCCTGGCCGAGATCTTCGAGCGAATCCGCCTGTTCCGGGCTCCAGGCGGGGAAAGCTGGCGGCGGCTGTGGGGCCTGCCGCGGGGCGCCTGGGGCATGACCCTGGCGCACCTGGGCCTGGGCGTCTTCGTCCTGGGGGCGGTGTTCGAGACCACCTGGAAGGTGGAGGCCGCCGAGGCGCTGCCGGTGGGCGGCTCCCTGGACGTGGGCGCCTACCACGTCGTGCTGGAGTCCATCGCCCCCGCGCCCGGGCCGAACTACGAGGCCGAGCGCGGGGCGGTGACCGTGACCAAGGGCGGCCAGGTCGTATGCCGGGCCAAGCCCGAGCGGCGGCTCTATTCGGCCGGCGGCCAGACCACCAGCGAGGTGGGCCTGTGCTACCGCGGCCTCAGCCACATCTACCTAGTGCTCGGCGAGCGCCGGGAGGCGGCGGACCAGCCCGTCTGGCTCGTGCGGGCCTACTGGAACCCGTGGGCGACGCTGATCTTCGTGGGGCCGGCGATCATGGCCCTGGGCGGCCTGGTGTCCCTCTCCGACCGGCGCCTGCGCCTGGGGGTCGCCCGGCGGAAGGAGGAGGAGACGAAGGCGTGAAGCTCAAGACGCTGATCGCGGCGGCCTTCGGCGCCCTGTCCATTGCGGCGGCGTCCGACCCGGCCGAGCGGCTGCAGGACCCGCAGCAGGAGGCCCTGGCCCGGGAGATCTTCCGGGATGTGCGCTGCCTCGTCTGCCAGAACGAGTCCATCGACGATTCGGAGGCCGATCTGGCCAGGGACCTGCGGGCGATCGTCCGCGAGCAGGTGGCGGCCGGCAAGAGCAAGGCCGAGGTGAAGCGCTTCCTCACCGACCGCTACGGCGAGTTCGTGCTGATGACGCCCTCGTTCAACGCTTGGAACCTCGCCCTGTGGATCGGCCCGTTCGTGGTTGTCCTGGCGGGCATGGCCCTGTTCCTGCGCCGCCTGCGCACGCCCCAGCCCGAGGTGGAACTCTCGGAAGAGGAGGCCCGTCGTTTGGAAAAGATCGCGGACCCTGAAATCCGCTGACATGTTTGCGCCAAAGATCAGACGCGATCCTGAGCGCAGGTTTGCCTAAACGTAACTTGAGGGCCGTTGCACTCTCGTGCATCCGACCTAGGTTGTTCGGGCGCGCCCGCGGCCTGCGGGACGCACCAGGGAAAATGTGACGCTGATGACTTCCAAGAAGACGGGTTACCTGCTGGGCGCGGTCGCCGGCGCCGGTGTGATGGCGGCGGCTGTGGCCGGCGCTGGAATGCGGATGCCTGAGGCGCGCGCTGACCAGATGGAGGCGGGCGGGCTGATCAAGGCGTCCACCGCGCCCATCTTCGCGCCCCCGCCGGGCGCTCCCATGTCGTTCGCCGACATCTTCGACCGCGTTTCGCCGGCGGTGGTGTCGATCAACGTAACCAGCCGGGTCAGCGCCGATTCGCTGCGCCAGATCCCGGGCTTCCCTTTCAACATCATCCCGCGCCAGCCGGGCGGCGATGACGACGAATCCGGCGGCCAGACCGAGCGCGGCCAGCCGCGCCTGCCGACCCAGCAGTCGGCCGGCTCGGGCTTCTTCGTCTCGGCCGACGGCTACATCGTCACCAACAACCACGTGGTCGAGAACGCCGAGAAGATCACGGTCGTCCTCAAGGACGAGACCGAGCTCGAGGCCAAGGTGGTCGGCCGCGACGAGGCCACGGACCTGGCGGTGATCAAGGTCCCGGCCGGCAAGGGCCCGTTCCCGTTCGTGAACTTCGAGAACGCCGCCCGTCCGCGGGTGGGCGACTGGGTGATCACCGTGGGCAACCCGTTCGGCCTGGGCGGCACCGCCACAGCCGGCATCGTCTCGGCCTACGGCCGCGACATCGGCGAGACCTTCGTCGACTTCATCCAGATCGACGCCCCCATCAACCGGGGCAACTCGGGCGGCCCGACCTTCGACGTCTATGGCCGGGTGATCGGCGTGAACACGGCGATCTTCTCGCCCACGGGCGGTTCGGTGGGCATCGGCTTCGCCATCCCGGCCGAGGTGGCCGACGGCGTCGTCAAGCAGCTGATGAGCGGCGGCAAGATCGAGCGCGGCTACATCGGCGCCACGATCCAGAACTTCACCACCGAGATGGCCGAGGCCGCGGGGCTGGGCAACCAGAAGGGCGCCATCGTCGCCGACCTGGCGCCGGGCGGTCCCTCGCAGCGGGCCGGCCTGCAGGTGGGCGACATCGTCACCGCCATCAACGGCCAGGCGGTGCGCTCCTCGTCCGAACTGACCCGCCAGGTGGCCCGGGCCAAGCCCGGCGACAACCTGCGCCTGGACATCATCCGCGAGGGCCGCCGCCAGTCGCTGACCGTCCGCTCGGGCGTGCGTCCGTCGGAGCGTGACCTGGCGGCCAACGACAACCTCGGCGGCTCGCGCGTTCCCGGCGCGCCGGGCGGCCCGGCGGCTGCGGCTCCGGTGCTGGGCATGAAGCTGGGCGTCCTGGACGATACCGCCCGCCAGCGCCTGAACCTGCCGGCCGGCGTGCGCGGCGCCCTCGTCGAGAGCGTCGAGCAGGGGTCGGACGCCGGGGCCAAGGGCCTGCGCCGGGGCGACGTCATCACGCGCGCCAACGACCGGGCGGTGACCAGCGCCGCGGACCTCGTCGCCGTGGTGGACGCCGCCAAGAAGGCCGGCCGCACCAGCGTGCTGGTCGGGGTCTTCCGCAACGGCCGCACGTCCTTCCTGCCGCTGAAGGTTTCGGAATAGTCTGTCCGAAAGCTCTGGGGGCGGGAATCACATGCGAATCCTGATCGTCGAAGACGACCTCGAGGCGGCGGGCGTCATGGCCCGCGGCCTCACCGAGGCCGGCCACGACTGCGTGACCGCGGCCGACGGCGAGCAGGGCCTGGCCGAGGCCCGCAAGGCCGACGGCGGGTTCGACGTGATGATCGTCGACCGCATGATGCCCAAGATGGACGGGGTGCAGCTCGTCGAGACCCTGCGCCGGGAGGGGGACCACACGCCGGTCCTGTTCCTCTCGGCCCTCGGCGAGGTGACCGACCGGGTGGACGGCCTGCAGGCCGGCGCCGACGACTATCTGGTCAAGCCCTACGCCTTCGCCGAGCTGATCGCCCGGGTCGAGGCCCTGGCCCGTCGCCGGGAGACCGGCTCGGTCCAGACCCTGCTGCGGGTGGGCGAGCTGGAGATGGACCTCATCGCCCGCACCGTCCACCGCCAGGGCAAGGAGATCGACCTCCAGCCCCGGGAGTTCCAGCTCCTCGAGTTCATGATGCGCCACGCCGGCCAGTCGGTGACGCGCACCATGCTGCTGGAGAAGGTCTGGCACTACCACTTCGACCCGCAGACCAACGTCATCGACGTCCACATCTCGCGGCTGCGCTCGAAGATCGACAAGGGCTTCGACCGCCCGATGCTGCAGACCGTGCGGGGCGCGGGCTACCGGCTGGACGCCTGAGGCGCCGATGCGCCTGCCGCGCATCTTCCGGACCACGCCGTTCCGGCTGACGCTGCTGTTCCTGGCGCTGTTCGCCAGCGCGGCCTCGGCCTTCCTCGCCTACATCTATGTGGCCACCGCNGGCGAGGCGACCCGCCGCACGGATCAGGAGATCCGGCGCGAGATNCGCTCGCTCACCGACGTCTATGACCGGGCGGGCGTGGANGCGGTGAACCAGTCCCTGATCGAGCGGGCCGCCAGCGAGCGGCCGTTCCTCTATCTGCTGATGGACCGCGACCAGCGGCGCATCTCGGGTTCGATCGAGGAAAGCCCGATCGAGGATTTCACCGGCGCGCCGGCCTGGGCGACCTTCCAGGTCACCGATCTCGACGGTCAGGGGCGCGAGGTGAAGCATCCCGCCCGGGGCCTGCAGCAGCGCCTGGGCGGCGGTGAGATCCTGTTCGTCGGCGCCGACGTGGCGGCGGACGAGGCCTATGTGGGCAAGATCGTCAACGCCCTCTGGGGCGCGGTGGTGCTGGTGGTCATCCTCGGCCTCGCCGGCGGCATCCTGGTGAGCCGCAACGTCTCGCGGGCGATGCAGAGCCTCAACGACGTGGTCGACCGGGTCCGCAACGGCGAGCTGGGCGCTCGGGCCCATGTCCGCGGCACCCGGGACGAGTTCGACGAACTGGCCCAGGGCGTGAACGAGATGCTCGACCGGCTGGAGCGCTCCATGGCCGGCCACCGGCACGCCGGCGACGCCATCGCCCACGACCTGCGCTCGCCGCTCACCCGGCTGCGAGCCCGGCTGGAGGCGGCCTATCTCGATGCCGAGGCGGGCAAGGGCGATCCGCGCGAGGCCCTGGCCCAGGCGCTCACCGACACCGACGGGGTGCTGAAGACCTTCGGGGCGGTGCTGTCCATCGCCCGGCTGCAGGCCGCCGGCCAGGCGCCGGACCCGGTGGTGTTCGACCCCGCCGAGCTCGGGGCCGACATCGCCGAGCTGTACGAGCCCCTGTGCGAGGACAAGGGCCTGGATTTCGACGCCGAGTTCGCCAAGGGCCTGACCGTGCGCGGCAACCGGGAGTTCCTGGCCCAGGCCCTGGCCAACATCCTCGACAACGCTGTGAAATACACCCCGGAGGGTGGGGCGATCATGCTGCGCGTACGCCGCCGCTCGTCGGGCGAGGTGGAGTTCTCGGTCACCGACACCGGGCCGGGCGTGCCCGACGCCGACCGCGAGCGGGTGATCCAGCGCTTCGTGCGCCTGGAGAACAGCCGCAACGAGCCGGGGGCGGGCCTGGGCCTGTCGCTGGTGGCGGCGGTGGCCGAGGCCCACGGCGGACGGCTGGAGCTGGACGAAGGTCCGGGCAAGGTGGGCGACATGGGCCCGGGCCTTCGGGTGGCCCTCATCCTGCCGCGGGTCTGATCCGGGCGTCGAGGGCGTAGCGGCCCGGGCCGACCGTGGCCAGGATCAGGCCGATCAGCACCAGCGACCAGGCCGGATAGGCGCCGCGCACCCCCAGGTGCTGGTCCACCATGACGATCGCGATGACGAAGTTCAGGGCGCACAGCAGGCCCGCCCAGCGGGTGGCGAGGCCGGCCACGAACAGCGCCCCGCACAGGGCCTGCACGGCGACACCCAGCGGCGCCATCAGCTCGGGCGCCGGAAAGCCGTACTGCTTGAGGAAGGCCGCGAACTTGGCCATGTCCTCAGCACTCAGGATGTTGTCGGAGACGCCCCAGATGAGGAACGCCCCCACCGTGACGCGGGTGAGCAGCAGGGCGGCGTCGGCGCCCCGAGACAGTTGCGGCAGGGCGAGCCAGCTTGCGATGGTCATGTCTTCCCCCCTCGTGATGTGATGGATGTTGGGCGTCGGATGACCGCGGGCAAGACCGAGAAACTGAGCGATCGGCTGACGCCGTGCGGACCCATCGCCGACGCCAAGGCGGCCGAGCGGGCGCGGGAGATTATCGCCGACGCCGTCTGGACCCCGGCGCTGGAAGCGGCCTGGCCGGCGCTCGCGCCCGTGTTCGGGGCCGCCCCCTACCTCGCGGGCCTCGCCCGGCGCGACCCCAGGCGGCTGGCGGCCCTGCTCGACAGCGACCCGGACGCCCGACTGGACGACCTCCTGGCGCGCACGGCGGCGGTGGCCGAACTCGCCCCGGAACAGGCGGCCGAGCCCCTGCGGCTGCTGAAGCAGGAGCTGCACCTCCTCACCGCCCTGGCCGATCTGGGCGGAGTCTGGGATCTCGACCAGGTGACCGGCGCCCTCACGCGCTTCGCCGACGCCTCGGTCTCTGCGACCCTGTGGTCGGCGGCCCGGGGCGAGCTGGCGGCCGGGCGGCTCACGCGGCTGGGCGCGGCGGAGGGCGGGGCCGGGGGCGAGACGGGGCCAGTCCCCGGCTGGTTCTGCATCGCCATGGGCAAGCAGGGCGCCTTCGAGCTGAACTATTCCAGCGACATCGACGTCTCGGTCTTCTTCGATCCCGAGCCCCTGGCCGAGGTGCTGGCCCCCGACGTGGAGCCCCAGGCCTTCGCGGTGCGGCTGACCCACCGGGTGTCCGACCTGATGCAGGCGCGCACCGCCGACGGCTACGTCTTCCGCATGGACCTGCGCCTGCGGCCCGACCCGTCGTCCACCCCGCCCGCCGTGCCGGTGCCGGCGGCCCTGGAGTACTACGAGACTGTGGGCCAGAACTGGGAGCGGGCGGCCTTCATCAAGGCTAGGCCGTGCGCCGGCGACCTGCCCGCGGCCCGCGCCTTCCTGCGCGAGCTGGTCCCCTACATCTGGCGCAAGAACCTCGACTTCGCCGCCATCGCCGACATCCATTCCATCAAGCGGCAGATCCACGCCCACAAGGTCGACGAGCGGGTCTCGGCCAAGGGGGTGGACCTCAAGCTGGGCCGCGGCGGCATCCGCGAGATCGAGTTCTACGTCCAGACCCAGCAGCTGATCCTCGGCGGGCGCCACCCCGAGCTGCGCAGCCCGCGCACCCTGGACGCCCTGGCGGCCCTGCGCGATGCGGGCCATGTGACCGCCGAGGCGGCGGCCCAGCTTACCGAGTCCTATCGCCTCCTGCGCGGCGTCGAGCACCGCATCCAGATGCTGGCCGACGAGCAGACGCACCGCCTGCCCGAGAGCGATCCCGAACGGCGGCGGGTGGCGGCCCTGTCGGGCTATGAGCGCCTGCAGAGCTTCGATGCGGCCATCACCCGGGTGCTCAAGGGCGTGAACGCCCGCTACGGCGAGCTGTTCGCCGAGGAAGAGCCGCTGTCGTCCCGGTTCGGCAGCCTGGTGTTCACCGGCGTGGACGACGATCCCGAGACCCTGGCCACGCTCCAGCGGATGGGCTTCTCCAACCCCGCGCGGGTGTCGCAGACCATCCGCAGCTGGCACCACGGCACCATCCCCGCCACCCGGACGGAGCGGGGGCGGGAGCTGTTCACGCGCCTTGCGCCCAAGCTCCTGGAGGCGGCCCAGGCGACGGGGGCGCCGGACCCGGCCTTCAACCGCTTCTCGGACTTCTTCGCCGGCCTCTCCACGGGCGTCCAGCTGCAGTCCCTGTTCCTGGCCCAGCCGCGGCTGTTCGAGCTGATCGTCCAGGTCATGGCCTTCGCGCCGCGGCTGGCCGCCACCCTCGCCCGGCGGCCGGCAGCCATCGACGCCATGCTGGACCCGGCCTTCTTCGCCCCCATCGACGTGGCCGAGGACGAGGCCCTGATGACCGAGGCCGTGGGGCGGGCGGGCGGCTTCGAGGCGGCCATGGACGTGGTGCGCCGCATCCATCGCGAGCAGGCCTTCCGCGTGGGGGTGCAGGTGATGAGCGGCACGGCCAGCGCCGAGGTGGCCGGCAAGGCCTTCGCCGACCTGGCGGACGTCTGCATCCGGGCCCTGGCCCCGCCGTCCCTGGCCGAGGCCGAGCGGCTGGGCGGCGCCTTCGAGGGCGAGGTGGCGGTGGTGGCCCTGGGCAAGTGCGGCTCGCGGGAGATGAGCGCCAGCTCCGACCTCGACCTCATGACCCTCTATCGGGCAGCCGATCCGGCGGGGATGAGCGCGGTGAAGGGCTGGGACGCCTCCACCTTCTACGGCCGCTTCACCCAGCGACTGATCGCGGCCCTGTCCTCGCCCACCGCCGAGGGGACCCTCTATGAGGTGGACATGCAGCTGCGCCCCTCGGGGACCAAGGGGCCGGTGGCCGTGTCCATGGCGGCCTTCGAGCCGTATTACCAGGGCGAGGCCGAAACCTGGGAGCTTCTGGCCCTGACCCGGGCCCGGGTGGTGTGGGCCAGCTCGGAGGCCTTCCGCGCCAAGGCCGAGGCGGCCATCGAGGCGGCCCTGCGCCGGCCGCGCGACCGGGCGGCCACCGCCCGGGACGTGCGCGAGATGCGGGCCCTGATGGAGCGCGAGCGGCCGCCCAAGGGCGACTGGGACCTCAAGCTCAGCCCCGGCGGCCTGGTGGACATCGAGTTCGCCGCCCAGTTCCTCCAGCTCTGCCACGCGGCGGCGGGCGGCCCGTTGTCGCCCAACACCGCCGACGCCCTGGCGGCCTTCCGGGCGGCGGGCCTGGCCGAGGCCGAGCCGGTGGAGGCGCTGCTGGCCGCCTGGCGCCTGCAGCAGGACCTCACCCAGCTCCTCAAGGTGGCGCTGGAGGACAACGCCGACCCAAGCGACGAGCCCAAGGCCTACCGGGCCCTGCTCGCCCGGGCGGGGGGCGTGCGCGAGTTCCGCAGCCTGAAGAAGAAGCTGGCCGACGCCCAGGCCCGGGCGCGCAAGGCCTACGAGGCGGTGGTGCGGCCCTGAGCCGCCGGCCTCAGGCCGCCCGGGCGGCCTGGCTCTGGCGGAGGGGGAGGCTGAAGCTGGCCGTCGTGCCCTCGCCGATGCCGGCGCTCTTCAGGTCGAGCAGCCCGCCGTGCATCTCCACGAAGGCCTTGGTGAGGGCGAGGCCCAGGCCCGTGCCCTGCTGGGTCTTGGCGTGCTGGGTCTCCACCTGTTCGAACGGCCGGGCCAGGCGCTCCAGGTCGTCGGGGGAGATGCCGATGCCGGTGTCGATGACGCTGATCCGCACCCGCTCGCCCAGGGGATCGTCCCGGCGCTCGGCCCGCACCGTCACCCGGCCGCCGCGGGGGGTAAACTTGATGGCGTTGGAGAGCAGGTTCAGCAGCACCTGCTTCACCGCCCGGTAGTCGGCCTCCACGTCCGGCAGTTCCACGAAGTCCATCACCAGGGTCAGGCCGGCGCTCTCGGCGCGGTTGCGGACCAGGCGCAGGGCGTCCTCGGCGATCTCCTCCAGCGAGCAGGGCTCGAACCGCAAGGTCATCTTGCCGGCCTCGATCTTCGACATGTCGAGAATGTCGTTGATCAGCGCCAGCAGGTGCTGGCCCGAGCTCAGGATATCCCGGGCGTAGTCGCGGTAGCGGGGATCGCCCAGGGGGCCGTACATCTCGCCCACCATGATCTCGGAGAAGCCGTTGATGGCGTTCAGAGGCGTCCGCAGCTCGTGGCTCATATTGGCCAGGAACTCGGACTTGGCCTGGCTCGCCCCTTCCGCGCGAATCTTCTCGGCCTCGTACTTGCGGGCCAGTTCCGAAAGCTGCTCCTGGCTGCGCTCCAGGGTCTCGACCACCCGGCGCAGCTCCTCCTCCTTGAGCCGCTGGGCCTCCTCCTGGGCCTTGAGCACGGTGATGTCGGCGGCGGTGACCACGAGGCCGCCCTCGGCGGTTGGGCGTTCCGAGATCTGCACCCAGCGGCCGTCGGCCAGCTCCGCCTCGCGCACCCCGGGACGGCCGCCCGGGGCGGGATACTCCCGCCGGATCGCCCGGCGCGCCGCGCGCTCCACCTGCTCGCGGCCGACGCCGGTGTTCAGCAGGATGGGGTCCACCTGGAAATAGTCTCGGTAGTTGTGGTTGCACATCAGCAGCCGGCCGTGCCGGTCCCACAGGACGAAGGCCTCGGACACGCTCTCGATGGCGTCGCGCAGGCGGCTCTCGGCCTGCTGGGCCCGGGCCTGGGCTAGGCGCTCCTCGGTGACGTCCAGGGCGACGCCGATGATCCGGGCGTAACCGCCCTCGGGCGCCTCGCCGAAGCCGCGGCCCCGGGCGTCGATCCAGACCGGCCGGCCGCCCGCCAAGCTGGGCACGCGGAAGCTGACGTCGAAGTCCCCGCGAATGGCGGCGGTGGCCAGGGCCTCGCGCAGGCCGTCCCGGTGGCCGGGGGAGACCCGGTCGAGCACCGCCTGGCCGTCCACCACCCCGCCGCGCCACCCGAACAGGGCGGCGGTGACCTCGGACATGAAGATGCGGTCGGTGGCCAGATCCCATTCCCAGATGCCGCAGCGGGCGGCCTCTACGGCCATCCGGAAGCGCTGCTCGGAATCGGTGAAGGCGGCGTGGGCCCGCTCCACCCGGCCGCTCTCCAGGAACAGCAGGACGCCCAGGCCGAAGGCGATAACCAGGGGCGCGATGAGCCACAGCAGCTGCTCGGCCGCCCCCAGCGGCCCCGCCGCCAGCCGGACGACGGCGGCCAGGGTGTAGAGGGCCAGGATCAACAGCGCGGAGAGCACGCCGATGCGGGTGAACCGCTGGGTCGGCGGGCGCACGGGCTCGAGCGGGGCCGACCGCCCTTGTGCTCGCTTCCGCCCCCCGCTGGACAAGGCTCGCAGCTCCCTCCCCGCGTCGGCGAGACCCGACGCAAATCAGGAGTCTAAGCGAAGTCGACTCGCCGCGTAACCGTGGCGCAACGTCCCTCGGGGTCTCACTCGCCGAGAGCGCGGCTGGCCAGTTCGTAAACGTTCTTCGACAGACCCTCGGCGGCGACGATCCGCTCCAGCTCGGCCTTCATCAGCGCCGCCAGTTCGGGCGTGTAGCGTCGCCAGCCGCCCAGCGGATCGACCAGGCGGGCGGCGGTCATCGGATTGTAGCCGTCCACCGCCAGGATCTGGTCGGCCAGGAAGCGGTAGCCTGCCCCGCTCGGGTCGTGGAAGCGGGCCGGGTTGAAGTTGGCGAAGGTCGAGACCAGGGCCCGCAGGCGGTTGGGGTTCTTGGCGTCGAAGGCCGGGTGGGCGGTCAGCCCCAGGACGCGGCCGAGGGCGCCCTCGGACGGATCGCGCGCCTGGGCGGCGAACCACTTGTCGATCACCAGGGGTTCGGCCTGCCAGCGGGCGTAGAAGTCGGCCAGGGCCTCCTCCAGCGCCGGGCCGCCGATCTGCACCAGGGCGCTGAGCCCGCCCATGGCGTCGGTCATGTTGCTGGCCGCATGGTAGTGGCCGAGGGCCAGGTCGGCGATGTCGCTGCGGGGATTGGCGGCCAGCAGCTCCAGGGCGGCGTTGCGCAGGGCCCGGCGGCCGGCGCCGGCGGCGTCGGGAGAGAATTCGCCCAGGTCCTGCAGCCCCGTATGCAGCCGCTTCAGCTCGTGTTCCAGATGCACCGCCAGCCGTTCGCGCAGGGCCTCCCGGGCGGTGTGGATGGCGGCCGGGTCGGCCGGGCTCATCCGCAGGGCGAGGTCGGTTTCCGAGGGCAGGGCCAGCAGCAGGGCCTTGAAGGCCGCATCCGAGGCCTGGTCGGCCAGGGCCCGGCCCACCGCCTCGGCGTAGCGCTCCTCGTTCACATCGTCAGGATGGCCCCCGGCGCGGCGCAGGATCAGGTCGGCGGCGAGGTCCTGGCCGGCTTCCCAGCGGTTGAACAGGTCGGGGTCGGCGGCGAGTTGGACATAGCGGTCCTTGGGCGGGGCGTCCGTCGTCAGCACCACGGGCGCCGAGAAGCCGCGCAGGGCCGACACCACCGGATCGCGGTCCACGCCGGTGAGGGTGACGCTCATCTTCGGCTTGTCGAGGACAATCACTGTCTCGTCCATCGCCTTGCCGTCGCGCTCGAAGGCCTGGACGCGGCCGTCGAGGTCCAGCAGGCCCACGGTCACCGGAATCGGCAGCGGCGCCTTGGCAGGCTGGCCGGGGGTGGGCGGCGTCTCCTGGGACAGCTCCAGGGTCAGGGTGCGGGCCGTCGCGTCATAGCGGCTTTCCAGGTTCACCCGCGGAGTGCCCGCCTGCTCGTACCAGGTGAAGAAGCCGGACAGGTCGCGGCCGGCGGCCTCCTCGAAGCAGCGGATGAACTCCTCCACGGTGGTGGCGTGGCCGTCCCAGCGCTCGAAATAGAGGTCCATGCCCGCCTGGAAGGCCTCAGGGCCGATCAGGGTCTTGAGCATCCGGATGACCTCGGCGCCCTTCTCGTAGATGGTCGCCGTGTAGAAGTTGTCGATCTTCAGGTAGCTGGACGGCCGCACCGGGTGGGCCAGCGGCCCCTGGTCCTCGGGGAACTGCCGCGCCCGCAGGGCCTTCACGTCCTTGATCCGCTGGACGGCGTGGCCGCGCATGTCGGCCGAGAAGCTCTGGTCGCGGAAGACGGTCAGCCCTTCCTTCAGGCACAGCTGGAACCAGTCGCGGCAGGTGATGCGGTCGCCGGTCCAGTTGTGGAAGTACTCGTGGGCCACGACGCTCTCGATGCGCTCGTAGTCGAGGTCCGTCGCCGTGGCTGGATCGGCCAGCAGCAGGGAGCTGTTGAAGATGTTCAGCCCCTTGTTCTCCATGGCCCCGAAGTTGAAGTCGCGCACGGCCACGATCATGAACAGGTCGAGGTCGTACTCGCGGCCGAAGGCTTCCTCGTCCCACTTCATCGACCGCTTGAGGGCGTCCATGGCGTAGGCCGCCCGGGGGGCCATGCCGGGGTCCACATAGATGCGCAGGTCCACGGTCCGGCCGCTCATGGTGACGAGCTTGTCTTCCAGGACGTCCAGCTCGCCCGCCACCAGGGCGAACAGGTAGCTCGGCTTCGGGAAGGGGTCGTTCCAGACCGCGTAGTGGCGCCCGCCCGGCAGGTCGCCCTGTTCGACCAGGTTGCCGTTGGACAGCAGCCGGGCGAAGGCCTTGTCGGCCTCCATGCGCACGGTGAAGCGCGACAGCACGTCCGGGCGGTCGGGCCAGAAGGTGATGGTGCGGAAGCCCTCGGCCTCGCACTGGGTGCAGAAGCGTCCGCCCGACATGTAGAGGCCCGAGAGGGCCTTGTTGTTCTCGGGATCGATCTCGACCTCGGTCTCCAGGACGAAGGCGTCGGGCACGGCGGCGATCGTCAGCCACTCGGTGTCGATCTGGTGCTCGGCCGGCGAGAGCACGCGCCCGTCGACGGCCACCGAGATCGGCTTCAGCCGCTCGCCGTTGAACCGCAGGGGCTCGGCATGGTCGCCGTTGCGCCGCACCTGCAGCCGGGCCTTCACGCGGGTGGCGTTGGGCTTGAGGTCGAAGGAAAGGAAGACCTCGTCCACGAGGAAGGCGGGCGGCCGGTAGTCGGCGAGGCGGATCGGCTGGGGGCTCTCGGTACGCATGGGGACCATCTAGGCGCTTGGGCGTCGCGGCGCCAAGGCGGCCGGCCCCTCGTGGATGTGGTTGGCCGACGCGGCGGCCGTCATTTGACGGGGCGAACCCGCCGCGGGGCGCGCAGGTTCCGAGGGTTTTCCAGGACGGGGGTCGGGACGGCGGCGGCCGGCCCTCGCGTTGCTGTGCGGCCGCGGGGGCATTTGGGGGCGTCGTGGCCAACTACCAGATCTACCGTCTCGACGGCCTGGGCCGGCTGACCCGGGGCGAGCGCTTCGACGCCGAGGACGACGAGGCGGCGATCGCGGCGGCCCGCAAGTTGCGAGGGCAGGGCGCCTGCGAGCTGTGGTGCGGCGGCCGGATCGTGGGCCGCTTCTCGCGCCTGGGCGAATTCAGCCGCGACGCCTCCTGACGCGGGGTGAGCTGACCTCGCGTGAGGAGCGCGCAGGTGACGCGAGGTCATACTTTTCAGGGGCTTCGCCAAGCGTATGCTCGCCCTCCATAGAGAGGAAACCGAGCCGGGCAAGCCGGCGCGATGGGGCCCAGATGAATTTCGATTTTTCCGACGACCAGAAGTTCCTGAAGTCCGAGGCGCGCAAGTTCCTCGAGGCCAATTGCCCGACGTCGCGGGTGCGCAAGGTGCTCGACGACGACGCCAAGGCCTATGACGAGGCGCTGTGGAAGCAGGTGGCCGAACAGGGCTGGCTGGGCGCGGCCATTCCCGAGGAATACGGCGGCCTGGGCCTTGGCCATGTGGAGCTGTGCGCCATCGCCGAGGAACTGGGCCGGTCGCTGGCCCCGATCCCGTTCGCCTCGACGGTCTATTTCCTGGCCGAGGCGGTGATGCTGGCCGGCTCCGAGGAACAGAAGAAAGCCCTGCTGCCGAAGATCGCCGCCGGCGAGGTGATCGGCGCCCTGGCCACGTCGGAAGGTCCGGGGCCGGTGACGGCGGCGACCGTCCAGGCCGGCGTCTCGGGCGGCAAGCTCTCGGGGACCAAGATCCCCGTGACCGACGGCGACATCGCCACCCATGCGGTGGTCCTCGCCAAGGAGGGCGGCAAGCCCAGCCTCTACCTCGTGGACCTCAACGCCGGCGGCGTGACCCGCGAGACGCTGAAGACCCTCGATCCCACCCGCGATGCGGCCAAGCTCGTCTTCGACGGCGCCGCGGCCGACCGGCTCGGCCCGGCGGGCGAGGGCCTGGCCCTGCTGGAGCAGGTGCTGGACCGGGCGGCGGTGCTGATCGCCTTCGAGCAGTGCGGCGGCGCCGACCGCTGCCTTGAGATGGCCAAGGCCTACGCCCTGGAGCGCTACGCCTTCGGGCGCACGATCGCCAGCTACCAGGCGATCAAGCACAAGCTGGCCGACATGTACGTGAAGAACGAGCTGGCCCGCTCCAACGCCTACTACGGGGCCTGGGCGCTCAACACCAACGCCCCCGAACTGCCGGTGGCGGCCAGCGCGGCGCGGATCGCCGCCTCCGAGGCCTTCTGGTTCGGCTCCAAGGAGAACATCCAGACCCACGGCGGCATCGGCTTCACCTGGGAGGTGGACGCCCACCTCTACTACCGCCGCTCGCGCCAGCTCTCCCTCGTCGCGGGCGCCCCCCGGGTCTGGAAGGAGCGGCTGGTCAGCCAGCTCGAGCGTCGGAACGCGGCCTAAGGCCCGCAGCGGATGGACATGACTCCCGGCCAGGCCCGCGCGCTCCAGGCGCCCCGCCGTCCGGGATGACGGAGAACACGAGATGGACTTCAACGACACGCCCGAAGAAGCCGCCTACCGCGCCCAGGTGCAGGCCTGGCTGAAGGAGAACGCCCCCAAGCGCGGCGTTTCCGGCGATCCCGAAGGCGGCGACACCATGGCCGCCTCCAAGGCCTGGCAGGCCAAGAAGGCGGCGGCGGGCTACGCCCAGATCACCTGGCCCAAGGAGTGGGGCGGCCCCGGCGGCACGCCGATCCAGCAGGTCATCTTCAACCAGGAAGAGGCCAAGTACCCGATCCCGCCAAACCCCTTCCAGATCGGCCTCGGCATGTGCGTGCCGACGGTGATGACCTTCGCCGACGAGGAGACCAAGAAGCGCTTCGTGGGCCCGGCCCTGCGCGGCGAGGAGATCTGGTGCCAGCTGTTCTCCGAACCCTCGGGCGGCTCGGACGTGGCCGCGGCGCGCACCCGGGCGGTGCGGGCCGACGACGGCTCCGGCGACTGGATCATCAATGGCCAGAAGGTGTGGACGACCGGCGCCCAGTTCTCGGACTTCGGCATCGTGGTCACCCGGACCGATCCTGACGCGCCCAAGCACAAGGGCCTGACCATGTTCTGGGTCGACATGAAGGACCCGGGCATCGAGGTGCGGCCGATCCACCAGATGTCGGGCGGCTCGGGCTTCAACGAGGTGTTCTTCACCAATGTCCGCGTGAAGGACAGCCAGCGGCTGGGCGCGGTGAACGACGGCTGGCGCGTGAGCCTCGTCACCCTGATGAACGAGCGCCTGGCGGTGGGCGGCCCCTCGGGGACCCAGTGGCCGCAGTTCATGGAGGCGGCCCGCGCCGTCGCCGGCCTCGATGGGGCGCCGGCCATCAAGGACCAGGCCCTGCGCGAGAAGCTGGCCGACTGGTACGTGCAGACCGAGGGCCTGAAGCACACCCGCAACCGCACCATCACGGCCCTGTCCCGCGGTCAGACCCCGGGGCCGGAAAGCTCGATCGGCAAGGTGGTCTCGGCCCTGCAGCTGCAGGAGCTGGCCAATGCGGCGGTGGAGATGCTCGACCACTACGGGGTCATCAACGATCCCGAGCTGAGCCCGCTGAAGGGCGCCTTCCACGCCTCGGTGCTGTACGCCCCGGGCCTGCGGATCGCCGGCGGCACGGACGAGATCCTGAAGAACATCATCGCCGAGCGCGTCCTCGGCCTGCCCGGCGACATCCGGGTGGACAAGGACATCCCTTTCAAGGACCTGCCGACGGGGCACTAGGCTCGTCGGGCGCGCCTTGCAGGCGGTCCAGGCGCTGCACCCACAAGGCGCGGCGCCGGGCCAGCCGGCGATCCCCAGTAGGGCTCAGGCGGTGAGCGCCAGGGGCGGCCGAGCGCGGCCCTCGATCAGGCTGCTGTAGAGGCGAGTGAGCGCCGCGAAGGTGGCTTCCCAGCCGTGGCGGGTCTCGGCCCGCAGCCGGGCGGCCCGGGCGATTTCGCCAAGGTCCCGGGCGAACAGGGCCTCGATGGCCGCCGCCAGCCCCTTGGCGTCGACGGTGTCGGCCGGCTGGCCCACGGCCTCGTCGATCAGCTCGCCCACTCCGCCCCGGCGAGAGCCCACCACCGGCAGGCCGGCGGCCATGGCTTCCAGCACCACCAGGCCGAAGATCTCGTTCTCATTCGCGTGCAGGCAGGCGTCGCAGCTGGCGATGATCCCGGCGAGCTTCACCGGGTCGCGCTCGTAGTCGAGGCAGATCACCCGGTCGGACGGCGCCACGTCCTTGCCGGCCCCCACCAGCAGCAGGGTGTAGGGCGCGCCCAGGCGCTCCACCGCCTCGACCATGGAGTCAATGTTCTTCTCCCGGGCCGGGCGGCCAGCGAACACCAGCAGCCGGGTCTCGGGCGGCAGGCCGAGGCGCCGGAACAGCCGGGCCCGGTCGCCCCGGGCCGGGTGGAACAGCTCGGTGTCCACCCCGAGTTGCTGGATCGACAGGCGGGTCACCCCCGCGTCCGCCAGGCGCGAGGCCATGTGCCGCGAGGGGGCCACCACATGGTCGAAGCGCTGATAGGCCTGGGCCCAGAAGTTGAAGGTGGGGGCCTCGGCCCATTCACCGAAGTGCAGGGCCGCCAGGGCCGCGGCGTCGGTGTGGCAGAAGCCGACCACCGGCGCGCCCAGCAGCTCCCCGGCCTCAAGCGCCGCATGGCCGGGCACGAACACGTCGCCGGCCTCGATGATGTCGGGCCGAAGGAGGGTGAGAATGGTCTCCCACTTGGCGAGGCTCGCGGGCATCCGGTAACCGTTGCCGAACGGCAGTCGAGCGGCGGCCACGGTGACGATCCCCGAGGCGTCGGCCTGGGTGCGGGCGCCCGGCACCACCAGCGAGTGGCGGATGTCCGGCCGACGCCTTTCCAGCCAGGCGCGCTTGGCCATCAGGTAGCGTTTCACGCCCCCCGACTTGGGGGCGTACATCATGGTGGTGTCGAGCAGGTGGAAGCCGGCCTCGCCGTCAGCGGCGGGCGGGCGCGGCGGCGCGGCCTCGACGGCGGGACGCACCTTCTCCGCCAGTCGGAGGGCGGCGGCTTCGGACACGCGAACGGCCTTTCCGTCGTGGATGCTCTTCGAGGCGGCGATGAACAGGGCGGCCGAACGGTCACGGCCGCCATCGCGCACGCGGCTAACGCCGGGTCGGCTCGCTGATCTCCTCCAGAGCTTGGCCAGTGGTCCTGTCCTTTCCCTGCTGGGCGATGTCGCCGAGGGATACGATACCGACCAGATGGTGATCCTGGTCCAGCACGATCAGGCGCCGGACCTGAAGCTCGGCCATCTTATCGGCGGCCACAGCGATGTCATCGTCCGCGTAGCAATACTCGATTCCGGAGGTCATCACCTCGGCCGCCGGAGTATCGAAGCTGCGCGCCTCGCTCACCGCGCGGATCACGATGTCCCGGTCGGTGACCATGCCGCGGACCTCTTTCCCCTCGCACACCGGGATCGAGCCGGCGTCGATGTCGCGCATCTGGCGGGCGACCTGCAGCAGGGTGTCGTCAGGGCGGGCGACCGCGACCTCGCGGGACATGATCTCGCCGATGCGCATGGGCTCTCTCCGGGTTGGCCGTCCGGCCATAACCCCGCAGCGCCCCAGAGGTTGCTCAGCTTCCGCCGTGCGGGCGCTAGAACAGGCCAATGGCCTGCCAGGCGGCGAGGCCCACCACCAGCAGGCCCACCACCCAGGTGAGCAGCCGCAGGGGCAGGATCTTGGTCATCCAGCCGGCGATGGGGGCGGCCACGACGCCCCCGGCGATAAGCCCGGCCAGGGCCCAGGCCAGGCCGTCGAGGCCCGCGCTCTTCCAGTGGCCGGTGACGAGGCTGACCAGGAAGGCCGAGGAGGTGGCGATGGCCACGAACATCTCGGCGGCGTTGGTGGTGCCGATGGCCTTGCGGGTGTCGGCCCCGCCGCCGATCAGGGAGCTGGTCACCACCGGGCCCCAGCCGCCGCCGCCGATGGCGTCGAAGAAGCCGCCCACGAGGCCCAGGGGCAGGGGCTGCTTCCAGGAGAACACCTTGGGCCGCACCTGCTTCCAGGCCCGGTAGAGGATCACCAGGCCCATCAGGGCCAGCCAGGCCACCACGAAGGGCTTCACCACCTTGCCCGGCAGGGAGGTGACCACATAGGCGCCCAGCACACCGCCCAGCACCCCGCCCGAGGCGAGCAGGGCCAGGAGCCGCTTGTCCACATTGCCGTGCAGCAGGTGCGACAGGCCCGAGGCGGCGCCGGTGAAGACCTTGGCCGCATGGACGCTCGCCGAGGCGCTGGCCGGCGGCACGCCCGCCGACAGGAGGACCGAGGTGGAGACGACGCCGTAGGCCATGCCCAGGGCACCGTCCACGATCTGGGCCGCGAAGCCGACGGCGGCGAAAAGCCAGAAATCCGAAACCATCGCCGCGCCGCTTAAGGCCAAGCTTCTCCCCCGGCCAGCCAGTTATGCTGATGGCGCGGTGAGGGAAGGTGGGCGCTACGGCCAAAAAAAATCCCTCCCCGGCGGCCGGGGAGGGACGCGATCGGCGGGCGGCGCGCCTTAGTCCTTGGCGCGTTCCTGATAGGAGCCGTCCTCGGTGAGGACGACGATCTTGGTGCCCACGGTGATGTACGGCGGGATCATGGTGCGCAGGCCGTTGGACAGCACCGCCGGCTTGTAGGACGAGGAGGCCGTCTGGCCCTTCACGGTCGGCTCGGTGTCCACCACCTCGAAGGTGGCCAGGCGCGGCAGTTCGATGGCGATCGGAACGCCCTCGTGGGTCGAGAGCTTCACCGTGCAGCCGTCGGTCAGATAGTACTTGGCGTCGCCGATCATCTCGGCCGAGGCGGTGACCTGCTCGTAGTTCTCGGGGTTCATGAAGTGGAACCCTTCGCCGTCCTCGTAGAGGAAGGTGTAGTCCCGCTCGTCGACGGTGGCGCGCTCGACGGTCTCGGTGGTGCGGTAGCGCTCCGACACCTTCACCCCGTCGGAGATGCGGCGCATGTCGAGCTGGGTGACCGGCGTGCCCTTGCCGGGGTGGATGTTCTGGGCGCTGAGGACGACGTAGAGCTTGCCTTCGATGTCGACGACGTTGCCCTTGCGGAGGGAGCTGGCGGAAACCTTCAAGTTGCAGGTCCTCGAGATGCTTTGCGAGTTCTTGGCGCGCTCGTATAGCGGGCTCCGCCGAAATCGCCAGCTTTTCAAGGCCGCACCCCGTGCCCGACCGTCGATCTTCGCCCTGGTGGGCGCCTGAGCGCCACGCCGACCGGCGCCCGTTCCTCATCGGCCGGGGAGCGATCACCCGCGCCTTGCGGGCCTGGTTCGAGGCCCAGGGGTTCATCGAGGTGGAGACGGCCGCCCTGCAGGTCTCCCCCGGCAACGAGGCCCATCTGCACGCCTTCGCCACCGAGGCCCTGACCATCGACGGCGCGGCCCGGCCGCTCTATCTGCACACCTCGCCCGAGTTCGCCTGCAAGAGCCTGCTGGCGGCGGGCGAGCGGCGGATTTTCAGCCTGGGCAAGGTGTGGCGCAACCGCGAGCGCGGGCCGCTGCACCATCCCGAGTTCACCATGNTGGAGTGGTANCGGGCGGGCGATCCCTACGAGGCGATCATGGCCGACTGCGCCGCNCTCATGCGTCGGGCGGCCGAGGCGGCGGGGGCGCGCGAGCTCACNTGGCGCGGGGCGACCTGCGATCCCTTCGTNGAGCCCGANCGGCTCACCGTGGCCGAGGCCTTCGACCGTTACGCGGGGGTGGACCTTTTCGGCGACCTGCCGGCCCAGGCCCGGGCGCAGGGCATGCGGGTGGCCGACGACGACGTCTGGGCCGACGTCTTTTCCAAGATCATCGTCGAGAAGGTGGAGCCGAACCTGGGCTTCGGGCGGCCCACCATCCTCTGCGAATATCCGGTGAGCGAGGCGGCCCTGGCCCGGCCCAAGGCCGGCGATCCGCGGGTGGCCGAACGCTTCGAACTCTATGCCTGCGGGGTGGAGCTGGCCAACTGCTTCGGCGAGCTCACCGATCCGGCCGAGCAGCGCGCGCGGTTCGAGGCCGAGATGGCCGAGAAGCAGCGCGTGTACGGCGAGCGCTATCCCATCGACGAGGACTTCCTGGCCGCCCTGGCCCACATGCCCGAGGCCAGCGGCGGCGCCCTCGGCTTCGACCGTCTGGTGATCCTGGCCACGGGCGCCCGCCGCATCGAGGACGTCCTCTGGACCCCGGTGGCCGAGTAGCCGGGTTGTCGCCCGCGCCGCCGCGACCCTGGCGAGAGTTGTCCGGGGGCGGGCGATGGGCCATATGCGCGCCACCATGACCCGCCCCCTCCGCACCGCCGAAGACCTGGTCGCCGCGGGCCTGGCGCCTGAGGCGGCCCTGCCGGAGCTGGCGCGGGTGGCCGAACGCTACGCCGTGGCCGTCACCCCGCCCATGGCCGAGCTCGCCCTGTCCTGCGAAGGCGTGGCGCGGCAGTTCGTGCCTTCCGCCGAGGAACTGGCGACCACCCCCGACGAGCGCCCCGACCCCATCGGCGACGACGCCTTCTCGCCGGTGGAGGGCATCGTCCACCGCTACCCCGACCGGGTGTTGCTCAAGGCCAACCACGCCTGCGCCGTCTACTGCCGCTTCTGCTTCCGGCGGGAGATGGTGGGGCCGGACGGGGTGCGGCCCCTGTCTCCGGCTCAGCTGGACGCAGCCATCGCCTATGTGGCCGGGCGGCCCGAGATCTGGGAGGTCATCGTCACCGGGGGCGATCCGCTGATCCTCTCGCCCCGGCGGCTGGCCGACATCGGCTCCCGCCTGGCGAAGATCCCCCATGTGAAGGTCGTGCGCTTCCACAGCCGCGTGCCGGTTGTCGATCCGGCCAGGGTGACGGGCGAGCTGGTCGAGGCCCTGAAGACCGCGGGCAAGACCGTGTGGGTGGCCGTCCACGCCAACCATCCCGACGAGCTGACCCCTGAGGCGCGCGCCGCCTGCGCCCGGATCATCGACGCCGGCGTTCCCATGGTCAGCCAGACGGTGCTGCTGAAGGGGATCAATGACGATCCGGCGGTGCTCGAGGCCCTGATGCGCGGTTTCGTGGAGACGCGGATCAAGCCCTACTACCTCCACCACGGGGACCTCGCCCCCGGCACCGGCCACTTCCGCACCACCATCGCGGCGGGGCAGGCGGTGATGCGGGACCTGCGCGGCCGGCTCTCGGGCCTCGCCCAGCCCACCTATGTGCTGGACATCCCGGGCGGCCACGGCAAGGCGCCCATCGGTCCCAACTATGTGCGCGACGGCGAGGTCGAGGACCCGCAGGGCCGCCGCCACGTCTATCCGCCCGTCGGAGACGGGCCGGGCCGGGACTGATCGGCGTCAAAGCCCAGTTCAGCATCGTGGCGCTAAATTGCTGGCTCGTGCGTTGAGTAGCCGACGAGGCGTTCAAGGGGACAGGATTTCAATGCGTTGGGGATGGATGGCGGCGGTCCCGATGGTGTTCGCCAGCGCCGTGGCCGTGGCTCAGGAACCGCCGGTAATCACGCCCCCGTCGCCCGCGCCCGCCGCCGCGGCGCCGCCGCTCGCGCTCCCCGCCCCGGAAGGGCTCACCCCCGCCCAGGCCGAGACGGCGCTCAAGGCGCTCCAGGCCGCCCATCTGCACGGCCTGCGGCCCCAGGACTACCTGCCCGCCGATCCCGAGGATTCCGCGGCCCTGATGAAGGGGCTGCTGCGCTACGCCCGGGACGTGAAGGTCGGGCGCCTGGCCCCCGCCGACTTCCCCGACCTGTGGGCCATCCGCCCGGCGGCCTACGACCCGGCCCCCGAGCTCGCCCGCGCCCTGGCCGAGGACCGGCTGCAGGCCTGGCTCGACGGCCTCGCGCCCCGCTACGCCGGCTATGTGGCCCTGAAGCGGGGCCTGGTCCGCTACCGGGAGATCGCCGCGGCCGGAGGCTGGGAAACCATCCCCGCCGGGCCCCCCATGGGCCTCGGGTCCACCGACCCGCGGGTGCCGGCCCTGCGCAAGCGCCTGGCGGTGGAGGACCCACAGACCGAGGCCACGGGCTCGGCCACCTTCGACCAGGCCCTGCAGGACGCGGTGGTGCGGGCCCAGAAGCGCTACGGCCTAAAGCCCGACGGCGTGGTCGGGCCGGGCACGCTCGCCTACCTCAACCAGCCGGTCGGCCAGCGGGTGCTGCAGATCATCGCCAACATGGAGCGCTGGCGTTGGCTGCCGGCCACCATGCCGGCCACCCGGGTGCAGGTGAACTCGGGGGCGGCCATCGTCACCCTGTTCCGGGACGACAAGCCGGTGCTGTCCATGAAGGCGGTCTCGGGCAAGCCGGGCGACGAAACCCCCATGCTCATCTCGGCCATCCACTCGGTGGTCATCAATCCGCCGTGGAACGTGCCGGCCCGCATCGCCCGGGAGGAGCTGTGGCCCAAGGAGCGGGCCCGTCCCGGCTACCTGGCCGCCAACGGCTACCGGGTCATCAAGGTGGAGGGCGCCGAGCCCCGGCTCCAACAGAAGTCGGGGGATTCCAGCGCCCTCGGCCGTTTCAAGTTCGACTTCGACAATCCGTTCGCGGTCTATCTGCACGACACGCCGTCGAAGGGCGGCTTCGACCTTTACGCCCGCCAGGCCAGCCATGGCTGCGTGCGGATCGAAAAGCCGCGCAAGCTGGCCGAGGCGCTGCTGGCCGCCGATCCGGCCTGGGCCGCCCCGGAAGCCCTGGACGCGGCCCTGGGCGACGGCTCCAAGACCCAGCGGGTCCGGCTGGCGGAGCCGACGCCGGTGATGATCCTCTACTGGACCGCCTTCGCCGGGGCGGACGGGCAGATGCACTTCCGCAGCGACCCGTATAATTGGGACCGCCTGCTGCTGACCAAGGTCGGCGTGGTGGGCCAGGCGACGAAGGCTTAGGGACGATGCTGAAGAAGGTTCTGTGGCTGGCGCTGGGCTGCGCGGTACTGCTGGCGGCGCTGGCGATCAGCCGCGGCTTGGAATTCACCTCGGGGGAGCCCAAGGCCCAGGCGCCGACGCAGGCCGCCCCGGCGGCGGAGGAGGCGGCCAAGCCCGCCGCCGACACCCGGCCGGCGCCGCAGCCGACGGCCCCGATCGCCCGGACGCCCGACGAACTGCAGGTGGAGGAAGACGCCGCTGCGGTGGGCCTGACCACCATCGAGCCCGAACCGGCGCCCGAGGCGCCCGTGGCCCAGGCGCCGAATTAGCAGGATCAGCCGGGACTCAGGAGCCTCGCCACTGGCGCACCCTGCCCGTGTCCACGTGGACGAAGTTGGAGACCGGGTAGAAGCCGACGCCGCCAGCGCCCACGGCCAGGGCCGCCTTGTGCAGGTGGGTGAGGTCTACGCCCTCGATCCGCACGTCCACCGCCTTGCCCTGGGTATGCTGGCTGTTGGAGGCCACGCCCGAGCTCTTCTTGTGCAGCATCGCGTTGGTCCTGGGGGAGCGGTAGCCCGAGATGATCTGGAAGGGGCGGCGCGTCTCCAGCTTGCCCCCGATCGCGTGCAGGGCGTCGAACAGGCCCGGGTCCATGAAGTGCTCGTCGCCCGTGCGCCAGTCGCGGAGCACCCGCTGCGCCTCGGCCAGGGCGTCGGGCAGGTAGCGGCCGTTCTCGAAATAGACGCCGCTGAAGGCGTCCCCGGTGTGCAGGTTCTTCAGGGCCGCGCGGCGCGGGGCCTCGGGCGAGAGGCTGCGGGCCCAGGCGGGGACGGCGAAGGTGGAAAGACCGAGAGCGCCGGCGAGGCTCAGCACTCCGCGTCGGACGAGGGTGGGCATTGGGGGCGCCTCCAGGCCGGCGAACGGGTGGGCCTGAAGATGCGGCGTTCGGCCTTAGCGTCAACCTAACAAGCGGCGCGGTGCGACGAGATGAAGCCAATGGCCAAGGTTCGCGCAGCCCTTGGCCTCGCGTTCCGCCAGGGGGCTCAGCGCTCGTGGCGCGGGATGTATTCCGGGATCTGTCCGCGGGCCACGGCGAGGCCCAGCTTGAGGCTCTCGCCGATCATCTCCGCCTTGGCGATGAAGAGGTCGGCGGCCTCGAGGCGGCAGACCTTGCGGGCGGTGTCGCGCCACAGGTCCAGCCAGCGGGGGAAATGTTCAGGCTCGACGCCCGGGGTGCGGGCGTGGGCGACCATGGGGGCGCCCTTGAAGCGGCCGGTGGCCAGCAGCACCGAGGACCAGAAGTCACAGAGCTTGGCCAGGTGCTCGTCCCAGTCGTCGATGGCGCCGTTGAAGATCGGCCCCAGCACCCCGTCCTCCCGGACGCGGGCGTAGAAGGTGTGGACCTGGGTGCGGATCACCGCCTCGGTGATCCCCACGGCGACTCCCGGTCCGAGGCGGGGGCCGCGGGGATGTTCGACAATGCTCATGTCCCGGAGATAGCGCCGGAAACGCCGGCGCCAACTCCGGGCGGCTACGGACCTAGCGCTTCAGGACGTCGCGGGCGGCTTCCTTCAGCGAGCCCACGCCCTTCTGCACCTTGCCTTCCACGCGGTCGGCGGTCCCTTCGGCTTCCAGGCGCTCGTCGCCCGTGACGCGCCCGGCGGTCTGCTTGACGGCGCCCTTCATGTCCTTGCCGGCGCCCTTCATCTCGTCGCGGTGCATGATCTTCTCCTCGGTGGTTACGCCAGGGGAGAAGGCGGCGGCGGCGTCTTTGTTCCGAAGGGCTTCAGCCCCGGGCGGCCTGTTCGGTGCGGTCGAGGAGGGCGGAGAAGGCGGCCTGGGCCGAGCGCCGGGCGTCGGCGTCGCCCATGATCCGGCGGGCGTCCAGGTGGCCGAGGGCGAAGCTCTTCATCTGGAAGTAGGCCGACCGGGCCTCCACCTCGGGCAGCGGCGGGTCGCGCAGCTGCTGGAACTGGCGGACCATGGTGTTCTTCCACTGCTGCAGGCGCTTCTGCAGCAGGTCGCGGACCGGCCCCGGCTGGTCGTCCAGCTCGACGCTGAAGGCCACCAGCGGGCAGCCGCCCTGGACCCAGCGCTTCTCCTCCCAGTCCAGCCACAGCTCGAAGGTGCGGGCGAGGCGCTCCCGGGCGGTGGGCAGGTGCTCGGCCGGGCGCCAGACGAACTCGGTGAACAGCAGGGTGACGTAGTCGACCACCTCCAGCTCCATCGCCTCCTTGGAGTCGAAGTGCTTGAAGAGGCCGCTCTTGGAGAGGCCGACGGCCTCGGCGACGTCGGCCAGGCTGACCGCCGCGAGGCCTCGGAGCGCCGCCTGGCGGGCCGCCTCCTCGACGATCCGGATTCGCGTCGCCTCGCCCTTGCGCAACCGCGCCGCCTCCACGCTTGACAAAAAGTGACCGATCGTGCGCTTTCCTGCTGGCGACCGGTCGTGCTCTTTTCTAGCCGAAGGATCACGATGATGCAAAGTTTCAGGATCTTGGGGGCGATCGCGGCGGCCGCGTTCGTCTCGGCGACGGCCTATGCCGAACCCCCCGCGGCCGGGAGCCAGGCCGTCCTGGCCGCGCCCGCGTCCGCTGCGGAGGCCGTGGTGGATGGCGTCGCCTGGCGCTGCGAGGGCGCGCGGTGCGCCGGCGCGGTCCGGCGCTCGGGCGCCGACGGCCTGGTCAAGGAATGCCGGCGGGTGGCCGCTGTGATCGGCCCGGTCGCCAGCTACAGCAGCGGCGGTCGCGAGCTCACGGCCGGCCAGATTCGCGCCTGCAACCGCGGCGCGGTGACGATCCAGACCGCCCGGAGATGACCCCGGGCTGAAGGAAGTACCCGGCCCTAGCGGTCCCGCCGGGCTCGACGGTCACGGGCCGCCTGCAGGTCGACAAGCTTACCGTCGGCGCTCGCCTTGCCGGGATCCCCCCCGGGGCCGAGGAGGGCGCCGATGGCCCGGCTCAGGTCCGCCAGCTTGTAGGGCTTGCGCAGGATCGGGAATTCGTCGCCGAGTCCCTCGGCGGCCTTGCTGTAGCCGGTGGCCAGCAGCACCGGCACCGCCGGGGCCTCGGCCCGGATGCGGCGGGCCAGGCCCAGGCCGTCCAGTTCGCCGGC
>Ga0065721_10049067_pt1 | contig 47691 bp, 45 predicted proteins | sample Mesricmetagenome_FD_59108 | JGI IMG/M metagenome (GOLD analysis project Ga0065721, IMG submission 59108) | Mesophilic microbial community from rice straw/compost enrichment Sample: eDNA_1 v2 (version 2) | ecosystem: Engineered > Solid waste > Grass > Composting > Bioreactor | place: USA: Davis...
GCGGCGATCTGGTTTCCATGCTGCTCTACAACATCCAGCAGGTGACCGGCTCAGTGACCAATGCCGTCAAGATAGTGCTGCGGGACGGTCTCACGGTAGTGGCTCTGCTGGGCCTGATGTTCTACCACAACTGGCAGCTCACCCTGTGCTTCCTGGTGACTGCGCCCATACTGGCGCTGCTGGTGAGCATCGCCAGCCGCTATTTCCGGCGCATCAGCCGGCGCATGCAGGTCACCATGGGCGGCGTCACCCATATCGCCAACGAGGCGCTGCAGGGCTTCCGCCTGGTGCGCAGTTTCCTCGGCCAGTCCTATGAGATAAAACGCTTCAACGCCAATACCGACGAAAACACCCGTCTGGCCACCAAGTACGAGAAGGTCGCCGCCCTGCAGGGGCCGGTGTTCCAGGTGGTGGTGGCCATATCTCTGGCGGTGATCCTGTTTCTGGTGCTGCTGCTGTGGGACGACAATGTGGGCTCTGCCATCGCCTATCTCACCGCCTCGGCCATGATCACCAAACCCCTGCGCCAGCTCAGTTCCGTCAATGAGATCATCCAAAAGGGCCTGGCCGCTGCCGAGACTATTTTCGAGATGATCGACATGCCGTCGGAGCCGGATCAGGGGGACAAGGCTTTGACCGTCACCCGCGGGCGCATAGAGGTGCGCAATCTGAGCTTCAGCTATGGAGCGGACGCCCAGGCGCTGCGGCACGTGAACCTGACCGTGGAACCCGGCTCCACAGTGGCCCTGGTGGGCCGCTCCGGCAGCGGCAAATCCACCCTCACCCATCTGCTGCTGCGTTTCTACGACCCGGATGAGGGCGCCATACTCATCGACGACCAGGATATACGCACGGTCACCCTGGCCAGCCTGCGCCGCCAGATCGCCCTGGTGAACCAACAGACCATTCTTTTCAACGACACCATCGCCAACAACATCGCCTACGGCGCCGAGGTACTGGACATGGAGCGCGTGCGCGATGCCGCCGCCCACGCCAACGCCCTGGAATTCATAGAGGCGCTACCGGAGGGTTTTGAAACCCTGGTGGGCGAACAGGGCGCGCGCTTGTCCGGCGGTCAGCGCCAGCGATTGGCGGTGGCCCGCGCCCTCTACAAGGACGCCCCCATACTGGTGCTGGACGAGGCCACCTCGGCCCTGGACAACGAATCGGAAAAGGCCATACAGGCAGCGCTTGAACAGTTGCAGAAGGGCCGCACCACCCTGGTGATCGCCCACCGGCTGTCCACCATCGAAAATGCCGACCTCATTGTCGCCATGGATCAGGGCACGATTGTGGAGGTCGGGCGTCATAGCGAATTGCTCGAATGCAACGGTTATTACGCGTCGCTCTACGCCGCCCAGTTCAACGATCCCCAGGGCGGCTGACACACTCACTCAGGGACTCCGCCATGCTGCGCTTGCTCTACACGGCTGTATTCATAGTCGCTCTGCCGGTGATTTTTTATCGCCTGTGGATCAAGGACAAAAAGGTGCCGGGCTACCGCATCCGCTGGCCGGAGCGCTTCGGTATCTATCCCGCGCCCCAGGAGACGCGCCCCATAGTCTGGGTGCACGCAGTCTCCGTGGGCGAGGTGGTGGCGGCCACGCCTGTGGTGCGTCGGCTGCTGGAGCTGGATACGGTCTCCGTGATGATCACCACCATGACGCCCACGGGCTCCACCCGGGTGATCGACACCTTCGGCCGGCGGGTGCTGCACGTCTACGCCCCCTACGATCTGCCCTGGACAGTGGCGGCCTTCCTGCGCCGCACCCGGCCCGCGCTCGCCGTCATCATGGAAACGGAGCTGTGGCCCAACATGCTGCACGAATGCGCCGCCCGCGGCCTGCCCACGGTGCTGGCCAATGCTCGCATGTCGGCGCGCTCCGCCCGTCGCTACCAGCGCTTCGCGGCCGGCGCCACGCGCGAGCTGCTGGCCTGCCTGGACCGGGTGGCAGTGCAGAATACCGAGGACGGACAGAGATTCGTGGAGCTGGGTCTGGCGCCGGAAAAGCTTATGGTGACCGGCAGTGTGAAGTTTGATGTGAGCATCACCGAGGATCTGCGGCGGGCCGCCGCCCAACTGCGCGACAGTTACGGCCGCGACCGCCCTGTGTGGATCGCCGCCAGCACCCACGATGGCGAGGACGCGGTGATACTGGAAGCCTTTTCCCGGCTGTTGCAGCTGCATCCGCGGGCCCTGCTGTTGCTGGTGCCGCGCCATCCGGAGCGCTTTGACAGCGTCCACGAACTCTGCCGCAGCCGCTTCAACACCTGCAGGCGCAGCAGCGGCCAAGCCCCGAGGGCCGATACCCAGGTCGTGGTCGGGGACACCATGGGGGAGATGATGCTGCTCTACGGTAGCGCCGATATAGCCTTTGTGGGCGGCAGCCTGATCGAGCGCGGCGGCCACAACATGATCGAACCCGCCTGCTGGGGCCTGCCGATCCTCAGCGGCCCGCACACCTTCAACTTTGCCGATATCAGCAAGCGCCTGGTGGAATGCGGCGGCATGGTGATCATTCGCGATACCCAGAGCCTGACCCAGCAGCTGATCCACTGGCTCGACTACCCGGAGACGGCGGTCGAGGTGGGCTCACGCGCCCGGGCATTCGCGGAACAGAATCGCGGGGCAGTGGAGCGCCTTATGGGCCTGCTCTCTCCTTACCTGCCCCCGGCGCCGGCGGATCTGCGTCAGTAGTTCACCCAGCTGCTGAGGGACGCCAGTTTGAAGGTGTTGCCGTTAAAGCTCAGCAATACGCCGTCGGCCAGCACCTTTTCCACCAGCACACCGCCATTGGTGGCATCTCCCATGCGCAACTCGGTCTTGTTGATCATCACCTTGCGCTGGCTGTAGTCGTGCTTGGCGTACATAAGGGTGGGGATTTTGTCCTGAACCGTGATGGGCAGCTCGTGCAGAAAGGGCGTCTTGGCGTACCCCGCCAGGGTCTCCTCCGGCGGCAGATCCGGATCCAGAGGTTCGGGCTCCACCGGCTTTTTAGGCGCGGACGTGGACTTCGCCGGCTCGACCTGCTGGGGCAGCGGCAAAGGGGGCGGGATCTGGCGCTTGGTCTCCTCCCACAATGCCCGGGCCAGAGCTTCATCCACCGTGGACTGACGCGGCGTCTCCGGGGTGATCACCTGGGGTGCGGCCTTGACTTCGGGTTCCACCACCTGCCGCGCTACAGGGTCCGTCTGCGTCTCATAGAGGGCCTTGACCTCCTCGGGCACAGCCGCCGGCGGTTTATCGACCGCGGGGGTCGGCGATGGGGCAGCGTCGGTCGCGACCGGCTTGGCCTGCGCCACCGGAGGATCGCCGGCCGGCGCTTTGGTAGAGGGAGAGCGCAGCCAGAGCACCAGTACCAGCGCCACCAGAATGAGCACCAGCAGCCCTAGGGCGCCGGCGATCCACAGCAGACGGCGATGATCGCTGGGCGAGCGCCCGCCGGGATGTACGGTATTGAGATCCGGGACAGAGTCGCGCGCATCGCGCTCCCGGTCCGCTTTGTTCAATGCATCGAGAATCAATGACATGGTCGTCAACCTTCCACCACCGACAGGGAAGACTCCAGGTCCGAGAGGGATTTCTCCAATCCCAGGGCCTCATTGAGACGCAGCAGCGTCTGCATGCCCACCAGGCCGTCGTCATTAAGGCTGTGGGCGCGTTGAAACAGTTTTACGCGCTGTTGCAGCTGAGCGTTGAAGTGCTCCCGGGCGAGGGGCGCCCCCTGCTGATCCAGAGTGGCAAACTGCTCCGCCACCCAGGTCACCAGGGGACCACGGGAGCCGAGTCCCACAGTCTCCTTGAAACTGGGCGGGCGGCGCCAGATGAACACCATTTCCCCAGTCCAGAGGCGGCCCAATTCCGCCAGCGGCACCCGCTCCACCCCGCCCTTGACCCGTATCAATGCGTCGTTTTCCCGCATGCCGACCAATGTGACATAGGCCGTATGGCGTCCCGGGGTGGTGATGGTCAGCACCGCTGGGCGGTTGAGCTGTTTGAAATCCTCCCAGGTGCGCAGCTTCTGGTTTTCGCACTTGAAGCCCTGCTGGCCCGCCACCCAACAGGGATAGAGGGCGCCGTCATAGGTGACCCCCACCACCGCCAGCAGCTCCGCCAAGGCATGGTCCTGATTCAGTGTCCACCAGCCGCTATCCGCCTCTGATGAGGTGGTGGTGCGGATGATACTGCCCCCCGCCGAGGCGGCCGGAGCGGGGGTGGGTGCGTCGCGACCCGCCAGCAGCAGGCCGATCAGCAGACTGATCAGCACCAGCCCCAGCACGCCAGCGCCGGCATAAAGCAGCTGGGGCCACCAAGCCGGCCGGGCGCGCGGCGCCACCGCCACCTCGCCCAGCACTTCCACGGTCGCACGCCGGCAGATATCGGCGTCTATCTCCGTGGCTTCCCGGCTGTAAGCGCCCAGCAGCATGCGGTCGCAGAGCACGTTGATCAGCCGGGGAATGCCGCGGCTGATCTGGTATACCCGCCGCACTATCTTGGGGGGGAATGGGTGGCGCCCCGGCGGCATACCTGCCACCGCCAAGCGGTGTTTGATATAGGCGGCGGTCTCCTCCAGATTCAGCGGGCGCAGGTGATAGCGCGCGGTGATGCGCTGGGACAACTGGCGCAGCGCCGGTTTGGCCAGCAGCTCATTGAGCTCCGGCTGGCCCACCAGAATGATCTGTAGCAGTTTCTGGGTGTTGGTTTCCAGATTGGTGAGCAGGCGCACCTGCTCCAGGGTGGAGATGCGCAGCAGCTGCGCCTCGTCGATCAAAACTATGGTCTTGCGGCCCTGGCGGTGGTTCTGCACCAGAAACTCGCTGAGCTTGTCGGTGAGCACCTTGATGCTGGTTTCCTCCGGCGCGTATTCCACACCGAATTCATCGCAGATGCTGCTCAGCAGGTCGCGGGCGCTGGCGGAGGGATTCATGACAATCGCCAGATCGGCGCTGTCGGGCAGTTGTTCCAGCAGGCAGCGGATGATCGTGGTCTTGCCGGTGCCCACCTCGCCGGTCAGCATCACAAAGCCGCCACTGCTCACGCCGTACAGCAGATGCGCCAGAGCTTCGCGGTGCTGCGTGCTCATGTAGAGATAGCGGGGATTGACCGCGATCGAAAAGGCCTGTTCGTCCAGACCGAAATAACGGTGATACATAGTGAAAAGCAGCCGGAGGGTTCACCTGGTTATTTTTGCCGGGGATCATACCTGGATTCCCCTGACAGTATAAGTAACTGCGGGCGGAGCCTCGTGGACCCCGAACCCGGGCTGCAGTTCAGAGGATCACTCCCAGGGCAGGTTATCCAGCATTTTACGGCGGCTTTCGATCATGTCCTCGTAGGTCTGTAGAGTATAGTCATCCGCGCATTCGTCGCGCAGGCGGATGCGCTCAAGCTGGCGTTCCAGACAGGTGATCTCGCGCACCAGCTGCTGTTTCAAAATCGAGGTGTCGTTCTGTTCAGAGCCCTGAAAAGGTCTGTGCCTGGGAGAGGTGTTGGAAGGAGAGAATACGCTCATGCTGTGGCGCCTGTTAGTTATGATTGTGGGCCGGACTGCTCCGCTGGCGCGCCGGTCGACGCGGGAAAACCTCAGATTTCGCGCGGGTGTTCATAGAATAACGAAATTTCCGTACGCGGACAGAAGCCGCACTCTCTTTGCGACGCCGTTAGGGATGGGCCGGCGCCACAATTTTTAATCAACCGTTTGCCTGAAGATAATCCCGCGCCAGGTACAGGGCGGCTATGGTGCGCGCCTCGCTGATATCGCCGCGCTCCAGCCAGTCGGCCATTTCCGCCAGATGGAACACCTCCACTTCCAATGGCTCCGGCTCGTCGCCCTCCAGCCTCTCCGGGTAGAGGTCCTGGGCCAACACTATCTGGGTGCGATGTTGAAGATAATTGGGGGCCTGGGTCATGCATTTGAGCAGGGTGAGACGGCGCGCGCCGTAACCCGCCTCCTCCTTGAGTTCGCGATTGGCCGCCTCGGCCAGGGTCTCGCCCTCATCCACCCGGCCCTTGGGCAGGGAAAGGCAATAATCGTCTATGCCCGCGCCGTACTCGCGCACCAGTATCACCCGCTGATCGTCCAGCATGGGCACCACTATCACCGCCGGCACACCTCCGCCCAGCAGGCGTTCGAAGGTGCGCTCGGCGCCGTTGCTGAATCGCAGATCGAGGGATTCCACGCGGAACAGGCGGCTCTGGCATTCCAGCCTGCGCTTTAATATCTGGGGTTTTGTAGGCATACTGGCCACCGGTTTTTTACAGTTCATTATTGCCCATGATCGACTGGAACGCAGTGGACACGGTCTTGCTGGATATGGACGGCACCCTGCTGGACCTGCATTTCGACAACTACTTCTGGTTGACCCATCTGCCCAAACGCTACGCGGAATTCCACGGTCTGGATCCGGACCACGCTCACACCGAACTCACGCGCATGATCCAGTCCCGGGAGGGCACTCTGCAATGGTATTGCCTGGATCACTGGTCGGAGCTGGTGCGCATGGATATTCCCGCGCTCAAGCGCGAGATTCAACATAAAATTCAGCTGCGCCCCCACGCTGAGGCTTTTTTGCGCTTCCTGCGGGAGCAGCGGAAGAAGGTGATCCTCGCCACCAACGCCCACCGCAAGGGACTGGACATCAAGCTGGAACTCACTCGCATAGACCGCTGGCTGGACATAGTGATCTCGTCCCACGATTATCGCCACCCCAAGGAGGTGGAGGAGTTCTGGCACTGCCTGGCTGCGGCGGAAAACATAGACCCCGCGCGCACCCTGTTCATCGATGACAATCTCAGTGTGCTGCGCACGGCGCAGAATTTCGGCCTGCGCTATCTGGTGTGCGTCAACCAGCCGGACTCCAGCAGCCCACCGCGCCCCTCGGGCCAGTTCATCGATATCATCAACTTTGACGAAATCATGCCGCACACATCATGAGTGAGCTCCCCACCCGAGTAAGAATCGACAAGTGGCTGTGGGCGGCGCGGTTTTTCAAAACCCGCAACCTGGCCAAGCAGGCTATTGAAGGCGGCAAGGTGCATATGGACGGCCAGCGGGTGAAAGCGAGCAAGGAGCTGACCCTGGGGCTCACACTGCAGATCCGCCAGGGTCTGGAAGAGCGCGAGGTGGTGGTGACCGGACTTTCAGAGCAGCGCCGCGGCGCCCCCGAGGCCGCACTGCTGTACCAGGAGACGCCAGACAGTATCGCCCGACGGGAGGCCATGGCCCAGCAACGCAAGCTCGCCAACTCGCTGCATCCGGCCACCGAAGGCCGCCCCACCAAAAAGCAGCGCCGTCAGATCCATCAATTCAAGCAATCCCAGAGCTGGGATTCATAACAGGTTATTTCTCATGCCCCATTCCGATCTGGATCAGATCCATCGCTTTGTCTTCGACCATTGCGATATTCGCGGCGAAATCGTTTCGCTGAATCAGACACTGCTGGATGCCACAGCCCATCAGAACCTGCCGGAGAGCGCCCGCGCCCTGCTGGGCGAGTTCCTCGCGGCCGTCAGCCTGATGGTGGAGGTGTTGAAGTTCTCCGGCACATTGACCCTGCAGGCGCGCGGCTCCGGCCCTGTGCCTTTGATCATGGCGGAGGCCAGCGACCGGCGCACCCTGCGCGGCATAGTGAAATTCGCCGAGGGCGGGCCGGGGGATCTCACCGGCCTGACCCTGCCGCAGTTGATCGGCCAAGGGGTCCTGTCCCTGACCCTCGACCCCACCCAAGGCAAACGCTACCAGGGCATAGTGGCCCTGGACGGCGCCACACTGGCGGAGTGCCTGAACCACTATTTCACCCTGTCCGAGCAACTGCCGACGCGCCTGTGGATCCACTCGGACCCCACCCGCGCCAGCGGCCTGCTACTGCAGGCATTGCCGCCCACCGGCGACCGGGAAACCGCCGCCAGGCATTGGGAGACCGCCGAGCATCTGGCGGAGACCCTGACCCGCGGCGAGCTGCTGGAACTGGACCACGCCACTCTGCTGACGCGGCTGTTCAATGAGTTCGATGTGCGCCTCTTCCCCCCCCACTCTCTCGCCTTCCAGTGTCCGTGCTCGCGAGAGCGCAGTCTGCGCTCCCTGACGGCCCTGGGCCGCGACGACGCCTATGCGCTGCTGAGCGAGCGCGATCTAATTGAAATCCACTGTGAGTTCTGTGGTGCCGATTACCGCTTCGGCCAGGCGGATCTGGAGGAGTTATTCCCGACCGATGACAAGCATTTGCACTGAGAGGCAGCGGCGGCGGTGAGCGCGCACTTTGGCGTTTATGCCCCGCTGCTTCTATCCTTATCCGGTAAAAAACCGGCTGTGGCACAAAATTCATGGAATCAGGACCCGCTCACGACCCTCAGGACTCGACCCATTGGCTCCAGCACCCCCTCTCCGGCGCGCTGCTGAGCTTCATAGTGATACTTGCGCTGCTGGCGGTGCTGGTGCATCACCTGTCGCAATTCAACGCCCGAGAGCGCCAGCGGGAGATCGACCACTGGGCCGGCGCCTTCACCACCAAGCTCCGCGGCCGGCTGGAGGCCAATCTGGCGGTCGGCTACGGGCTGGAGGCGCAGATCTCCGTACTCGACACCCTCAACCAGGATCAACTGGACCGCATTGCACCGCGCCTGTTGCAAAAGCCCTTGAACATACGCCACATAGCCGTGGCGCCGGATCTGGTGGTCACAGCGCTCTATCCACTGACCGGCAATGAGGGTGCACTGGGGCTGAATTACCGCCAGCACGCGGGACAGCGCACCGCCGTACTCCAGGCCATGGCGGCCAATGACGTGGTTCTGGCCGGTCCGGTGCGGCTGGTACAAGGCGGCGGCGAACACCTGATTGCGCGCTTCCCCGTGCGCCGGACCGATGGCAGTGAATGGGGACTCATCTCCCTGGTGATCGAAATTGAGAGCCTGCTGCGCGATTCCGATATAGAGGAGATGCAGCGGCGATACGCCCTGGCGCTGCGCGGCATAGACGGCCACGGCGACCGCAGCGCGGTGTTCTGGGGGGATGCCAATCTCTTCGGCTATGACAAGAGCATAAGACTGATCCCGATTCCCGGCGGCGAATGGCAGATCGCCATGGTGCCGCTCCAGGACCGGAGCTGGCTGGTGCTGCTCTACTGGGGAGGCGCGTTTGTCATAGCGCTCATGGCCGGCGTGGCCATGTACTATCTGCGCCGCTATCACCTGCAGCAGAACCGCCATCTGGCGGAGCTGCAGCACATCACCGCCAAGGACCCGCTCACACAGCTCACCAGCCGCTATCAGTTCAATGAATATCTGCGCCAGCTGGTGGAAGAGAGCCAGCGCAGCATGCAAGGCTTTGCGGTGCTCTATATAGACCTGGATCACTTCAAAGACATCAACGACAGTCTGGGTCACGCCGCCGGCGATTTGATGCTGATTGAAGTCGCCCGCCATCTGAAAGCCTCGGTGCGCACCTACGATCTGCTGTGTCGCGTCAGCGGCGACGAATTTGTCGCGGTTCTCAAAGGCGTGACCGCCACCGCGGACATAGAAAACCGCGCCCGCATCATCCGCAATCATCTGGCGGAAAACATGCACATCCACGGCAATGAGGTGAACATCAACTGCAGCATAGGTGTGGCGGTCTATCCTCACGATGGCAGCGATGCCGACGCATTGATCCAGCACGCGGACCTGGCCATGCACGAATCCAAGCGCGCCGGCCGCAACACCCTGTATTTTTTCAGCATGTCCATGCGCGAGGAGGCCAACCGCTATCGCGAGCTGAGCGCCGCCATGCGCACGGCGCTCAACGACCGCAAATTCGCCGTGTACTATCAGCCCATCTACAGCGTGCGCGATCAGTCCTTTACCCGCTGCGAAGCCCTGTGCCGCTGGCCGCAGGCGGATGGCAGCATGATTTCGCCGGCGGAATTCATTCCCGTGGCCGAGCAGAGCGGTCTGATCTGCGATCTGGGCGCCTGGCTGATGGAGGAAGTGCTGACTTTTTGTCAGACGCTCAAGGCGCAGCAGTGCGAATTGAATTTTTCCGTCAACCGCTCGCCTCAGGAATTCGGCTCGCGACAACACACCCAGCAACTCATCGCCCTGCGCAACCGCCTCAATATCCCCACCCATCTGCTGACCTTGGAGATCACCGAATCCCTGCTGATGTCCGACAACGGCATCAAATCGCAAAACCTTATGGCCCTGCGGGAGCAGCATTTTCAATTTTCCATTGACGACTTCGGCACAGGCTATTCGGCCATCAACTATCTGCGTCAATACCCAGTGGAAAGTCTGAAGATCGATAAAAGTTTTATCGCCGAGCTGGGCGTGTCGCGCCAGGCGGACACACTGGTGAAAGTCATCATTCAAATGGCCAAAAGCCTGGGCATCAAAGTGGTTGCCGAAGGCGTGGAGACGCAGCGCCAGGTGGATTTTCTCTGCGCGATCGGCTGCGATTACCTGCAGGGTTTCTACTTCGCCCGCCCCATGCCGAAGGAACAATTTATGGCATTTATTTTCAACCAGAAACCTCAGGCGGCATCGCCTTAAATATTCTTCGGTTTTGGTATTCCCTCACCCCTGCCCTCTCCCAGAAGGAGAGGGTGTTTTCAAACCCTCTCTCGGAGAAAAAGGGAGTTTTAAGTCCTCAGCACCTTCCCAAGTCTTCTCCCTCCGGGAGAGGATTTAGCTGAGGGCTTATTCCCCGTGAACCAACGGCATTCTGTCCGGTCTTAGCCGCCAATCATCAACTCCCGCTCTCCGCAGATAGGATGCCGGTATTTATCTGTTCGGTTGCAGCAACTGGAATTCATATGCTACTGCAACCCGATCCAGCCAACGCGTGCGATCCTAATGTCGAACGGGCCGACGCCGAGCGGTCTTTGAGGGGGTTGGGGCTAGGGTTGTCGATTTCTCTGGCGGGGCATTTATTGGGGGTTTTATTGTGGCCGTGGCCGGCAAAAATATTGAAACCGGATGCTGTCACGGAAAGGGAATATAAAGTTTTTCTGATAGCCGCGCCTATCACTCCCAAACACGAGCCCGCTCGGGGCACTTCCGCCACTGAATCCGAGATTGAAGCCGACGAAGCATCCCTGCCGGAAAATCCACCGCCGGAGATTGCCGATAAGCAGGACGGCGTTACACCTGAAATTTCTGCTATACCGGAGAATCAGCGGGATTCTCCGCGCATCAGCATTTTGCAATCCGCCGAGGACTTTGTGCGGGGACAGGAACTCTATCCAGATTTTCATGCGCCCCCATCCGCCGACACAGAAGGAGACCCAGGCAATATTTTTCACCCGGTCCTGCGCCAACAGATGCAATCCAGGTCGAGGCACACGATGGGTGGAGCGGCAAATTCGCAGGTATTGAACACATCTGCCCTGGCGGATCCCCAAGAGCGGGTTGCCGCGGACGGCAAATGTTTTCGTCTGGAGGATTTTGGCGGCGGTGGAGAGCGGCGGGCGTGGTACAGGGTGAAATGCCGCGGCGAAGAATCCACAAGCGATACCATGCACCGCGCTTTACTCGAAAATCTTCAGCGCTGAAATACAAGAACGCTTTTTCCTGATTTGTCGCTGTAGGTGTCTTGCACAATTCGATCAGACAAAAGCCGTGGCCAAAGGGATCCGAAAATGGGATGCATGTCTTAGTCCTCACGCTGAAAAGCGACCCATTCGCAAGTCCTCTCCCTCTGGAGAGGATTTAGGTGAGGGCCATTACAAAATCTCAAATTTGTTCACACACAAAAAAGGGCGGAAAATCCGCCCTTTTCTTATCGATATTTCTTTCCGGTAAGAATCAGAAATTCAGACGCGCGCCTATGGCGAGGGTCTTCACGTCCGAGCCCAGACCCAGGTCGCCGGTGATGGCGATTTCCGGGGTGATCCAATAGCCCAGAAAACCGTTGATGGCGGTGTTACCGTCGAAAGTGGTGCTGTGATACAGCTCCAGACCGGCTTCCAGCTCCGGAGTCAAAAATCCGCGCGCACCACCGGTGAGCACCAGACCTGAGTCACTGCCGCTGCCATCGGGAGAAATACTCTCGAAGCTCACGGTCGCATACAGGTCCATGCGGCTGTCGAAACGCATGTGATAGCCGCCGCCGGCGGTGACCGAGGAGGAGCCACAACCCCGGCTGCCGCTCACATCCGTATAGGACGCCTTGGCGAACCAGCCGTGCTGGATATCCAGGCTGCCGTACAGGTTGATGCCATCCTGGTCGCAGCTGAACTGATCCAGGTCCTGAAACATATAGCGCACCCCGACATGGGTATAGCTGACGGCGGGCGCGCGCGGCGGGTTGGCGGGTGCGCGGCTGTTCTGGGCCTCCGCCACCTGTACCGCCAGGGCCGCAGCCAGCGATGTCAGCATCAATGCAGCTTTTTTCGACTTCATATACATCCCCCAAGAGTTCGGTTAAAAAAACCGGGCTATGTTACCACCGGCTGTTACCAGCCGACATCTTAGGCAGGGGGAAATGCCCAGTCCGGGCGGTATATCACAGAAGGCCAGGGGCAGCCGGCCGGAAGGGGAAGCGATTGCGGATCAGTTGGACAATTGCGCGCGCAGGGTCTTGAGGTCTGTAGCCATCCAATCGATCAGTTTGTCCGCCGCCATGGGACGGGCGAAAAAATAGCCCTGGATCAGGTCCACACCAAAATCGCGCAGCAGGGTGAAATCCTCCCGGGTTTCCACCCCTTCGGCCACCGTCAGCAGTCCCAGGTCCGCCGCCAGCTTGACGGTGCTCTGCAGTATCTTGGCCTGCTGGGTTTTCTTGCTCGCGCCATTCACCATGGAACGGTCCAGCTTGAGTTCCGTGGCGGGAATGCGGGAGAGCTGCTCCGCGTTGGCAAAGCCGGTTCCATAATCATCGATGGAAATGTTGAAGCCGCGCAGGCGCAGACGCGCCAGGGTCTGAATGGAGCGCGCCAGATCACCCAGCAGGATATTTTCCGTGACCTCAAAGGTGATTTGTTCCGGCGGCACGCCGTACATTTGCACGTGATCCCAAATCCAGTCGATCACTCCCGGATTGTGCAGTGTCAGAGGTGACAGATTGAAGCTCACACCCAGACTGAGTCCGCGTTGCAGCCACTGTCTTTTTTGCTCCAGCGCGCAATCGAACAGGCTGACGGTGAGCGCATCGATATAATTTTCTTTTTCCGCCACACCGATGAAATGGCCCGCCGCCAGGGTCCCGTGTTTCGGGTGCTGCCAACGGGCGAGTCCCTCCACGCCTTTGAGCAGCAATCCGGCAGCGGTGATTTTCGGTTGATAATGCAAAATAAACTGCTTGCGCTTGATGCCATCGGCAATATCGTCGGCGGTAAATGTCTGCACCGGTTTTGCCGGTGCACTGGCAGCTTTTTTCTTATCGCTGTCAAAATGACTCAGGCACTGGTTCAACACCTGCTCGGTGATAGGTTTTTGCACACAACCGAGCACCTCCAATCCCTCCGCCTCCGCCATTACACCCACACTGGCGATCAGCGATGGATGTTGTCCGCTGAGAATGATCACAGAGCGCGCCAGCTCCTCCCGAGCCAGATGGCCGATGAATTCCACACCATCCATCACCGGCATTTCCAGATCGATCATCACCACGTCCGCCTGCTGTTGCCGCAATTTTTTCAGGGCTTCGATACCATTGTGGCAATAATCCACACTGACGTTGTGCTGTGCGCTGCGACACAGCTGCACGACGTATTCACATTGCACGGCGCTGTCGTCGATAACGAATATCCGTTTGACTGACATGGTCCACCTATCTCATCAACAGATCGGGCAACTGTTCCAGCGGCGCCACCCGACTGACCGCATTCAATTTAATGGCTTCCTTCGGCATGCCGAACACCACGCAGGAAGCTTCGTCCTGCGCGATGGTATAGGCACCGGCATTTTTCATGGCCAGCAACCCCTGAGCGCCATCATCACCCATACCGGTCATGATCACACCCACCGCATTGCGGCCGACATTTTTGGCCGCCGAGCGAAACAACACATCCACCGAAGGGCAATGGCGATTGACGGCCGGTCCACGAAAAACCCTGGCGATGTACTCAGCGCCGGAGCGCTGAATTTCCATATGATGGCCACCGGGCGCTATAAGAATTCGCCCCGGCAGCAGTCGCTGACCGCTCTGGGCCTCCAGCACTTCCACATCGGCTACCGTATTCAGGCGCGCGGCAAAGGCCGAGGTGAATTTTTCCGGCATATGCTGCACCACCGCCATGCCGGGACAGGTGGGCGGCAGGCGCTCCACTATGTATTCCAGAGCCTGGGTGCCACCGGTGGAGGTGCCTATCACCACCAGACGATCTGTAGTGTTGCTCACCTGCAACAGATCCGGCGCACTGTTTTCCGGAGCGGCGGATTTTTCCGCAACTGGTTTGCCGGCGCGCACCCTGGCCTGTGCGGCTGTGCGGATCACCTGCCAGAAATGCTGTTTCATTTCCTGCAGAAATCCTTTCACACTCAACTGCGGCTTGGTGACAATTTCCACCGCGCCATCCGCCAACGCCTGCAGACTCAATTGACAACCTTTTTGCGCCAGAGAAGAGCAGATCACCACAGGTGTAGGTCGCTCCGCCATGATTTTTCGCAAAAAGCTCAGGCCGTCCATGCGCGGCATTTCTATATCCAGAATGATCACATCGGGCCAGCGCTGCTTTAAATACATCTGCGCGATGATCGGATCGGCCGCCACTGCCTGCACCGTGATATCCGGCGCCTCATTGAGAATGGCCGACAGCACCTGACGCACCACGGCTGAATCGTCCACCACCATGACCTGGATGCTCATTTTTCTGTCCGCTCCATGTGATGAACCGTAACATTGATCCGGCCTGTGCTCAGATCAAAACTCACCCGCCGGCAATCGCTGTTGCCCACGGATTCCTGCACGAAAACAACCCCGTGCCGCCGCGCCCAATTGCGGGCAAACAGAATATTCCGTTGGGCTACGCTGTTGTCCCATAAATCCCGCCCTATGAGACTGCCGCCGCCAAACATGCCAAAACGAAACTGCGCCAGCGGTGCGCGCCTCGACAACGCCTTGGCCACCATGTCGAGCGCATATTGCCCGTAATAGCCGTCCGGCTTGCGCTTGTCGTGATGTCCCGGTTCCGGCAACAGATAATGGGTCATGGCCCCCAGCCGCAGCTTTTCATGCCAGGCCGTCACCGCAATGCAGGAGCCCAATGTGGTATCCAGTCGCACCGCCCCTTGAGTGATATAAATTTCGCCGGCCATGACATGGAAATGCCCTTCGCGAATTTTCAATCGGGACGCTCCGCCATTTGTTTATCCGCTGCCGGTCGATTTGAGACGATAGATGGCCGGTTGCACCATATCGAACTGATCACTCAGGCCCTGCAGGGATTCCGCATGACCGATAAAAATATATCCACCAGAATTCAGCATCCGCCGCAGACGGTCCAGCACCGCCATCTGCGTGTGCCGCTCGAAATAGATCATGGCGTTGCGGATGAATATCACATCGAAGCGGCCGAGTTCCTGCGGCAATGGCTCATTGAGGTTCACCCGCATAAAGCGCACCTGGGTCCGCAGTTCCGGCACCACCCGCAGTTGTCCCTGAAATTTCCCCGTACCTTTGCGGCAGTATTTGCGTTTGAGTTCTTCCGGAATCAATTTGATGCGCATGGCGGGATAGATGGCGCGCCGCGCCTGCTCCAGCACCTGGGTATTGATATCCGACGCCACCACTTCCCAGGGACAGCGGCAGTATTCACGCAGCACCATGGCAATGGAATAGGGTTCCTCGCCTGTGGAAGAGGCCGCGCTCCACACGCGCAGCACCGTGGGACTGCTTCCCTTCTGTCGCACCATATCGCGCAGAAAATCGAAATGCTTGGGCTCGCGAAAAAAATAGGTTTCGTTGGTGGTGAGCAGTTCCAGCGCCAGTTGATGTTCCGCCTGCTCACCCTCGCGCTGGATCAATTCAAAGTATTCACCGAAGCTGCGGCACTGGCGCGCCGCGAGACGCTTGGACAGTCGATTGTTCAGCAGTGGCTTTTTGTGCATTGGCAGGTACACGCCCATCACCTGCTCCACCATTTTCTGAAACTGGATAAATTCCTTGTCGCTGGGCGTGCGCAGTTCCGCCAACATGGCCGCTTCCGTCAGTCGTATTTCACAAAGTGTTGATCGTCATCATCCTCCAGGGCGCCGGGCAGGCGTTTTTCCGCCGGCTTGCGTTCCGCCACCGGGCGGGGCGCGCTGGGTTTGGAAGGATTTTTCGCCACGAATTTCAGCGGAGCTTTGCGGTCGCGCATGACGGGCAAGGTGAAAAAATCGATATTTTCCTTGAGTGAAATGGCCTGGGTGCTCATCTCCTCCGAGGTGGCACTCAGCTCTTCGGAGGCGGCGGCGTTCTGCTGCATGGTGGTGCTCACCTGGGCAATGGCGCTGTTGATCTGCTGCACACCGGTGGACTGTTCGGCGGAAGCTGCGGCAATTTCCTGCACCAGATCCGCGGTTTTCTGAATCGACGGCAACATCTGCTGCAGCATGGAGCCGGCGAGTTCCGCGCGTTTCACCGTGGTTGTCGCCAGTTCGCCTATATCGCGCGCCGCAACCTGACTGCGCTCGGCGAGTTTGCGCACCTCCGATGCCACCACCGCGAAGCCGCGCCCGTGCTCACCGGCCCGGCCCGCTTCTATGGCGGCATTGAGGGCCAGCAGATTGGTCTGGTAGGCGATGTCGTCAATCACGCTGATGCGCTCGGCGATTTTCTGCATGGCGGTCACGGTTTCCGCCACTGCGTCACCGCCGCGGCTGGCATCCTGAAATGCCTGCTGTGCCATGCGGTCGGTCACCGCCGCATTTTCATTGTTGCGCGCAATGGAAGCCGCAGCCTGTTCCATGACCGCCGAAGTCTCCTCCACGCTCGCCGCCTGGGTGGAAGCGCCGCGCGCCAGCGACTGGGCAGTGGTGTTCACCTCTTCGGAAGCGGACGCCAGCGCATCGGCGGAATTGCGCACGTCGCCTATGATCTGTGTCAGCCGGTCTTTCATGGCAGCTATGTCCTGCAATAGCGACTGACGGGATTTGCCCTTCAATTCTATTTCCGTATCCAGGCGACCTTCGGCCACCTGACGCACTATGGATACTGCATAGGCGGGTTCGCCACCCAAGAGCGCGTAGAGATCGAAAAAGACAAAGCCCACCGCACCCAACACCAGTGCGATAAAAATCACCACTGTCATGACATAAGTTCGTGAGGCACTGGCGGCGTGCTCGTTGATGCGCGTTTTCACATCTGCGATCAGTTCGGCAAATGCGTGCTCCGTCTGTTCCGCCAGAGTCGTCATACCCTCGCTGGCATCGCGGTCCATACCCTGCACCAGTTGGTCCACCTTGGAGCCCGCCATTGGATCGCCGGGTTCGAAAGACTCCAGCGCCTTGCGATAATCGGCGCCGAGCTTCTGCATATTCACCTGCAGGGCCATCACTGCCGCCGTGTTGCCGCCAATGGCCGTCAATTTCGTCAGCACATCATTCAGATCCTGAGCCACTTCGCGTTCAACCTGGGTGAAGTTATTGACATAGCGGAGGAACTGTTCCGGATCATTGCCGCGCAGCAGAATATTTTTCCATTCCTGCACCTGCACCTTGAACTTCAGATGGGCACTTTCCATTTCCATGAGAACGTCCACATTGTTTTCCACATCCCCCAGCCGCTGGGCCACATAGCGATCCATGGCGCCGAGCTGCTGGAAGCCGAAGGACCCGAGAAAGATCATGGCACCACCTATGAGCAGTGCCAGAATCGCGATTTTTGCCTTGAGACTTAATTTGCGCATGAATGCACCTCGATTAATCGAATTCCGCTTCAACCAGTTTGGCTAGCTCGCGCAGTGAAAGGGTGCGATCGGCGTCCAGTAATACAATAAATTCTTCGCCCTGGCGGGCTATGCCCAAAATAAAATCCGCGCGCAGATTAGCGCCGAACGCCGGGGCCGGATCCACCGCATCCGCATCGATTTCCAACACTTCGTAAACCGAATCCGCCAGTAGCCCCAGGGTGAACTGCTGACCTTCGTGTTGCATCTCGACAATGATGATGCAGGTGCGGCGGCGGATTTCGATGGGCGGACGCCCCAGGCGCACCGCGAGGTCGATCACCGGCACCACTTCGCCGCGCAGATTGATGACGCCCGTCAAAAAGGCGGGCATCAGCGGCACTTGGGTAATGCCGCCATATTCGATGACTTCTCGGGTTTGCGCGAGCGCCATTCCAAATTTTTCGCTGCCGATGCAGAAAGTCAGGAACTGTTGCTTGGACGCGCTGTTGACTTCGACGGTTTGGGCCGGCGTTTTCATAGACATGCCTCAGTGCAGATGATCGGATGGCGCATGGCGGCGGGCCATCAATGCGGAGTTGGCGGTGCGGTGCACTTCATCGGCGGTCGCCAGAGCAATCAACTGGGGCACATCGAGAATAAAAGCGATCTCGCCATTGCCCAGCAGACTGCAGCCGCCTATGCCTTTGAGCGTGCCGAACACGGGACTCAGAGGTTTGACCACTGTCTGCAATTCGCCATAGAGCTCATCCACCACCACGGCGGCGCGCTCATCACCAAACTGCACCACCACCAGTTTTTTCTGCTGATTGACTTGCCCCGACAGTTCCAGCAATTCCTGCAGATGCACATAGGGCACCAGTTCGCCGCGCAGTTGAATACTGCTGCCGCCTTCCAAACGGCGGACGGAATTGAAATCCAGACATTCGACCACAGTCGCCTGAGGCACGATGAAATGGGTACCGGCGCTGTTGACGTGAAAGCCGTCGATGATCGCCAGGGTGAGCGGCAGCCGCACGGTGATCAGTGTGCCTTGCCCCCTGTGGCTCTTGATATCCACCACACCCTGCAGGTCTTCCACATTGCGCTTGACCACGTCCATGCCGACGCCGCGTCCGGACATGTTGGTAATCTTTTCCGCCGTGGAAAATCCCGGATGAAAAATCAATTGATGGATCTGGTGTTCGCTGTATTCGACGCCGGCTTCCAGCAGGCCTTTTTCGATGGCGCGCTCGCGCACCCGCTCGGTATTGATGCCGCCGCCGTCATCCTGGATTTCGATCACCACATTGCCGGCGTCGTGATAGGCCGACAATTTAATGGTGCCGCGCAGCGGCTTGCCACTCTCTGCGCGTCGCTCGCGGCTTTCTATGCCGTGGTCTATGGCATTGCGCACTATATGCGTCAAAGGATCGGTGAGTTTTTCCACCATGGAACGGTCGAGCTCCGTGTCCTCACCCTGCAGCACCAGTTCTATATCCTTGCCCAGCTCCTGCGCTGTGTCGCGCACTATGCGTTTGAATCTGTGGAAGGTTTCGCCTATGGCCACCATGCGCAAATTGAGCGCCGCATCGCGCACCTGTTCGGTCAGCCCGGCGAGAGAAGCGACCGCTTCCTGTAAATCCTGATCGACGTATCCGCTGGTCAATAGATCCACCCGTTGGCGGTTAATCACCAGCTCGCCGATCAAGTTGATCAGACTGTCGAGGCGCTCGGCGTCCACACGGATCATGCGCGCGCTGTTTTTCTGCCGCTGGCGCGCCAGGGCCGCGTCCACCAATTGTTCACTGGTGGATTTATTGGCCACCAGAATTTCCCCGAGCGGCTTTTTGAGCGTCTCAGGATCTTTTTGCTGATGCAGCGCAGCTTCCAATTCCCGCTGGGTGATGGCGCCGCTGCACACCAGCATTTCTCCCAGACGGCTTTTGCCCTGCTGGGACTGGATCAGACGCAGCAACTGCTCGCGGGTCTCCTGCGGCGGCACTATGCTGATCTCCGCCTCGTCGCGCACAAAAACAAAGGCGTCTTCTATATCGGATTTTTTCAAAGGACCTGCGAGACCTACGACGAAGCCCAGATAGAAATTCTCCGGATCGAAATCCTCCAGCGGCAGATCATCGTCGATCACTTCGCAATAGCGCAGCTCTCCCAAGCCCGCCAGATAGCGCAAAATCGCCAACGGATCCATACCGTTGCGCAAGGTGTCGCGCCCCAAGCGCAGAGAAATATGCCAGCATCCGGACTCAGAGACTTCCTCGACGGCCTGCGGCGATGCAGCTTCAGCGGCGCGGGGCAGCCAGGGTGTCAGGGACATAAGCAGCTGTTCGCCATTTTTGACCAGCGTTTCCGGTGCGCTGCCGGTTTGAATATAGGCATCCACCAGCGCGGCCATATGATCGCTGCACTGGAGCAACAGGCCGATCAATTCCGCGCTTATGCCCACAGAGCCCTCGCGCACGCAATCCATCAGGTTTTCCACCGTATGAGTAAATGCCACCACCGCGTCCAGGCCAAACAGTCCGGCCGAACCTTTGATGGTGTGCGCAGCGCGAAATATTTCATTGACCACTTCCTGATATTCCGAACTGGCGGAATCCAGGCCCGCTTCCAGTTTCAGCAGTCCCGCCTCCATCAGCGCCAGCAGTTCCCGCGACTCAGTCACAAACGTCTCGATTGGTATATCCATGGTCATGGGTTCCCGACGCGACTGATTCCGCGTTCTGATGGCTGATGGTGGATGACAGGGCGATTCATAAATTTACGCGGTGGCGTCGCACAGGGTTTTCGGATTCAAATGCAATAATTGGAATACGGGCTCGATCAGCGGATTGACGGCGTTGACTCTGAGGGTGCGGTCCTCGGCCATGCGTTTTTTCAACTGCAGCAACAACTGAACCCCCGCGCCGTCCAATTGCTCCACCGCCGAGAGATCGAGTGTCAGATTCTTTTTTCCCAGATCGGGTATGGCGCGCAGTCGGCGCAACAATTCAGTTACCGTATAAATGGTCAATTCGCCGGTGATGGCGATTTTCTCACCGGTTTTTCCTTTGCTGTGCTGAATGTCCACCGCCAGATACCCGCTCAATTCATCAACATGGAAACCACCTTCAACAGCTGTGCCGGTTGAAAGGGTTTGACTATCCAGGCTTTGGCGCCAGCCTGCTGGCCTTCCTGCTTTTTCGCCTCCGCGCCCTCCGTGGTCAACATGATGATGGGTGTAAATTTGTATTCGGCCAGTCCCTTGAGCGCGCGCACCAGGCTGATGCCATCCATGTTGGGCATGTTCACATCGGAAATGAACAGGCGGACGCGCTGACCGTTCAATTTAGCCAGCGCATCCTTACCGTCGCAGGCCTCCAGCACCTCATAACCCGCTCCGCGCAACGTCAATGAAACCACCTGGCGCACGCTGGCTGAATCGTCAACAATCATCACTGTTTTAGACATGGGTCTTTCTGCTCCATCTCAAAATTGCGCAGCCGTCACGGAACTGCGTGTCTGTATTAAAAAAACGTCACATTGGAATCGCTTTGCACATAATCGGCGGGATCGCGATTGCGGTGTACCGCCACCTGTTCCAGCGTGGTGTAGGTGCGCTCCACTTCCGCCAGCCAACGATCGATATTGAGCTGCTTGAGATCGGTTTTATGGTTCTGGATTTCGCCGTGCAATTTGCGAATATCCTCCATCACATGCTGCAGAATCTGGCGTGTTCTATCCTGAAACTGGAGCGACACCAGCACCTGTTCGATCTCCTCGCGCACATGATTGCTTTCGGTAGTGAGAATTTCCGACGCCTGAAACAGGCACTCGCCGAAAGAGCGGAATTCGCCTATGACGCGATGAATGGTCTCATCGGAAATCACCACGGATTTATTGCCCTTGTCGGATATTTCCTCCATGGTCTGAAACGCCGCCTTGAGCAGATCGTTTACCTGGCGGATGCGTTTGCCCATGCGCACACCGGTTTCTCCGGAGCGCGTGGACAGGGTGCGCACTTCATCGGCCACCACGGCAAATCCGCGCCCGTGATCTCCGGCGCGCGCGGCCTCAATGGCGGCATTCAGTGCCAGCAGGTTGGTTTGTGACGCTATGCCTGCCACTTCATCGCCCATGGTTTTCAATTCATCGGTGATGCTGGTGAGATTGTTCATTTCCGCCACCAGGGCGTGCTGTTCATCCATGCTGGCTTTCAAACTGGACACCAGCCCCATGAGCGCGGCCTCGGAATTCTGTAAAACGCTGCCGAGGCTGCCGGACTGGGCACTGCCGCCGGAGGTGACCTCGGAGGCGCCCAATGCCTTTTGCAACTGTTCGTAAATAAGGGAAAATTTGCTGGTGAGCTGATCGATGGCGGTTTCGGATTGCTGCTGTACGAGATTCAGTTGTCGTTCCCATACCGGCAGCAGTCGTATGAGAAATTGCGCCATGTCGCCGGACTTATTTTGCTGTTCGAGGCGATGTTGATTTTCAATTTGTCGCAAATCCGATGCCTGTTTGCGATTTTCTTCCAATAAAGTCCTATACGTGTTTGCTAACAAAATCACCAGCGCCATTCCAATCAGGCCTAAGCCCAGACGGATCAAGCTGAAGGACTCACTCCAGAGACTCAAAAGCAGCGTGACCAACAGCGCGCCAGCGGTTAATGGCACATAATTCCTTGCAATCATGACGGGCCTTGAAACGAAGATAGTGGCTTTGTGGCTTTCAGATCGGTTTCTTGAGGATAGTACAGCGACCCCGGATTGCCATGACGCGGGTATGCGGTGCAAATGAAATGATTTGAGTAGAAATACTTAGAAGGGAATTGGGGTGATACAGGAAAATCGCCGCTCAGTGGCGGCGCAATATTCCCAGAGAATTGACAGTGCGAATCCAGGAAAAATCACCGGATTCCAGCACCGCTTGCAATGCCAGATAAGGCCCCTGTCCCCCTTGGGCGGGATCGGAAAAAATATCGTGAATGGCCAGCAAACCACCGGAAATCACATGGCGCGACCAGGTCAAACAATCCGCGCGCGCCTGTTCGTGGCTGTGTCCGCCATCGATAAATACCATGCCGAGCGGCGTCGCCCATTTTTTTGCCGCAATGGCGGAAGTGGCCACCACAGGCACCACCGCATCCAGCAGATCGAATAGCTCCAGGGTTTTGCGCAGGGCGGGAAAAGTATCCATGCGACCACTGCGCGCGTCGTATAAATCCGGGTCGTGATATTCCTCTCCCAGCTGATGCTCCTCCGAACCGCGGTGGTGATCCACGGTAAAAAGAGTATTCCCACTATTGCGGCAGGCAGTGCCTATGTAAACGGCGGATTTGCCGCAGTAGCTGCCGATCTCCAGACACGGCCCCAGGTGGCTTGCCTCCAGGGCGCATTCATAAAGCGCTGCGGCTTCATCTGGCGCCAAAAAACCTTTAATCTGATGCGATTCCAACCGCCGGTGCAAATCGTCCACGGCAAACTCATTCATCTCGGAATTCCTGTGCGCAAAGATCATCGACCTTTTTTCATCAAATACTGGAGCGGAAAATTCAACGCTTGGTATGTGCGGCATTTCGTGCGTCCGCAATTCGACCATCTGGGCGCCCATCCCATGATCGTACGGCCGCGCTCCTGTGAAATCCACGGCCGCAATATCATCGCTGGCGATTATCTGCATCTGATCAGCCACCCCACCAAACCGGTGCGCCTTACCACCTGGTCCGGCCGCCAGGGACAGGGCACCATCCAGTTGGGCGACTATTGTCTGATCGCACCGGGCGTGGAAATCACCGCGGCAAAATCCATTGTCATAGGCGCCAATACCATGATCGCGGCGGAGTGTACCATCACCGACAGCGACTGGCATGGCCTCTACAACCGCACGCGGCCTTTTCGCTGCACCAAACCGGTCCGGCTCGGCGACAATGTGTGGCTGGGTGCGCGCACCATGATCTGCAAGGGCGTGACCATCGGCGATAACAGTGTCATAGGTGCGGGCTCGGTGGTGGCCTCAGATATTCCAGCCAATGTGGTCGCCGCCGGCAATCCCGCACGGGTGGTCAAGCAATTGAATCCCGGCAGGCGCATGCTGAAGCGGGAATTTTTATTTCGCAAAGGGGATTTTTATTGGCGGAATCAAAAAGAGCTGGATAGGTATCTAACCGCGGGGAACGGGTTTTGGAAGTGGTTGCGCACACTGATTGCACCACATCGCGGAGATTGAGAAAAAAGCCAGGGCGTACCCTGGCTTTGTAAGGCTCAGTTTGGCAGAAACTCCATCTGAATTCTCTGCGTTTTGACATGGCATAAGTCACCCGGTATTTCCACCGATATCCGATTGGATCCAGCGATTTTATGCCCAGCCAGTTCTGCCGTAACATGATAAAAGCCAGGCCGCTCTGTCAGTCCCGTGAAAACACAGGAATTGTCAACAGCCGATGCCGTACGCGGCTCCAGCACTTCACTGAATTGAGCATAGGTGGCTGTCACCTTCGCTTTACAGACGTCAACGTTGGTTGCTGACCAACTGCTGATTTCCACCTCCAATCCATTTGTCCTGGAGACATCACACACAGAAGGTTCTATTAGGATGGGCCCACGAGCATCCTGCGGAGCTCCCCCAAAAGCAGCCCAGATGGCGCTATTGAACGTTACATAAACTGCATCATCATGCAGCAAACCTCGCGTCTGGCTAGTGTAAATAGGGCTTGTGCTGACTCTGACTTCCGCAGCATCTTGAAGCTCGGCATTTGGACTGTCGACGCCGGCGATTTCCAGAAGCTTGAGCCCCGACCAACTGTCGGTGAAAGAAGTGCCACTCGAACTGGATGAACTCGACGAACTGGACGAACTGTTGAAGGAAAATTTGTCCAACGGAAATGCTATTCGCACAGTACCATCATCCATAGGGAGAATATTAATCGCACGCAGATTATTCATTGCTACACTACTGCTGCCCTCTGCAAGCAATATCTTGTTTACCACCACCGGAGCATCTCCCGAAATATCAATCAGTTCCGCTTTAATGCCGGTGATATTACCCCATGCATTGGCTTCGTACCCCAGGGTAAACAGATAATTATCCCCGACGGGATGCATATAGGTGGCAAACCCGCTGATTTCCAATTCTCCGGCAATTTTTGGATCAGTGCGATCACTCAGATCGATTTTGTAGAGTGGATCTGTTTGCCGGAAGGTCACTATATAGGCGCTATTTTCATCAAAACGCACTGACCGTATGGTTTCAGAAGGCTTACCGATTGGATCGGGGCGCTTTGAATTTGGCAATACCGATACCATCTTCAACTCACCGTCCGACTCTTCCAGAATATAAAGACTGTATCTGGGGTTGCCCGTCAGCTGGTGCGTGGTCACTATGCGAAAATCGCCTTCGTACTCATGCATTTTAAATATAGGATCCGCCTGCCAACCCAAGACGCCCGATACATTGCCAGTGGCTTTGTAATTCAAACCTTGTTCGGAGACAGCGAATTTGTGGATCGTGGTGCGATCCTGGCCCAGCACAAAATCGTACACAGTACCTGTTACATAGAGGCTTTTTTCAGTCATGGACAGCACTTCCATCTTGCTGTTGATGCATTGACTCGACAGCACCCTCTGACCGACCAGATCTATAGCGGTGATATAAGTCAGACTGGACAAACCGTGAGTCGGTTGCATGTCACTCTGCAACAGGCACTCATCAGACAGGGGATTGCTTTTGTCTCCAAGCTTGATATGGGGAACCAGATCAGCGTAATCCGCCTCCGCCAAAAGCGCTTCATTTTTCTGGCGCTGCTCAGCGCTGCCCATCTCATAGTCGAGGCCATTCAACCAGGGATCAAAACGCGTAACCAAATAAAGTGTGTTATCAATTTTTCGGCTCTCCAATAAGGCGCCATCTATTACAGCCTGCCATGCTTGCCTGGGCGACGAAGGAGTGCTGACATCAATCAGATCCACCGTCACAGTGCCATTGACGGGACGTGGCACACGCAAGCTCGCAGGTACTGCGGCCGTGCTCAGCGCCATTCCCCAACCGGGCAAAACCTGCGGCACGTTACCAGGCTTAGAGCGGACGGACGCAAGATGTGTGGCGGCTTCTCCATTGCTCAACAAATAGAAGTCCTTCAGCGGACCGTCTTCATCATCGTATTGATAGAGACCGACTACCTTCGCATTGGCATTGTCCGGGTCCGTTGCAACCACCTCAATACTCGCGTAATTCACCGGGTTGAATCCGTTCCCAGGCTGCACAGTCACAAACCAGTGTTTACCGTCGTATTTTACCCAGTCCGCCTCGTCAACGCCCGCCACATGGACATTGGTATCCGTGAACTGGCCGTTGGGGTTTCCAGAGCTACTGCTTCCTGATCCACCGGATGAGCTGCTGGAACTACTGGATGAACTACTGGATGAACTACTGGATGAACTACTGGATGAAGAACTGCTGGAAGAACTGCTTGAACTACTGGAGGAGCTGGAGAAACCACCTGAACTGCTGGAAGAACCGCCCCAGGAAACTCCCGAAAATCGATAAAGGTAGTAGCTCCCGCCGGCCAATTGCAGCCTTATGCCATTTTTTATGGATTGTTCCAGTTCGGCCGTGTCTGCCAAATCGAGCGCAGCGACACTGACCGGAATCTCCTCAAGCAAGGAATAATCAGGCACAGTGACGTCAACCGGATCCTCGTCAGGTAAAGAATCATCCGGCACTGTGATATCAACCGGATCCTTAACAACAGAATTCGGGGTTTTTTCCCCACCGCAGCCGATCATCGAAGCTGCGACCATACATATGAACAACCACTTTCTGGACTGATGCAAATGCATAAGCGCCTCCCGTATTATTGAAATCATGTTCCTACCCCAATAGAAATACTACGACAAACCTATGCATCGAATAGCGATGCGAGCACGGGAAAATTGCGCTGACACACAGGAAAATGCGACGCTGCGCAACTTGCTGCTCAAATGGCGCGAAAAATTTTAGGTGACTGTTACAAGAAGCGCGACAAGAAAAAATAATGGCAACTCCATCCGTTCATACTTTAATATCAGCGAAAAATTCTTTTAACCAGTTAATCGACTGACAGAAAGTATCACACTCCATTCTGGATCCGGATTTATAAATTGGCGGCAGTCCCGCTCGGGTGGTCAAGTAATTGAATCCCGGCAGACGCATGCTGAAGCGGGAATTTTTATTTCGCAAAGGGGGTTTTATTGGCGGAATCAAAAAGAACTGGACAGGTATTTAACGGCGGGAAATGGATTCTGGAAGTGGTTGCGGACACTGATTGCACCGCGTCGCGAGGATGGATGATAAAAAAGCCAGGGCATGCCCTGGCTTTTTTATCTGCGGTTTATGGAGCGGGTAAAAACTCCACCTTGATCTTCACGGTTTTGACATGACAGATACCATCGACCACCTTAACCTCAACAGGCCACCATTCTGGCTGCTCAAATTCATGACCATGCAATCGCGCTGTCACATAATACGTCCCCGGTCGGTCTTCAACACCTTCGAAGCGGCAGGCGTTATTGGCTCCTGACGAAGCGACGGGCTTGAGTATTTCCTCGAACTGGGCATTGAATACTTTTACTTCAGCCGCGCAAACGTCCACCGCCTGGTTCGAAAGACTGGTGACCGTCACTGCAAAGGAGTTGACCACTTCGGAGCCGCAAACGGAGGCGTCTATCTGAATAGGCCCGCGCGCCGCCCCTGGATTATCCCAGAACGCAGCCCAACTAGCCCCGCTGGAAGTTACATAAACTGCGTCGTCGTGCAAAAGCCCGCGCATAAAGCCGTGACGGTCCACCGCAATTTGGCCGGCATCCCGGAGCTCGGCATCCGGTCCATCGGTACCGGTTATTTCCAGCAGTTGGAGTGCACCCGTGACTCTGAAGTAGAAATCGCCGCTACTGCTGGAACTCGACGATCCACTGGAGCTGGACCATTTGCCGGAACTGGACGATGAACTGGTGCTGGATGAACTTGAGCCAGATGAACTTGTACTGTTCAAACTTGTGCTGCTCAAACTGGCACCGGATGAACTCGTACTGGACGAACTGGAGCTGCTCGAACTGGAACTGGATGAACTGGAAGATGAAGTACTGAAAATCTCTTCAATCTCGAGCGGAAAAGCAATGCGCACTGTGCCGTCATCCACCGGCAATATATTGACCGCATGGAAGTTAATCAGAGCCTCACTAAAGGAGCTGTAATCTCCAAATGAAATTTTGCTGACCGGGATCGGAGCATCGCCCGATATATCGAGCAACTCCGCTTTCAGAACCGATGCGCTTCCCCATTCATTGTTCTCCTGTCCCAAAGTAAATAGATAGTGTTCGCCGATTGGATGCAAATAAGTGGTAACACCCAGAATTTGCGGTTCACCGGCAATTTGGGGATCCGTACGATCGCTTAAATCGATTTTATAGAGAGGATCCATTTCCCGGTCTGTGACTATATAGGCTGTATCAGCATCAAACCGCACCGAACGGATTTCTTCAAATGGCTTGCCAATTGGAGCGGGACGTTCGGCATTGGGCAGCACCGCCAGGGTTTGCAGCCTGTCTTCGGATTCTTCCAATATATACAGCCAGTGCTTTGGACCATCCAGCGATTGATGCGTGGTCACTATGCGCAAATCACCATCATTCTCGTGCATTTTGAAAAACGGGTCGGCCCTGCCTCCCAAGGCACCCAACACATCTCCCCTGGCTCTATACATCAATGCGCCATCCGACAGGGAAAATTTATGTATCACCGTACGATTCCGGCCCGAGTCATTATCGTAGACCGTGCCTGTCAAATAGAGATTTTCCTCAGACATGGAGGCCACCTCCAGGTTGCTGTTCAAACACTGGCTCGACAGCACTTTTTGCTGCCGCAGGTCTATGGCGGTGATATGGATCTGACTGGAAAGTCCCTGGTTGGATTTGGCGTCGCTCTGCTGCAGGCATCCCCACGTCAATGGCTGGCGATGCCCGCCGATGCTGATATAAGGAACCAGATCCTCATACTCGGCCCGGGCCAACAAGACCTCGTTGTGCTCTCGTACGCTAGTGTCGCCTTTCTCATAGGCAATACCATCGACCCAGGGATCGAAGCGCGTAATCAGGTAGAGCTTGTCCCCGACTTTACGGCTTTGCAGTAGAGAACCATCAATAACGGCCTGCCAGGACTGGGTAGGTTGGGAGGGCGTGGTGACATCGATCAAGTCGACTGCCACTGCGCCATTGACGGGTTGGGGCAGAAAATGATTAGGAATCCATCCTTCTATGATCACACCGGGCAATAATCCAGGCACATTGCCCATCTGCTTGCGGATGGAAACAAGGTGTGTCGTATCCTCCTTATCCTTCAGCAGATAAAAATCCTCCAGCGGCAAATGCTCATCACTATCCCGGTATTGATACAGCCCCACCACTTGGGCATCTGCATTCGCAGGATCCGTCGCCACCACTTGGATGCCCGCATAGTGGAAGCCGGTATACCGCTGTATGGCGATAAACCAGTGCTTGCCGTCGTACTTAACCCACTCTGCCTCTTCCACACCCGGCAAATGGACATTGTTCTCCATGTACCTATTGGTTGGCGCTCCCGCAGAACTCGATGCACTGGAAGTACTGCTCGATGAACAGGATGAACTGGAAGTGCTGCTGGATGAGCTGGATGTGCTGCTCCACCACGAACTGTGTCTTCCATCCGAGGAGCCGAGATCACCACTCGATGAACTGGAAGTACTGCCCGATAAACTGAATGTGTTAATCGATGAACCGGATGAAGAACTGTAATAACTGCCGTTCAGCAGTTGTAGGCGAATGCCATTTTTTATGGATGCTGCAACCTTGGCTTCACTGGCCAGTTGCAGCGGTGCGCTGGTTACAGGTATGGGTTCAAGCACGGAATAGTCGGGCGCGACAATGTCGCCTAGAGGCTCCAGCCTATCACCCAAATCATCTCCAGACGGGTTACCTCCGCAAGCGACAAAGAGCGCCACCACCAAACCAACAAAAAGCCATTTTTTGGACGGATTCATCCGAATCACCTGTGTTTTGATTATTTGTTCCAACTCCGCAGGCCATAGTAGGGCAATCGGTATCAAAGGTACCGAGACGACTTCGAGATAAGTTGAATTGCCGCACACTAGCGGAGAGAAGGCCGTCGGATGTTGGTCACATGACCGAAGTCGCACCGGCGATTGAAGAGCAATTACCCGAGTATCAGAGAAAACTCATGACCAATATCTTTAACCAATTCATCAACCGACAATGAATTCAAGTTTATAAATTGGCGCGCACCGATGCCTCCAATGCGAGAGCAAGTTCCGTCACCAACTGGTTGATGGCAGCCACATAGGATTGATAGCTACGATCCCTCGCGGCTGCCGAAAACGTGCGACGCTCAATGGCCAAAATATCGCTGCCAAAATTGCCAGTCAGACGCCACTTGACCTTGAGTTCCAGGTTTCCGCCCAATCGTCCTCCCAAGGATTCCACCACCAGCAGAATCTGGGTTTTGGGCTTTATGCGCGCATCCCAGGGATGCGCCCAGACGTCGTCCAGCTGGAGTTGTTGGCTTAGATTGGCCGCCAGAACCCGGCTGATGGCAAGCTTCGGATCGCCCGCCCATAGGTGGCGCGCATCAACTGTGATTTGATTGTTATCGCCCCAGGTCACCACTTCGCCCCTGCGCCAGGATTCCGGCATTTCAATAGGCCCCACTCCCAGACCACCTTGCAGAGCAATGGGTGTCACCTGCGCGGGTGCGGGCGCGCTGTGCAATGTGTAGCGGTGTATTTCCGGCGTGGATGCGCAGGCGCACAGCAGCAGTAAAAAAAACTTGGGCAATATCCAGCGCATATTATTTATCCCCGAAAATCAGAGCATTGGGTTTCTGGTTGAGTTTTTCCGTGAGTCGCTCGATGGATTTGGCGGCCTCCTGCAGCGATTCCAAGGTGCCGCGCAATTCATATTGGGTGTTGGAATCCGGATTCAGCATGGCGTCGAGGGATTTCAAAGTGGAAGCTATATCGCCCATGGCCACCTGGGCTTCGCGCAGAGTGGCGTCTAGCTGGGAACTGGCGACACTGACATTACCCAGAGTCTGATCGAGTTTTTCCATGGTTTTGCGCTCGTCCAGGACCGCCAGCATATTGCCTATGCTGGAGAGACTGCGCGAGAGATCCGCGCCGATTTTTTCCATGGGAATCTGGTTGATTTTTTTCGCGATCAGGCCGAGCTGTTGTTCCAGATCCTCCGCTGCGTCATCCTGCGCGGGAATTTCCGCGAAATTTTCCTCGCGGATAAAGCGGCCGGGCTGCGGCTCGTGGGGAAATCCCAGATCGACCACGCGCGCGCCGGTGATCAGATTGGCAGTTTTCAGTTTGGCCCGCAGACCGTTCTCCACCAGTTGTTCGAGCAGTTCGTCAAATTCCTCACGCGTGGGTTGCACATCGGGATCCAGGCGCTGCGGCTCGATGGAAATATACACATGCAGCCCGCCGGGATTTTTGTCCACCGCCTGCAATTGCACATCCACCACTTCGCCTACTTTGATACCGCGGAATTCCACCGGCGCCCCTTCGGACAGGCCGCGCACCGAGTGGCTGAATTTGAGTCTGTAAAAATATTTGAGGGTGAAGCGCTCATCCATCACCGAGTTGCGATCCGGATACAGATAGAACTCGTGATCGCCGGCCGCCCGGCGCGGCGCTTCGAAACCCAAGGTATTTTCAAAGGCGATACCGCCGTTGATGATGGAGGCGATGGAGCCGATTTCCGCGCGTATGCCTTCGGCTCCCACGGTGACATCCACGCCACTGACATTCCAGAAGCGGCTGCTCTGCAGCACCAGCTTGTCGTGGGGCGCCTTGATGAAAATGCGGATCTCCACATTGGTGCCGCGATCGCTGAGTTTATAGCCAGTCACCTCGCCCACCTTGAGCTGACGGAAATACACCGGCGATCCCAGATCCAGAGAACCCAATGTCTCGGCGCGCAACAGAAATTGGGTGCCCTGGTCGTCCGACTGTATGGCGGGCGGCTCGGAGAGCCCGGTGAACACCTGGTGCAGTTCGCCAGGTTTGCCGGGATCCATGACGATATAGATACCGGAGATCAGCGTGCCCAGATTGGACACACCGCTGGTGCTGACCCTGGGGCTGACCAGCCAGAAGCGCGTGTTCTCACTCAAATGGCGGCTCACCTGACGATCCAGCATGGCGAACACCCGCACTTTGGACAGATCGCTGGTCAGACGCACCTTGGTGACCTTGCCCACGGGCACGTCTTTCAGGCGCACCTGGGTTTGTCCCACCTGTATGCCGCTGGCATTGTCGAAGATGATTTCGATCTCCGTGCCTTTTTGCTGCCAGGAGTGCACCGCCAGCCAGGCTGCCACCACCAATGCGGCCAGGGGCACTATCCATATGGGGGATATGGCGCGCAGGGCCCGGACTTTGGATTCGCTGAACATGGCAAACGTTCTCCTGGACATCACGCAGTCATAAATTTCAGGGGGTATGGCGAACAGTGGAACTGTAGGTGTTGAGTTGTGACAGGGTCGGTTCGCGCCGGTTGCCGGCGGCGTCCTGGATCAGACGCGGGTCGAAGGTCTCCACCGCCAGCATGGTGAGCACCACCACCGCGGCAAACGGCAGCAGAGCGGCGCCCGGCTCGACCTGGCCAATTAAACCAAACTGCACCACCGACGTCAGTAAGGTCACCACAAACACATCCACCATGGACCAGCGGCCGATCCATTTGGTGACGCGGTAGGCGAGCAGGCGCAGGCGCACATGGCTGGCGTGGCGAAAATGCACCGACCACACCAGCCAGCACAGCACCAGCAGCTTCAACACGGGCACCACTATACTGGCGACAAAGACGATGATGGCGATCAGCCACAGGTTGTTGGCCGCCAGATCTATGACCCCGGACAATATGGTGCTGTCGTAATTCACGCCCAGTTCGTCGTAATACATGATGTGGTAGAGATTGGCGGGCACATAGAGAATGATGGCGGCGACAATCAGAGCGGTGGTCTTCTGCAGACTCTGGGGAATGCGGGTCTGGAGGCGCGCGCCGCAGCGCGGGCAGTGCCCCTGCTGGCGCACCAGACTCTCCCCCACCATGGCCTTGCAGACTTCGCAATCGTAGAGCGCATCCTCAGGGCTCTGGGTGAAGCAGTTGTTCGGATGGAGCCAGCTCCACAATTGGCGCTTGTCCATGAACCAGTAGCCCGCCTGCAGCGCCGCCACCAGCAGAAAAAACAGCGGCAGCCCCGGCCCCGACTGCACAGTGGCGCTGTCTCCCAGCTTGACCGTGGTCACCAGCACCCCCAGTAAAAACACATCGTGCATGATCCAGTGCTGCACCCGCTCCAGCCAGCGCAACACGCGGATCTGCCCCGGCAAGCGGCGGTTGAAGCGGTAGGGCAGCAGCAGATAGAGCAGCGCGAATATCTCGAATATGGGCAGCAGAAAGGTGGTCATCAATACCAGGCCCGACAGCAGCCACTCCTCCCGCGCAATCAAGGCTCCAGCACCCGACAAAATGGTGATGGTTTGACTGTTGCTGCCGAGGACCAGGGTGAAGAAATCGAACACATGGGCGGCAATAAACAGGATCAGCGCCGCCACTGCCAGAGCGGTGGTCTTGTCGAGCCAGGGCCCGCGCACGGAGTAAAGCAGGGTCTCGCATTTGCCGCACACCACCTGGGCCTGCTCCTGCAAGGTCACCAGCGGCTGCAGCGAACCGCAGTTGTGGCACACCAGCCAGTCGCGCTTTTCCGCGACCCAGGTGCCCGCGGGTGCCTTGTCATCGGCCTGCGCCGTCACAGTGAGTCCCCGCTCAGAATTCACCCGCTGCCGCCTGCATCAGCCAGCGTTTCAACCAGGACTGACCATCCACCCACGCCATACCGCGATTGCGCAGGGAGAGCAGCGGCGGCAGAGCGCTGCCGAACAATTGCTTGAACCCCTCCATGCCCGCCATGGCCATGAGGTTATGTCCCTGGCGCCGGCGCTGGTAGCGCTGCACCACAGAGGCGTGCTGCAGCGGCACGCGGCGCGCCTTGGCCCGCACCACCTCCTCCGCCAGCGCGCGGGCGTCGTAGAGTCCCAGATTCACCCCCTGGCCCGCCAGCGGGTGAATGCTGTGGGCGGCATCGCCCACCAATGCGAAGCCGGCGCGGCCATAGTCGCGCGCGTGCCTCTGCCAGAGCGGCAGGCAGAAGCGCTGGTCCGCCCAAACCACCTCACCCAGACAGGATTCCGAGGTGCGGGTCAGACTCTGACAGAAAGCGGCGTCATCCAACGCCTGCATCTCATCGGCCACAGGGGATTCCAAGGACCAGACGATGGAGCAATAGTCGCCGGGATCGCGCTCATCCCGCTGCAGCGGCAGCAACGCGAGGGGGCCCTGATGGCTGAATCTCTGGCGCGCCACGAAACCGTGGCTGCGCTGGGTGCGGATGGTGGTGACTATGGCCTGATGGTGATAGTCCCACTCGCGCACAGGTATATGGGCCATGCCGCGCAACTGAGAGTGGGCGCCATCCGCGCCTATCAACAGAGGTGCCACCAGGCTGGTGCCATCGCTGAGTTCGAGATGATTGAGATCGCCCACCTGGGACCAGGCGGTCACCGCGAGCGGCACCCGCAGCTCCAACTGATTTTCCAGGTCGCGACGCAGGGCCCTGAGCACCACAGAGTTTTCGACTATGTGGCCGAGGTAGTCTCGATGCAGGTCATCGTTGCTGAAGCGAATGCGGCCGTTGCCCTCACCATCCCACACTTCCATGCCCAGATAGGGACAGGCGCGCTCTTGGTGGATCTCCTGCCATACACCCAGGTGATCGAGAAATCTGGTGGCCGCCGGGCTCAGGGCCACGACCCTGGGATCGAAGCTGTAGCCGCTGTAGTGGGGGATCTCGGCCTGCTGGTCCAGCAGCAGCACACGCACATCCGACTTCGCCAAGGCGCGGGCCAGGGCGCTGCCCACAAGGCCGGCGCCGACGATCACCACATCGACCTGTTGCTCAGCGGCTGTCATGGGTGCCTCCAAAGCGCAGCGGGCTCCAGGGATCGGCGCGGCGGCTGGCGCGGCCGGAGAGCTGGCGGATAAACAGATTGCGCAAGGCGGAGCTGCTCTCCACGCCCATCATGCCCAGGTTGCGCAGCAGCACGGCGCCTCGGTCCCCGGAGCGGAACAGCTCATTGAAGGTATCGCTGAGGAATATGGTGGCGCGCTGATCGGCGGCCTGCTGACGCTCATATTTCTGCAATAAGGCCAGATCACCCAGGGGGGTATCCCCGGCATCGCGCAACACCTCCGCCAGATGCAGCCCGTCGCGCAACGCCAGGTTATAGCCCTGGCCGGCCACCGGGTGCAGGAAGTGGGCGGCGTTGCCCATCAACACCAGGCCGGAGCGCACCTGCTCCCGGGCAAGGCGCAGTTGCAGCGCGTAGCTCTGGCGCACCCCCACCTGGAGAAATCGGCCGAGTCTGTAGCCGAACACCTGTTGCAATCGCTCCAGGAACTGGCTGTCCTGCAAACCGGCGATCTTCTGGATCTGCGACTCCGGCCAGGTCCACACCAGAGCGCTGACCGCGCCCTGGTCGCCCCCCAGAGGCAGGAGCGCCATGGGTCCGTGCTCGGTGAAGCGTTCATAGGCCACTCCCTTATGGGGCAGCTGATGCTTCACATTGGCGATCAGGGCGCACTGGTGGTAGTCCTTGACGCTCTCACCTATGCCCAGGCTCTGGCGCAGGGGTGAATCTGCGCCGTCGGCCACTATCACCAGTTGCGCCCGCAGGTTTCCCTGGTCCGTGGCGAGTGTCATGCCATCGGCCCCCGCCTGCACAGAGCGAACATTCACAGGCGCTCTCAGTGTGAGGGCAGGATTTGCCAGCAATGCATCCACCAGCGCCCGGCTGAGGGCACGGTTCTCCACCACATAACCCAGGGGATTCCCCTGGTTGCTGTCGGTGGTCATGCGCACCCAGCCCGGGTGACCCCGGTCGGACACCTGGACGCGCAATATTGCCGTGGCATGGCGACCTAGGGCCGGCCATACGCCCAGGCGCTCGAACAGGCGTACGCTGGTGGGCGCCAGGGCGGTGGAGCGCGCATCGAAATGAGGCTGAGCCAGGGCCTGATCGCTGGCGCTGGTCAAGGGCTTTTGTTCCAGCAGATGAATGCTTTTACCGGGCAGGCTCTGGGCCAGTAGAAGGGCCAAGGCGGCGCCCATAAGGCCGCCGCCGGCTATGGCAATATCGCAGTGATCCGGCAGAGGGACGCCGGGTTGTGCAGCTGCAGCGCCGCCTGTAGGAAGGTTCACGCAGATTTCGCCCTGCGCGGTTTTTTGCCCGCCATGAGCGCCTCTATCTCGGCAACCGTCTTGGGCACGTCGCCCGTGAGCACCTGGCATCCCTGCTTGGTGACCACCACGTCATCCTCTATGCGAATGCCTATACCACACCACTTTTTGGCCACTCGGGAGTTGTCGGGCGCTACATACAATCCCGGCTCTACGGTCAGCACCATGCCAGGCTCGAACACCCGCCACTGGCCGTGGATCTTGTAGTCGCCCACGTCGTGCACATCCATGCCCAGCCAATGTCCGGTGCGGTGCATGTAGAACTCGCGGTAGGCCTCGGCGGCGATCAGTTCCTCCACCTTGCCCTGCAGCAGACCCAGTTTCACCAGGCCGGCGGTGAGGGTGCGCACAGCGGCGTCGTGGGGATCGTTCCAATGGTTTCCGGGTCGCACCTGGGCTATGGCCGCCGCCTGGGCCTCCAGCACCACCTCGTAGAGCGCCTTCTGCTCCTTTGAGAACACGCCGTTCACGGGGAAGGTGCGGGTGATGTCCGAGGCGTAGTACTCGTATTCACAGCCGGCGTCTATCAACACCAGATCGCCGTCGCGCAAAGGTTGGTCGTTATCTATGTAGTGCAGTATGCAGCCGTTGGCACCGCCGCCGACTATGGTGCTGTATGCCGCGTGGCGCGCGCCGTTCATGGCAAACTCATGGAGGATTTCCGCCTCCAGCTGATATTCGAATACGCCCGGCTTGCAGAAGCGCATGGCGCGGCAGTGGGCTGCAGCCGCAATCCTGCCCGCCTCCGCCATGAGACGCAGCTCCGCCGCGCTCTTATAAAGACGCAGGTCGTGCAAAAAATGGCTGAGATCGAGGAACTCTCCGGGCGGCGTGGCGCCGGCGCGCACCTTGGCGCGTATGCGGTTGATCCAGCCCATGACCTGGGCGTCGAATTCCGGATCCCGCCCCAGAGCGTAATAGACCCGCTCGCGTCCCTCGATCAATCCGGGCAGGATTTCATCTATATCGCTTATGGGAAAAGCGTCATCGGCGCCGTGGATTTTGCAGGCGCCCTCCGGGCCGGCCCTGTAGCCGTCCCAGATCTCCTTGGCCCGGTCGCGCTCGCGGCAGAAGATCACAAACTCGCCGTGCTCACGGCCGGGAATCAGCACCAACACTACGTCGGGCTCGTCAAAACCGCTGAGATAATGCACGTCGCTGTCTTGGCGGAAGGTGAAGTGCGTGTCGCGGCTGCGGATTTTCTCTTTGGCCGCCGGCACTATGGCGATGCTATTGGGCTCCATCTGCTGCATCAGCGCCTTGCGACGGCGGGCGTATTCGGCTTTGGTGATCACCATGGGGTGTGTCCTTCAGTGGCGGGTGGCTGAGGATTCGGTCAGCGCCGCAGATGCGGATACGGGATGCAGCTGGGCCACTATGCTGAACAGAGTCATGCGCACATATTCCACCAGTTCGAGCAGATCCTGCTCGCTCTCCTCACTGTCTCCACAAGCGTCATCCAAGCGGGCTATCTGTGCCAGATCGCCCACCGCTTCGCGCGTATCCTCATCCAGCCGCGCCAGCAGCTCAGGTCCGCCCTCGCCGAACGACTGCAGAAATCCCTGACACCAGAGCGCCAGTGCCGCCGCCCGGTCCGACAGGGGCAGCTCCTCCTCCGGCAGCAGCAGCTGCAAGCCGTATTGCCCATCCATCAAGGCGCCGCTGATCAGCTCGTACTGAGCATCGAGCGCAGCGTCCACTGTGTCGCCGTGGTTCTCGTCCAGCAGGTCCATGAACGAGCGCACCTGCTGTTTCCAGTCCGGCGCAGAGCCCCGGCACTGGATACCGCAAAGCAACCCGTGCAACTCTGCCGGCGAACATATGGCGCCGACGCGCAACAGAAAATCACTCCAGTCTTGATAGGAAATCTGCATGAATGAACGATCCTCGGCAGGCAGGTATCCGGTAGGAAAGGGTGGGATCATCTGAGTCGCACCCGGACAGTTTTGCGGACAACATGCTATCACGATTTTTTGGAGGGTTTTCCGCGCCGGCCGCGCTTGACCGCACCTGGTGCTGTCCCTATAGTTGGCCGCCAGGATTGGGCGGCGGACAATGCCATGTCAGAGTCACTTTTCGCACAGGTCGAAGCCAAACTGGATGAACTGCTGCGCCGGTACCGCCAGCTCGAGTCCGAAAACCTTCAATTGCGCGCCGAGCGCGATCAACTGCGGGAAAAGCATCAACAGGCCCGCACCCGCATAGAATCCCTGATCACCCGCCTGCAACAACACGAGATCGACCCGGAATGAGCCTCGATAGCAAACGCGTCACCGTGCGCATCTTGGACAAGGAATACCAAGTGGCCTGCCAGCCGGACGAGAAGCCCGCGCTTCTCAGCGCCGCCCATGAGCTGGACCAGCGGATGCGGCAGGTGCGCAATGCCGGCGGCAGCGCCCTCGGACTCGATCGTATAGCGGTGATGGTGGCGCTGAACCTGTGTCACGAACTGCAGCAGGAGCGCAGCAGGTCCCCACACCTGAAAACCCTGGCAGACAAGCTGGATCAGGCTTTGGCTCCCCAGGGCACACCAAGCCCATAGACACAGAAAAGTCCAGTCCCACCCGAAAAAAATAGGGCTTTTTTCCCGGGGTCCCTTTGTTATACTTACCCGGCGCCTTGGGTGTTCGCCAGTTGACGAATCCCTGAGCCGATACTGTTACATCCGGAGGCTTCTCGTTTGTGTTGTGTGCATGTCCGCGAGTCGGAAAGCCTGATACACATCAGATCCCTCCCCCTTGAACCGTCGGGTTCAAGGTATAGTCAACAGCGGCACCCCAGGCTTCTTAACCCGTCACGTTCTTCTCCCCCGTGAACACCAAACCATCCCTGCGCCGCACTCTGCGCCAAAACCGCCGCTCGCTCACCCGCGCACAACAGCAGCAGGCAGCCAATCGTCTGTGCCACCGCATATTGCGCAGCCACTGGTTCCGCCGCAGCCATTCCATCGCCCTCTATTGGCCCGCCGACGGCGAAATCAGCCCGCTGCGGTTGCTGCGTCCGGCCCTGCGTCTCGGCAAGAACATCTATCTGCCGGTCATCCGCGACAGGGGCCTGCTATTTAGGCACTACAAACCCGGCGACCGACTGCAAAACAATCGCTACGACATTCCGGAGCCCCTGCCCCGCCAACCCGCTCTGACCGCCGACAAACTCGATTTAATACTGGTGCCCCTGGTGGCATTTGATCGCCACTGCAACCGCCTGGGTATGGGCGCGGGGTTTTATGACCGCTGTTTTGCCCTGACAGGTAACCGGCCCTGGCGGGTAGGTGTGGCTCACGAGCTGCAAAAGGTAGCGCAGGTGCCCACAGATGCCTGGGATAAACCCATGCACGCGATCATCACCGATCAGGCGATTTATCGGAGTTGAATACGGGAAATCGGGGGGAGTAGATCCGCCACTGCGATCACAGCAGCGGAATCAGTGGATCATCAATAAAGCGTTTGTTTTGGCTCGATGGCTGCCAGCTCAGTGCCGGACCACCACCACTCCCTGCTGAAGCGCGGCGGGAGGTGCCGCAGCCTCGGACTTGAATACTTCCGTGATGCCCAAACCACTCGCGACCATGCCGATCACAAATATCACGGCCGCCAGCGTCAAAACATCAGACTTCATTATAAGAACTACCTCATTTTCACGTTGTTATTATGGACTGATAAAACCCGTGGATTTGATAAAGGCAAACTTTATACCCACAAATTCCGCGCCGCACAATAACTGGGGATTTTTAAATTACGCAGTATTCAACTTAGTTCTAATCCCACCAATTGCAAACTTATATAAGCCGGATTTGACCGGCCTCACAAATTAGTGGTCACTAACATTCAAATTTTTGGTTATCAGCCCGCCTATCCGCATGCCTGTCCTCCATATATCAAGGCAGAGGATTGAGAGTCCGCGGCGCACTGAAATGCGCCATAAAAAAGGCATGGCGCGCCATTTTTAGGCCAGGAAGAACTGATAGGCCTCGTTCTGGGTTTCATCCCAGTAGCGGTAGTTCAATTCCTGCAGCGCTTGGTTCACCAGTGTGCGCTCCCCCGGCGGCACCTGCATACCCACCAATACACGCCCGAAGGCGGAGCCGTGGTTGCGATAGTGGAACAATGTGATATTCCAACGCCCCGCCAGCTTGTCGAGAAAATTGAACAGGGCGCCCGGGCGCTCCGGAAATTCGAAGCGGTAGATCACTTCGTGACTCAACTCGTCCGGGGCATGACCGCCAACCATGTGGCGGATATGCATCTTCGCCATTTCGTTGTCGGTCATGTCCGCGACTTTGTATCCCTTGCGCTCGAGCATCTCCAGCAATTCCTGGCGCTCGTTCTTCGCCGGATTGATCTGCAGGCCGACAAAGATATGGGCATCGCCGGAACCGGCGTAGCGGTAATTGAACTCGGTGATATTGCGCTTGCCCAGCAGACTGCAGAATTTCTTGTAGCTACCGGGCTTTTCCGGAATGACCACCGCAAACACGGCTTCGCGCCCCTCGCCGATTTCCGTGCGCTCGGAGATGTATCTCAAGCGGTCGAAATTGGTGTTGGCGCCACTGTGCACCGCCACCAGGGTTTGCCCCTCCAGCTCCGAGCCTTCCACATATTTTTTCAAGCCGGCCAGGGCACAGGCGCCGGCGGGCTCGGCGATGGAGCGGGTGTCCTCGAAAATATCCTTGATGGCGGCACAGATTTCGTCAGTGCTGACGGTAATGACGCCGTCGATACATTCGCGCATCACGCGGAAAGTCTCTTTACCGATCTGGGCCACGGCCACACCGTCGGCGAATATACCCACCTCCGGCAACACTACCCGTTTGTTGTGCTCCATGGCGGCCTTCAAACAGGCAGCATCCTCAGGTTCCACAGCAAAGACTTTGATCTTGGGCCGCACATACTTGATATAGGCGGCCATACCGGCGCAGAGTCCGCCGCCGCCCACGGGAATGAATACCGCATCCATATGCGCCGGATGCTGGCGCAGCAGTTCCATAGCCACGGTCCCCTGACCGGCGATCACATCGGGATCGTCGTAGGGCGGTATGTAGATCATGCCTTTTTCCGCCACCAGCGCCTTGGCGTAGGCCGAAGCCTCGTCATAGGTATCCCCCTGCAACACCACCTTGGCACCATGGCGTTTGACTGCCTCCACTTTGATGGAAGGCGTGGTGCGCGGCATGACGATGATGGCACTCACTCCCATATGTTTGGAGGCGAGCGCCAGCCCCTGGGCGTGGTTGCCCGCAGATGCCGCTATGACGCCGCGTTCCAGCTCCTCCTCGCTCAGCTGCAACATCTTGTTGTAGGCGCCGCGCACCTTGAAGGAGAACACCGGCTGCAGATCCTCACGCTTGAGCAACACGGAATTGCCGGTGCGGGCGCTCAACAGAGGTGCGGCGTCCAACGGCGTTTCCACCGCCAGATCGTAAATGCGCGCATCGAGGATACGTTTGATGTATGTGTGGGGCATGGCGTGACCGGGGATGGTGGGGATGAACCGAGGCGGCAATGGTAAAGGATGGCGCTGCGGAAGTCATGGCGCCGCACAGACACAAAAGCAGTACAATGCCGCCTTTTTCATAGCGGCTCTCCCATGAATCAGGACCAACTCAAACAAGCCGTCGCCTCGGCGGCCCTGGAGCGGGTGCTGCCTCATCTCACTCCGGACAGCATCCTGGGTATAGGTACAGGCTCCACCGCGAATTTTTTCATCGATATGCTGGCGCAGCACAAGCACTGTTTTGCCGCCACTGTGGCCAGCTCCCAGGCGTCGAGCGATCGCCTGCAGCGGCACGGCATAGAGGTGCGCGATCTGAATGCGGTGGAATCCCTGGAGTTCTACGTGGACGGCGCCGATGAGATAGATCCCGAGCTGGCACTCATCAAAGGCGGCGGCGCGGCTCTGACCCAAGAGAAAATCGTCGCCGCGGTCGCCAGGACATTCATCTGCATCGCCGATCAGAGCAAGCGGGTGCCGGTGCTGGGCCGCTTCCCCCTGCCGGTGGAAGTGATTCCCTCCGCGCGCAATTATGTGGCCAGGGAATTGCTCAAACTGGGCGGACGCCCTGTCCACCGCGCCGGCGTGGTCACCGACAACGGCGGCCACATACTCGACGTTCACGATATGGAGATCCGCGATCCCCTGGCGCTCGAGCAGCGCATCAATCAGATCACCGGGGTGATCACCAATGGACTGTTTGCCATGCGCCGCGCGGATGTAGTGCTGCTGGGTACACCGGAGGGCGTGCTCACGCTGGAACCGCCGCGCTGACCGCGAGTGCAGCAGCGCCCTGTGATAGAATCCGCGCCCTCTGCGCGCCACTGCCGAACCGACTTGCCATGAACGCCAAAATCTCCCTGGACAAAGACAAAATCAAATTCGTGTTGCTGGAGGGCGTGCACCCCTCCGCCATCGCCAGCCTCAACGCGGCGGGTTACACCAATATTGATTACCTGAAAACCGCTCTGGCGGAAGACGAACTGATCGAGCGCATCAAGGACGCCCACTTTGTCGGCATCCGCTCGCGCACCCAGCTCACCGCCCGCGTGTTCGAGCACTGCCACAAGCTTATCGCCGTCGGCTGCTTCTGCATCGGCACCAACCAGGTGGATCTGAAAGCGGCGCAGGAACACGGTGTCGTGGTGTTCAACGCCCCCTACTCCAATACCCGCAGCGTCGCCGAACTGGTGATCGCCGAGGCGATTCTGCTGTTGCGCGACATTCCGGCGAAAAACGCCGCTTGTCACCGCGGCGAATGGATCAAATCCGCCGCAGGCTCCTACGAAATCCGCGGCAAAACCCTGGGCCTCGTCGGCTACGGCGCTATAGGTACGCAGGTGAGCGTACTGGCGGAGAGCCTGGGCATGCGCGTGGTGTTTTACGACGTGATCAGCAAGCTACCCATGGGCAACGCCAGCCAGTGCAGCACCCTGGAAGATCTGCTCAAACAAGCTGACATCGTCAGCCTGCACGTGCCGGAGCTGGCCAGCACCAAGGACATGATCGGCGAAAAAGAAATTCGCGCGATGAAAAAAGGCGCGATCCTGATCAACGCCTCCCGCGGCACAGTGGTGGACATAGATGCATTGGCGAGCGCACTGGCTGACAAACATCTCTCCGGCGCTGCCATAGATGTGTTCCCGGTGGAGCCCAAAGGCAATGACGAGGAGTTCGTCAGCCCGCTGCGCCCCTTCGACAACACCATTCTCACCCCGCACATCGGCGGCTCCACCATGGAAGCCCAGGAAAATATCGGCGTCGAAGTGGCGGACAAGTTCATCAAATATTCGGACAATGGCACCACCATCGGCTCGGTCAACTTCCCAGAAGTCGCCCTGCCCACCCACAAAAACGTGCATCGCCTGCTGCATGTGCATCAGAACGTGCCAGGCGTGCTCATGGCCATCAACCAGATCTTCTCCGACAACAACATCAACATCGCCGGCCAGTACCTGCAAACCAAGGACAAGGTGGGCTATGTGGTGATCGATGTGGATTCCGAGTACAGCGAACTGGCCCTGGAGCAGCTAAAGGCCGTTCCGGGCACCATCCGCTGCCGGGTGCTGTTCTGATGGGGGGCAATATGCCGGATTACAGTTTCCGTCTCGATTTTAAGGTGCGCGACTACGAGTGCGACCTGCAGGGCATAGTCAACAACAGTGTCTACCAGAACTATCTGGAGCACACCCGCCATGAATACCTGCTCAGCCACAATCTCGATTTCGCCGAGCTGGCGCGCAAAGGTATCAATCTGGTGGTGACGCGGGTGGAGCTGGATTACCGCTGGCCATTGCGCAGCGGCGATCAGTTTTGGGTGGGATTGAATATCGGCCGTGTCGGCAAGATCCGCGGCGAATTCCTCCAGGACATCTACCGAACAGAAGACAACAGATTGATCCTCAATGGCAAGGTGCAATGGGCGGCGGTGAACGAGCGCGGCCGCCCGTTTTTCCCCGATGAACTGGCGGCGCTGTTGCCGCAGATCACCGCCGACTGAGCGGACTCAGGGACTTCTCTGCCGCAGAAACTGGGTGGTGCTGGTGAACACCGCCTTGCGCCAGGTCTCCGCCTCATTGGCCAGATGATGCATGGCCCCTTCGATGAGATTGGTCTGAGTATTGGTGAAGTGCTGCCGAATCACAGGCAGGTTGAAGCGCCAGTCCACCACCCGGTCCGCCGTGCCCTGCACGACCAGCAGAGGTGTATCCACCTTGGGCTGCGCGGCAAATCCCTCCACCCAATGATTGAGCGCACCTATCCACTCGATGGACAGACCTTGTGCCTGCAGCGGATCGTGGTATCGCAGAAAATTGTGGAAGCTACTGTCGTGGGAATTGGGTACGGAAAAGTCCCGTCTGAGTTCGCGAATGTAGCGCCCCACCCAGCGATACGCCAGTTTCCCCCAGGACCAACCCCGCGGCCGCACCAGCGGCCCGTAGAACACCAAGCGGTCGAAGGGATGCGCCTCTTTGCGTTTGGCGGCGGAGAAGACATGGGCCATAAGTACAGCGGCACCGGTGCTCTGCCCCAAGCCGTATACCGGCCCCGCCGGCAGTGAACGCTGGAAAAACTGGAAAGTATCCTCCAGCACCGCCCCGTAGTCGGCGAAGGTGCCAATCACCGTCGGCGCTCCGTCCGACAATCCGTGCCCCGGCAGATCTATCGCCACTACAGAGTACTGCTGCGCCAGCAGATGGCCGATCAGGTGCTGGAACAGGCCCACATGATCGAACAGGCCGTGCACCACAAATACCGTGGCCCGGGCATCGGGACAACGCCAGTAATGGGTGGCTATGCGCAGTGTCTGATCGGCGCAGGGGCAGTTGCGATAACCCCAGAAATAATCCACCTCCGCGTCTTTCAGCACTTCGAGAAAGCCATAAAACTCCAGATACACCTGAGCGACTTCCGTCATTGCACCGGCCGGATTGCACATCTGCTCCAGTGAGAACTCCGGTAGTGTGTCTTTGAGCTGCGCACTCATTCGGGCATCAAACATAGAGCACCGCACCTGAAAGCCTCGGGAAATCCGAGTGCATAGAGTCCGCCATAATCGAGACCAAGAGTTGATATATCCATAAATAGCCCGGAGGCCAGATTCCCATGATTTGGGGTTGGAGGGAACCCCGGAAGCCACAACCTATCCCACACTTTCGACCATCTGGCCGTCAGATGCTGACGCCCTGGCTGACCTTACCACAGAAGAACATGCGCGTTTCATCGCGCACATACTGGCGCAGATCGCGCAGACATTCGGCAAGATGCGGCATGCGTTTGATCTTGGCGGGTTGGGAGCGCAGATCGATCTGATAGATGAAATCGTAGGGCGCCTTATCGTACCAGGAATCTATGCGTGCCAGGGTCTGGATACAGTGGTAATCCACGTTTTCCGAGTATCCCTTGGGTTTGGGGAATTTATGGGTGTAGAAGCGCCACTGGCCGCGGATGCCGCGCTGAATCTCGCGCTCACACTCCGCAATACTGGTGACCGAACGATCGTAGAAGAACACCACGAGCGTATGGGTGGAATTGACGATCTGACGCTTGCTCAGCAGGTAGACCCGCTGGTCATTAGCTGCCACCGGCAGAGCCAACATCAGGCACAATACGCACCACCACAACTTCATAACGTCTGCCACTACCGGAAACCGTAACTCAGTATAGGCACAGGGATTATCCTCTGCCGCCTGATCAGAAAACATCCAGCAAACGGGCTGCGCGCGACATAAGCGAGGCTTTGCGCAAATTGATGGTGCGGAAATGGACAGCCATGCGGTTTTCGGGGTCGACGAAGCAGTGCACCGCCTCCTCCTCGAAATTCTTCAGATCTCCCACATGGGCGAACATGAAAATCTTGTACTGGCCGGTCTTGCTGTCGATGCGGGTGGAGTGCGCATCCACATAACTGAGCACGAGATTGCTGCCATAGCGGCGGGATACCCGCCGCTGACAGTATTCGGTGGCATCAACCATGTCGAAGGGGTAGCGGGTGAAATCCCGGTGCAGATCCACCAACAGATTGTCCACTGTCCGCAGCTGGTGGTCGTAACTGAGGTAAAACAGAAAGGCGCCGGCCAAGGCGAGGGTGCCGAGGCTGAAGGTCACAATCCAGAGGTATCCCCGTTTCGATCGTTGAGTCGATGCATTGCCCTCATCGACGGTCACGGTTTTTCTCATCAACTCATTTACCTGCACCAACGCAGGTGTTGAGCGCTAAGCACTGCCTGGATGGCGTACTTTGGCGCAACCCTGTTCGGTAGCCGTTCGACCCAACTGCCGACTCGGAAAAGTCGCGTTACGGGCACTGGTTTTGCGTCGCCGTGTTACCACGGGTTTGCCATTTCGCAGAGCCGGTGGGGCTGTTTGTCAGAGCCTCACCCTGCCGTCTGTGTATTCTGGTTGCTGACCGCAGGTGGGTCAACGCGGGGCTTAGATCGATTCAGCGCAAAAATTCCACAAGCGGCACAGGCCGTTATAGATGAACCCGAACCCGGCCTGCGGTTCTCCTGCATATCCGCCTTGGTATAGACTTGGCGTCAAAGTAATCAAAAAAATCCCCTGTTGCCCATGCGCATCCCCACCGAAAAAGGCTGGCTAGATCCTCTGAGTATCGATCATGCCAAAGTGCTGTTTGAGCTGATTCACGGCAGCCGGCATCACCTGTATCCGTGGCTGCCCTGGCTCAGACGCATACATTCCCCCGAAGATACAGCCGCATTCATCACCCGCCTGATTACCGAGCGCGGCCCCCAATTCGTCATATACGCCGACCAGCACCCCTGCGGGGGAGCCGGCTTCTACGACATGACACCCGTGGAACACACCGCCAGCCTGGGCTATTGGCTGGCCGCGGAATACACAGGTCAGGGGATCATGCTGGATGCGGTGCGCCACCTGTGCCACTACGGATTCCTGCATCTGCAGTTGGAGAAAATCGAAATCCGCTGCGCCGCCGAAAACCAGTCCAGCCGCAATGTCCCCGAGCGGCTCGGTTTTTACCTGGAGGGTCTCCAGCCCAAAGCGGAGTGGCTGTTCGACCGCTATGTGGACCATGCGGTCTATTCCATCCTCAAAGAGGAGTTCATCCTCGCCCATACGGAATCGCCGCACGGCCAACCCGCCCATCTGGTGCCACACTCTCTGGATCCCAGCCGTCTATAGGTCTCACTTTTGACGCCGCAATACCGCATTCTGTGACCCGGCAAAACTTTTTTGTCATAGTAGCCTCTATGATCGGAAGCGAATGCTGGCGGCTCTCTGCCGCCCCACCTGGATCCACCGATCCGGATTTTTGATTCAAGCTTTTGAAATTTCTATGAAAAAAACCGACGATCACCGCAATCAATCCCTGTCCCTGGCGCTCCTGATCGCCGCGGCGCTCGCCATAGTGGGCGTGGTGTACTGGCAGTTGCAGCGCAGCGGCCCCACCCCCCTGCCGGAACCTGCACTGCCGGAGCCGGGCGCCGTTGTGGCCGAAGTGGAACCACAGCCGGCGGCGCCCGAGCCCGCCATAGAACAGGAAGA